>PVMQ01000399.1_pt1 | contig 49251 bp, 54 predicted proteins | sample 1853411 | NCBI WGS metagenome assembly PVMQ01 (sample SAMN08533513, study PRJNA380276) | Human gut metagenome, whole genome shotgun sequencing project.
AGAGTGCCAATAAGGCTAAGACTTCCTTTTTAAATAACATGTCTCATGACATCAGAACACCGATCAATGGTATTATTGGCATGCTTACGATTCTTGAGAAAAGCGGAAATGATGCTGAGCGGGCAAAGGATTGCATGAATAAAATATATGAGTCATCGAAGCTGCTACTATCATTGATAAATGATGTTTTAGATATGGCAAAGTTAGAATCAGATACAGTGGTTTTTGGTGATGAATCCATCAATCTGGATCAGGTATGTCAGGAAATCACGGAATCACTATCTTTTCAGGCAGAAGAAAAAGGACTTCATGTTATAGGAGAACATGATGATTACAGTGGTATATATGTTTGGAGCAATGCAGTTCATCTGAAAAAAATATTGATGAATCTGTTTACAAACAGTATGAAGTACAATAAGGTGAATGGTTCTATTTACATGAGTATGAGAACGATTGAAAGATCAGAAGATCACATGACATGTGAATTTAAAATAAAAGATAATGGAATTGGAATGTCAGAAGAATTTATAAAAAATGAATTGTTTACTCCATTTGTACAGGCAGATAATTCCCCACGTTCTGATTATAATGGGACAGGTCTGGGAATGCCTATTGTGAAACAACTTGTAGAAAAGATGGGCGGAACCATAACAGTTGAAAGCAAGCTTGGTGAAGGAAGCTGTTTTACTGTAATACTTCCATTTAAAATTGATACAAATGTACGGCCAGAAGAAAAAGAAGATTTTGATGCAGATATATCAGATATCCGGGTATTGCTGGTTGAAGATAATGAGCTGAATGTGGAAATAGCAGAATTTATGCTGACGGAAAATGGAGCTAAAGTAGAAACAGTGAACAATGGGTTAGAAGCTGTTCAGCATTTTGAAGCTTCCGAACCGGGAACATACGATGTTATTTTAATGGATGTTATGATGCCGGTGATGGATGGTCTTACTGCTGCAAGAACAATAAGAGACCTGGAACGGCAAGATGCAAAAACAATCCCTATCATTGCTATGACTGCAAATGCATTCAGGGAAGATGCCGAAAGGTGTATGGAAGCAGGAATGAACGCACATCTTGCAAAGCCGTTGGATGATGAAAAAATTAAGCAGACCATAAGAGAAGAGTTGAGAAAGCAAAATGCCTGTCATGAATGATTATGAGGCAATCGCAGCAATCAGGAGCCTTCCAGATGCATGGGAAAAGCGGACAGGAAACAGAGGATGTGCATCGGAGAAACTGTATCAGCTTTGTGATACCATGGTTGCACCGAAATACCGTCCGCTGATACGTCCATTTCTGGATGTTTCTACACTTTCAGCCAGATTGAAGACGGAAGAATGTATTTCTACAGAATACAGGATGTGTGATGGCAGTTGGCACAGGATGCTTTTTACTGTAAAAAAAGGATGAGTCTGGAAATGTAACCCATGTTTGCAAAATACGTGAAGAGTTGAGGCGTTTTTGTATTAAATTAAAATTAGGTAAAAGGCATGTGAAATACGATGATGAAAAATAACTATATAAAACAAAAAAGAAAAGATCAAAATCCGGTAAATCATTGGAAAATTTTTGAGGGACAGTTGGTATTCCTTCTGGCAATGGTGATTTTGTTTGTTGTTGCATATACTTTTATTTTACAACAAGCATATACCCAAACTGCTCTGAAAACAGAAATTGAACGAGATATTTCCAGTGCAGATGCGGTTCATAAGCTGGTAAATGACAGACTGGGACGAAAAGATTTTAATGAAATAAAAAGTAAAGCTGATGAGAATACAGAACGATTCAAGAATATGTCGACATATATGAATGAAATCAGAACGCTGAATTCTACGAGATATATTTACACAGCAACCAGAAATGAAGACGGTAGATTGATTTACGTTGTAGACGGACTGGATCCATCGGCTGGTGACGTCAGACATCCAGGAGATCCGATTGAAAAGGAGATGGTTCCTTATATAGAAAAAGCACTTTCTGGAAAAACAGTATATTCTCAGGATATTGTTGATACAACATGGGGACCTATTTTTACAGCCTGTTATCCTGTGACAGCGGAAGATGAATCTAATGAAGTGATAGGTGCTTTCTGCATAGAAATGGATATGCAGAAAGCGTATGGAATGGTTGAGAAGACGAATAAGTTAAGTATTGTACTGGGATGCATTACAGCGTGTATTTTGTTAATATTATGTACCTGTGGATATTCTGTATATAAGAAGCAAAAAGAAAATGAGCAGAAACAGCAAAAACTGTTGCAGGAAGCTGCAAGACTGGCCGATTCAGCTAATAAAGCAAAATCAACATTTCTGTTTAATATGTCTCATGATATTCGTACCCCTATGAATGCAATCATTGGATATGCAGAATTGGGAGAGAAACATTTAAAGGAGCCAACTATATTAGAGGATTACTTTGAAAAAATATTATTGTGCGGAAAGAAAATGCTGCATTTGATTGATAACATTCTTGAATTAGCACGAATCGAAAACAACCAAGCAACGCTGGATGAAACAATAACAGATGTTTCTAAAAACTTTGATTTATGTATTGATATGTTTAGGAAACCGATAGAAGAAAAACATCAAACACTGAAAGTCAATAAGAACATTCGATATCCATACCTGTATATGGATGATGCAAGATCATCTGAAATTACGATTAACATTTTGAGTAATGCTGTGAAATACACGGGTGAAGGCGGTAACATAAGCTGTACATTGAACCAATATCCCGATGAAAAAGAAGGTTGGAGTGTATTAGAGCTTATCATAGCAGACAACGGAATCGGAATGTCAGAAGAATTCCAAAAACATATTTTTGAATCATTTTCACAGGAACGATCTTCGTCAGACAGCGGAATAGAAGGTAGCGGACTTGGCATGGGAATCGTGAAGAAACTGGTGGATTTAATGAATGGCAAGATCACAGTTCAGAGCAAACCGGGAGCAGGTTCTACTTTTACAATCACGCTTCCATTAAAAATAGCAAATGCGGAAGAAAGGAATCCGAAACATGCAGACGGTCAGTTGAATATCAAAAAACTGGAAGGAAAAAGGGTTCTTCTGGTAGAAGATAATGACTTGAACGCAGAAATTGCAACGGAACTTTTGACGGAAGAGGGAATCATGATAGAAAGAGCCGAGAACGGCGTTGCATGTATTGATATGTTTAACAAAGCAAAGCAAAATTACTACAGTCTGATTCTGATGGATATTCAGATGCCGATTATGAACGGATATGAAGCATCCAGGAGAATTCGAGAACTGAAAGACGATAACAAATCGCAGATTCCAATTGTTGCAATGACAGCAAATGCGTTTGAAGAAGATAAGAAGATGGCTTTGGCAAGTGGCATGAATGATCATGTTGCAAAACCAATAGATATGAATGTATTATTGCCGACTATTATGAAATATATGTAAAGGAAGAAGAAGGACACTGATTTTGCAATCAGTGTTCTTCTTACATATCAGTCGACTAAAGAAAAACATTTTATAGTTGTACATTATCTCGTTGAGAAGGGTAAATCTGTGAACTTTGTTCACTAAGCAGAGCAGTGAAATTTTGACGAATAATATTTAAAGTCTTTTGCTTTTTCAGTAATTTTTGTTTCTCCCGGACAGTAGCAGCCGTTTAGATTCAAGGTTTTCAATCCGTTTCTGGATTTTTTTAGAGCTAGGGATTTTGGTAACGCCCAGATCCTGAAGCCCTTTTTTAGTGAATCGTGCAGTTGGTATTCTGTTTGATGTTTGGTCCGGTATGCTTTTGGATTTTTAGCAGATTTGCAATCTTCAATTACCTTACGGCAGAGTCGATAAGAATCGCAATGCTTTTGGATGAGTCTTTGAGTACCCAGTTCCGCACTGATTTCTGCAATCCGCTGATCAGCTGCTTTAACAGAATTTTCCATATCGGAAATAGGCTACTGAAAGTCTTCGTAGTTTAGCAGATTATTTTCGGAAAGATAATTGAAGGTGCGTGCCGCTTCTTTTAGATTATTGAGTTTTGCCCAACGTTCAAATCCCTCCCAGTTACCGGTAGTGACATACGTGGAAATATTGATATATAGTCGAGCCTCTTTGGACAGATGTTTTGATGCTTTGGTTTTATAACGGTTTTTCTCTAGACGGGTACGGACATTTTCTCCCGTATAATAACTCCCCAGTAATTTCATATATGTGAAATTTTTTTGCTCTGGTGCACGGAAAGAAAGATGTTTTCCCTGTCGGACTTCATATCCAGCCAACTGCATTTTCTGTAAAAACTCATTGTAATTGACAGAAGACCAGATTGCCTTATCCACGGCAACACGTAGCTTGGCTTTCCAACTGGTTCCACGATGATATTCCATGTTCTCTTTATAGCTTTTACCTTTTTCCCCGGTTGGCATACTGGTGGCAAGTCCATTTTCATGACAGATACGATTGCTGATTCTGCAGAGCTTATGGTAGCTCCGCTTATTAGAAACATACTTGTGATGATCAACAAAGCTTGCAGCATTGAAGATGATATGGTTATGAATATGATTTTTATCAACATGAGTGCTGATCACGTATTCATATTTTCCTTTCAGTACTTCGTCTGCAAATTGTTGCCCTAAGCGATGGGCAGTTTCGGCATCAACTTCTCCAGGTTTAAATGACTGGATCAGATGAAATGCCAGGTTATCACCTTTGTCCATTCCATTCTTTTTTGCCATTTCTCTTGTCATAGAAAATTCAAGATCTGCAGTTTCCGGGGAACAGCCAAAACTGGAAACTAACAGTTTTTCTTCTGTTTTATCTGGATTTGTGATGTAGTCCAGAGCTTTCTTGTCTGTTACTTTAATGGGGAAGATCTTAAGATACGCCATAATTCTTTCACCATCTCTTTCAATTCTTGTATTTCTTCCGGATACAGATCTCCGGTGTTGTTTACTTTTTTCGCAATCTGATTGATATTTACGCCAATCTTGTGCATTTCCTCATACTGTTTCTTTAGCGGAGTAGTGTCGGTGTTGACGATGTAACCGTCGATTGCCATTTTACGCAGATAAGCTCCCATGTTTTTGGTCTTTGATTCTATCATCTTCCTGCGGATAAGTTTCCTTTCTTCTTCGGTAACATAAAAATGGATTTCTTTGTTTCGCTTTCTCTCAGCCATTGCTGTTTCTCCTTTCTGTGAGAGGCAGTATAATCGTTGCTTTCAGTGCTTTTTCAATTTAGGGCAGGGTACCCTAAATTGCAATTTGTCACATAGATTAACAGTAGAAGTGTGCTGTTTAAGAAGCCCAGGGAAGTGCCAAAACAGATAGAGCAAACGGAAACTGAACACCCAGAGCATGTTGCTGAAAATAGCATAGCAGCAGTCAAGATAACAAAAGAAAAAGGGGCAGAACCGGAACAACCTAAAATGACGAGGCTTGCATCAAAGTATCCGAAACTATTTAAAGTGAATAAAGAACTAGAAGAACAAAATAGTGCAATTCAGAAGAAACAAAAACAGCTTTCTGCAAAAAAGAAAGAACTGTCAGAGGTAAAGGGATGGTTTAAAGGAAGAAAGAAAAAAGAATTGCAGAATGAAATTGATGAATTGAAAAGTCAGATTAGAGATATGAAAGATTATCTTCCAAGGATTGTGCAGAAAATCGGATATAGAAGTGTACAGGAATTTTTAAAAGATTTTAAGGCTTCTCAAACTGAGTATAGCCAGTATCGAACTGCAATAGAAAAATGGAAGAAAGAAACAGGAAAAGAGCCAGTAGCGCATAGTATTAGGGCGAAGCTGGCAGAAAAGAAACAAGAAATACAGAATGAACAGAAAAATAAACAGCATACCCGTAGTCAGAACAAAGATCGGGGAGCAAGATAGGAGGACAATCATGGAGAAACACATTATGGGAGAAAATGGAATCAGTTATACTTTAGGAGAGTACGGTCTGTATTATCCAGATCTGTATCTCCCGGAAGGGACAGAGTATCCGATTGGAAAGTATGGAATGCTGAGAAAATCATATTTGCAGGAGTATCGGAAAGGATTATATCTGGAGTTGGTACTTGCCGGGAAGTTAAATGAGCATCTGCATCAGATTGATGAGAAGTGTAATCAGATGATGGACAGACTGGTGGAGCAGATGAAAGAAAAGCAGGGAGTGACAGAAGAATTGAAGATGCAGGATCAGATGGCATGGGTTGGGAGAATGAATAATATCCGGGCTTGTGCGGAGGAGGTGATACTGAAGGCAGTAGTATATTGCTAAAAAAGTAGGTGGAAGAAGCAATTTATATTATTGGATTCATAAAAAAGATAATAAAGAATAGATAAGAACTTCTTGATATATATCAAGAAGTTCTTGCTAATAACAAATGAAGATGTTATAATTCATCATGATAAGTAAGCTTTATTGAGTTGAAGATGTAAGGGTATAGATTTTATGGAACAGAATATATTATTAAATTATAATAAATTGTGGAAATTGATGATTGATAAGAAGATGAATAAAACACAACTTCATGAAAAAGCACAGATTAGCACAAATGCAGTTGCTAAAATGAGTAGAAATGAAAAAGTCTCGTTAGAAACGCTGGCAAAAATTTGTTATGCGTTGGATTGTGAGATCGGTGATATTATAGAGATAGTAATAGAAGAAAGAAGGAAGTAATATTGGGAGTTTTATATGAAAATTTCAAAAGCATACCTATAGATAATGAAGAAATATCACAAAGTGAATTAAATATTGACAACAAAACGAGATCAAATTTATTTTGTTGGAATGGACAGTTTTCACCTCAATTTATAGAAACAATGTTGAAAAAATATGCAAAACAAGATTTTTTAGTTTTAGATCCTTTTCTTGGATCGGGAACAACAGTTAGCGAGTGTGCGAGATTGGGAATTAGTGCATATGGTGTAGAATTAAATGTATCTGCGTTTTGGATGGCAAAGACATATGAATGTTCTAATCTTTCGTTGATGGAAAGGTGGAGAATTGTAGCAGAAGTAGATAAAATAATTTCGTTAATTCCTAATAATAAAAATATTTTAGATTATATATTGCAAGGAATTAAAAGAAATGATGATATTATGGTTACAAATATATTATCGACACTTGTTATCGTAATGGATGTATATAAAAATGCGATAACAATAGAACTTGTGAATATAAAGTGGGAGTGGCTGAAAAATTTAATATTAACCTTACCTTATAGTGAAGAAAAAATTTGTGTAAATAGAGGTGATTCGAGGAATATTGCACTAAATGATTCTGTTGCAGATATGGTAATTACATCTCCGCCGTATATTAATGTTTTTAATTATCATCAAAAATATAGAAGATCGGTTGAAGCGTTAGGGTATGACGTTTTAAAAATTGCACGTAGTGAATTTGGAGCTAATAGAAAAAATAGAGGAAATAGGTTTTTAACAGTGATACAATATTGTATAGACATGGCGTTATCACTAAATGAGGCAATAAGAGTATGTAAAAATGGATCAAGAATGATATATGTTGTGGGTCGAGAATCCTCGGTATTAGGATACTCATTTTGTAATAGTGAACTGATTTACAATATAGGAAAAGAGATTTTTGATTTAAAATTATTGTTGAGACAAGAAAGGGTTTTTAAAAATAGATATGGTCAAATGATATATGAAGATATAATACATTTTGAAAATAAAAAATGCAAAATTTCAGAGGACGAAATTATTGAAAAAGCACGTATGATAGCGATTAAATCATTGAAAAAAAAGCTGGAAATTGTTCCGACTACTAAAAATACTGTTTTTTTAACTGAGGCAATTTCTAAAGCATTAAAAGTAAAAGAGTCGGAGGTGGCGTATGGCTAGAGGGGTACATGGAGAAAAAATAGTTTCTGCAATTCAAAGCAATAAGATGCCGGTCAAGGATGTTCCACGACTGGAAATGGCATTACAGAGATACGATGAATGGATTGAAAAATTAAAGGGTATAAATGCGGAAACGGTTGATGAATTAGTAGAAAAACTGGTGACTGAATTAAACACTTATAAAAATTACATAGATATAAACTTAATTTTTGATAGTGAAGAAGATTTTCTATATAGACAAAAAGGACAATTGAAATTAGATAATACAGTTATAGAAGAATTTATGCCAATATTTGTGAAGAAATGTGTTGAAAAGGTTGAAGAAAATTGTGATATAGAAATAAGCTCACAGATACCAACGTTCTCTTCTGTGTATTTTGCATCAAGTTTGAGTAATCCTAATATTGGTGGAGGAATAAATATTAAAACTAAAGATCAAGACTTTTCTATGAGCAGAAAACTATATTTGCAATCATCATATGATCCACAGTTTAATCCTGAGAAAACAGTAAAGCTTGAAACTCATTTGGGGTATGTCTTGGCAGAAATGAAGACAAATCTTGATAAAACGATGTTTCAAGAGGCTTCAGCAACGGCACATGATATTAAACAAGCTGTTACAGGAGCAAAATATTATTTGTTATGTGATTATTTGGATATGACTCCAATAAGTACAACAACTACGGATATAGATGAAATTTTAATATTACGAAAAGCTAAAAGAATAAGTTCTAATATTAGAAAAGAATTTAGTACAAAAATTGGGCGAGAAAAATGGAGACCATGGTACACGGAATATTTGATGAATAATCCTTATTCTGTAGATATGTTTAAGCGATTTATAAATCATATATTTTCTCAAATGAGTAATGAAGAGTTAATTGAAGAGAGTGTTTTAGAGGTTGGATATTTTTAAATAAAGGGACAGGTATGCAGGAAAAATATTGGAAATATATGGTTCAAATTAAAGCGTGGATATTTTATTTAGATGTGTATACGGAAGATTCTTACAGATGGGATCGGATAATTAATATCGTTGTGGCAATTGCATCTTCAACAAGTATTGCGGCATGGGCTATATGGCAAAAATATTCGTTTGTCTGGTCTATTATCATAGCAATTTCGCAGGTGTTAACAACGATTAAAGGTTTTTTGCCGTATAGTAAGCGATTAAAGATGTTAGTTCCATTTATGGAAGATTTAAAATTTCTATACAACAAAATAGAATATAATTGGTTTAAAGTAGCGTCGGGAGATTTGTCAGAGGACGAGATAAATGAGTTATTATATTCTTTTAAGGATGAGTTTTCCAATATAGAAAATAAAAATTTAAAAGAAGAGACATTATTGGAAAAAGATAATTTTAGAAAAATTGCCGATAGGAAAAATGATGCGTATTTTGCAAATAATTTTTAAGAGGTGTAAGTATGGACGAAAATAATAAACAAAATAAACCAACTGAAGAAAAAAAAGGAGGGAAAAGGGGGTTTTCACTTCCTCCGACAACTTCGAAACCACCAATGCCGTCGGTAAAACCGCCTAAAAAGAAATAAAAGATAATCGGTTGTGTGGAGTAGTAATGTAGGTGTATACTTAGAGGTAAGAAAGGGGGATGAAAATGAGAAAAGCACTGTGTGTAGGAATTGATTGTTATGAGCATGCAGATGATTTGCATGGTTGTGTAAATGATGCTAATTCAGTAAAAGCAGCTTTAGAGCGAAATGGAGATGGAACCTTAAATTTTGAAGTAAAACTTATGTGTGCTACTAGTGAGGCATCATATATAAACAGAAATGATTTAAGGGATGCTATAGAAAATTTATTTAAAACTGATTCGGAAATAGCAGTTTTATATTATTCAGGTCATGGCTCATTCGATGCATTAGGAGGATATTTATGTACGAGTGAAATACAACGTCCTGATGAAGGCGTGTCATTAAATGAAGTGATGGGATTTGTGGCACAATCGAAAGCAAGAAATAAGATCATTATACTGGATAGTTGTTTTAGTGGAGCAATTTCTAATCCTGCAGAAATGCAGAATTATTCTGTGTTACATAATGGGACAACGATACTTGCAGCTTGTGGACCATCAGAATATGCTTCAGAAGAAAATGGACATGGCATTTTTACTTCTCTTTTAGTTGAAGCATTGTATGGTGGTGCTATGAATTTATTAGGTGAAGTGTCACCAGGTAGCATCTATTCTTATATTGATCGTTCATTGGGAGCGTGGGATGAGCAAAGACCGTTATTTAAGGCCAACATTAGTAGCTTTGTTTCATTAAGAAAAAATGCACCGCCGATTCCGATTGCAGAATTACGACAAATAACGGAAATATTTACTTCACAATATGATGAATATCCATTAGATCCAACTTATGAACCTGATAAACATGAAGCAGATGTTAAAGATGTAAACAAAGAGCATGAGGCTATATTCGCAACTTTGCAAAGATTTGTAAAATTGAATTTGGTAATTCCGGTGGAAGAAGAACATATGTATTATGCTGCAATTCATCATAAATCTTGTAAGTTAACGGCACAGGGACAACATTATTGGCAACTGGTAAATAAGAATACCATCTAAGTGAAAGCAATGTAGAAGGAGAAGATTTAAATGATAAATGTATTTATACCACATCGTTGGAACAATGATGACTATGAAACAATTACTGCATTATTGGATAGAACAAAATACAATGTAAGAGATTATTCTGTCCCAAGTAGCTCACCGTTTGACAGTATTGATAGGCGATATAATGTAGATCCGCAAATCCAAAGACAGATTAAATATGCAAATGTTGTTGTTTGTTCAAATCGTCCAGCAAATAATTACGGAATGTCGATGGATGAGATACGATTTGCTATTTCTATTGGTAAGCCGGTTGTTGCTGTTAAGATTACTGAAAGTACAAGTTCTAATATTACAAATTTAAATATTCCGGTAATAGCTAAACGAAAAGATTCATTGGAGGATTGGATTCGCCGGAATGTGTATTAACGTTTATTAAAGATAAGGTGGTAAGAAATGCGGATATTTATATCTCATAAATTAGAAGATGCAGCTACGGCAAATTTGATAGCAAAAGAATTGCAAGAAATTAAAGTGGAATGTTATCTTGACTTGCTTGATAATTCTATAACAGAAAATGGTAAAGCTTTAACTGATCATATACGTGCAAACTTGAATGATTGCACAGATATAATCGTTGTTATGTCGAATATAACAAGATTTTCACAATGGGTTCCATTTGAAGTAGGTATGGCAGCACAAAAAGATATGCCGACAGCGACTTTTTTGAAGGAAGATGTTTCTTTGCCAGATTTTTTGCAATATTGGCCTCGATTAAAGAGATATACGGATATTAAAAAATACGTATTAGCGAGAAATGACGTGGATAGAGAATATCGCTTTATTTATGAATCTGTGAGCCAACAGCGAAAAACAGAACATTTTTATGATGTGTTAAAACAACGTTTATAACAAAGAGAATGTGGCAACAAATTGGCAACAGAAAATCAGTGAGCCAAAATAATATATGCAACTGAAATAAAATAACGGAAAAAAAGATACAAACTTAAACAAATATATTTAATAGCATCTTTGAACTTGCCGAGTTTGAATAGTAACAAAATGCCGAAGAGCCGCTTAGATAGCGGCTCTTTGTTTTCTTCGTCTATAAAATGTCTATATAAAATTAATAGTTCGCCTCAATCTCGTTTTTTATGTTGATATTAAGTAAGCGCTTAAATCTTGGGTAGCTTTACTGTCTACGTTTTTGGACTCATAATGATAGTAAATAGATTTTTACTACACTCCGCTTGATAGGAGATAGAAATTTACTACATTTTGAGGTTTCATTATGAGTAAGAAACGTGCTCCAGGGCGTTCCCTGGACGAATGGATGGAACTGGTAACCGAATGCAGACAAAGCGGCCTGACAGATGCTGCATGGTGTAATGAGCATGGGATATCTCCCAGCTGTTTTTACAATGCAGTTACCCGTCTCCGCAAAAAAGCCTGTCAGATACCGGAGCCAGTTGGAAAAGCCAGCACTCTTGACCTTACATCCCATAAACAGGATGTGGTCCAGATCGCTATAGAACCGGAAACTTCTCCGGCAGAACTGGTTTCAGATAAAGATAACCGTTCTATGTACCTTGACAATCCACATACGATTGAGATCGAAGCCAGAGGACTGATGATCCGGATGAATAATACCGTCCATCCTTCCCTTCTGAAGATCCTGATGGATGCACTGAAGGAGCCATTATGTTAGCGGATATTTCAAATGTCGATGCCATTTATATCGTCTGTGGAAGAACAGACATGCGTAAATCTATTGATGGCTTATGTGCGATCATCCAGGAGCAGTTTTCCATGGAGATCGACCATGCACTCTACCTTTTCTGTGGACGCAAATGTGACAGGATCAAGGCTATCTTAAAAGAACCCGATGGGATCGTTATGATCTATAAGCGGCTGACAGCCCAGGGTTCTTACCGATGGCCGAGAGATAAGTCAGAAGTCCGGAACCTCACATGGAGGGAATTCGACTGGCTGATGTCAGGCATCGATATCGAGCAGCCCAAAGCGATCAAAACATCCTGTGCAAAGCAGTAAAACTGCACATAAAACACCCCGTTTTTCCTGTATTTTCGGCGTCTTCAGGACACCCTGTTTTCCTGTTATGCTGGCAGTCTGGTCTGTTTTCTGATATAATAGAGATATCAAAAACAGGAGGAAAAAGCAGTGGCAGACAGTTCCAAAGATATCCAGCTGCGTGAGCTGAAAGATATGATCACGGACCTGAAAAATTTAATAAAAACCCTTCAGGCAACTGTCGATGCCGGAAATAAACGGGAAGAAGCCCTTACACAGGAGCGTGATAACCTGAAAGAGGAAGTGGAACTTCTCCGTAAAAAACTTTTTGGCACTTCCAGCGAAAAACGTTCCACTGATCTCCCAGGACAGCTGAACCTTTTCAACGAAGCTGAAATGGAACAGGATCCTACAGCTGCTGAAGCCGAAGAGCTGGCAGCACTGCTTCCTGAAAAAGAAGGAAAAAAGAGGAAGTCCCGCACAACAAATGCAGAGCGTTTTAAAGGTCTGCCCGTAAAAAAAGAATATCTGGATATCCCGGAAGAGGAAAGGTTCTGTCCGGTCTGCAATGCCCCACTGGAAAAGATCGGTGAGGAATTTGTGTGCCGTGAACTGGTCTTTATCCCGGCAAAGCTGAAAGTCATTGAATACTACAGTATCAGCTATGAATGCCCGGAATGCAGCAAGCGTGATCTTCCTGTTATCAAAAAAGGAAAAGATGGAAAACCGCATATGCTCTATGGGATGGCTTCTGCTGGCACAGTTGCATGGGTGATGTACCAGAAGTTCTGCAACAGCCTGCCTTACTGCCGCCAGGAAAAAGACTGGAAACAGTATGGCACATCCATCACAAGGGCAACCATGGCAAACTGGGTCATCCTTAATTCAGATGCATTCTTCCGTCCGATGTATGAATACTTTCATCGGAAACTGCTGGAGCGGGAATTCGCAATGGCAGATGAAACGCCCCTTCAGGTACTGCATGAACTGGGACGCCGGGCCCAGACAAAATCCTACATGTGGCTTTTCCGCAGTGGGGAAGATGGCGGTGTACCGATCATCCTCTATAAATACTCGGAAACCCGTGCCGGAGACAACGCGGTTGAATTCCTTCAGGGATTCAAAGGCTACCTGATGTGCGACGGGTACAGCGGGTACAATAGAGTGCCCGCTGTAAAGCGTACAGCCTGCTGGGCACATATACGCAGGTACCTGGTGGATGCAGTCCCGAAAGGCAAAAACCTGGATTACAGCCAGCCTGCTGTGCAGGGTATCCTGTATGTAGACCGTCTCTTCCGTCTGGAAGAAACGATCAAAGCCAAAAGCACAACCTTCGATTCTCTCAAAAAAGCTCGCCTTGAAAAAGAAGTGCCTGTCATTGAGGGCTTTTTGTCGTGGCTTGACTTGCAGAAACCTATCCGGGGATCCCGGATGGATAAGGCAGTCACCTATATCCAGAACCGCCGGACCTATCTTATGACCTATCTGGAAGATGGCAGATGCAGCTTTTCTAATAATCTCAGTGAGAATGCGATCCGCCCATTCACAGTAGGCCGTAAAAACTGGCTGTTCTGTGATACTCCGAACGGTGCACAGGCCAGTGCCATTGTTTATACTATGGTAGAAATAGCAAAGGTAAATGGAGTAAACGTCTATCACTATCTGACCTACCTGTTAGAGAAACAGCCTAATGATAGTATGAGTGACGAAGAACTGGAGCAGCTGGCACCATGGAACGAAGATGTCAAAGCAGAACTCAAGCGCCGGGTAGAAAGCTCCGACGAATAATCAATCATATGTGAATTGTCAAGGTACTCCGGCTGCTGAAAAGTAGTCGGATATTTTTCTGGCGATACCTGAAAATTAAGCGGTTCTTTCCACACTTAGTTGAAATTGATGTGTTAAAGTTATATAATACATTCAAAATATATTTACCAAGAGGGATATTTATATGGACGAATTTATTAAGTTACTTGACCCAGCCTATGAACTAATACAATATCGCATAAAAGAAGATAAAGTGATTTTTCATATTGCATCAACAATAGCTGAATTAGAATGTCCGTTTTGTGGAAGAAAAACATCTAAAGTTCATTCTATTTATGAAAGAGAAATTCAAGATCTTCCTATGCAAGAAAAAAAGGTCATTCTGTTGGTAGATACCAGGAAAATGCGATGTATGAATCTGGACTGTTCTCATAAAACTTTTTCCGAGAAACATCCATTTGTGGCTGCTAAATCGAAAAAAACGAACAGGTTAATCCAAAATATTTTATATACATCATCCCAACTAAGCTCGTTGAATGCTTCTAAACTTTTAAAAAGCGAAAATATTTCAGTTTGCAAAAGCAGCATCTGTGATCTGCTTAAAAAAAATGCCATCCATTGTGGATAAATCTTCTGTAAAAATGGTATGTGTGGATGACTTTGCTCTCCGTAAAAGATTTTCTTATGGAACAGTTATGATAAATTTGGAAAATCATCGGATTGTTGATATGATTCCGTCAAGAGATACAAATGTTGTCTGCAACTGGCTGAAAACGTTTCACAATGTCGAAGTTATTTCAAGGGATGGAGCCATTACATACGCATCCGCTGCTATAAATTCTCATCCTGATGTCATACAGATTAGTGACCGTTTTCACTTGATAAAGGGACTTTCGGAAGTTATCTGTAAATATATATTTCGTGAGTTTCCTGCAAGGGTTGAAATACCATTAACAGAAAGCGTTACGGATGAAATGAAAGCATTATATAACACTGCAAACCGGTCATTGCGTATAAAATTCGCCCATGAAAAACGCAGGGAAGGACTGACCATATCGGATATAGCATTATTGTTACATTCATCACCTAAAACAATCCAAAAATATCTTGCGATTCCAGAAGACCAGATTCCAGAAAGCAAGGAAATTGCCAGGGAACGGCAACACCAGCTGGCAATAAAACAAAAAGAACAGGAAATAAAAGAAGCAAGAGAAATGGCTTTGGCAGGATATCCAATTGAGCAGATTGCATCTCAGATGCACCGTGCCCATAAGACTATACAAAATTATTTAAATCCTGATTTTTCAGTTACAAATGGTCACTATAATGTTCGAATTCCAGGAAAATTAGCTCCATATGAGAACGAGGTAATAAAATTCAGGAGCCAGGGATTAACGTATCCCCAAATACATGATATTATTTGTAAAAAGGGATATACTGGCAGTGTAGCTTCGTTACGAATGTTTATGCAAAAAGAAAGAACACGAATGCATGAACAGAATGAAACAGAAAAGCCACATTCTGAATATGTGCAAAGGAAATCCTTATGCCAGCTGGTTTATAAAAAACTCGAGGATATTGGCACAATTACTGTCAAACAGTATCAGGAAGTATTAAAAAAATATCCTTTATTGAGTGAGTTATATACATTAACCAAAGACTTTTGTAATGTCATATTCTCTAAAAATCCTACAAAATTAGATGAATGGATCAATGCAGCACAAAAATATGATATCCCTGAACTTCAAACATTCATAAACGGCATAAAAAAGGATATAACTGCTGTAAAAAATGGAATTATATATTCGTATAATAATGGCTTAGCAGAAGGCAGTGTAAATAAAATCAAAGTCATAAAACGGGTAATGTATGGTCGAAACAGTTTTGAACTATTGAAAGCGAAAGTGCTATTCGGAGAACTCTTTCACATTAAATTCAACTAAGCATGGAAAGAACCAATTAAGCACTTACGATATTAAAAGAAGCCAAATCTTTTTTATACTGAAGTTCAAACATTTCAGTATACCTGTTATTCAGAAGATATTTTTTATGCCCAGAAATTTGGACAGATTCATAATTCTGTTGCCGGAGATGTACATGTCAGAGGGGATTATCCGGGCTTTGCTGCAAGATTTTTCGAAGAAAATGAAATAAATCTGGAGACGATGCCGGAAGATGATGAAAGTCTCAAGAATGGAACAGGAGATTTTTCCAGAATTCGAAAAGATTCTTTTTATTGGTACAAAAAAGTCATTGAATCTTGCGGAGAAAAATTATAAAAAGATTCAGACAGAAAGCCCTTTTGGAGAATAATATTTCTTCAAAAGGATTTTTGATATATATGGATAATTCCTGATGAAAATCTTTGTTAAACCATGTATAATAGGATTTGTGGATAATAAAAAATAAAAATGGATGAGGAATGAAAATGGAGGGAAATTTAACAAAAGATCCTATTCTAAAAACGCTGACGAAACTTGCGGTTCCGATCATGGCGTCATCGTTTCTGGGGACTTTGTACAACATCACGGACATGGCCTGGATTGGTCTGCTTGGTTCGAAGGCAGTTGCAGGTGTAGGTGTTGGAGGTATGTTTACCTGGCTTTCGCAGGGACTTGCAGCTATGGCTAGAATGGGTGGACAGGTGCATGTGGCACAGTGTATCGGACGTGGAGACAGAGAAAAGGCACACGGATTTGCACAGGCGGCAGTACAGCTTGCTGCATTTATGGGAATGGCATATGGAATTCTTTCGTTGCTTTTTACCAGACAGATGGTAGGATTTTTTCAGCTTGCAGATGCACAGGCTCATGCGGCGGCAATGTCATATACGAAGATTGCCTGTGGGCTAATCGTATTTTCTTTTATGACGCTGACACTGACTGGACTTTATACGGCACAGGGAGATTCAAAGACACCTTTTATAGCGAATCTTGTCGGCCTGGCCACAAATATGGTTCTGGATCCTGTGTTGATTCTTGGAGTGGGGATGTTTCCGAAGCTTGGTGTTGTCGGAGCTGCAATTGCGACAGTGACAGCACAGGCGATCGTTATGAGTATCATGATAGTCGGAATTGTCATACAAAAGAAAGAAAATGTACTAAAAGGAACTAGGCTTTTGGCAAAAATCCCGCGGAAATATCTGCAGGGAATCTGTAAGATCGGAATTCCGACAGCAATACAGGGAATGGCATATTGTGCAATCTCCATGGTGCTGACACGTATGATCTCCGGGTATGGTGCAGAAGCTGTTGCAACGCAGAGAGTCGGAGGTCAGATTGAATCGATATCATGGAATACTGCAGACGGTTTTGCAGCGGCATTAAATGCCTTTATCGCACAGAACTATGGTGCGGGCAAAAATGACCGTGTCAAAAAAGGATATAAGGCTTCTTTGTGGACGGTTGGTATCTGGGGACTGTTGATCTCAGCTGTATTTATATGTATGCCGGAACCGATTGCCAGAATCTTTTTTCATGAACCCAAAGCAATCGCAACATCAGTTGAATATCTGATCATCATAGGTTTCAGTGAAGCTTTTATGTGTGTGGAACTGACGACAGTCGGTGCATTATCAGGGCTCGGCAGAACCCGACTTTGCAGTATCATCAGTATAGCTTTTACCAGTGCAAGAATTCCGCTGTCGATCATTCTTGGAGGTATTATGGGTCTGGATGGAATATGGTGGGCTATTTCTTCAACCTCCATTGTAAAGGGAATTATTTTTACCTGTACATTTTTATGGATCACAAGAAAACGACGGTAAACTTTCAAAAACAATGTGTGTAATACAGAACAGCAGAAAGAAAAGATTGCGGAATGGATATTTCAGGCAATCAGAGAGTATTATATGAAAAAATGCACTTTTCCGAATGACAAACTGCATCATCCGGAACTTGCCGGAAAGCCAATGGCAGTCGGTGGTGATCCGGAGGCAAGACATGGAATTGTGCTGAGTGCGAATTATATTGCAAAGCGAGCCGGAATAAAAACAGGTATGGCATTGTGGCAGGCAAGGCAAGTTTGCCCGGAAATAATTTTTGTACCACCTCGCATGGATCTTTATTTGAGGTTTTCCAGAATGGCACAGGAAATTTACAGTGAATACACGGATCAGAGAGGATTTATGTATCAAGATAAGATACTGGCACAGCTGAATGCTAAGGAACACATGATTCATCCACAAGCATATTTTCATGGATAGGAAACGCAGCGTGTCAGGAGATTGTTTTCGGATCATCATGGCGTTATATTTTACATATAAGTTTTCTTAATGCCCATCTTCTTGCCCTTCGGACAAGAAGCATCCCTCGCTCTAAAGAGCTCGGTCAATTTTTATTTACCTGTCGAACGAAGCCATTCTTTTACTGTTTCCACATCTACTTTCAATGCAAGGGCAATTTGTTCAATCGGCATATGAAGTTCTGTAAGAGTAATAGCGGTATCTTTTTTTGCAGTATTGATGCCGTCGTTAAATCCATCGGCAACACCAGACTCATATTCTGCTTTTCTGAGTTTTCGTGCTTCCTCTTCTTTGTCGTATTCGAATATACTCATCGAGATCACCTCCGATTTATTTGCACGAAGAAATTCAGAAAGATATGCTTGAAAATAATATTAACGCATAACTCTCATTATTTTAATATATTTTTAAAATATAATTAAAGTCAACATAAACAATAAGAACCTAGACAAATCTTCCAAATGGTACATTGTATCCGGATCCGCTTCGTGGTAGACTGTTTTCATAGTGATTTTTATGAAAAAAGGGAAGGAGTGTTTTTATGGGAAGTAAGATAAAAGCAATACAGATTCTTCAGGCAGCAGGCTATATCCTTCTGGGACTGTTTCTGGTGCTGAAGCCTGATACCAGTGTGCGGGCGATCTGTTATGGCTGCGGCGTGATTGCGGCGGCATACGGACTTCTGCATGTGCTCCAGTGCCGGAAAGGTAAGGCAAAGGGCGAACTGATCCTCGGTGTGATCTTTATTGCACTTGGCGTGTTCTGTCTGATCACGCCGCAGACGGTGGTATCGTTTTTGCCGTTTCTGCTTGGCGTGGTACTGATGCTGGATGGTATCAGCAAAATCCAGAGAGCACTGGATCTGCGTGTGTTGGATGCAATCGGCTGGGGCAAGCTTCTGACGATCGGGATTCTTTTGATGATCGTTGGTGTGGCTTTGCTTTTCAACCCATTCGGGGCTGTGAAGATGACGATGGTATTCTTCGGAGCCTGCCTGCTGATCGACGGGGCACTGGATTTGTTATTTTTGCTTATCGTTTTGTAAGATGTCAGGGTAAAAAGGTTCAAAAGTCGGTTTTTTCTTGTAAGAAAAGACATTTAACTTTGACATTTTTGAAATTCCAGGAGTGTGATCTATGAAACCGGAACTTGACAATCAGTCTGTTCACCGCTATATGCGGGTATATAATTATTACAAACAGCTTATTCTGTCGCAACAGCTTGCACCTGGAAGCAGGCTGCCGTCGATCCGGCGGTGTGCGGCAGAATTGCAGATGAGCCGGACAACGGTGGAGACGGCATACATGGTGCTTGCGGCAGAGGGCTATATTATTTCCAGGCCGCAGAGCGGATTTTATGTGACGGACATCGGCAGGACGCGAAAAACGGCAGAATTTCAGAAAAGTGCCGCTCAAAAAGAAAAGAATCCGGTGCTTTATAATTTTGCGTCTGCAAGTGTTGACAGAGAAACCTTCCGGTTTGAACTGTGGAGGCGGTATATCAAAAGTGCACTGCGGCAGGATGAGCGTCTGCTCTCTTATGGAGAACCGCAGGGAGAATACGATCTGCGGGAGGTTCTGTGCAGATATTTGCAAAACAACCGAAATGTGGTTTGTACGCCGGAACATATTGTGATCGGAGCGGGTGTTCAGAGCCTGCTTCACATTCTGTGTCCGTTGATTGAGGGACGTAAAAAAATTGCGTTTTATAATCCGGGATTTCGGCAGGGGCGTGCCGTTTTTGAGGATCATGGTTTTGAACTGTGCGATCGAAAACAGGAGCAGCCGGATGTCTGCTATGTGTCACCTTCGCAGGCGACTGCCTGGGGCGATGTTCTTTCGGTCGGAGAGCGGATGAAGATACTGCGTGAAGCATCTGAAAAAAATATTTTGCTGATCGAGGATGACTACAACAGTGAATTCTGTTATTATCATCATCCATCGCCGTCCATTCAGGGTCTGGCGGGCGGAAACGGAGTCATTTATCTCGGAACATTTTCCAGGCTTTTGCTGCCGTCGATCCGCTTAAGTTTTATGGTGCTTCCGCCGGATCTTCTGGAAAAATATCAGAGACGCAGAGATTTTTATAATCAGACGGCATCCAAAACGGAACAGATCGCATTGTGTCAGTTTATCCGGGATGGTCATCTGGAAAGTCAGATTCGTAAATCCAGGAAACACTATTTGGCGAAAACAAAAATTTTGTGCAGTGAAGCGAAAAGGATTTTTGTAGAAGAGGCAAAAGTTACGGCCGGGGAGACCGGATTTGTAAGCCTTCTGGAAATTTTCGGAGCAGGAAATCTGCAGGAAGTTCTGTACAGAACAGAAGAAAAAGGTTTTGCTTTTTTATCTGCGGATGAAAGTGAGCAAGGGATCCGTCTTGCTCTTTCCTGTGCAGCAGTTCCGGTGGAAAAGTTTTCAGAGGCGTTACAGCTGCTGAATCAGTGTTTCTGAATTTTGCAATGAGATTTAAAAATGCTTTTGATGGAAATACCGTTTTGCATGCAGATGTGGTGATGCGAAAACATTATGAAAGGAAAAGAAAATGGCGAGACAAAAGAATAAAATATTGATGTTTTTGTTTTCTCTGATCCCGGGAGCAGGACAGATGTATATGGGATTTATGAAGCAGGGATTGTCTTTAATGACAATCTTTGCAACGTTATGTGCAGTGGGTATCTGGCTGGATATCAAGCCGCTGCTTTTCTTTGCACCGATCATTCTGCTGTACAGCTTTTTCGATGCAACCAACAAGAATTCGATGGACGCAGAAGCGTTTAAAAAATTGGAGGATCATTATCTCTGGGGTGATGACTGGATGGAGTGGAGCGAAGGCTTAAAGGACAGCATCAGCAGACGGGATGGTAAAAAGGCCATGGGAACGGTTCTGTATATCGTGGCGGCGTGCATGATCTGGAGTGTTGTCAAATATTTTGCGGACATCATCTACGGGCCGACCAGTCTGCCAGGTGCTGTGATCGCAAAGATTCCGGTTGCTGTTGTTGCTGTATTTGTTTTATGGGTAGGTCGCAAACTGATGAAGAGTGCTTCTGATGAAGAAAAAAGATTCTATCGTGGAATGCCGTATCCGTATGCACAGAGCATGGGGATCCATATGAACGGTGAGCGTATGCCAAATCCATGGGAGCGTGTGTGGAGTGATCCGCAGAGAATGCAGCATCCGGAGCAGGAGCCGGTCAGAGAAACGGTTGTGGAAGAAGCTGCAGCTGCACAGGAAACCGCAGAAAAAGCAAAAGTAGAACTTCGCAAAGAAAACGAAACAAAAGAGGTTGTGAAACCACAGGAAGAAAAAGCGGAGACTGCACAGGAAAATGAGACACAGACAGGCACAGAGGAAACCGATGTGGTCGAAGAAGTGGCAGAAGCTGAAAAAGAAAGAGAAATCAAAGAAACGCTTGAAACCATGGAAGCGGAAACTGCTATGGAAAAATCCTGAAGCATGTTTTTGTGTTTCTGGCAGCAGAGATGAGCAAGTAGCGAAGCGGATTGTGAATGTCCGCTTTACCTGAATAGTTACAAAAATCCCTTCATAAGATACAGTAAACGGACGGACTTATGGAGGGATTTTTCTGTCATTTCTGCTCTTTTTGTCGATGTATATGATACCGTTTGTTCTGCTTTACGTTGTCGGTTATGCCTTTCTGAAAAAGAGAGATGCATACGGTGATTTTGTGCGTGGTGCCGGGGAAGGAATCCACACGGCATTTGCGATCCTGCCGACACTTGTCGGGCTGATGACAGCCGTAGGGATCCTGCGGGCATCGGGTTTCCTTAAATGGCTCTCGGATATCCTTGGCAGGCTTTTTGCCGGAATCGGATTTCCGGTGCAGCTTGTGCCGCTTGCAGTGGTGCGTCTGTTTTCCGCCAGTGCGGCGACCGGATTTCTTCTGGATATTTTTAAAGAATTCGGGCCGGATTCCAAGATCGGAATCATTGCATCACTGATGCTCAGCTGCACGGAAACGGTATTTTATACGATGAGCGTTTATTTTATGGCAGCAAAAGTGACAAAAACACGGTATACGCTGGCAGGTGCACTGCTTTCTGTTTTTGCCGGGATTGCCGCCAGCTTTTTCCTTGGAAATTTTCTACAGCTTTAAGGACCATTCCTGGCAGTTCCAGACGGTTGTCACGATATCCTGATAGAATTCCGGCTCATGGCAGATCAGCAGAATACTTCCCTTATATTCCTGAAGAGCTTTTTTCAGTTCTGCTTTTGCGTCAACATCGAGGTGGTTGGTCGGCTCGTCCAGCAGCAGAATATTGCTCTCACGGTTCAAAATCTTGCAGAGACGTACTTTTGCCTGCTCGCCGCCGCTCAGTACACGCACCTGACTCTCGATGTGTTTGGTGGTCAGACCGCATTTTGCCAGCATGGAACGGATCTCGTACTGTGTCATTGCCGGAAATTCGCTCCAGATCTCTTCGATACAGGTCGAAGTGTTCTGCGTATCGGACTCCTGCTCAAAATAACCGATATGCTGATAATCGCCAAGATGCACTTCGCCGGAATACGGTTTGATCAGCTGCAGAATGCTTTTCAGAAGCGTGGTCTTACCGATACCGTTTGCACCGGTCAGGGCAATGCGTTCGCCGCGTTCCATGCGGATATTTAACGGTTTTGTCAGCGGTTCGTCGTAACCGATCACCAGATCGTTTGTCTCGAAGATCATCTTTCCGGAAGTACGGGCCGTTTTAAAGTGAAACTCCGGCTTTGGTTTTTCACGATCCAGTTCGATGATGTCCATTTTGTCCAGTTTTTTCTGGCGTGCCATCGCCATATTCCTTGTAGCGACGCGGGCTTTGTTGCGGGCAACGAAATCCTTGAGGTCGCTGATCTCCTGCTGCTGGCGGTTGTAGGCAGCCTCAAGCTGGGCTTTCTTCATGGCGTAGACTTCCTGGAATTTATCGTAATCGCCCGGATAGCGGTCAAGTCTGCAGTTTTCCATATGATAGATTAGGTTGATGACGCTGTTCAGGAACGGAATATCATGGGAGATCAGAATAAAGGCATTTTCATAATCCTGGAGATAGCGTTTCAGCCATTCAATGTGCTGCTCATCCAGATAGTTGGTCGGCTCGTCCAGAAGCAGGATGTCTGGTTTTTCCAGCAGAAGCTTTGCCATCAGTACACGGGTACGCTGTCCGCCGGAGAGGTCGGTTACATCACGGTCAAGCCCAAGCTCTTCCAGACCGAGTGCACGGGCGATCTCGTCTACTTTTGTGTCGATCATATAGAAATCGTGCTGCTCTAAAAGCTCCTGATATGTGCCGGTCTCGGCGAGCAGACGTTCCATTTCTTCCGGTGTGGCATCGCCCATCTGTTCATACATACGGTTCATTTCCGCTTCCATTGCAAATAAAAACTGAAAAGCAGAACGCAGGACATCACCGATCGTCATGCCCTTTTCCAGGACAGAATGCTGATCCAGATAGCCGACACGGACATTTTTTGCCCATTCGACCGTTCCCTCATCCGGTGTCAGGTTTCCGGTGATGATATTCATAAACGTGGACTTGCCTTCTCCGTTTGCACCGATCAGGCCGATATGTTCGCCTTTGAGGAGACGAAAAGAAACATTGTCGAAAATCGCACGGTCACCAAAACCATGCGTCAGATTTTTTACATTTAAGATCATAATTACTCCTGTCAAATTTTGTGAAGTTATGAAAGTTATGAGATGCCATATGAATTGTTTCGTACTTCGTACTCCCACAATTCTATCCAATATTCGCATATCGTGAAGCTTACGCTCCACTTTTATGCTCATATCGGGGCGGGTCATTAAGCCATAAAACCACTCCTGTGCAAGCACATCGTGGTTTCAGGCTTTTGACCCTGGCATCTTATTATCTTACCATAAAAGAAAGGGGTTGCACAATCGAAAAAAAAGGAATATCCTTACTGCGATTCTTGTGATAAAATAACGGGTACAAAAAGATTTTTGGAAATATATAAGGAGGTACATATGACAAAAAAACAGCTTGCGCTGGAAGTGATCGAGCGTTTAAAGAAGGAATATCCTCTGGCAGACTGTACGCTTGATTATGATGCGGCATGGAAACTGCTGGTTAGTGTCCGGCTTGCGGCACAGTGTACGGATGCCAGGGTAAATGTTGTGGTTCAGGATCTCTATGCGAAATATCCGGATGTAGATGCTCTTGCGGAAGCGACACCGGAAGAGATCGAGGCGATCGTAAGGCCATGCGGTCTTGGAAAAAGCAAGGCACGTGATATCAGTGCATGCATGAAAATGCTGCGTGATGAGTACGACGGCAAAGTGCCGTGTGATTTTGATGCGATTTTAAAGCTTCCGGGCGTGGGAAGAAAGAGTGCAAACCTGATCATGGGCGATGTTTTCAAAAAGCCTGCGATCGTCACGGATACGCACTGCATTCGTCTGACAAACCGTATCGGTCTGGTAGATGGGATCAAAGATCCGAAAAAAGTCGAAATGGCACTCTGGAAGATCATTCCACCGAAAGAAGGTAGTGATTTCTGCCACAGACTCGTTTATCATGGCAGAGAGGTCTGTACAGCGAGAACAAAGCCTTACTGTGACAGATGCTGCCTGGCGGATATCTGTGCAAAAAATGGAATTTAAAATATGGAGATAATAAGGAAATGAGAAACACAGCAACAGATCTGACAGAAGGTACACCTTGGAAGATTATCATGCGATTTTCGATTCCATTATTTTTTACGTTTTTACTGCAGCAGTTTTATAACATGGTAGATACGATCGTTGTAGGCCAGTTCCTTGGAAAAGATGCACTGGCGGGCGTTGGTTCTACCGGGGCGATCAATTTTATGATCATCGGATTCTGTATGGGACTTGCCAATGGTTTTGTCATTCCGGTCGCACAGCGTTACGGGGCAAAAGATTATAAAGATATGAGAAGGTTTGTGGCAAACAGCATCTGGCTGACTGTTTTTTTTGCGGCGATCATGAGCATCACAGTCTGTATTTTATGCCGCAGCGTGCTGATCGCCATGAAGACACCGGCAGATATCCTAGATCTTGCATATGATTATATTTTTATCATTTTTGCAGGGATACCGATCACACTTGCCTACAATCTCCTGACCGGGATCATCCGTTCTCTTGGGGATTCCAAATCGCCGCTGATCTTTCTGCTGATGGCAGCAGTGGCAAATATCGGATTTGATATCCTGTCAGTAACGGTTTTGAAACTCGGCGTTCGTGGACCGGCTTTTGCGACACTGCTTGCACAGGCATTTTCCGTGGTACTGTCTCTGTGGTGTATAAAGACAAAGTTCCCGATCCTGAAAATGGAGCCGGGAGAATGGAAATTGCATGGCAAACACATCGGTATCCTCTGTAAAATGGGTATTCCGATGGGACTTCAGTATTCGATCACAGCGATCGGCAGTGTCGTGCTTCAGACCGGTATCAATACACTTGGTTCGGCAGCCGTTGCCTCGGTTTCGGCGGCATCGAAGCTTTCGATGTTCCTGGCGTGTCCGTTTGATGCGATCGGTTCGGCCATGGCAACTTACACCGGACAGAATGTCGGGGCAGGCAAGATCGAGCGTATCGGTCAGGGATTAAAGGCATCCGTTCTGATCGGTATCACATATTCGATCCTGATTTTCCTGGTCATGCTTTTTTCTGCAAAATACTGGATGCTTCTGTTCATAAATGCATCCGAAACGGAGATCATACATAATGCAGTGCTGTTTATTCTTGCAAACAGCGGATTTTACATTGCACTTGTTTTTGTCAATGCGGTTCGCTTTACCATTCAGGGAGCGGGATTCAGTGGTCTGGCAATCCTTGCAGGTGTCATGGAAATGATCGCAAGAGCCATTATCGGCGTGATCATGGTTCCGTATCTGGGATTCGCAAGCGTATGTTTTGCCAGTCCTCTGGCATGGATCATGGCAGACTGTTTCCTGATTCCGGCGTACTGTCATGTGATCCGAAAGCTGAAACAGAGAAGGGCACAGGGTGTGCCAAATATGTAGATTTTGTTAAGAAGTGTTAAGAAAAGTTGACATTAACCGCATCTTCATTGTACAATGAAAAAGGGAGTGGACTTGAAACACACTGAAAATCAGAGAGAAAAGGGGGATTTTTCATGTATAATAAAAAGAAAATTGCGACATTATTGGTAATCGGAATGGCCGCAATGTTTATGATGAACGGCTGCCAGAAAAAGGCATCTGAGACGGAGACGACGAAACAGACGACAGCTCAGAGCGAAAGTACTGCACAGACCGAAGCAACCACAACATATACCTCAGAGAGCAATTCATTTTCTTTTGATCTTCCGGATTCTGCATGGGTGGCGACAAAGGAAGGCATTGAGAATAAATGGGCATTTATGAAAGAAGGCGTCGGCACGATCCGGATCACGCACAAAAAGTCAAAGATCAAGGAGAAGAATCTGCCGCAGTCTCAGGAAGATGCGATTGCTCTTTTAAACGATATCCAGGAGAATGCATTTTCTCAGGTAGAATATAAAAAAGACAGCACCAATGGTACAGAGCTTTATTATTATGCTGCATCCACGCAGGACGCAGATCTTGGTTACGTTTATCTGATCAAGTATCTGATCAATACGGACACCGAGAGTTATACGATCACGGCAAAACTGACATCCAGTGACAGTACGGTGCAGCAGGCAGTGAAAAGTGCCGTTACCAGCTTCAAAGTTTTAAATGATGACAGTAAAAAGACAGATTCTGATGCAAACTCCGGATCTTCGGCAGGCGGCAGTGCATCTTCAGACAATGCAGATAACAGCTCTGCTCCGAAAAATACAGAAGACAGTGCTGCAGACAACATTTCCGGCGAAAGTACAGGCGATTCTTCCGGTGCATCGACCGATGAGGAATACCGCTATTTCTTTGATGCAAACGGAAATACGATCTACGCTTATCCGTCTGAGGACGGCAGCTGGCGTGATGATAACGGAACTTCTTATATTTTCTTGGAAAACGGCGTAGAAGATTCCAACGGCAAACAGTATTATTATGATCCGCCTCAGGGAAGAACAGGTTCCGGATCAGAGTCGGATTCTTTGACAGGTTCCGGCAATTCTTCAGATAATGGCATGGTCATTGGTTTCTATGATATCAATGGAAACTATCAGACAGCGACACAGGATGCAAACGGAAACTGGATCGGCAGTGATGGAAAAACCTACACTTTCGATGAAAAAGGGGCAACAGACAGCGACGGCAATTTCAGCAAATGGTAAAACAGGATAAAAATGGGATATAAAGGAGTGTAAATATTATTATGAAAAATAAGGCATTACATTTTATGGCAGCAGCAGTCCTCTCATCGGCTCTTCTGATGACAGGATGCGGCAGCCACAGTGGGGATACGAACAGCAGTACAAGACAGACCCAGGATCAGACACAGCGGGGAGCAGGTCAGGATTCTGCCCAGACTTCAGCCGCAGAGGATCAGAATCAGGCATTGGATGACCAGAATCAGAGCCAGGATACGCAGACACCGGAAACACATCCGGATCTGGAGACAAGAGTGGAAACAGAGGTAGTGCAGCAGCCGGAAACACAGGCACCGGATACCGAGAATAACATCGATAATCCGGCAGCCGATAATGGTAAAGGCGATACCAATGGCTTCTATGATGATGGCGGAACCTGGATCACCGTTCACAAAAACAGCCAGGGACAGTGGGTTGATGAAAGCGGTATGACCTACCAGTTTGGCGATGATGGCGTAACCGATCAGAATGGCGTTTTCTATCCATATTAAACCGGTTTTTGATTGACATTATATCTGCGAAAGCGTAGAATATGGAAGTCAAAGAAGGTAACAACCAGAATGGAGGAGTATAGATGAAAATGAGATCAAAAATCGTAACTTGTCTGCTACTCGCTCTGTCCATTTCCTGTCTGGCTACCGGCTGTAAAAAGAAAGCACAGGAAACTGAGACGAGCAGCGAAACGATTCGTGTTACAGAGAAACAGACAGATAGCGAAACAGCAAAGAAAGCTACAAATACATCCACAACATTTAAATCAAAAGATGGCAGTATTTCTATCAAACTTCCGGATGACACCTGGACAATGAAAAAAGAAGGCACAAAAGAATGGACCTTTGAGTCACCGAACCAGGGAACGATCACGATCGTACATTATTCCGGAGATGAGACGAACGGACTTGTTTTCCCGTCCTCTGAAGAAGAAGTACTGAATAATCTGGAGAAAGCCGGAAAATCCAAAACCGATTATGCAGTTGTAGAATACAAGAAAAATACCATGGGTTCTTACGAGGCATATCACACAACCATCAAATGTAAGAGTACAAACAGTAAGTATGCGTACTCGGTAGCGTATAATCTGGTAGGAGATGAGGATATTTATTCGGTCAATGGTCAGGTTATGCAGGATGATGCAACGGCAATGGAAGCGATCCGTACTTCTGTGGAGAGTCTGAAACTGCTGAAAACATCGAGCACAACAACATCTGAGACTAAAAAGAATAATACAACATCTTCCGAGTCGAACAGTACAACACAGTCCGAGTCCGGAAGCACAGCTTCTACCGATGGCAATTCTGATTCCAACCACAACGGTCAGTATGTTTATGACAGCAACGGCAACGCAGTTTATATCTATCAGGACAGCGACGGAAACTGGGTAGACAGCAGCGGAGCGATTTATTATTTTAATGCAAACGGTATCACAAACAGCAACGGTGCAAGCTTTACCTACAATCCGCAGGGTGGAAACAGCGACAATAACAACAACGGCGGAAATGGCAATAACGGCGGTGATAACAACAATAACAACGGCGGAGCTACTCAGACCAACAGTTTCTATGACAATCAGGGAAATCTGATCACAGTTTATAAAAACAGCAACGGAAACTGGGTAGATGGAAACGGCATTGTTTACACCTTTGGTCAGTATGGTGTAACCGATAATTACGGCAATTATTATCCATATGACAACAGCGGAAATAATAACGGCAACAACGGAAATAACGGCAACAATGGAAATAATGGCAACAATGGAAACAATGGTAATACCGGTGGAAACACAGGTGGAAACACAGGAGGTAATACCGGCGGCAGCACCAACGGTTTTTATGATGACCAGGGCAATTATATTTCCGTGACACAGGATGCAAACGGAAACTGGGTAGACAGCGGCGGAATGCAGTATACATTCGGTAACGATGGCGTAACCGATGCAAACGGAAACTTCTATCCATACTAAAAACAGAAAAGTGCAGAGACGCACATCATGTAATCATGCAGAATATACAAAGGACAGCAGAGAAAATCTGTTGTCCTTTTTCCGTTAATTGGAAAAGATTCAAACTTTTATAAGTGGCGGGCAACAGATTTGTCTGAGTGGGGTTTCATTTTCGAATAGTAAGATTCTTTACATGGATTTTACATGGCATTGCAGAGGATTTGATCTTGTGGCAGTAAAATAAATTTATGGTTAAAGGTATAATGCCATTTTTATGGGATTTAGCTCAGGTCTCACGTGCGTCTGGCTTAAATACACGCAACGAAAAAGCTGTTAAGGGCATCACATTTTATTGAGGAGGAGAGAATAATAAATGAGAAAATATATGAACCGGGAACTGTCGTGGCTGAAATTTAATGAACGTGTTTTGGAAGAGGCGGAAAATAAAAAAGTGCCGCTCTGTGAAAGACTGAATTTTGCAGCAATCTATCAGAGCAATCTTGATGAATTTTTTATGGTGCGTGTGGGATCACTCGTAGATCAGATGCTTTTGAAGAAAGATATCCGTGATAATAAAACGAATCTTACACCGGAGGAGCAGATCAAAAAGATCCTTGCGGAAGTCGGAAAACTGAACCGTAGCAGAAATGTCGTTTACGATGAAATCATGGAAGAACTGGAAGAATATGATATCTGCATCACGGATTTCAAGAAGATGAATGAAAAAGAAAGCGAATACGTTAAACGCTATTTTCAGGGTGAAATCGCACCGATCATTTTCCCGACGATCGTGGCAAAAAGACAGCCGTTTCCATTTTTGCGAAATAAAGAAATCTATGCAGTCGTAGTGCTGGAGACAAAGAGCGGAAAAGAGAAGCTGGGTATCATTCCATGCAGCAGTGGTATGTTCAAACGTCTGATAGAACTTCCCGGCAAACGCGGCACTTATATTCTGGCAGAAGAAGTGATTCTCCATTATATGCCGGAAATCTTTAAGGGTTATCGTGTAAAAGCAAAATCACTGATCCGCATCACCAGAAATGCAGATATTGACGCAGACGCACTGTATGACGAAGATCTGGATTATCGTGATTTTATGGTGGAAGTGATCAAACAGAGGAAAAAACTGGCTCCGATCCGTCTGGAATTGTCACGGGAAATGGATGGTGAAGTGATCAGTACTCTGTGTCATTATCTGGATCTTGACCGTGACTATGTTTTCTATAATGAGGGACCGCTGGATCTGTCATTTGTCTATGAAATCCAGGATAAACTGCGTTACGTGCCGGAACTGTTCTATCAAAAACGGATTCCGCAGAAATCTGTGCAGTTTGAAGAAGGCAGACCGATTCTGGATCAGATTCTGGAGGGGGACAAATTTTTATCTTATCCGTATGACAGCATGAAACCGTTTCTTACGATGCTGCATGAAGCTGCAAACGACAAAGATGTCCTTTCCGTAAAAATGACGCTCTACCGTGTGGCAAAACAGAGTAAAGTGGTGGAAGCTCTGATCGAGGCAGCGGAAAATGGCAAGGAAGTGCTGGCACTTGTAGAATTAAAGGCAAGATTTGACGAGGAAAATAACATCGAGTGGTCAAGAAGGCTGGAGCGTGCCGGATGTCATGTGATCTATGGGCTGGATGGATTTAAAGTACATTCCAAACTGTGCCAGATCACCAGAAAAGCCGGCGATGAAGTGCAGTATATCACGCAGATCGGAACAGGAAATTATAACGAAAAAACAGCGTGCCTTTACACAGACCTTTCCCTGATGACAGCCGATACAGAGATCGCAAAAGAGGCGAGAAGAGTTTTTCAGGCACTGGCGATGGGAGAAATCGTAGAACACACAGACAAATTGCTGGTAGCACCGCTCTGTCTGCAAAATAAAGTGCTGGCGATGATCGATGATGAGATTGCAGCTGCACTTGCCGGAAAAGATGCTTATATCGGGCTGAAAATGAACGCACTTACTGACAAAAAGATCATAGACAGGCTGATCGAAGCTTCCTGTGCCGGAGTAAAGATTGATCTGATCATCCGCGGTATCTGCTGTCTGATCCCGGGCGTAAAAGATGCAACGGAAAATATTCGTGTGATCAGCATTGTAGGAAGATTTCTGGAACATTCGAGAATTTATATTTTCGGAAGTAAGGGAAGAGAGAAAGTTTATATTGCGTCAGCCGATTATATGACGCGAAATACCTTAAGACGTGTGGAAGTCGCAGCTCCTGTCTGCGATCCGGCAATCAAGGAACGTCTGCTTGAGATGTTCCGGATCATGTTAAATGATAATCAGAAGGCTCGCCATGAGGATTCGGAAGGAAATTACAGAATCCCGATGACGATCGAGCGTCCGGTGGATGCTCAGGAAACCTTCTATCAGCAGGCGTATGAAGCAGCAGCGTCAAAAAACGTGTGACGGCGACTGTTTTGCGTTCGATTTGAAAATGTCATTATAGATGGAATTTCCGGGAAAACAGATTTTCCTTGCCGCAGGGCAATGGACGCAATGTGCTCCATCTGGACTGCCACGCGGAGGCATTTCGGCATAAAAAAAGGACACCGCAATTTTGCGGTGTCCTTTTGTATAAGCTTTTGAAAAGTTTGATTTCGGCAGTCTTATTCTTATTTCTGAGGACCAGCGGAAACCAGAGCTTTACCGGCAGCATTTCCTTCGTATTTAGCAAAGTTCTTGATGAATCTGTCAGCCAGATCTTTTGCTTTTGTTTCCCATTCGGAAGCATCAGCGTATGTGTCACGTGGGTCCAGGATAGCTGGATCAACGCCTGGCAGTTCTGTAGGAACTTCGAAGTTGAAGTATGGAATGGTCTTTGTAGGAGCATTCTTGATAGCTCCGTTCAGGATAGCATCGATGATACCACGAGTATCTTTGATGGAGATACGTTTGCCTGTTCCGTTCCATCCTGTATTTACCAGGTATGCTTTTGCACCGCTCTTCTCCATTTTCTTAACCAGTTCTTCTGCATATTTTGTAGGATGCAGCTCCAGGAATGCCTGGCCGAAGCAAGCTGAGAATGTCGGAGTCGGTTCTGTGATACCACGTTCTGTACCAGCCAGTTTAGCTGTGAAACCAGACAGGAAGTAGTACTGTGTCTGAGCTTCTGTCAGGATAGATACTGGAGGCAGTACGCCGAATGCATCTGCGGACAGGAAGATTACGTTTTTCGCAGCCGGTGCAGAAGAGATCGGGCGAACGATGTTCTGGATATGGTCGATCGGGTAAGATACACGAGTATTTTCTGTTACGCTCTTGTCAGCGAAGTCGATCTTGCCGTTTTCGTCCAGAGTAACGTTCTCAAGCAGAGCGTTACGTTTGATTGCATTGTAGATATCCGGTTCGGATTCTTTGTCCAGGTTGATAACTTTTGCATAGCATCCGCCTTCGAAGTTGAATACGCCGTTGTCATCCCAGCCGTGCTCGTCATCACCGATCAGCAGACGTTTCGGGTCTGTAGAAAGAGTTGTTTTACCTGTTCCGGACAGACCGAAGAAGATTGCTGTGTTTTCACCGTTCATGTCAGTGTTTGCGGAGCAGTGCATGGAAGCCATGCCTTTCAGCGGCAGGAAGTAGTTCATCATAGAGAACATACCTTTTTTCATTTCTCCGCCGTACCATGTATTTACGATAACCTGTTCTTTGCTTGTGATGTTGAACATAACAGCTGTTTCAGAGTTCAGACCCAGCTCTTTGTAGTTCTCAACTTTTGCTTTGGAAGCGTTGTATACAACGAAATCCGGCTCGAAGTTTTCCAGTTCTTCAGCAGTCGGTTTGATGAACATGTTTGTTACAAAGTGAGCCTGCCAAGCAACCTCAACGATGAAACGGATTGCCATACGGGTGTCTTTGTTGGCACCGCAGAAAGCATCTACTACGAACAGTCTCTTGTTAGACAGTTCTTTGATAGCCAGTGCTTTTACAGCATCCCATGCTTCCTGAGTAGCCGGATGGTTGTCGTTTTTATATTCATCTGTTGTCCACCATACAGTGTCTTTGGAATTCTCATCTTTTACGATAAATTTGTCTTTCGGAGAACGACCTGTGTAGATACCAGTCATAACGTTGACAGCACCCAGTTCACTTTCCTGGCCTTTTTCAAAGCCTTCCAGAGTAGGTTTTGTCTCTTCTTCGAACAACATCTCATAAGATGGATTGTACACGATCTCAGTAGTTCCAGTGATGCCATACTTGCTTAAATCAATTTTTGCCATCTGATTAACCTCTTTTCTTTTATACTTAAAGTTAAAGAAATGATGCCCACTTCTCTATCATCATTATACATATTTACCCGGCAAAATCAATAAAAACTTTCTGAACTTTTTGCTGAAAATGTATGAAATCTGCTGTTTCTGAATGAGTTTGAACGAATAACAGCAAAAAAAGAGGGGAAGAAACGCCAGATTATGCACGAGAATTGCTCAGTTTTGAACGTTTAGTCAGGCGAACATATAAATAGAATATTTTTTTCATGTGAAAATTATATAATGATGCCAGGGTCAAAAGGTCAAAATGTCGTTCCTGCCTGTACGGGAGTGATTATGTGGCTCAATTTGTGGTAATTGTGTCTTGCACAGTTTGAGAAAGTACTTTAAACTTAGCAGATGTAAAAATGAATATTAGGAGGTAAAACAAATGGCACTGAATAATATAGGAAATATGATGAAGATTATGAATGCATGGAATATATTTAAAAGAAACCACCCGAAATTCCCGGCATTCTGCAATGCAGTTTCCAAACGGGCTTTAAAGGAGGGCAGCATCATGGCGATCACGGTTACCACACCGGATGGCGAAAAGATTGAGACGAATCTGAGAATAAAGGCAGAGGATCTGGAGCTTTTGAAGGAACTGACCAACTGACAGAGTGCGAAAGAGGATTGTGAATGTCCGCTTTGCATCAAAGACTGAGATTGCTCAGGGTTTCTGAAAAAGGAGTGAAAATAAAATATGAATGATATAAAGCGGCTGGCAGGATATATCGGGCCATATAAAAGAGATATGATGCTTGGTGCTTTGATGGTAATGATCGAGACAGCGTTTGAGCTTGTCATTCCGATCATGATCGCGGATCTGATCGATGTCGGGGTAGCAAACCACGATCTTGCCTACATTTATTCCAAGGGCTTTCAAATGGGGATCTGTGCACTTCTGGCTCTGGTGACGGGGCTTCTGTATGCACGGTTTGCAGCGAGGGCTTCTTATGGATGGGGAGCGAAGATCAGGGAGGCAGAATATGCAAAAGTGATGCAGTATTCTTTCTCAAATCTGGATCATTTTGATACCTCGTCTCTGATCACGCGAATGACCACGGATGTCACGGTTCTGCAGAATCTGATCAATTCCGGCTTCCGTCCGGTGACGAGAGGGCCGTCGCTTCTGATCATCGGCATCGGTCTTTCTTTCTGGATGAATCCGAAACTTGCCATTGTTTTTCTGGTGTGTACGCCGGTTCTTGGCATTGTTTTATTTCTGATCGTCCGGAAAGTGGCTCCTATGTATACAAAGCTTCAGACAATCGTTGACCGTCTGAACCATGTTGTGCAGGAGGGTGTGACAGCGATCCGTGCGGTCAAGGCGTTTGTCCGCGGAGAGTACGAAGAAGAAAAATTTGATGCAGTAAATACAGATCTGAGTGTTTCAAGTGAACAGACTTTTCACTATGCGGTGCTGAATCTTCCGGCATTTCAGGTTGTCATGTACAGTGCAATCGTACTGATCATGTGGTTTGGCGGAAATATGATCTTAAGCGGTAGTCTTAAGGTTGGTGATCTGACCGGATTTTTAAGTTATGTCATGCAGGTTGTCAACGCTCTGATGATGATCGCAAATGTTTTTCTGCTGCTGACGAGATCTCTTGCCAGTGCACATCGTATCGCAGAAGTGCTGGATGAGAGGATTGTTCTGAAGTCTCCGGAAAACGGGGTACAGAAGGTCAAAGATGGAAGCGTGGATTTTGAACAGGTATCTTTTAAATATCACAAAGATGCGAAAGCGTATGCACTGTCAGATGTTGATCTGCACATCAAGGCCGGGCAGACGATCGGTGTGGTCGGTGGAACCGGAGCCGCCAAAACGACGCTCGTGCAGCTGATCCCGAGGCTTTATGATGCGACCTGCGGCACGGTGAGAGTTGGCGGTGTGGATGTAAAAGCATATGATCTTTATGCACTGCGGGCGGCAGTCGGAATTATTCTGCAGAAAAATGAGCTTTTTTCCGGAACGATACGTGATAACCTGAAATGGGGCGATCCGGATGCAGATGACGAAAAAATCTGGCATGCATGCCGTGTGGCATGTGCGGATGAGTTCCTGGAGCGTTTTCCGGACGGACTGGACACCATGCTTGTGCAGGGAGGAAATAACCTGTCCGGCGGGCAGAAACAGAGACTCTGTATCGCAAGAGCACTTCTTGCCAGTGCGAAGATTCTGATCTTTGATGATTCTACCAGTGCAGTCGATACGGCGACGGAAAAGAAGATCCGCAAAGAGCTGGAAAAACTTGGCGATGTGACAAAAATCATCATTGCACAGAGAATTTCTTCTGTGATCCATACGGATCGGATCGTGATCCTAGATGACGGTAAGATCCATAATATCGGAACGCATGAACAGCTTCTTAAGGAGGATGCAATTTATCAGGAAATTTATGCTTCTCAGATGAAAGGAGGAAACAGCGATGGCATCGAAAACGAAGAATGTTAAACGGCCGGAAAATATGCAGCACACACTGCGGATTTTTGTTTCTTATCTTGGACGGCATAAATTTATGCTTCTGATCGTCAGTATTCTGGTAACGGTAAGTGCCCTTGCAAACCTTCTTGGAACTTACATGATACGTCCGGTTGTCAATAATCTTGCAAATGGGGATCTGCATTCACTTGCCATCGGAGTGCTTGTGGCAGCCGGCATTTTTGCCATCGGAGCACTGGCAGCCTGGGGCTATTCTCAGACGATGGTAAAAGCTGCCCAGCAGGTTGTTTTTGATATTCGAAGAGATTTGTTTGCACATATGCAGACACTGCCGCTTCGCTTTTTTGACCAGAAGCGACACGGCGATATCATGAGTCTGTTCACAAACGATATTGATACGATCGCAGATGCTCTCAATAACAGTTTTGCGATGGCAATCCAGAGTTTTATCCAGATGATCGGAACCCTTGTGATCCTATATATTCTGAACTGGAAACTGTCGCTGATCGTGACGGTCTGCTATGGCATCATGTTCTGGTATATGAAATTCAGCGGAGCAAAAAGTAAGGTTTTTTATGCGAAACAGCAGCAGAGCCTTGGTGGGCTGGACGGCTATATTGAAGAAATGGTCAGCGGTCAGAAAGTAGTTAAAGTCTTTAATCATGAACAGGCAAGTCTTCAGGAATTTCTGGAGAAAAATGAAAAACTGCGAAAAGAAGGAACCGGTGCACAGTCTTATGCGGCAACGATGGTTCCAGTAGTCGTAAGTATATCTTATATTAATTATGCAATCGTGGCAGTTCTCGGAGGAATTCTGGCGATGCGTGGGATGGCGGATGTCGGAAGTCTTGCAAGTTATCTGGTGTTTGTGCGTCAGGCGGCACTCCCGATCAATCAGTTTACACAGCAGAGCAATTTCCTGCTCTCCGCACTTGCCGGAGCAGAGCGGGTGTTTGATGTGATGAATTTGGAGCCGGAAGTGGACGAAGGGGATGTGACGCTTGTCAATGTCAGAAAAGAAAACGGCATCCTGAAAGAATGTCAGGAAAAGACCGGAAAATGGGCATGGCGTTCAAAAGATGGAGAACTGACAATGCTTCGCGGTGATGTCCGTTTTGAAAATGTTGATTTTGGTTATACGAAAGAGCATATGATCCTGAAGAATATCAGCCTGTATGCAAAACCGGGACAGAAAATTGCTTTTGTCGGATCGACCGGAGCCGGAAAAACCACGATCACCAACCTGATCAACCGCTTTTATGATGTGCAGGGAGGAACGGTGGTTTACGATGGAATTGATGTGCGAAAGATAAAGAAAGATGCACTGCGACACTCTCTTGGCATCGTGCTTCAGGATACGCATCTGTTTACCGGAACCGTAGCGGATAACATCCGCTTTGGAAAACTGGATGCAACACAGGAAGAGATCGAGAGGGCGGCACGCATTGCAAATGCACACTCTTTTATCAGACGACTGCCAGATGGTTACGATACCATGGTGACGGCAGATGGGGCAAATCTTTCCCAGGGACAGCGGCAGCTTCTGGCGATCGCAAGGGCAGCAGTAGCCGATCCGCCGGTTCTGATTCTTGATGAGGCGACATCCTCTGTTGATACACGAACCGAAGAACTGATCGAAAAAGGCATGGATCAGCTGATGGAAGGAAGGACCGTGTTTGTTATCGCACATCGATTAAGTACCGTGCGAAATGCCAATGCGATCATGGTACTGGAGCAGGGGAAGATCGTCGAGAGAGGGGATCATGCAGAACTGTTGGAACAAAGAGGGAAATATTATCAGCTTTATCATGGAATGTTTGAGCTGAGCTGAAAGTTATAGGTTTTTCTTTTTCAGTGCAGAAAATGAAAGGAAAATGTTATAGAGTGCCGGACGCAAAAAGACAGGGCACGTGACACGCATCGTTTCCTGTTCGATTTGTGCCGTCTATGATCCGCCGTTCGCTGGAACTCGCAGCTTCGCTGCTCAGACACCGCTCGGCGGCGGAAACTAGACACAAATCTCACGACGGAAACTTGCTACCGTCACTGTACCGCTGTCTTTTTTGCTGTCTGGCACAATCTACATTTCATATCTTTTCTTTTTTACTGTATTGAAAGAAGAAATAGCCTCCGGCGGATTGCAGAGGTGCACATTAAGAAAATCTCTACCGTAAATTTTATTTGCCGTTCTGAAAATATATCTGCTCTTCTTTTATCGGGGAATAGCGAATCAGTTCTTTTGCTTCCAGATTTTCTTTATGCATATCAACGGCACTGATCTGATGATTATCATACGTCGTGTAATAATAAATCCCTTTATCGGCATTGCAGCAGGAGGTGTAGATCGTGATTTCATATTTTCCTTCGGCAACTTCGCAGCAGCCTCTGCTCTGTTCCACGGAACCTAAAATATGGAAAAACTGGCTTACACTGGAAGCTTCGCTTTCATCAGAAATAGCGTGCATTTTGGTGAATGCCACGCGGATGAAACGCGACTGAGAGGAGAGGTCTCCCGGAAGTCCGAGTGCACCCATGCCGCGGCTGTAAGTGTTCAGATTTAATTTATCGGAGAAATGATTCTCCGGTGATTTTGCGGAAAGCTGCATATAATTGTTGAGCTGAAACAGCTGCAGGTCAAACGGTGGATTATTGGTCAGTACACCGACCGGGTTGTCATAAATTTTCATGCCATCTGCAACACATTCTACGGTGATGCTTTCGCTGCGGTCAGCGATCAGCCAGTGCAGGCTGGATGATGGAAACTGGTCGCTGAACGGTGTGTCACATAAATTCATGCGGCCAAGAAAGCTCCTTACTTCTTTTACGGTGGCACACTGTCCTAAAATCCATGGAATAAATTCAAAAGATGCGATATTTTCTTCTGAATCAGAAAGCGGCTGGTAATGAGCATTTCCGACAAAATTCAGTCCTGCCATGCCAAGTCCTTTTTCGTTGATGGCATCGTAATAGAGCGGATAATTGTCGGCACAGCACGCCATGCCAATCAGTGCATAGTGATTTTCCAGTGTTTTTGTGTGGCGGAAAACGAAAGGATAGTTTCGTGGTGTAATGATGATCTCATCACCATAGGAAAATTCATAGTCTAAAGTACGTCCGAAATAAAAATCTTTTGTTTTATAAGTTGCTGCGGTACACATATTCAATTCCTCCAATATAGTTGGGGACTTTTGCCCCAATATCATACATTTTGATGTGTGAAAAATTCAGAGCATCTCATTTTTTAAAACAAATTCGTTTTTGTGAAAATCTAAGATCCCTTCTTTTTTCATACGGGAAAGTTCTTTTGACAGGGCACTGCGGTCCAGATTCAGGTAGTCTGCCATTTGCTGCCGGTCGAACGGAATCTGAAAACGATGGTTGCCGTGTTTCCGGGACTGTGCGGACAGATAGGTCAGCAGTCGGCTGCGAACTGTTTTTGAAGAAGTGCAGAAAATCCGTTCTGAGAGCATCAAATTTTTGCGGCTGCACATTGCAAGAAGGCTGCGTTGTATTTTCAGATACCAGGGAGAAGTGCAGCTTTTTTCCTGTAAAACTTTCAGATTCAAAAAAAGAATTTCGCAGTTGCTGGCGGCAACGGCATCTACCATCATCGGTTCCCGGCACAGGGCATAGGTTTCTGCAAAAATATGTCCTTCATTCATATTTCCCAGAATGCTCTTATTTCCCCAGAAATCAATGTTTTCTACATTTACGCTTCCGGATAAAACAATGCCGATTTCAGAAACAGTGGAACCGGTAGAAAATATAATATCATTCTTTTTGTAAGAAGCCGTCCGCAGACAGCCGGAAGTCTTCATTTGTTCCAGTTCCTGATCGGAAAGGCTCTGAAACAGAGGCAGTTCTAAAAAGTTCATAAAGTCTCCTGTCAGGTCAAAACAACAGTATGCGGAAAAATAGTACTGTTGATATTTAACGGTATTTTGATTGTGATTCAGTGGTTATAACCACCGATTTTTCACAGACGTTATGTTAGGATCAGGTCAAAGTCAGGCAGAGATCTCAGACCGGAAAAAATGGTTTGACAGAAAATCTGCTGGCTTTGTTCAGCATCATACTACACGGAAAAAAGAAAAGCAAGGGGCACTGTAAAGGTATGAACAGTGATTGAAAAAAATTTCAGGCGTGATTATTAGGAGGAATATAGATAAATGATAAGAAAAATTATTGAGATAAACGAAGAAAAATGCAATGGATGTGGTTTATGTGCGAAAGCCTGTCATGAAAATGCGATTGGTATGGTAAATGGAAAGGCAAAATTATTGCGGGATGATTATTGTGACGGACTGGGAGACTGTCTGCCGACCTGCCCAACCGGAGCGATCACGTTTGTTGAGCGGGAAGCAGCGGCATATGACGAAGCAGCTGTGGAAGCAAATAAGAGAAAAAAGAACAGGCAGTGGCCGATCCAGATTCAGCTTACGCCGGTCAATGCCCCTTATTTTGACGGGGCAGATCTTTTAATCGCAGCAGACTGTACTGCGTTTGCATACGCAAATTTTGCAAAAGAGATCCAGAAGGGAAAAATCACGCTGATCGGATGTCCGAAACTGGATCCGGTTGATTACAGTGAGAAACTTACGGCAATCCTGGAGCAGAATGATGTGAAAAGTGTGACAATCATAAGGATGGAAGTGCCATGCTGCGGCGGAATTCAAAATGCAGCTGTGACAGCAATGAAAAAAAGTGGTAAGTTTATACCATGGCAGGTGCTTACAGTGTCGGTAGAGGGAGAAGTTTTATGAGAAGAGCAGTTTAAAATGTTGCTGGTCGTTGTGTTCTAGGCATCGTCTTCATCGTGAGATTTGCTGCCGATTACACCGGCAACCACAGCAACCACGCAGGAAACGATCACAGCCGCAAGGACGGCGATAGAGATAATAGCAATGATCATATAAATTCCACCTTTCTTTTCGGTTTGAGAATGGTAATGCCAGAGATAAAGTACCTGATCGTCTTTTGACCCTGTCATCAGTGGAATTATTATAGCACAAAATCAGAAAAAAAACAGTGAAAACTTTACAGGAAAGAAAGAGAAGTGCTATAATGAGCAAAAATGACAATGGGATAAAAAGTTTTATCCAGGAATGATGGGAGGATTTAAAAATGCAGTTAGAAGCATTAAGAAAAGACATGGTAGCAGCTATGAAGGCAAAAGATAAGGAACGCAAGGAAGCAATTTCTTCTCTGGTTTCTGCAGTAAAAAAAGCAGCGATCGATGCCGGATGCAGAGATGATATTCCGGAAAGCATGGTTGATCAGGTAATTCTGAAAGAGCTGAAAACAGCAAAAGAACAGATCGATACCTGTCCGGACTCCCGGCAGGATCTTAAAGCAGAATATCAGTTCCGTTACGATGTGATCAAAGAATATGCACCGGCTCAGATGAGTGCAGAAGAGGTTAAAGCTTACATTCAGGAAAAATTTGCCGAGGTCGTTGCTACAAAAAATAAAGGCATGATCATGAAAAATGTAATGGCAGATATGAAAGGAAAAGCAGACGGAAAAGTCATCAACCAGGTGGTTGCAGAACTCTGCAAATAATCATTCATGGAAAAAAACAAAACAAAAAAAGCAGCAGTCTGTCCGGTGGCGAAAAAATGCGGCGGATGTGAATTTCAGGGAATGCCTTATGCAGAACAGCTGAAGCACAAAGAGAAACGTGTGCGGATCCTTCTGGATTCTTTTGGAAAAGTACATCCGATCATCGGAATGAAAGATCCGTATCATTACCGCAATAAAGTACATGCTGTGTTTGACCGTGACCGCAGAGGCAATGCGATTTCCGGTGTTTACCAGAAAGGCACACACAAGGTTGTTCCGGTGGACTCCTGCATGATCGAGGATCAGAAAGCAGATGAGATCATCGTCACGATCCGAGGACTTCTGAAATCTTTTAAAATCAAAACGTACGATGAAGATACACAGTATGGGCTTTTGCGTCATGTGCTGATCCGGCGCGGATTTTCTACCGGAGAGATCATGGTCGTGCTCGTCACGGCATCGCCGGTATTTCCATCCAAGAACAATTTTGTCAAAGCACTGCGAAAAGTTCATCCGGAGATTACGACGGTCGTTCAGAATATCAACGACCGGGGAACCAGCATGGTACTTGGAACACGAGACGTCGTTCTCTATGGAAAAGGATTTATCGAAGATAAACTCTGTGGCTGCACGTTCCGCATTTCTGCACAGTCGTTCTATCAGGTCAATCCGGTACAGACGGAGATCCTCTATCAGAAAGCAATCGAAGCGGCGGGGCTGACCGGAAAAGAAACCGTGCTCGATGCGTACTGTGGGATCGGCACGATCGGTCTGATCGCAGCATCAAAGGCAAAACAGGTGACCGGCGTAGAACTTAATAAAGAAGCTGTCCGTGATGCCATTAAAAATGCAAAGCGAAATCAGACAAAAAATATCACTTTCTACTGCGAAGATGCCGGAGAATTTATGCTGAAAATGGCTGCAGAAGATCAGCAGCTGGATGTTGTTTTCATGGATCCGCCGCGCAGTGGCAGCAGTGAAGTATTTCTGGATTGCCTTGCAAAACTGGCACCGAAAAAGGTGGTTTATGTTTCCTGTAATCCGGAAACGCTGGCAAGAGATCTTCGTATTTTAAAGAAAAAAGGCTATCAGATGCAGGAGGCCTGGCCGGTTGATATGTTTCCGTTTTGTGATCATATTGAGACGGTCTGTTTATTATCATGTAAATAAGCGGTTTTACAGGCTTTTATGAGTGGAGTTCAGTCTATTTGCCACCCATTTGCCACCGTAATTTTTAAAATCATCACTGAACAAAGAAAAGGGAGTGAACACGCTGAACAATCAGAGGATTCACTCCCACTATTTTTATTTATGACGTTTTTGCTTGTGTGATTTTTTCAAATAGATCAATATGAGGGACTTTAGGAATTTCTTTTTTATATCAGAGCATGAACGACTGGAACGAGAAAAAAACAGTTCACAGACAGTATTTTCTTTGAATTATGTCGATGGTATTTTAGATGGAAGGTATGATTTGGAAGATAATAAATCTGCAAGAATGTACCATTTTATTGTTAAGCTGCTGAAAGGATATTTACCACCAGACAAAGATGTACTTGACTATTTCCTTATGTTTTCAGATGTATCGAAAAGAAGATACAAAGGTGTTACATCGAATTTTATTGATGAAGGCATTTACTGGCAGTTAAATGAAATGCACATAACAGGCAAGCTGTCGAGGGTTATTAAAGATATTGATAAACTTAAGAAGAAGCTCCTTAAAGATACATATTGGAACGATGAAATGATAAAAAATGATATCGCAACAGGATTTACAAGATATGTTGGGGCATTTGACTTCCAAGGTGGAAAACTGATAGCAATGATTGAGAAAGAAGATAATGCGAGATGTATTGGTGATTTGCTTGTAGCCAACTTAGATAAAAAAAGAGGAATGGTAGCATTAAATATCGAAACTGGTGCATATGAAATTCAGTATATAAGAGAGCTGACTTCGGAGGAAGTGAATATGATATTCAGCGGATTTCATATTGTAGATGTTGCATATCATATAAGTGTCGAAAAGTACTTTTAAGTAAAGTGCATGCAAGGAAAGAATTGAGGTGATATACTATGAGAACTTATAAAAAGAGAATTATTACAGATGCTGTGAGCGTTGGCATGCTGCTTTTGGCGGTTGGATTAATCTTGCTTATGCACAGATATATGGGAGATGTAAAGTCAATTTATCTTCCAGAGGCAAAAACAACGGGAATGCCATTTAATATTGGATTCAGGTGGTCAGTAATTCTCGGAATGATTGGCGTAATACTGATTCAAGTGGTTATGTATGTGTGGACTTATTGCAATAAAAATTGGAAACTTTTTACCTGGGCAACGGGAATATGGATATACTCAGCCATAGTGTTTGAGTATGTGTCATCGTCCAGTAAATTGGGTTTCTTCTTTATATTGAGAGATAATCTGCAATATAGCAATCCGGATATTATATATTCCGTTTGGGCGAAAGCTAATATGCTTGTATATGCAATATTGTTTGTTATAGGGCTTACCGATATAGTGTATCAATTTTAGTGGAAACAGAACACGTGGAACTGCCACATATAAATCAAAATACAGGAATAGATTTAGGTATTAAGGAGTTATGTATTACTTCTGCTGGAAAGAAATACGAAAATCCAAAAATCATCAGAAAATACGAAAAGAAACTGGTGAAACTGCAAAGGCAGTTAGCCCATAAAGAGAAAAGAAGTCAAAATTACTGCAAAACAAAGAAAAAGATAGCATTATGCCATGAAAAAATAACAAATACCAGAAAAGATTATCTGCACAAGATGTCGCATGAGATTATCAGCGAAAACCAAGTGATAGTTTCGGAAGATTTGCAGATAAAAAACATGGTAAAAAATCACCGTTTGGCAAAGTCTATAAGTGATGTATCATGGTATGAGCTGACAAGACAGTTAGAATATAAGGCAAAGTGGAATGGCAGGAAATATGTCAAAATAGATAGATTCTATGCCAGTAGTCAGCTGTGTTCAGCCTGTGGATACCAAAATACAGAGACAAAAAATCTATCAGTAAGGGAATGGACATGTCCTGTCTGTGGAACAAATCATGACAGGGATATCAACGCAGCAAAAAATATACTGGAAGAAGGATTAAGACAAATAGCATAAAAATAACAATATAGGGCAGGGACTGCCCGAATGAACGCCTGTGGAGATAGTAGGTTACGAGGTCTGCGAAGCAGGAAGCCCATTGGCTTTAGACAATGGGTAGTTCACTTCAAAAATATCTTTTAGAGATATCTTTGCGTGGAAAAGGAGTGACATCAAATGATAGATATATATACAGATAAAAAAGAATCAAAGGACTGGATTCTTCAAAACGACTTGTATTTCAATTTGAATACAGGTAATGAAGAAATGTCTCAAAATGAAATAAATCTCATTCAGCAAGTGGATGAGGCAAGGTTGACACCAGATAAGCACATTGAAACAAAATATGGACTAGGTACAATCCGTAATTTGTCATCCGGATGCAAGACATTACTTAATATTGTAAAGCATCCTGATAAGGTGGTGAATGTAGAAGAATGTGGTCCGAATGTGCTTGAAATTATTTTTACTCTGGATAATATAAAGATTTATATGTCCAGACCAACGCTTTTTGATATCCCGGATGATGTGCAAATCAGATTCAATGATTCTGATATAGTGACCGGAGGGAGAGGATATAATGCCTGGTGGGGCAAGGAGTATGAAAGGAGAGAAGCAGATGATTTATAAAAATATTACATTTAAAGCTGATCCATTTTCATACAATCTGGAATTTGATGACAGAATAACTCTTGTTGGTGGAGATAGTGGTACCGGTAAAACTGTGCTTTATGAAATGTTAGAAGATTTACGATTAACTGATGAATATAAAGCTATAAAATTGTTTAATTACAAATCAGATCATTTCTCAGAGTCGATTGAAAAGTGCAGAGATAGTTTTATTGTGGTCGATAATGCTGATAATTTGATGAATGATGAGGTCAGAAGGTTTATTAATTTTGAGCCGTCGAATCAATATATGCTTTTCCTACGAAATTGCGATGGTCTCAATGTTTCTAATAGGAGTTTTAAGGTGCTGAAGTTTGACAATAATAGGATAACACTGGAAGAGGAGCTATGATATGAAATATTTATGGACAGAAGACACTGGTGCTGGACTCCATTTCTGGAAGTTGGTCAATCAGCTTTTCTTTGATGATGCCCTTGTGGTCGAAAGTAAAGAAAGTAATCAGGGCTTATTGGATGCGTTGGCGGATATAGACATGAAAGAGGACGATAAGTATTATATCGCGTTTGATTATGTAGTTGATAATCAGGATATTCGTAACAAGTATCGCATGTTGAAATCAATAGCAGATAAGGCAGAAGGAAAGATCATAATTCTGGATATGATTTGTTTTGAATACCTGATTCTTGTTTTTGATAAGCTGGTGGCATGGACGGGTACCGGAAAGACAGATAAAATCAAGATTCGTGAAGAGGTATTGGTTGCAGTTGAGGACCACAGAATTAATTTGTCAAAGATTGATGACGAGAAGACTTTGCAGTATATAGCAGGTTTTAAGAGATATTCTACAGAACGTGTGATGAAGTCGTTAGTAGGTGAATTTACACAAAACGAAAAGTGGTCTGTTAAAGGAGTGCATATGGGGGAATGTTGGTATAAGGATTGCTGTGTGTCGGAACATCCGGATAATCTGAGGTGTGGTAAGCCGGAAGTTGAGGATGGAAGTGAGAAGATGCGGATGCTGATGCAGTCGGAGGAAGTACATAAAATTATATCGATTATTATAGGATAAAAGAAAGAGGTAGTATGAGAGCAGAAGATGATCTTACATATCAGGAATATAAAGAAGGCGTTGAGGATGCTATGCGTTTTATGGAACATTCTGGTTGGACAGTGAGGCAGGTTACCGACAGAATGACGGATGAAGATAATGAGCTGCTCATCGGCACGTCGGAAGCACTCTGGATCATTTCTATCGGAGCTTATGAAGTGGAGCATGACATTCTGGAGGAGAGAGTACTGGAGCAGCTGTCGTATCATATTCCACGCTATGAGATGGGAAAATACAACGACATCACGCCGGAAGAGCGGGAGCTTCTGGAAAAAGATATCGCATTGATCCGATCAAAGGGAGAACTGTGGAAACTGAAGAGTTATGAAGATTAAAGGTAAACGCAAAATAGCAAGTACCTGTTCAAAATCATCCAATGTGAGATAATAGACTCATCACTACAAAGTCCAAATAGTTTAGTACTCAACTTTTTAGACTTTACCATAGGAGGTGAGTCATGAAATATCACACAAGTTTAGTTGCACAGCAAACCCGTCTGAGTGAATGGGCTGATTAGATCAGAGACTGTCAAAACCGTCCGCAAGGAATGAAGATCGATGAATGGTGTCAGCTGCATAACATTACAAAAGCGAGTTATTACTGGAGGCTCCGAAAAGTCCGTGAGGCTTACCTGGAAACTGCGGGGCAGACACAAATATTTGTAGAAGTTCCGTCTCCTACAATCCATCCGGTAAATATGACATCGGAGCATAAAATTGCTGCCGTGATCAGAGGTAGAAACCACCTTACTTTGGAAATCACGGAACAGGCATCTGCCTCATTTCTAAAAACACTTTTGGGAGTGATCAGCAATGTTCAATGATGGCTCTGGGTTCAAAAAAGTGTATCTGGCGACCGGATTTACAGATCTGTGCAGAGGAATTGATGGCTTAGCCAGGATTATACGTTTTCAGTTCCAGTTGGATCCTTACGATAAGAATACATTCTTCTTATTTTGTGGCAAACGCACGGATCGCATAAAAGGACTTATCTGGGAAGGAGACGGATTTCTCCTTCTGTACAAGCGGATTGAAAACGGGAACTTCCGATGGCCCCGTACAAAAGAGGAAGCACGGGAGATCACCATAGACCAGTATCAGATGCTGATGCAGGGTCTGGAAATTGTTGCCCGACACCCAATAGAAGAGATTACGGATCCTGGATTTTCCTTGTGATTTGTGCAAAATGCAGAAAATAAAATCATTTTCGTCCATGTTAGGTTATCCTGTGCGATATAAAATTTAAAGTTATTCACATCCTGAAAGTTTTCTGTGAGTTTCTATATACTCCTGATTCCAAAACTTTTCAGATTGTGGATAACAGTCATAAATATCTGAAATCCAGGCTTTTATTTTCAGGTATTCATGACTGTTATCCACCGTCAAAATGACGAAGGTGACAGAATTCAAAAATAGTCAACAACCGTTGGCTCTGCTATAATAGCACTCAGGAAAGTGAGGTTAGGTTATGGCAGTTAAGTATACGGAGGAACAATTAAACAGTGCTGATAAGTCGTTTCTTATCCAGCTTCTTTTACAACAGCAGGAGCAATTGGAAGCCATAACAAAAGAGCTTCACGCATCAAATGAAAAAATGGTTCTTTGTTAAGGGCGTGTAGCTCAGCAATATCAAGGTAGGCGGTGACAATCTTATTGAGAGCGTCAAGCTTTTATCCAAAAATGAACCTTTCTAAACATATGCAACAGGCTAAAGTCTGACCGTATCTGCTACGTAACGCCGTTATCGACCGTCCAAATCAGGCATGGTGAATCGACATTACATACATCCCCATTAAGCGTGGATTCCTGTATCTGACTGCTGTGATTGACTGGTACAGCCGCTGTATCGTTGGCTGGGAAGTCGATGATACTCTGGATACCAGAATGGTCATAACTGCGTTAAAAAAGGCGTTTATGGTGGCAAAACCTGTTATCCTGAATTCAGATCAGGGCTGTCAGTTTACAAGCAATGAGTACATGGATTTCCTCAAAGAGAAGCAGATCCGTCAAAGCATGGATGGTAAAAGCCGGTGAGCTGACAATAGCATGATCGAACGATGGTTCCGGAGCTTCAAGTACGAGGAAGCCTATCTGACCCAATATAACAATATCAGAGAAGCACGGAAGGCAATCGGTAAATATGTGCACACTTATAACTTTGAACGTTGTCATTCTGCACTCGATAATCAGACACCGGCATCCTGCTATTATCCGATTCTGTTACTGGATGATTATGTAGCCTAAGGGGGGATTTTCTCCCCTACCTAGTTACATATATCAGTTCATTATAAAAAGCTTAGATTTTTGTCTTGACAACTGAACCACTATACTTTTGTGCAATATTTAATTTTCAAACACGCTCTAGTTAAAGGTTTTTAACTTTCCTGATTTTAAAATAATACCGATCAATAATATCCTGCAATGTAATGGATTTCATTTTTT
>PVMQ01000409.1_pt1 | contig 48206 bp, 39 predicted proteins | sample 1853411 | NCBI WGS metagenome assembly PVMQ01 (sample SAMN08533513, study PRJNA380276) | Human gut metagenome, whole genome shotgun sequencing project.
TCAATGGCAGGGAGATTATTATATTATTTTCAATGTGCAGACATGCACACTCCTGTGCTTTCATCTCGGTAATTGAATTGCCGAGGATTCCCGCTTATTGTCCTAAATTAACTGTGGCATACCATTGATAAACATATGCCATGCCTGTCATTTTTCGCACTAAGTTTCCATCCGTGCATTTCAACGATTTCTTTTGAGAGGGCAAGCCCTATTCCGCTGTTTCCGTTTTGTCCTGTATAAAAACGTTCAAACATATGGGAAAAATCCTCTGTGCTAAGTTCTCCTCCATCGTTCCAGATGGAAAGGACTTGATTTTTCCACGATATTTCGATTTGACTACACGCATATTTTACGGAATTAGTTATCAGGTTAGCAACAGCGTGTTCCAGCTTCTCCGGGTCTCCGTTGACATATCCTTCGTCCAGTTCTAACGATACTGAAAGGTTTCGCCTGTTCACAATTCCTTCAAGCGGCATCAAAATATCTTGAACCAGTGATGCCATTTCTATTGGTTCACACTTTAATGGTTCCGTACCGCTTTCCATTTTTGATAAATACAGGATATCCTCAATAAGTTTACTCATACGCTCCGTCTGAGACACTATCATTCTGCCCGCTTGAGAATAATCGGTAATGACTCCCATTTCAATCTCCTCCGCATATCCGCAAATTGCCATAAGCGGGGTTTTTAATTCGTGAGATGTATTTTCAAAAAAGGTCTTCTGAGCTTTGTCATTTTGTTCAAGTTTTTTCCCGAGAAAATATCCAATGGCAGCACCGAGAGCGGCAATGACAAAAGCATCCAGCAAAACACCAAAACTGATTTCTTTTACGAGTTCTGGTTCGCCGGTAACATCCACATAAGCAAGTAATCTCTCATTGCTGTCTTCGTAATACTCTGTTCTGGCTTTCATATAATAAGTTGCTTCGTTAATTTTTGCCCTTTGCATTTCATCAGACGGGTGTGTTTCATACCAGTCAATAAGTTTCTTCTCTTTGGGTGTCAGAATCTGATATATGTCATCCCTGTTTTCTGAATCTGCCCCCATATATACAAGTGAGGCATAATATAAAGAGCCCGTATCATTTTCAGATTCGTAATTCAAATATTCGTCTGAATCCAAAGTAAAAACGTTTTTAATTGCATTCTCAGCTCTCAGCTCTATTTTTTTATTAAAAACTATGTTCAGAATCAGCAGGCTCAAAAGCATGGCTGCCATAACGGCGGAACCTGTAAGTGTGGCAATTTTATAACGTGTCTTATTCATTACAATCCTCCAGTTTATAGCCATAGCCCCAGACAGCACTAATGCGAACTTTGCTGCCTGCGGTCTTCATTTTCTGCCTGACTCTTCTTACTGTCTCATCGACAACTCTGGTTTCTATCTCCGTAGAATCTATTCCCCATACTTTGTCGAGAATTTCATTCCGGGGGATTGCCGTTCCACCATGTTCCATAAGACATCCCAGAAGCGAAAATTCTGTCATAGTCAGACCAATATCATGCTCTTTCACAATGGCATTATGCTTCTCCCATGAAAAACACACATCACCAAAGGAAATATCTGCCTTTACCGGTATATTCATTTCAACTCTTCGGAACAACGCATTTACCCGGACAACAAGAAGTGACGGCGAAAATGGCTTAATCAGATAGTCATCCCCTCCATACATAAATCCCTTCATATGGTCAGACTCTGAATCCTTTGCCGTCAAAATAATAATAGGAACTGATGATATTGTCCTTAGCTTTTTACATATGGAAAGACCGTCTGAACCCGGCATCATAATATCAAGAATAACAAGATCACAGGGCTTCTCCTGAAAAGCAGAAAAGAGTGTATCACCATTCTTGTATGCTGTTACCTCATATCCGGCATTGGATAAAAATTCTGTGAGTATTTCTCGTATATCCTGTTCATCATCTGCCAAATAAATTTTTTTTGCCATATCTTTAATCCCACATGAGGGGAGTCCCTCAGAAATTCTGTGAGATTCCCCATATTATATCTTTCAAAATCAGTATATCTGTATTTTAGTTCCACTCTGCTTTCGCTTCAAGAGCGATTGCCTGTGCCTCCAAAGCATCAATCTCATCTGAATACTTCGCATAGCGAGAAGCAAATTCCTCTTCCGAGAGGTTATCAGAGCCGTTATAAATATTGTCATAGATTGCATTAATTTTATCGTAAATACTGTTAAGCTGATTGACTTCATCTTCGCTCAAATTTCCATAGTATCCCGCTTTCTTTTCAAGCGTTTCAATCTGTGCGTTCAGTGATGTAATCTCGTCATCATACTTTGCATAGCGGGCTTCGATCTCATCGTCTGAAAGATCATCGTCCGTCCACACTTCCGCATCAATTTCTTCGATTCTTTCATATGCTTTCTGAAGCTGTTCTGCTTCCTCTGCGGTGAGCTTGCCTGTATCGTACAGAGCATTACACTCATCCTCGGAATATTCATATTCCTCGTTGTCGATCCCCCCGGCTTTTTTATCAAGCTCCTCAAGGCGATCCATGAGGGTATCGGTTTCATCCTGATACTGATCGTATCTGGCATAGATATCTTCATCAGAAAGACCATCTGCATCTTTCATTACCTCTTTGTCGATAGCGTCAAGTCGGTCATAAATGGAGTTAAACTCTTCAATCTCCTTCTGAGTGAGAGAACCATAATCTACATTTGTTTGTGTTACCTCTGATGTAGTCACTGTCTCCTCCAGTGTCTCCTCCAGTGTCTCCTTCTGGGCAGCCATGGCAGGAATACCTGCGGATGTAGTCATTGCTGCTGCAAGTGCTATTACCATTCCTCTTTTGAATAATCTGTTCATCATTTTAGTTCCTCCTGATTTTTTATTTACCGGTTGTTCGGTATGGCTAAAGTATAGCTCAGGCAAATGTAAAAATATCCTTAGAACAGTCATGAAAATGTCAAGAAAGTGTAACAGCACAAGATTTCCTATAAACCATATTTACTCTCGCCTCTTAAGGGTTACAGTCTTTTTTCAAATACCAACAATTTTTCTAAATCTGCAATTCCGATTTACCTTCACCTTATTTTACCATAGTGCTTTCTAAAATGCTATTCTAATATATACAAAAGTGTAAAAGAGCGATCTCTTCTCTCACACTCACACATAAAGAAATTGAAGAACTGGATTTTGAAACACGAATCCGTAAACGATATGAACTTTTAACACAGAAATTTTCCAATAACGAACAGAAATAGTATCATAACAGTATCACAGGCAGATATGCGAAGGTTTTCATTTTCTTCCCATACCTGCCTGTTTTTAATTTATTCGCTATTCTTTACAACCTTATTTTAGTCTTTTACTCAACAGAAAAACCCCGGAAACCTTGCGGTTCCGGGGTATCTTACGTTTGGACACAATGTACCTTGCGGTACTCAATATATATTAATCAGTGATTACTCGATGATTGTAGCAACACGTCCTGATCCTACAGTACGTCCACCTTCACGATACTTTAATCCCGTTTTACCTCATATTTTTTATGGTTTTCTCTCCAAAATACAGTGAAAAACGGCTGAATTGCACCACCTATTTTGATTTGCCTGATTTCTTGGCACCGTTTTGGCACCGGAGAATACTCAAACCGATTTTCTTCTGTAGATACTAGATACTTCTCTACCAACTTTATATTGCACCGGTAATTTTTAACTGTTATAATCGAAACATGGGTGCTACCATAACGGTAGGCGGTTAGTCCTTCTCCAGAGGGACTGTGACCCTCTGATTACATAGAAACCTGTAAAGGAATCCATTGGAAAGGAGGGCTAAGCCAATGAGTATTATTGACTTCATAGCAGTAGTGAGCTTCGGCTTAACCTGCTTTAGTATCGGATATACATTAGGCAAAGATAATCATAAACCACAAAAATAACCGCCCTGGTCTGGTAAACTAAGCGGTTATCTTTGATGATATTCTAAATAGTAAAACGGACTAACCGTCTATCGGTAGCACTCTTTTTCTATAATCATATTAGCACGCATCTGTGGAAATGTCAAAAATTTTCTTCTTTCTCAACTATATCGGGTCTTTGACACTTGTATTTTAGAAACATTATAAAGAATCCTTTATTTAAGCCCTTTGTGGCTTATTTTTTTGTCGAATTTTGTGTTTTGCTATGTACTTGTTTGTACTTGTGTGTTATAATAGATAAAAGGGGTGACTTATTATGTATGTAAACATTACTGGTAGTCCAAACAACAAGGACGTGTATATTTATCAATCTTACAGAAAAGAGAATGGAAAATCATCTTCTCGCATTTACAAAAAGCTAGGGAAATACAATGACCTTTTAGAGCAGTTTTCAGGCGACAAAGAAAAAATGATGGCTTGGACTAAAGCAGAGGCAGCTAAAGAAACTGCCCTTTATAATCAGCAAAGAGAACAGATTTCTGTCAGTTTTTCTCAAACAGCGTGCATTCCATTTGAAGAAGAACGTTTATTTAACATAGGATATCTTTTTTTGCAGCAACTATGTTCCGAATTAAGACTGGATAACATTTGCAGGAACATTCGTAACCGTCATAAATTCACTTACGATTTTCATGCCATTCTCACAGATTTGATTTATGCAAGAATCCTATCACCTTCCAGTAAGATGAGCAGCTACTCTTTTTGTCATTCTCTTTTGGAACCGCCAAAATATTCTTTGCAGAATGTTTATCGTGCTCTTTCTGTTATGGCAGAGGAATCGGATTACATCCAAGAAGAACTTTATCGAAATTCAAATTTTGTGCATCATCGCAATTCAAAAATCTTGTATTACGATTGCACCAATTATTACTTCGAAATCGAAGAAGAAAGTGGCGACAAAAAATATGGCAAGAATAAAGAACATAGGCCGAATCCAATCGTTACTATGGGACTTTTTATGGATGCTGATGGCATCCCGCTTGCTTTTGATATTTTCCCCGGAAATCAAAACGAACAGCTCACACTAAAACCATTAGAAACAAAAGTAATTAAAGATTTTGATTGCAGCGAATTTATCTTTTGTTCGGATGCCGGCTTAGGAAGCGTAAAAAATAGATTTCTAAACAGCTTTGGGAATCGTTCTTATGTAATTACTTACTCATTGAAAAAAATGAAACAGGAAGATCGCGAAATAGCCTTGAAGCCAACTCAATTTAAAGTTCCTGGTTCAAATAAAATGATTGATCTAAGAACCCTTGACGAAACGGATCCTGATGTATTTCATACGGTCTATTACAAAGAAGTACCTCTTGTGACTGGAGACATGGATGAAACGATTATTGTTACTTACTCTCCTAAATATAAAGCTTATCAACAAAAAATTCGTAGTCGTCAGATTGACCGTGCGCTGAAAATGATACAGTCTCCCGGAAAATGCAGACGAGGAAAGAATCAAAACGACCCTGCACGTTTCATTCAAAAAACCTCCATTACATCAGATGGCGAAATCGCAGATAAGTCTGTTTATGAATTGGATAAAGAACGCATAAATGAAGAATCCATGTATGATGGTTTTTATGCTGTTGTAACAAACCTTGAAGATAACCCAGCTGAAATCATTAAGATTAATAAGCAACGCTGGGAAATTGAAGAGAACTTCCGGATCATGAAATCCGATTTCGAAGCCAGACCCGTTTATGTGCAAAGAGATGATCGTATCAAAGCACATTTTCTTACGTGCTATATCAGTCTCTTAGTATATAGATTATTAGAAAAGAAACTTGGGGAAGGATTTACATGTACTCAGATTTTGGAAACACTACGTGGTATGAATATGACACTATTAAGCAAGGATAGTGGTTACATTCCTTCTTACAAACGAACAAAACTAACAGATGCTCTTCACAGTTCATTTGGATTAAGAACAGACTTTGAATTTATATCAAAAGCCTCCATGCGAGGAATTATTTCAAAGACAAAAAAGACAACTAGTACAAAAACAAAAATATAGCACATATCGATGCAAACGAACAAACAGCCACAGAGCCCATAAATACGGGATTTGCAGCTGTTTTGTCTTTTACTAACTGTCAAAGATGGGATATTAGCACGCATCTGTGGAAATGTCAAAAATTTTCTTCTTTCTCAACTATATCTATTTCCATACATTTTTACAACCTATTTCAAGTGTTCCTCAAAAATTAATTCGAGTTCCTTATTCCCTCTCAAGAATTCATACTCTTTCTTATTTTCAATTTCCGAATACAATTCACGAACAAAATTTTTTCCAACTCCCGAAAAGGCTTTTCCCTGTGCAGTATCTTCATACCTGTAATACAAAGGGGATTGTGTCATATTCCAAGGCTTCTGTGATTCACTTAATAATTGCTTAATTAACTGAACACATTTTTCTACATCTTTTCGATATCCAGCAATCAGCAGATATGGCACTGTGTTGCCGTAATTCCATAGTCCAAACAACGATATCATGTGATCTGTAATCTCAGCAATTCTCTCTGCTTTATCATGATTTCCTGTTTCTTCTTCCATTTCAATTAACTTATACAAGTAGCTTTGAATATTGACAACTGCCTGTAGCAGTTTCCCTTCCAGGAATAACGCAGCAGTGTCTGTTCCTTCCTGATGTGCTAATACACTTGTTTTCATAATCGTTGCATCAATTACAGTATCAGGAATTTTTTTCAAAAGGGCATTTGCTTCTTCATATTTCTCCATTTGGACATATTTTGTTGCAAGTATAAAAACGCTTGAATTTCTCACTCTTTCATCCTGACTGTCTGCTGTTCGTTCCAGCCACTCAATAATAGCTGTATTATATTCCATTCGTTCTTCGCCATTAAGATCTGACAAAGTCAAAGATCCGTTCAAAACGGTTGCGATCGTATATATTAATAAGTCGCAATGAGGATACTCCTGTATTTTACGAGATGCCATCTCGAAAGCCTCTGTAAAGCTGTCCAATGAAACTTCCGAAAGTTCATTCACAAATTGTCCAATCTCTTTTTCGGTCAATTCTTCACGAAACGAAAACAATTCATTCATATCAATTTTCAATAATCGTGCCAAAGCTGGAAGTAATGAGATATCCGGATATGTATTTCCCTTTTCCCATTTATTTACCGCAGGAGTAGAAACACCCAGATAATTTGCCACCTGTTCTTGTGTTAATCCCTCAGTTTTTCGATAGTTTTTTATCTGCTCACCAATACGCATTGTTCGCACCTCCTGTCCTTATTTCCATTATAGCGTTCCCAATACATGTTTACAATTGAGCCTTTGTTTACTTATTACTTTCTTTTTTTAACTTTCAATTAATTTTCTCTAATATTTATATCATCAGCAACAAACTGCCCACAAATTTAAGAACGGGCTACTAACCCTCAAACGACAGTGCATTACATTGCATCAGCTAAACCAACCTTGTTATCCTGAATCACCACTCCTTCATCTTCGCTTCATGCCTATTTTTCATAATTTGCAACTGGTATATAATGACAGGGATTAGAAAAATCACAGCAACTATGCCTAAAATAACAGACCGATTTACGGTAGCAAATGCCACGAGCATAAGCATTAATAAAAGCCAGGGATTTCGCAAATTACTGTAATAATTTGCCCTATCTTCATAGGACGTATGAAGTTCAAAAGGTTTTCCATCATTTTCTTTTTCTACAATCAGCAATTCCCTGTTAAATGTTGTAGTGTTTGTTGCAATACGACCGCCAATTTCAGCCCACGGACGCCAGCGAACTTTACCAACAGAATAATTAAGATTGATATTTTTATAGAATACGGAATATCCCATTTCTTCCAAGAAATCATGGTAATCTTCAGCATTAGCTTTTGATTTTTGTCCTATAAACTCCACGCAATATTGAACTTGACCTGGCTTACATTTTTCAAATTCATAGAGTAATTTTCCCGTTCGAATAAGGCGATAACCTTTTTCAGCCATCTTATTCAGCCAGTTTTTCTGTACCGTCAATAGCCCGCCAAAAAAACGATAACACTTTTTGCTCATAATGTACCTCCTACAATTCCGCTTGCAATACCTACAAGTTCACGAAGTCTGATAAGTTCTTTTTCAGCTATCTCCTTTCCTTTTACAGTGATAAGATACTCTTTTTTTCTACCTTCACTATCTCCGAAAAGCTCAATCCATCCCTTTTCCTGCATTGAATTTAATGCACCATATAAAGTGCCTGCTCCCAATGAAAGCCGCCCACCTGTTTTTTCTTCAATGAACTGCATGACAGCATATCCGTGTTTAGGTGAATAGAGTGAAAGCAAAATATAGAATGTCACTTCTGTGAGTGCACCACTTTTCACATTATCCCTCATAGCATCCCCTCCTTATTACGGTTACTGTAATAACTATATCAGTAACCGTAATAAAAATCAAGAGATGTGAAATAAATCTTAATAAGCCGGATAGTATTATACTTTTCCTGTTCAGTCCTTTACAACCAATACTTATATATAAAGTATTTCTCTCAACACCATTTCTTCTGCACTGGCTTTTATATTATTCATCAGCCTAACCCACTTCGTCTGGTTCTGTACCTTTAATTCTTCAGTTACACCCTGTTTTTCTGCCATCTGTTCCATAAGCATTTCCACCTGTTCTCTGCTCTCCTGATCAATCTGATTCAGGTGTTCCGTCAGCTTTCCAGTCAACAACAAATATTGATATTTTGCTAATCTGTGTTCCTTCAGAAACTGTTTTCGCAGCATTCCATATTTCCCATATATCGGTTTTTCTTCATTCAATACCAAATTCGGCAAATAATAATCTCCATGCAAAGTATAGCTTAATCCGTTCTTTTCATCATAAATGTGTGTTTCCATAATCTTATCTCTCCATTTCTCTGTTTTTTGATTTAGTTTTCTTACGCTGCTGATTCTCCATCTCGCTTTTTTTCATTCCCCATGCCAATCTTTCATGAATATTTCCCTTCGGCATTTGCTCCATCCGTCGCTTTTCTTCCAGGACTTTCTCGTTTTGAATATCCTGCTGTACTGCTGTATCTACAGTTTCTATTCCAAGAACACGCACAACACGATCATACCTATCAGAAACACCTTGCAATATATCTTTTTCTTCTGACAATTTCTGATTGTCTTTACGTATATCATCCAGTTCTCTCTGAATAGCATTATATTTCTGTTTCACCTTTTGATATTTTTTCTTCCACCCTTCCACCTCTTTCGTGAGTTCTTTAACCTGAGCCGCCATTACAGCAACCTTATTCTTTATTTGAAGAAACAGTGGTTTAATTTTTTTGTCTCGATAGGTTACTGCCCGTTCTAGCGTGCCCGCCTCCGGCAGTAACATTTTAACTGTTCCATATTCTTTGATTTCTTTGCTCACACTATCCATAATCGGTTGTAGCTGTTCTCTGCGATCTTCCAGGCTTTTTAGTTCTTTTTCTGCGCTCCCTGCCTTTTGTTCTGCTTCTTGCTTCGCCTTGATTGCCTGTTCCTTATCGTCTTTTAAATTCTGGATATCTGCTCTGGATTCTGCAATTTGTGCTGTTAATTCTTCTTTTTCAGCAGTTAGATGCTCTTTTTCCTGCTCCAATTCCTGTACTTCCTTTTTCCGTTCTTTTTTCTTGAAGTTATAGACATCCAGATGTTCCTCATGAGTACCTTTCTGTTCCCATTCAATTCCATACTGCCTTGCAATCTCTGCCAGTACTTCTTTTTCATGATTTATCCACTGATTCAGCTCCGTATCATGCTTATTTCCACCTTGAAATCCAAGACCTTTTAATGCCTGTTTCAGCGAAACTCTGGTATCCATTCCTTTTCCTTTCCAGCCCGTCACATAAGGAATAAAGTCAATATGAAGATGTGGAGTAGCCTCATCCTGATGCAAATAGCAACTAAATACCCGAAGTGTCGGATTCCGTTTCTGGAAATCTTTTACATACTCATCCAGTACGTTTACAGCCAGATTTCCTGCTTCTGTTCCAACAGCCATATCTTCTCGGTTTCCAATCTGGAAAATCACTTCATGGAACAACTTTTCCTGTTTTCCCTGCCGGATTTTTTCATAGTAATTTGTAATCTTCCGGTCTTTTCTTTTCCCGGTATTGTATCTCTCCACAGCATCATCAAATAACTCTTTGTAAACTTCTTTCAGATTTTCATTCTGGTAACAAATATTTAATTGTACTCTGTCTGGGTCTACATTCTCTGCGAAAAACTCTCTCCTGTTATGAGCCAGAGAACCTTTCCCAATCATACCGCTAATTGTTCGTTTTATCATAATGTTTCTCACCTCTTTTCTAATCAAGTGCTAGATATGGCACATAATTTTTATTCACGCCAGTAATAGCGATATTAAGAAACTTTCGCCGGATACGGCGGTTTTGTTACTTTTGTCAAAAGTAACGCAAAAGCACTTTCGACAGCCGTACCGTCCATCAAAAGTACCCTTGCGCCCTGCCGGGGGCTATTCCTCCCGTTGGTCGGTTCACTCCTGCGTTACTTGTATGGCTGAATTATCCCGGTATCCTTGCCCGGATATATTCCAGATCACCACAATACGGTGTTCCTACAAGATACCATTCTCTTGCAGGATTCATTTCCATTCTAGTCTGAACCCATTCATCATCAAGCAACACTTCCAGGCATTCTCCACAGTGAAATCCTGTATCAATCCATAGATCTGATGATAATAATCCATATCTTTTGTTATAACTGTTATATCCTAATCTTCCTTCTCGCATTATGCCATTCTCCTTTCATTTAGCGTTTCCGCAGGGACGCCCTGAATCAGGGCTCCCTTTTGAAAATTCTCTTCTCCACCAACAAACTCCCGGCTACATCTTACCAGCTTTCTACTTGTCTGCTATCTACAGGTGCGTGACACGCTCCTGTAATAAAGTAGTCAGAAAGAACCTTTACCATCGAAAGTTCTCCGGTATTCCCCGTCTGTCCAGATATTCCTGCCGGAACTTTTCCCTTTCTTCTTCCGTTGGTGCTGTTTTGGATTTGCTATACACTTCACGATTCACCATTGCATCCAGTTTTTTCTCCAATCCCAACCGGATTATTTCTTCGCCATCGTAGTTATCCATCAAAAAATATTGCAGGAGTTGAAAAAATAACTCGTATGGAATCTGTACATTTTTATTTTGCATCTGTTCTCCTTTCAAGGTGGCAAGATTCCCTCTTCTTAAGAAATGGTAATCTTGCCATCTTCCATTTTTATTCTGGCAGCATCCAATACCATTGCTTTCCACGTTTTACAGAATCAATTTCAAGTTCCCGTTTGGCATTCCATAACGTTTTACTTTTTATTCCTCTGGTTTCGGCTTCTTCTGCAATTTTCTTTTGAGTCATTCCTCCATTTGCCAGTATTTCAAGGAGAAATTCTTTTGCTTTCCGACTTTTCTGCCCTCTGCCGTCTCCATTAAGAAGTTCATCGGCACTGATATCATATTCTCCAATCCATTCAAAGCCATTATTCTTATCCAGTCTGAATGCAATGGACGTTCCTTCCGGTGCAAGAGAACTCTTCGTATGACATACCACTCTTACTTCTGGTTCATCTTTCACTCGCCCGACAATCAGGACACTTCTTGCAGCAGCCTGAAAATCAATGGAGCCAAGTCCTCGATAAGAAGATTTGCCGTTACTGTTTTTGTTCATATGACCGATTAAAATGACTGCACAGTGATATTTTTCTGCCAGCACTGCGACACGCTTCATCAATGGCCTGATCTCATTTGCCCTGTGCATGTCTACCTCTGCTCCCAGGAATCCCTGAATCGGATCAAGAACAACCATTTTGGCTTTTGTCTGCACGATTGCTTCTTCTAATCTGGCATCTGCCATTGTCAGTGGCTGGTCACTGTCATCAATCACCAGCACCCTCGAACAATCTGCACCTGCAGCAAGTAATCTGGGTTTGATAGTATCTCCTAGACCATCTTCCGCTGTCTGATAAATCACATTTACAGGTGACATAGAAGACTGTTCCTGAATATTATCTTTGGCATCTAGATCTTCATTCTCACTACCGACTTCATCACTTCGTTTTTCTTTTGTTGTATCAGTAACAGGAAGAATCGGCTCTCCTCTGGTCAGTTTTGCAATAATCTGAAGTACCATTGTTGTCTTTCCTTCTCCTGGATCTCCCTGTATAATGGTCACTTTTCCATAAGGAATAAACGGATAAAGCAGCCATTCTACCTGTTCCACCTCTACTGAATCCATATTGATCAGTTTCAGTTTTGGTTCTATTCTGCAATTCTTAATTTTGTTTTTTTCATTCATATTCATTCCATCATCTCCTCCTGCCCTTCCGGGCAAGTCTCTGATGAACAGATATTCGGGAATTGTCGTATTTCTCGATTCGTGATATACTGAATCTGCCAAGATGGTATATCAGTTAATCTGATTATCAGAGAACTTGCTCAGATTATTTATCTGGGCTTTTTCTTTTGCCTTTTCAACATTCATCTCTTTCTTCTCCCAATCCGGTAACTGCATTTTCATTATCCAGCAGATTTGCAATCTTCCTCTGCTGATTTGGATAAAGATGTCCATAAGTATTCAATGTGATACGAATATCTTTATGACCCAATCTGTCCCGGATCAGTAACGGTTCTACACCTTTCTCAATGAGATAAGCCACATGACTGTGTCTGAGATCATGCACTCGGATTTTCTTTACTCCTGCCAGTTCAATCTGCCGTTTCATCTTATGCTGTACCGCTTCCTGAACAACTGGAAACAATCTTTCTGTATCCGGCATTCCGTAGTGACCATCTACAAATTCCTTAATTTCCTCTTTCAAAAATTCTGGAATTTCGATTGTTCGAAAGGACTGTTTTGTTTTTGGTTCTGTGATAATATCCTGCATTCCTGTTCGGTAATAAGTCTTATTGATACTAAGCTGATTCTTTTCAAAATTGATATCAGCTTTTGTAATCGCAAGCAGCTCCCCAATCCTGCACCCAGTCCAGAACAGCATCTCAAATATAAGATAATATCTTGTTCCCGGCTCCATTGTCTGTATAAACTGTTTGTACTCGTCCAGTGTCCAGAAGTTCAAACTTCTCGAATCCGAATTTCCCATTCGTTTCACTTTCTTGCATGGATTAACTGGCAAATCATATATTTTAGCTGCATGTGTAAACAGACTGGTCAACTGATTCTGAATCATTCTCAGATAAGAATCTGAATATCCTTTTTTCTGAATTTCATTCTGCCACTGAATAATCTGTGAAGCCTTGATCTCACTCATCATCTGATTTCCAAAGTATGGAACGATATGCTGTTGCATCATATATCTTTTATTTTTGATTGTTCGATCTTTTAGGTCATTCTGTTTGTCTGAAAAATAAATCTCAATAAAATCGCTCAGTTTCATATCCATACTTCGCTCAGTGCTCAACTTTTTACTTCGTTCAAACTCCAATGCTTCTCGCTTTGTTTCAAATCCACGCTTTCTGCGTTTTTTCTTCTCACCCATAACATTTGTCTCAAACCACTGGGCTGTCCATTTTTTTGTGTCTTTTTCTCTGTAAGCCATATTAATCCTCCTTAATTTCCTGCTATTTCATAGCCATACATCTTTTTTGCCCAAAACGCCTTTGGTATTCTTCCAGCCATCGTAATATATCCCTGTGCAGCCAGTTCCTTATTCATAGCTTTCACCAGTTTATAAGCATAAGATTTTGAGCAGTTTAATTCCTGTGCCACTTCATCAGCACTCATCATATAATTGTAGCTTGCCATACTGCATCCTCCTTTCCTCTCCAGATACAGAATACGTTTACTGTATTTCTATATCTGTACGATTTTCGTAAATTGATAATATCATGTATTTATTTTATTGTCAATATTTCGTAAACATATTTTTACGAACTTCGTATATTATTTTCTCTTTATTTTATTCCAGGTCTGTGCTATGATATTCTATAGATTTATGTTTTTCGTAATTTTGCAATATATGAAAAAGGAGTATTCTATGGGTGACGGTAAAAATTTAAAGAAATATCTTGATGAAAAAGGCACAAATGTCCGTAAAATTGCAAAGGCAACCGGAATCAGTGCCACAACCTTATATTCAATTATTCAAAAAGATTCCAATATTCGATTTGATTTTGCTTTAAGACTTGCAAATGAATTACAAATTGATGTGAATGAGATATGTTCTGCCAGTCCATTTTCTGGCACAATTAAGGAAGAAGAGATTTATCCTACACTTCCAGACGGTTTGAACGGAGCATTAGACGCAAGCCGTGTAAAGACTTATTTAAAAAATTCTATGTACCCGTTGATGTATCTTTTCGGTAAGAACAGTATGCCTGATGTAGATAATTTACTTACATCGTTTTATCAGCTTGATGATGAAGCCAGACAGGAAGTTGTGGAAACTATCCGTTTGAAGCTACAATATCATCGTGATCCGGAACGTGCTGAACAGATCAAACAGATCAAAGGCTGGTAAAAAAATTACTCCTGTGAATAGCAAACATTCGCAGGAGTTTCTTTTTGGCACCGTTTTGGCACCGCTGGTCTGATTTTTCGGTTTTTAGTTTGTTTGTACTTCGTCTTACTGATTAATTTTCTGCTTACTTTTATCTTGAAAACTCATAGGTGATTTTACTTTCCACCCAACAGAAAAACCCCGGAAACCTTACGGTTCCGGGGTATCTTACGTTTGGACACAATGTACCTTGCGGTACTCTATTTATATAATTAAGATGTTATGCTAAAATTACTCGATGATTGTAGCAACACGTCCTGATCCTACAGTACGTCCACCTTCACGGATAGCGAATGTAAGACCCTGCTCCATAGCGATCGGGTGGATCAGTTCGATTGTCATTTCTACGTTATCACCAGGCATGCACATTTCTGTACCTTCTGGCAGGTTGATAACACCTGTTACGTCAGTTGTTCTGAAGTAGAACTGCGGACGATAGTTGTTGAAGAATGGTGTATGACGGCCACCTTCATCTTTTGTCAGAACGTAAACCTGAGCTGTGAATTTTGTATGGCATGTTACTGTACCTGGTTTTGTAAGAACCTGACCTCTTTCGATGTCTTCTCTTTTGATACCACGCAGCAGAGCACCGATGTTATCACCAGCCTGAGCTTCGTCCAGGAGTTTACGGAACATTTCGATACCAGTTACAGTTGTTTTCTGAACTTCTTCTTTGATACCGATGATTTCTACTTCTTCGTTCAGATGCAGAACACCACGCTCTACTCTACCAGTTGCAACAGTACCACGACCTGTGATTGTGAATACGTCCTCTACTGGCATCAGGAACGGCTGATCTGTAGCACGCTGAGGATCTGGGATCCAGCTGTCAACAGCATCCATCAGTTCCATGATCTTGTCGCCCCATGGGCCGTTCGGATCTTCCAGAGCTTTCAGAGCAGAACCCTGGATGATCGGTGTGTCATCGCCTGGGAACTCATACTCGTTCAGCAGCTCACGGATTTCCATGTCTACCAGTTCAAGCAGTTCTTCGTCGTCTACCATATCGCATTTGTTCATGAATACTACGATGTAAGGTACACCTACCTGACGAGACAGCAGGATGTGCTCTTTTGTCTGAGCCATAACACCATCAGTAGCAGCAACAACCAGGATAGCACCATCCATCTGAGCTGCACCAGTGATCATGTTTTTAACGTAGTCAGCATGTCCCGGGCAGTCAACGTGTGCGTAATGTCTCTTCTCTGTTTCATACTCAACGTGAGCTGTAGAGATTGTGATACCACGTTCTCTTTCTTCCGGAGCTTTATCGATGTTTTCGAAATCTACTGCTGCGTTACCTGCAACTCTAGCTGCCAGTGTTTTTGTGATAGCTGCTGTCAGAGTTGTTTTACCATGGTCAACGTGTCCAATGGTACCAATATTACAATGCGGTTTGGTTCTCTCAAATTTAGCTTTTGCCATTTTGAATGTCCTCCTTGAAATAATAGCCGTATTGGCTTACTTTTATTTTCCTTATATACATAGGCTATTTACGATTATATTTCAAATCCAGGATATTTTCAAGCCTAATTTACCTGTTTTTATGAGTTTTATAACGGTTTGACCAGATTCTTCTTCCGGATCTCTCCAAAAGAAGAACCTTTGTCAAGCCATGGCTTATCTGATATCAGATTATTTTGCTTTTGCACTCAGTACTTTTTCCTGTACAGACTTCGGTACCTGCTCATATTTTTCGAAGAACATAGAGTAGTTACCACGTCCCTGTGTCTTGGAACGAAGGTCTGTAGAGTATCCGAACATCTCAGCCAGCGGTACATAACCTTTAACCATCTTACCGCCACCGATATCTTCCATACCTTCGATACGACCACGTCTGGAGTTGATATCACCGATTACATCGCCCATGTATTCTTCAGGCATGGTAACTTCAACTTTCATGATCGGCTCAAGCAGTACCGGATTACCTTTCTTCATAGCATCCTTGAATGCCATGGAACCAGCGATATGGAATGCCATTTCACTGGAATCGACTTCGTGGTAAGATCCGTCGTATACATTTGCATGTACACCCAGTACCGGGAATCCGCCCAGGATACCAGCTTTTGCTGCTTCTTCGATACCTTCTCCTACTGCCGGGATGTATTCCTTCGGAATAGCACCACCAACAACGGTAGATTCGAACTTGAATGTCTCTTCGCCGTTCGGATCCATCGGCTCGAATTTAACTTTACAGTGACCGTACTGTCCACGACCACCAGACTGTTTTGCATACTTGCTGTCTACATCTACAGGTTTTGTAAATGTCTCTTTGTAAGCAACCTGAGGAGCACCTACGTTTGCTTCTACTTTAAATTCACGAAGCAGACGGTCTACGATGATTTCCAGATGCAGCTCACCCATACCAGCGATGATTGTCTGACCAGTCTCCTGATTTGTATGAGCACGGAATGTCGGGTCCTCTTCAGCCAGTTTTGCAAGAGCCTCACCCATCTTGCCCTGACCTGCTTTGGTCTTCGGCTCGATTGCCAGCTCGATAACTGGCTCTGGGAATTCCATAGACTCCAGAATAACCGGATGCTGTTCGTCACAGATAGTATCACCTGTTGTTGTAAATTTGAAACCTACTGCTGCTGCAATATCACCAGAGTAAACTTTATCAAGCTCTGCTCTCTTGTTTGCATGCATCTGCAGGATACGTCCTACACGCTCTTTTTTATTCTTTGTTGCATTCAGTACGTAAGAACCGGAGTTCATAGTACCTGAGTACACACGGAAGAATGCCAGCTTACCTACGAACGGGTCAGCCATGATCTTGAATGCCAGAGCGGAGAACGGTTCTTCGTCTGAAGAATGTCTTACTACTTCGTTGCCATCTTCGTCAACACCTGTAATAGCCGGGATATCGGTTGGTGCAGGCATGAAATCAATGATAGCATCCAGAAGTTTCTGAACACCTTTGTTTCTGTAAGCAGTACCACAGCATACAGGAATTGCCTGACATTCGCAGGTTCCTTTACGCAGTGCAGCTTTCAGTGCGTCGATGGATGGTTCTTCACCTTCCAGATATTCCATCATCAGGTCATCATCCAGCTCACAAATCTTCTCTACCAGTTCTGTATGATACAGTTCTGCATCGTCTTTCATATCTTCCGGGATATCTGTGATTGAGATATCTTCACCTTTTTCATCGTTATAGATGTAAGCTTTCATCTCAAACAGATCGATGATTCCCTGGAATTCATCTTCTTTGCCGATTGGCAGCTGCAGGCAGATTGCGTTTTTACCAAGTCTTGTACGAATCTGATCAACAGCGTTGTAGAAATCTGCACCTAAGATATCCATCTTGTTGATGAATGCCATACGCGGTACATTGTAAGTGTCAGCCTGACGCCATACGTTTTCAGACTGAGGTTCTACACCACCCTTTGCACAGAACACGCCGACAGCGCCGTCCAGTACACGAAGGGAACGTTCAACCTCTACTGTAAAGTCAACGTGACCCGGGGTATCAATGATATTGATACGATATTCCTGTGCACCTTTTTTCGGTTTGCACTGTTCCTGCGGAGTCCAATGACAGGTCGTTGCGGCTGAAGTAATTGTGATACCTCTTTCCTGTTCCTGCTCCATCCAGTCCATGGTAGCAGTACCTTCGTGAGTATCACCGATTTTATAGTTTACACCAGTATAATACAGGATACGCTCTGTCAGTGTTGTTTTACCAGCATCGATATGAGCCATAATACCAATATTTCTGGTTCTCTCTAATGGATATTCTCTTCCAGCCAAGGTTTTTCTCCTCCTTAGAATCTGTAATGAGCAAATGCCTTATTAGCCTCTGCCATCTTATGCATGTCTTCTTTCTTCTTCACAGATGCTCCTGTGTTGTTTGCAGCATCCAGAATTTCATTTGCCAGTCTCTCTTCCATTGTCTTCTCGCCTCTCTTGCGGGAATACAGAGTGATCCAGCGAAGTGCTAATGCCTGACGACGATCAGCTCTTACCTCGATAGGTACCTGGTATGTTGCTCCACCAATACGTCTAGCTTTTACTTCCAGAACTGGCATGATGTTATTCATAGCCTCTTCAAATACTTCGATAGCCGGCTTGTCAGTTTTCGCAGCAACTCTTTCGAATGCTCCGTATACGATTTTCTGAGCTACACCTTTCTTACCATCTAACATAATGTTATTGATAAGTTTGGTAACCACTTTATTATTGTACAGCGGATCCGCTAATACATCTCTTTTCTGAGTATGTCCTTTACGTGGCACGGTACTTCCCTCCTTAATCATTGAAATTAATTCATCGGTACTCACATGTGTCGTTCTACTGTGTATCGTGCTCGCAATTTCTATATTAACCCGCAACCACTGGTAAATAAGAATACGGCACAACAGTTAGTTCTGTTTGTGATACGACTTTATTGTTCTATTCCTGTTTCGCTTAAAAGTCTGTAACTTTTATTATTTCTTAGCGTCTTTTGGTCTCTTTGCTCCGTATTTGGAACGAGCCTGTCTTCTCTTAGCAACGCCTGCTGTATCCAGAGTACCACGAACGATGTGGTATCTTGTACCTGGAAGGTCCTTTACACGTCCTCCACGAATCAGAACAACGCTATGCTCCTGAAGGTTATGTCCCTCACCTGGGATGTAGCTTGTTACTTCGATTCCGTTTGACAGACGAACTCTGGCGATCTTTCTCAGAGCTGAGTTAGGTTTTTTAGGTGTAGCAGTTTTAACTGCTGTGCAGACACCTCTCTTCTGTGGTGCAGAAACGTTTGTGCTCTTCTTTTTCAGAGAGTTGAAGCCCTTCTGCAGAGCAGGTGCTGTAGATTTCTTTTCTGAAGTCTGACGACCTTTTCTAACTAACTGGTTAAATGTTGGCATTCTTTTCACCTCCTGTAATATTCCGCATTTGCGGTAGTGGTTGCTTAAAATCATTTTCAGGTGTGTGGATACATAGATATAGTGTATCGTGTATCGGCACGCACAATTCACATTATATCGGCAGAAACAGCGTCTGTCAAGGCTTTTTATGCAGTATTTACAGGAATTTTATGCACTTTTTTCATGCATATTTTTCAAAGAGAATATCCTGATGTTCTGTATCTTTCTCAGAGTAGTTGCAGATAAGATCTGGCATCGACTCTTCATCATCCACGATCAAATTTTTTTCACCCATATATATCATCTCCATTTTCCATTACAAACGTTGCATTCCACAACTTCCGTTTGCTTTCACTGCTTCTATTTTACCGTATTGTACATGAAAAATCCATAGTTACTGTTCACCCGACAATAAACGCTCCGCTGTTTTACTGACCGTGAAAGTGAAAACCTGGCTGGCTTTGCTGGACTTTTTCTTTTAAAAGTGATATTATATCGCGTAAGCAATTAGCTTACCGGCATGCTCTTTATGCTGGCATTTTCGCTATTTATTAATTATGGAGGTGAATCGCTATGTTGAGGACAATATTGAAACCACTTTCTTTCGTACCTGCCCTCATTATGATGTATATTATCTTCTCCTTCTCCGCTCAGGACGGAGATATGTCCGGTCAGCTCAGCTACCAGGCAAGTGTGAAGATCATCGAAACAGCCGACTATGTTTTTAACGCCAATCTCAGTTACGATCAAATCGATGAGTGGGCAAATAAAATCGATTTTATCACTCGCAAACTGGCACATATGACCGAATATTTCGCTCTTGCTATCGCAGTATCCTTTCCATTATATGTATATGGACTGCACGGCATCCTTCTGATGTTTCTGGCGGGGCTGATCTGCGTCGGGTTCGCCTGCGGAGATGAATTCCACCAATCGTTTATCGCCGGACGAAGTCCTTCGGCAAGGGATGTCTGTATCGACAGTGTCGGCGTGTTTTTTGGGATCATCGTCGTCCGCATCATCGGCTGGACCGGACGGAAGACGGTCTTTAAAGAAAAAGTCAAAGTAAAACAGAAAAAGCCAAAGAAAAAGCTCTTTGGCGGTAAGTCAAAAACAACTTACTATGATAAATACGGCAATTACCAGCCACCACAGCCGGATGACCGCTATTACCAGAATCCAGGATCTGGATATGGTTATGACAACCGTGGGCAGGATTATGGTTATGATAGTCGCTATGACAGCCGCAGCGGGCGTAATTATTACGAACAGCCGGGCGGCAATCCGAATTATGGTTACGATAACCGCGGCGGCCGCGATTATTATGGTCAGCCGGAAGGTAACCCAAATTACGGCTATGACAACCGCGGCGTTAATCCGAATTATGGTTATGACGGTCGCAGCAGCAATCCGAATTATGGCTATGATAATCGCAGCGGTAATCCGAATTATGGTTATGATAACCGCAGCGGCAATCCGAATTATGATTATGATAACCGCAGCGGCAATCCGAATTATGATTATGATAATCATGGACATCGTGATTATTATGAACAGAGCGGCAAAAATCCGGAAAACGGTTACGGATACGACAACTGCGAGCAGAATTACTGCGAATCACAGACTCCTGACCGCAGTAACCGCGATTACTATGAGCAGCCCGTCAGAGAATCGCAGTCACAGCAGAGTACCAGAACCTGGTCAAGGGAAGAAGTAGAAGCCGGACTTCATCCGGAGCATACATCACGTACTTCCGACAAAAAGGCTACTAATCCAAACGATCCTTTCTGGTCTCCAGAACAGGAAATCGACTTCAATGCCAAACCGGAATATGCCGAGCGAAATTATCAGGAAACAAATGATCCATATGATCATGACTGGGGATTTGACCGTTCCGAAAATGTTTCCCGACAGCCATCTTATTCACCAGAAAAAGAACAGGCTCCATATGAGAATCCGGAAAGTACCGTTCCAGACGAACCTGCGGAAGATCCAAGACAGACTCCTCCGGTACAGCACCGAAGAAAAAAGAAACATGAAAAAGACTGGTTCTTTGATCTGTAAAGGTTTGTTGCTCGCCACTTGCAGAAGTGGGAGTCTTCTCGACTGAGATAAAATCGGAAATTGAGTTTCGATTAAAACTAAACGAAAAAATGCATGTACTTTCGTCATCCGACAAAAATACTTGCATTTTTTGTTTTATCATTTTTCGTTTTTTGCTTATTATTCTGTTCCCTGTTACTCTGTTTTTTCGCTGCTTTCTTCCTGCTTCTGTCTCTCTTCTTCCTTCTCCTGCTGTTCTTTCACAAATTGCTGTAATTCCTGTTTGTGCTCTTCACTGAGACCATGATCGCCCTCAAGAGAACGTAAAAACACCAGCAGAGAACCATCATAGGCAAGATTCAGATATTCCTGAACACCTTTTGCTATAAATTCTTTTCTTGACATGTTCACAGAATAATAGCGACGTTTACCTCTTTTGGTAGAAGACAGGATTTTCTTATTCTTCAGACGTATCACAAAACTATAGGCCGTCTGCTGTTTCCATACATATCCTTTTGTCTCCATGTACTCCATGATTTCATTCAGATGAATCTCCTCCTGATCTGCATGTGCCCACATGTAGTCCATAATGTGCTGTTCCGCTTCTGATAAACTGTAAAAAGCCATACTTTATCCTCCTAATCGTTTGTAATATAATACAATGCTATATTACATATCTTATCAAAAAATCGCCAGATGGTCAAATCAAAAATTCGAGAAATTTTGTTCCGTCTTGTGATCATTTACAGAAAATAATGCATGAAACAGAAGAGGAAATAAATCTTGTTGCCCGCCGCCTACAGTTGAGAATCATCTCACCTCTGATATAGTATGATTGCAAACACCGCTGTCAATGCCTCTGCCACCGGAAATGCCAGCCATACGCCGTTTGCTCCCAGTATTTTTCCAAACAGAAATGCTGCCGGAATAATGACAATGACATATCGCAGCAACGCAATACAAAAAGATGGTGTACCCTTTTTCTCAACATGGCAACAAAAAAACGCCACATAACTACCTTTCGATAGCTATGTGGCGAAAAAAGAACTTTCTTAAAAAATCCACACCCTGTACGGGTTTTGTTATTCTCTTTATTCTTCGGTAGAATCCGAATCTTCCGCTGTCAAATCAACTTCATCGAAATCGTCTGCAACATTCTCATCTGCATTCTCTGCTGCGGCAGTTTCTGCATCTGCTGCTGTTTCCTTCGAAGTGATCTCTGTCTGCTCTTCCGACATTTCTGTTTCATCCAGCATCAGATCGTCATCTTCCATTTCATATTCATCCTCACCGGTATCCAGTTTTACGTTGCGGTAACGTTTCATACCGGTTCCGGCCGGGATCAGTTTACCGATGATAACGTTCTCTTTCAGACCGATCAGCGGATCGACTTTACCTTTGATAGCTGCTTCTGTCAGAACTTTTGTAGTTTCCTGGAAGGATGCTGCTGACAGGAAGGAGTTGGTTGCCAGGGATGCTTTTGTAATACCAAGCATTACCTGTTTTCCTTCTGCAGGCTCTTTGCCCTGAGCGATCATCTCTTCATTGATATCCTCGAAATCAAGGATGTCTACCATGGTTCCCGGCAGAAGTTCCGTGTCTCCGTTATCCTCGATACGGATCTTCTTCATCATCTGACGAACGATTACTTCGATATGTTTATCGTTGATCTCTACACCCTGCAGACGGTATACACGCTGTACTTCACGCAGCATGTAATCCTGAACAGCGTTTACGCCCTTGATTCGCAGAATGTCATGCGGATTTACACTACCTTCTGTCAGTTCATCACCAGCATCCAGATAAACTCCATCCTGTACTTTGATACGTGATCCGTAAGGGATCAGATAAGTCTTGGACTCACCTGTCTCACTGTTTGTCACAATAATCTCACGTTTTTTCTTGGTATCTTTGAGGGTTGCCACACCGGAAATCTCAGTGATGATAGCAAGTCCCTTAGGCTTACGTGCCTCGAAAAGCTCCTCGACACGAGGAAGACCCTGTGTGATATCGCCGCCGGCAACACCACCGTTATGGAAGGTACGCATGGTCAGCTGTGTACCCGGCTCACCGATAGACTGTGCTGCGATGATACCTACGGATTCACCAACCTGTACCGGCTCACCGGTTGCCATGTTGGAACCGTAACATTTCGCACAAACACCAACATGTGATTTACAGTTCAGGATCGTACGGATCTTGATCTGTTCAAATGGTTTGCCGTTTGCGTCCACACCTTCACTCATGATACGTGCTGCACGTTTCGGAGTGATCATATGGTTTGCTTTTACAAGGATTTCGCCGTCTTTATTCTTAATGGTCTCGCAGGAGAATCTTCCTGTGATACGCTCCTGCAGGCTTTCGATCTCTTCCTTGCCGTCTGTAAATGCTTTTACATACATACCCGGAATTTCTTTGCCTTCGCAGCAGTCCATCTCACGGATGATCAGATCCTGTGATACATCAACCAGTCGTCTTGTCAGGTAACCGGAATCGGCTGTACGAAGAGCGGTATCGGACATACCTTTTCGAGCTCCATGTGCAGACATGAAATATTCCAGTACGTCAAGACCTTCACGGAAGTTTGACTTGATAGGCAACTCGATCGTATGACCGGTTGTATCTGCCATCAGTCCTCGCATACCTGCCAGCTGTTTGATCTGTTTATCAGAACCACGGGCACCGGAGTCAGCCATCATGAAGATGTTGTTGTACTTATCCAGTCCGTCCAGCAGCTTTCTGGTCAGAACATCATCGGTTTCTTTCCAGGTCTCTACAACTTCTTTGTAACGTTCTTCTTCTGTGATCAGACCACGTTTGTAGTTCTTTGTGATGTGGTCTACAGTCTCCTGAGCCTGCTTGATCAGTTCCGGTTTTTCAGGCGGAACGGTCATATCGGAAATGGATACGGTCATAGCTGCTCTTGTGGAGAATTTATATCCTGTTGCTTTGATATCATCCAGCACTTCTGCTGTCTTGGTAGCTCCGTGTGTATTGATAACTTTTTCCAGGATCTGTTTCAGCTGTTTCTTTCCTACATGGAAATCTACTTCCAGCTTCATTTCGTTTTCCGGAATGCTTCTGTTTACAAAGCCCAGATCCTGAGGCAGGATCTCGTTGAACAGGAAACGTCCCAGTGTGGACTCTACCGTACCGGTCTTTGTTGTACCGTCCGGCATGGTCTTTGTCATACGCACTTTGATTCTGGTCTGCAGAGTCAGTGCTTTGTTTTCATAAGCAAGGATTGCTTCGTTCACGCTCTTGAAGTACTTGCCTTCTCCGATCGAACCCGGTCTTTCCTGTGTCAGGTAGTAAATACCAAGGACCATATCCTGTGAAGGAACGGCTACAGGACCGCCGTCGGACGGTTTCAGCAGGTTGTTCGGTGAGAGAAGCAGGAAACGGCACTCTGCCTGAGCCTCTACGGACAGCGGCAGATGTACAGCCATCTGGTCTCCGTCGAAGTCGGCGTTGAATGCGGTACAAACCAGCGGATGCAGTTTGATCGCTTTACCTTCTACCAGGATCGGCTCAAATGCCTGAATACCCAGACGATGCAGTGTAGGAGCACGGTTCAGCATAACCGGATGCTCTTTGATTACTTCTTCCAGAACGTCCCATACTTCCGGCTGAAGTCTCTCTACCATTTTCTTTGCGTTTTTAATATTATGTGATGTTCCGTTTGCTACCAGCTCTTTCATAACGAAAGGTTTAAACAGCTCGATTGCCATTTCTTTCGGCAGACCGCACTGATAAATTTTCAGTTCCGGTCCTACGACGATAACGGAACGTCCGGAATAGTCAACTCGTTTTCCGAGCAGGTTCTGACGGAAACGTCCGGATTTACCTTTCAGCATATCGGACAGAGATTTCAGAGCACGGTTACCAGGTCCGGTTACCGGTCTTCCTCTTCGACCGTTATCGATCAGGGCATCTACTGCTTCCTGAAGCATACGTTTTTCGTTTCTGACGATAATATCCGGTGCTCCAAGCTCCAGCAGTCTCTTCAGACGGTTGTTACGATTGATGATTCTTCTGTACAGGTCGTTCAGGTCAGAAGTTGCAAATCTTCCTCCGTCCAGCTGTACCATAGGACGCAGATCCGGCGGAATAACCGGGATAACAGTCATGATCATCCACTCCGGACGGTTACCGGACTCACGGAATGCTTCTACAACTTCCAGTCTCTTGATGATTCTTGCACGTTTCTGTCCGGTAGCTTCTTTTAAGCCTCTTTTCAGCTCTTCGGATTCTTTTTCCATGTCGATGGCTTCCAGAAGCTCTTTGACAGCTTCTGCACCCATGCCGACACGGAATGTCATACCGTATTTTTCTCTGGCTTCCTGGAACTCTCTCTCAGTCAGTACCTGTTTGTACTGCAGTTCGCTGGTTCCTTTATCCAGAACGATGTAGTTGGCAAAATACAGTACTTTTTCCAGTACTCTCGGTGACAGATCCAGCATCAGTCCCATTCTGGAAGGGATACCCTTAAAGTACCAGATATGAGATACCGGAGCTGCCAGCTCGATATGTCCCATACGCTCACGGCGTACACTTGATTTTGTTACTTCAACTCCGCATCGGTCACAGATAACACCTTTGTAGCGGATTTTTTTATATTTACCACAGTGACATTCCCAGTCTTTGCTTGGTCCGAAGATTCTTTCGCAGAACAGACCATCTTTTTCCGGTTTCAGCGTACGGTAGTTGATGGTTTCCGGTTTCAGGACTTCACCATGTGACCATTCTCTGATCTTATCAGGAGATGCTAAACCGATTTTAATGGCATCAAACGTAATTGGCTGATACGTTTCATTATTTGTTGTTTCTGGCATGTATGGTTTCTCCTTTCACTTCCGGCTTACTCTTCCTCGAAAACTTCATCCGGGCTGAAGATTGCTTCATCCGGTGCGGACTCTTCCTGTACATCAACCAGCTCGTCGCCTTCAAACTCCTGTTTGGTATAGCCGTACTCGCCGAAAGAGGACTCCTCTTTTCTGTTGTAATCTTTGTTGTCGCCCTCGATGACAGAACGTAAGTCTGTGTCTCCATAGTCAACAGTTTCCATAAGTTCTACTTCTGTCTGGTCCTCCTTGAGCACTTTGACATCCAGACCAAGAGACTGAAGCTCTTTGATCAGAACTTTGAAGGACTCCGGAATACCAGGTTCAGGGATGTTTTCACCCTTGATGATCGCTTCATAAGTCTTAACACGTCCGACAACATCATCCGATTTAACAGTCAGGATCTCCTGCAGTGTATAAGAAGCACCATATGCTTCCAGAGCCCAAACCTCCATCTCTCCGAAACGCTGTCCGCCGAACTGAGCTTTACCACCCAGAGGCTGCTGTGTTACCAGGGAGTACGGGCCTGTGGAACGTGCATGGATCTTATCGTCTACCAGGTGATGCAGTTTCAGATAATGCATGTGTCCGATGGTTACCGGGCTGTCAAAATATTCTCCGGTACGTCCGTCACGCAGTCTTACTTTACCGTCTCTTGACAGCGGTACGCCTTTCCAGAGTGCTCTGTGGTCACGGTTGTCATACAGATACTGCAGAACTTCCGGCAGAAGCTCTTCGCCATGTTTCTTTTCGAATTCTTCCCACTCCAGATTGACATAATCGTTTGCCAGATCCAGTGTGTCCATAATGTCTACCTCGTTTGCACCGTCAAATACTGGTGTTGAGATATTGAATCCAAGTGCTTTTGCAGCCAGGCTCAGATGGATCTCCAAGACCTGACCGATGTTCATACGAGACGGCACACCCAGCGGATTCAGTACGATATCCAGCGGACGGCCATTTGGCAGGAACGGCATATCTTCAACAGGAAGGACACGGGAAACCACACCCTTGTTACCATGACGACCGGCCATCTTGTCACCTACAGAGATCTTTCTCTTCTGTGCAATGTAAATTCTTACGGACTGATTTACACCCGGTGCCAGCTCGTCACCATTTTCTCTTGTAAAGACTTTTGCATCTACGACAATACCATATTCACCATGCGGTACTTTCAGGGAAGTATCACGTACTTCACGTGCTTTTTCTCCGAAGATTGCACGCAGCAGACGCTCTTCTGCTGTCAGCTCTGTCTCGCCCTTCGGTGTTACTTTTCCGACCAGAATATCACCGGCACGCACTTCTGCACCGACACGGATGATACCACGCTCATCCAGATCTTTCAGTGCTTCATCACCGACACCAGGAACGTCACGTGTGATCTCTTCCGGTCCCAGTTTGGTATCACGTGCTTCTGCTTCGTATTCCTCGATATGGACAGATGTATATACATCGTTCATAACCAGTCTCTCACTCAGTAGAACGGCATCCTCGTAGTTGTAACCTTCCCAGGTCATGAATCCGATCAGAGGGTTCTTACCAAGAGCGATTTCGCCGTTGGATGTGGAAGGACCGTCTGCGATAACCTGTCCGGCAGCAACTCTGTCGCCCTTGAAAACGATCGGACGCTGATTGTAGCAGTTACTCTGGTTGCTTCGTGAAAACTTGGTCAGACGATACTCATCTCTTGTACCATCATCGTTGCGAACCACGATACGTTTGGATTCAGAAGACTCGATCGTACCATTTTTCTTTGCAACCACACATACACCGGAGTCAACCGCTGTCTTTTCTTCCATACCGGTTCCTACTACAGGAGCTTCGGTTGTCAGAAGCGGTACAGCCTGACGCTGCATGTTAGATCCCATCAGAGCTCGGTTTGCGTCGTCGTTCTGCAGGAACGGAATCAGTGCAGTAGCAACGGAAAATACCATCTTAGGAGACACGTCCATGTAATCAAACATGTGTCTTTCGTATGCCTGTGTCTCTTCACGGTAACGACCGGAAACGTTCTTGCTGATGAAGTGTCCTTCTTCGTCCAGAGCCTCATTCGCCTGTGCTACATGGTAATTATCCTCTTCGTCCGCAGTCATATATACTACTTCATCTGTGACACGCGGGTTCTTAGGATCTGTTTTATCGATTTTACGATATGGTGCTTCGATGAAACCATATTCGTTGATCTTTGCATAAGATGCCAGTGAGTTGATCAGACCGATGTTCGGTCCTTCAGGAGTCTCAATAGGACACATTCTTCCGTAGTGGGAATAGTGTACATCTCGAACCTCAAATCCGGCTCTGTCTCGTGACAGACCGCCAGGACCCAGGGCGGATAAACGTCTCTTGTGTGTCAGCTCACCCAGTGGGTTGTTCTGATCCATGAACTGGGACAGCTGGGAAGATCCGAAGAATTCTTTCACGGCTGCTGTCACCGGTTTGATGTTGATCAGAGACTGTGGAGAAATGCCTTCCAGATCCTGTGTTGTCATTCTTTCACGAACGACTCTCTCCAGTCTGGAAAGACCGATACGGTACTGGTTCTGCAGCAGTTCTCCGACTGCACGGATACGACGGTTGCCCAGGTGGTCGATATCATCATCATGGCCGATGCCGTACTCCAGATGCATGTTATAGTTAATAGAAGCAAAAATATCTTCTTTTGTGATATGCTTCGGAATCAGCTCATGGATATTTTTGTGGATCGCATCCTTAATATCTTCTTCGCTGGCGTTTTCTTCCAGTATTTTTTGCAGTACCGGATAATATACTAATTCTGTAACACCTGCAGATTCCGGATCAAAGTCAACCCATTCGCCAAGGTCTACCATCATATTGGAGAGAACCTTTACGTTACGCTGCTCTGTCTGGATCCATACAAACGGAACGCCTGCATTCTGGATCTTGTCTGCAAGTGCTTTATCTACTTCTGTACCAGCCTCAGCCAGGATCTCACCGGTAGACTCGTCTACAACATCCTCAGCCAGAACCTGTCCGCAGATGCGGTTGCGAAGCCGCAGTTTTTTGTTGAACTTATAACGTCCGACTTTTGCAAGGTCATATCTTCTCGGATCGAAGAACATGCTTGTGATCAGGCTCTCTGCACTGTCAACTGCCAGCGGTTCGCCCGGACGGATCTTTTTGTACAGCTCAAGCAGACCTTCCTGATAGCTCTCGGAAGTATCTTTTGTCAGGCTGGCAAGGATTTTCGGTTCTTCACCGAACAGATCGATGATCTCCGCATTGGTTCCGTAGCCAAGTGCACGGATCAGAACGGTGATCGGCACCTTTCTGGTTCTGTCTACACGAACATAGAAAATGTCATTGGAGTCTGTCTCGTATTCCAGCCATGCACCACGGTTCGGAATAACAGTAGAAGAATACAGTTTTTTACCCAGTTTATCATGTGCGATTGCATAATAGATGCCAGGAGAACGTACCAGCTGGCTGACGATTACTCGCTCTGCACCGTTGATCACGAAGGTACCGGTTGCTGTCATCAATGGCAGATCTCCCATAAAGATCTCATGCTCATTGATTTCATCGTTCTCTTTATTATGAAGTCTTACTTTTACTTTCAAAGGTGCAGCATATGTTGCGTCACGTTCTTTACATTCTTCGATTGAATATTTTACGTCATCTTCGCACAGCGTGAAATCCACAAATTCCAGGCTCAGCTTACCGCTATAGTCTGTAATTGGCGAGATATCATCAAAAACCTCTTTGAGTCCAGATTCCAGGAACCATTTATAAGAGTCCACCTGTATTTCGATCAGGTTAGGCATCTCAAGAACCTCTTTCTGTCTGGAATAACTCATACGGAAGCTTTTGCCGCTTTTAATTGGACGTATTCTGTTTTTCTCCATTGACATTTCACCCCTGTTCTTTCTATCTAAAAAATTCAAGTCACTTTTGGCACTTTTGGGCATAGTTATACCAAAAAGCATACACTTTCACAATAGTGCACTTTCCATACTACCACGTCTGTTTGTCAATGTCAAGTATCTTTTTTATTGACGCAAAAACCGGCCAGGATTACTCCTGACCGGTGCAAGTTCTGTTTTACAAAAAAGCAGTTACAATTATTTAAGAGTAACTTTTGCTCCTTCTGCTTCCAGTTTTGTTTTGATGTCTTCAGCTTCTGCTTTAGATGCAGCTTCTTTCAGAACCTTAGGAGCTCCGTCAACTACTGCTTTCGCTTCTTTCAGTCCCAGACCAGTTACTTCACGAACAACTTTGATAACTTTAACTTTGTTAGCACCAACTTCTGTCAGTTCTACGTCAAACTCATCTTTTTCTTCAGCTGCTGCTTCACCAGCACCTGCTGCTGCAACTACAACACCTGCTGCTGCAGATACACCAAATTCTTCCTCACATGCTTTTACTAAATCATTTAACTCTAATACAGATAACTCTTTGATAGCTTCGATAAATTCAGCTGTTGTCAATTTTGCCATTTTATTTTCCTCCATTATTTTTATTTTTTCAGGCGGCATTTTCTATGCGGCCTCTGTGATGATTCTTATTCTTATGCTTCTTCCTGTTTCTCTGCAATCTGGCTGATAACGCGTGCAAAGTTTGCGATCGGAGACTGGATGCTTCCAAGCAGTTTGCCCAGCAGTTCTTCTCTTGAAGGGATGCTTGACAGTGCTGTGATACCTGCCTCATCGTAGTAAGCGTCTTCTACAACACCTGCAACGAGTTTCAGTGCTTTCACATCTTTTGCATATTTAGCCAGGATTCTTGCAGGAGCAGTTGCATCATCTTTGCTGATAGCGATTGCGTTCGGTCCTTCCAGATGTTTGCAAAGTTCTTCACAAGGTGTGCCTTTGAATGCAAAGTTCATCATTGTGTTTTTGTACACTTTGTAAGAAACACCGGCTTCTCTGAGCTCTTTACGCATTGCAGTATCCTGCTCTACGGTGATTCCGCTGTAAGTAACCAGTACGATGGAAGCCGCATCTTTGATCGCCTCACTGATCTCTGCCACGATCGGCTGTTTCTGTTCTACTTTTGCCATTAACTTTTACCTCCTTATAGATTCTGCCCGGTGTGCCATAAAAGCCCACCACTGAATATTCTGGGAGGAATTCATAACAATGAAAAACCTCTCTGTCAAACTAACAGAGAGGTTCTGTAATCATTCTTTTAAGAATTCTTCACTCCTCGGCAGGCGTTTTAACCTTATGCCTAACGGCACCTGCTGTCTCTGGCAGTTTTCTGTAAAACTATAGCACATCTGCCACTGTTATGTCAAGGAGTTTTTACATTTTTCTGACTAAGAATTTTTGTATTTTTTTCTGACCACTTTTGACCAGTTGCTCTGCATTTTCTTACCGCCCGCTTTTTTATAAGTCCGGATCTTGTAATAGTAAGTTTTTCCTTTGCGTGCCTTCTTGTCAAGATAACTCTGGGTCTTTCCCTTTTTCACAACATGAATCTTTTTATATCCGCTCTTTTTCTTTGTGGAGCGATAAATATAATATCCATTTGCACCGGATACTTTTTTCCAGGTGATCCGGATCCCTTTTTTCGTTGCTTTTGCTTTTACATTTCTGACAGCTTTCGGTCTGGTCACAGTCGGTTTTGCCGGTGCTGCCGGCGTTTGAGTTTCCGTCTGTTTTTTATCATCCGACGGTTTGTTTATTGTTTCACTTTCCGATTCTTTTTCCGATTCCGTTGTTGTCTCTTTCTGCGTTTCACTCTCTGTTTCGCTTTCTTTCTGTGCATCTGCCGGGATTTTGAATGCAGTAACAGAATGCGGAGCCAGGCTGTATTTTGCTGTTTTCTCTGTTACGGAAATCTTTGTTTTCTGTACATCTACTTTATTTGGATTTGCCTGTGTGTTTTCATCCAGCACATCATCCGATGTCAGATACCATATCTGAAGATCTTTTCCTGTCAGGTCTTTTCCGTCTATGATCAGATTTACATCTGTTCTTTCATCTCTGCTGTTATTCACAACCGTAAGATAAATATTCCCCTGTTCATCTTTTGAGGAAATTGCTTTTACAAGCGGAACATTGTACCCCTTATAGGTATAACAGGTCACATTTCCTTCAATTTTCTGGCCAATCTGCGTTGTTCCTGTCATATTATTGAAAATGGAAAACATTTTTGCAGAAGGGGTCGACACAAAATCGGTCGTTCCATCGTTTTGTTTGATCGCCTGGATCACACACTGAGAGCCTGAGCCAAGGTTATCTGCTCCATATGGATAATCAACCAGACAATGTTTGTTGATATAAGGTGTTCCAAAGCCAATGTAATCAATCATTTCATTTGCAATGTAAACAGCATGTCCGATCCCACGGACAAACTGGGTATTATGGTTATATACGCCAAATTCAGACAGAACCGGCACTTTCCCTATTCCAGGTGCATATTGCTTCATCGCATCCACCAGTTCTTTTACACGGGGCATATTGTACTGCAATGACCGTCCGAGCACTTTTTCATAGAACTCCGGATCATTGTCTGCAATAACTCCACCGCTTGTATCACTGTACGGATGAATAACAACACCATCATAATACTTATTGTAACCTTTCTGTGCCATTTTCTGCACAAAAGAAACCTGCTTGCCGCTTCCGCAGTATACCTGGATCTCCATCCCCAGTTCATCGGCAATCTTGTTCATCGCCTGATAATACGACACAAATCCATCACGGTCACTCTGGTAAGATGCGGTGATTGCCTTTCCTGACTGTGGAACATTTCCATTTATTCCATCACCAAATGTAATTTTACCTGTTTTGCAGTCTACCGTGCAGACATTCTGTGCCCCCTTGCCTTCCAGGGAATCCACGATCTGCCACTGTGTTCCGCCTACATAGACAGCCACAGAATTTTCTACTGCCGGTGTATAACGTACATAGCGAACCTGATTTGCTGTTCCATCACTGTTTGTGGCCTGATCTCTCCAGTCTTCATCCTTAACTGTCCTGGTATTCTGACCGAAAGTCATTCTGCCGCCGTCAATATAAGCATCCATCCAGTCAGTGTTTCCTCTGCCATCCATCCAGTAGGTCTGTCTGTAATAACCGATTTCATTTCCGATTTCAAAACGTGTTACACCATAAGGTTCCGGATGCCCATTGGCTGCACGCACTTCTGCCCAGTCTACGCCACCGTTTGGGTTCGTCACCTCACCGTCTGCCGGTGCATTTAAGTATTCGATCAAATCTGCCGCATCTGCTGCACTTCCCTGACCCATACCATAAACCCAGACCGCCTCTGCTTTGATATCATCGTAAATCCAGCTCATTGCCTCATCCAGCCCGAAATTCGGTGTGATCGGATCAGATGTTTCCGGAAGTCCATGTACTGTTTTCTTTCGCTGCTCTGCAGGTCCGATGCTGCGTTTCCAGTCAAACAGATTGGATACCGTTCCACCTGGATAACGTACAGAACCAAAATGTGCTTCTTTTACATATTCATTAAATTTAGCTTCCACTTTCTTTTCTGATGCGTTCCATGAGCTGTAAGCATTATTATGATAACGATGATTGATGCCAAACATTGCTTTTGAGATTTCACGCACTTCTTTGGAAGTATCCACCGTAATGTCTATGTTCGTGACAGCATTTTCAGAATAAACCTCGTAAATACTCTGGATCTGTGCCGGTGTCATCACTTTTTTATAATAACGCACTTCATCCATATATCCTTTGAAACCCGTTTTTTCAGTAGCATTCTTATGATTTCCGATCAGGAGATCCGTGAGTGCATCTACATAACTACCGTCCAACGTGTTTTCGTTTACCAGTTTTCCATTGATATAAAACTGTGCTTTTTTCGCCGTATGGCTGCTTGTAAATGCCACATGCACCCATTTGCCTCCGGCTACCGGGCTCTTGCTCAGCACATCGCTGGCTGTTATATAAGTCCCAAGTTTCATATTAGAATCCAGATAGAGAATGCTCCGTCCCGCCCCTGTCTGCTGGAACAGATATTTTTTGTCCGTGCTGCCGCCAAACATATCGTCATCGCATTTGATCCATGCCATCAGCGTGACATCATCCTGAGCTGCATTGACTGCATCTGGCAGTTTCAGCGAAGATGCAGATCTTCCATCAAAATATGCCGCACTTCCCGAAATACCTTCGCTCTCTTTTCTGGTAACTCCGCTGCCCTGCACTTCCACTTTCTGGGCAGACTGTGATGCACTGTTCGTGGTCAGGGCATCCTCAAAATTCAGATAAACAGACAGACCTTCTCTCAGGTCATCCGCTTCTTCCGCCGCAAACACTTCGCTATAATTATAACCACCCGTGCCCGGCACTGCTGCTGCAGTAACACATAACGCCGTCAGAATGCATGCTGTTCGTTTCGCCATACTGCTCCATGTTTTTTTCTTTTTCATAGAAACCTCCTATTTTTAATTTCAAGAATCTCCCCGTCTTCCTGCTGCAAGCTGCACGCCATACATCGCATGGTCTGTTTTCCCATACGCTTCCGCAGTCTGACAGAGGCTGTATGCAGATTTACTGAATCAAATCTGCTTTTTTGTAAAATCAGACGAAAAATCCCTCTCATTCTTTCGCATCTGTTTACATATAATATCATATTACCATAAAGAATCAGAAAAAAACAGATGTATTTTAGTTGTTTTATATAATGATGCCAAAAAAAGACCGCCATACCGATTTCTCGATACAGCGGTCTCTGCTCGCCTTACAAACTTGAATTAAACCAGTTTTACCGGATTCAGTTTTACGCCCGGTCCCATAGTAGGAGCGATTGTAACACTTCTCAGGTACTGACCTTTCAGTGTGCTTGGTTTTGCTTTATTAATTGCATCAATAAGCGTCTGGAAGTTTTCGCGCAGTGCATCCTCTTCGAAGGAAGCTTTTCCAAGTGGCACATGGATAATGTTATTCTTGTCCAATCTGTACTCAATCTTACCAGCTTTGATATCAGCGATAGCTTTTGTTACGTCCATAGTAACGGTACCAGCCTTCGGGTTTGGCATCAGTCCTTTAGGACCAAGTACACGACCCAGACGACCTACAACACCCATCATGTCCGGAGTTGCTACTACTACGTCGAAATCCAGCCATCCTTCATTCTGGATCTTCGGGATCAGTTCTTCTCCGCCTACGAAATCAGCACCAGCTGCCTGAGCTTCGTCTGCTTTTGCGTTTTTAGCGAATACCAGAACACGAACTGTTTTACCAGTTCCATGAGGCAGAACTACTGCACCACGGATCTGCTGATCTGCGTGACGTCCGTCACATCCTGTTTTGATATGAGCTTCGATTGTTTCGTCAAATTTTGCAACAGCAACTTTCTTTACTAAAGAAATTGCTTCTGGAATATCATAGAGAGTTGCACGATCAACTGCTTTCGCAGCCTCTACGTATTTCTTTCCTCGTTTCATATTAAATAACCTCCTGGTGGTGTTTGCGGGAATATCCCTCCCACGTTTTTTCGTTTTCGTTTACGGAACTGCAAGCTTATTGTGAAGCCTGTATGAAATGAATTAGTCTTCTACAGTGATACCCATAGAACGAGCTGTACCAGCGATCATGCTCATAGCCGCTTCTACAGATGCTGCGTTCAGATCCGGCATTTTCATTTCAGCGATCTCTCTTACTTTATCTTTAGAGATTGTAGCAACTTTGGTCTTGTTCGGAACACCGGAACCAGATTTGATGTTGCATGCTTTTTTCAGCAGTACTGCTGCCGGCGGAGTCTTTGTTACGAAGCTGAAGCTTCTGTCTGCGTATACTGTGATAACAACAGGGATGATCAGATCACCTTTATCTGCTGTTCTTGCGTTGAACTCCTTTGTAAACTGAACGATGTTAACACCATGCTGACCAAGTGCCGGACCAACTGGTGGAGCCGGTGTTGCCTTTCCAGCAGGAATCTGTAATTTAATATAACCTGTTACTTTTTTTGCCATCTTAGGCACCTCCTATGTGGTATTGTCGGGGGTTTCCCTCCCACTTGCTTCGGTTTCCGATTGTTCCGAAGCGGTTCTCTGTTACTTACAACATTGCGGCATCGGCCACAGCCGGTGACGCATACCAAAAATATTACATTTTTTTGATTTCTGTGAAACCGATCTCTACCGGAGTCTCACGTCCGAACAGTTCGACATTGATTGTCACGATCTGTTTACTTGGATTAATGGACTGAATAACGCCTACGGTATCTTTCCATACACCTGCGGTGATGGTAACCGTATCGCCTTCTTCGAAATCAATCTCAAGTTCTGCAGGTTTGATTCCGAGCGGTGTCATTTCCTCCTCTGTAAGCGGAACTGGCTTGGATCCAGGTCCAACAAAGCCGGTAACACCTCTGGTATTTCTTACGACATACCAGGTATCATCATTCATGATCATGTTCAGCAGAACATAGCCCGGAAACAGCTTTTTCAGAACCTGCTTCTTGGCACCGTTCTTCACTTCCACAACTTCCTGCATCGGAACTCGAACCTCAAGGATCTGATCCTCCAGGTGACGGTTTTCAATTGTTTTTTCAATGTTGGCCTTTACCTTGTTCTCATACCCTGAATAAGTATGAACTACATACCAGTTTGCATCTGACATATTATCACCCTGTCCTTATTTTACTAAGAAATCAACACCGTACTGTACGATCATATCAATGATGGTGATCAGAACGCCCAGTACTACCGAAACGCTAAGGACTGCTGCCGTCTGCTTGCCGATGGATTTCTGATCCGGCCAGATAATTTTGCGGAACTCAGCTTTCAGGCCGTCGAACCAGCTTTTTTTAGGAGCTTTTTCTTTCTTTTCCTTTTCGCTCATATAATCACTTATCCTTTCGCACCCGGCTTATTTGGTTTCCTTGTGATTCGTGTGTTTCTTGCAGAATCTGCAATACTTCTTGGTTTCCATTCTCTCAGGATGAGTTTTCTTATCCTTTGTCATGTTGTAATTACGCTGTTTGCATTCTGTACATGCCAATGTAATTCTTGTGCGCAAAACTTCCACCTCGCTCTCTTTGTTTTTTGCTCACAGCCTTTATGGGCTGATGAATTTTAGGCATAAAAAAAAGACCTACTTCCATTCGCCAGACCAGTCTATCATGACATTAAAAAGAAGTCAAGTCTTTCTTGTGTTTCTGACACTTTTTTTCTTGTGTTTCTGACACTTTTTTTGCCAAATACCTGACATACGGCAAGTATCAGAAAAGAACGGGAAATACTTCCGCATCCCCACAGCCTGACTTCCATTTTTCAAGCACAGCCTGATAAACTTCTGCCTCTGCCGCATGCATCCGGCAGAGATATTCCGGACATCCTTTTTCTTCTCCACATTCGGCAGCGATCATCGCAATGCAGGGATGACAGATTTTTCTGTTTGCACAATGTATACACGCCGGAGAACAGCATACTTTTTCTGTCTGTGCAACCAGTTCTTTCCAGGCTTCTGCAAAAGAACGCTCTTTTAAAGATGTTTTTGCCGAAGCGTACATGCCGCAGTTGACCAGATTGCCCTGCCAGTCCACCCAGAAAGAACAGTGTCCGGCCCGGCAGTGCATAGTCATCACATTTTCATCCGTCATCTTTTTGTCTTCACATCTTTTTTCTTCGTCAGAATTTTCCCGAAACCGTTCCTCGCCTTTTTGGAATCTGCCAAACCGCTCAGCCTGCCGCCAAAACCAATCCCCATCTCCGGTCAGAAAATCGGTCTTTACTCTGGCAAGTGCGGCCTCTTCCGGGGAGAGGCGTTCATTTTGTCCGACCATTGCTGCGTTTCGACGAATCGGCGGAAACATATAGGTTGCAGCCTGGATCGGTATCTGACACTCTTTTGCATAAGAAATCATACTCTCCAGATCCTGTACATTCTGCGGTGTAATGCTGGCGTTCAATTTGATCGGCACCCCATACTGTTTCAGCCATCGGACGGCATTTTTCACTTTCAGAAAGGATTCGCCGTTTCCGCAGAGCTTCTGATAAGTCTCTTCACTCGCCCCGTAAAGTGTGATGTTGATCCTGGTCGGTGTGTGCCTGCCAAGCCACCTGGCCATGTTCTGATCGATCCGGGATGCATTGGAATTGATGCTGACCTGCATTCCAAGATCCTGCATTCCGGCAAAGACTTCCTGAAAATTTTCGTACAGAAACGGCTCCCCGCCCGTCAGAAGCGGAAACAGCAAACCACATTTTGCGGCATCTTCTGCAATCTCAAGCCACCTCTTTCCATTCATCAGTCCGCCTGCTTTCTCCACTTCTGCCCTGCTTTTACGGACATAACACATTTTGCAGGCAAAATTGCAGATCGGGAGCAGTTCAAATGCTCCGGTCAGTGGGATTCTCTCCGCTCCCGCTTTTGCCCATAAACGCCTGCTGATCATTCCCTGCATATTTTCTCTTCTCCTTCCTGTTTAAGCATACGTTATGTATTTCTTGTGACACTCTTCCGTATACTTTACTTCTGTACTCGCTTCACATTTTGCATGTCTGAATAAATTTCATTTTATCTTTTCCTACAGATATCGTCCATCTTCAGGATTTTTTCCAGGCACGCAACTGCCTGCTCATCCATCGTTGCAGTCAGCTGGTAGACCGGCATTTCTTTCAGCAACAAAAACAGATTTTCTGCCGCCTGGGTTCTGGCATTTTCACTCCACCGGTCGATCACAAGCTGCGGCATCAGCTGTGCCATCGCTTTCCCTGACTGCAGTCTTTCAATGCTGCTCTTTCCATTCTGCGACTGTTTTACCAGAACGATGCATCCCGCCACATGTACTTCCCCGCTTCGCACCGGCTGTGATCCATCCATCGGATAGCCGTAGCTGTACCAATTTCCGTCCTGTTTTCGCAGAAGTGTCCGGTCATTGCAGATGATCCTGGCATTTCTGAACCTCTCCCAGAGTTTTGCCTGCGTGGTCTTTCCCGCCCCGGATGGTCCGGCAAATAAAATCCCGGTTTCCTGATATGTAATCTGTGCCGCGTGAAAAAACAGTACAAGAAACTGTTGAAGGATGGCCCGCATCGGAAAATAACGCAGGATTTCGCCAAGACTTTTCGGTGCAACCGGAAGCAGCCGTTCCTGTATCCTGCACGAAACATGTGAAAAAGTATCGTCGTATTCCACGCAGGAAATTGCTCCCTTTTCTCCCTCCCACACAATACAGTAATTTTTCTCTTCCCTGCGATAGTAAGTCTGGATCAGATCTTCTCCAAGCTTTACCGCAGAACGAAGCGGCGGCTTTACCCACTTCCAGGAAACCGCCGCCAGAATATCTGTCTCTTTCCATTTTTCATCCTGCCCGGATATACCGTATCTTTCCCGGATTATAAATGGAAAGAACGCATCTTCGATCTGAATTTCTTTTTCACAGTCCAGACAGATTTTCACGCCGCCAAGGCATAACATAATGTGCATCCCCGGTACCTCGCTTTTTCTGTTTCTCTTTGTGTTCAGGATGTCCAGTAACCGCCGCCTGCTGTCGTGTAACAGTCGCACGTATCCTCCGAATAAAACTGTACATTGTGCACACTTCTTGCAGCACTGTATGTCTCAAACGGATCGATGTAATCGCTGCACTGGCTGTATCCGTTCATTTGCGGACCGTTGTGGACGACTGTTTCACAGTTGCTTGCGATCGAAGCATCCAGCTGATAGCGTTCCACTTCTGCTTTTGGAGTTTCATACGTTTTCTTCATATCCATTCCCCTTCCCGTATGTCTGTTTCTTTATGATCGTAAACTCGGCATTTCCGGTTACTTTGATATTGGTTGCGGAAACCAGTCCCTCTTCGGCTTTGATCTCAAATGTAGCTATCGTGCTTCCGTCTTTTTCACTGATATCCGCACATTTTGAAATTTCATAATAACAGTCTGCTGCATTTTTAAGTTCCAGGATCTGTCCGTTGACTGAGACTTTTGCATTTCCAAACGGAGCTTTTACTCCAAGATAAAGTTTGTTCGTATTTGGATCCCAGTCTTTTAAAGAGAAGGTTACGCTCTGATCTTCATCAAGATAAACCTCTTCTTTCGGCCCGTTGCTCTTATATTCGGAAGCTTTTTTGATCTTACCGTTTGAATCGGTAAATACCACAAATGTTTTTCCATCCCACTGGATCTCGCCGTTTTCATCAACCTCCGTATAATCGGAGAGAAGTTTCTGACGCAGTGTAACTGCCGTCATATTTGCTTCACCATCCTGGTTGTAGGCCTGTGCTGCAATATCTGCATGTTCATCCGTCTCATCAAGCGGCTGCATCACACGGATCCCATCCAGCCAGAAATCTGAGCCAAAACGATTTCCCGCCTTTGCAACAGACACTTCTACATTATATGTGCCATATTCGGAAGTATTCCAGGTAAATACCGGAATATTGTATAAAGTGATCTTGTTTTCACTCTGATAAATGGTATTGCGGTATCCATGATAGATTTCTCTGCCTTTTGCATCTCTGATTACGATCCGCAGATAGCCGCTGTTATTGGATGTCCTTGCAAAGAAAGAAGTTCCCTTTCCGGTAAAGGTGTAAGTAAATTTTGCTGCACCTTTTTCTGTGCTTACATAACAGCTGGAACCGTTGCTGTCTTCGCTGTCACTTAAATAAGTAACATCTGAACCATACGGACTGTCACCGGCATCCCCGACTACGCCCGGTTCCTGGTAATCCTCCTGAGGTGTTCCCTCCTGTTCCCAGCTTCCGTTTGGATATTCTGCCATTCCGAAATTTTCTTCATAATACATGTCGGTCGCCGGAATGATATAAACCTTTGCCTGTGCCTCCTGATCATCTACACCGTTTGTACTCTTTACTTTTGCAGTATAATTTAAAATTTCTACGCCGGTCAGCTGTTTTGTCAGCGTGTAATGGATTTTTCCGTCTTTTACTTCGGCCGTTCCATATTTCAGAGAATTGCTGTCGATTTCAACCAGTTCTTTGCTGCCTCCGACTGCCAGATCATTTACCAGAGGATCAATTTCAACCGGAAGTCCGTAGTCCAGAACAATATAGTCGTCATTTGCCTCAAAAGATGCCGTTTCTTTGTGCAGCATTTCATTTTCACAGGTGAACGATACCTGATCTGCTTTGTCTGCTTCACCTTTTGCAGTCACGCTCATACTCGTTCCGGCACTGTCCGAATCCACGACATGGAAACCACCGGCTGCTTCCGCCTGATAACTCCATTTCGGAACGATCCAGCTCGCTCCGTTGTCCGCCTCGGTAATATAATAGGTTTTGCCGTCATCTTCATCCATCGTTCCGATGAATTTCGCAGTCTGACCATTTTTCAGTGCAAACCTTCCGTCCGTTCCGGTCATTCTCGTATCTACATACTGATTGTTGATGTCATAGAGATTGTAAGTTGCATCTGACACTGCTTCGCCGTCACGGTAGAGCGTAAAATAAAAATCTCGCTGGCTGATCTGTGCTAAAATACTGTCATCCAGTTTTATTCCTTTACTGTCTGTTGTTTTGACTGTTTTATGCACCGAAACGGTATCTTTCATTGGCAGATTGAATTTGATTTTACAGTTGGAAGCTCCTTCTCCACGTTCCAGATAATAGACGGTCAGCGTATGCTGATCGGTCGCTGCAAATGTTTTTAACGTGGTATCAAAAATACCCGCACCTTCAGAATCCCGGAACACTTTTTTTGAGATCTTTCCGGCTGTTGATCTTCCTCCTTTAATAAACATTCCGCTTGTCTGACCGGAACTGGTCGCGGAAATTTCTGTTTTGTTCTGTGCAAAATTAATCGTTCCGTTGACCGAATCGTGGATGCCTCCGATATCCAGAACAAGTTTTCCGTCAATAAATACCCACACATCATCATCACCGGCAAACTCAAACTTGATATCTTCGTCTGAAGTGCTGGAAATTTTGCCATCTGCCGTCATGGAAAACGGAATCGTTGCGATCATTCCAAAATGATAATCCGGCGTCCTCACACTCGTTCCGCTGTTGAACGGATAAAAGCCCTTTCTGTTATCTGTCTTATTCGTCTGTGCCGTGTCATTCCAGGTCAGATTCGTTTCACTTGCTGCTGTTCCAGAAAAATATGCTGAATCCTGACTTGCATCAAATGTATAATATCCATTTTCATATACAAACGGCAGTCCGACATTCGTGTAAACTTCTTTTGTTTTTGTGTCACCGGAATCAAAAATACCGCCGTCCGGAACCGTAAAATGAATGTTTCCATTCTGCATGTCAGAATCCACCAGACCGCTGTAAACATAACCCTTCTGACTGGTCTGCGTGGATGAGATCGTATTATTTGTCGTCAGCAGACCGGTCCAGGTATTCCAGGTGGCATAGCTGCTGCCGGGAGCACCATTCGAAAAATAGATACCCCTAAGAACTCTGCTGTTCGGATTTTCTTCCTTGTCTTCCTGATAAACCGCCTGATTGATCGTGTCCTGATCATAATCATAAAGCGTTACCGGAAAATAACGGATCTCTTTTTGTGATGCCGCCTGCGAAATTGCTTGGGATACCGCTTTTGGCACACTGTCAAAACTTCGAAATGCTGCCTCCGCCTCAGATGGCATGGCGGTGACCGTAACTACGGTTGCCAGCGTTACCGCCAGAATACGTGATACTCTTTTTCTCATAATTTTCCTCCTTTTTCTTAAAACATTTTTATTTTCCATAAAAAAGAGCAGAGATCTGTGCCTCTTTCGCACATTTCTCTGCTCTCGTTTTCACGATCGTTGCTTTATTTTTATATTTCTCACCTATATTTTATAAAGATGCCACACAGATTGTTCCGCACTTCACACGCTTTTATTCTTACTGTACTGCTTTGAATGCTTCGTCCAGATCCTGAATGATGTCATCAATGTTCTCTGTACCGATGGACAGGCGGATTGTGTTTGGTTTGATTCCCTGATCCAGAAGTTCTTCCTCTGTGCACTGGCTGTGTGTTGTGGTTGCCGGATGGATAACCAGAGATTTTACATCTGCTACGTTTGCCAGCAGGGAGAACAGCTCCAGATTGTCGATGAAATCTTTTGCTTTCTGTGCGTCACCTTTGATCTCAAAGGTAAAGATAGAGCCGCCGCCGTTCGGGAAATATTTTGCATACAGCTCTTTCTGTTTCGGATCATCCGAAACAGACGGATGATGTACTTCTTCTACCTGCGGATGATTCTTCAGGTACTGTACGACTTTCAGTGCGTTCTCTACATGACGCTCTACTCTCAAAGACAGTGTTTCCAGTCCCTGCAGGAAAATGAATGAGTGGAATGGAGAGATGGTTGCACCGGTATCTCTCAGCAGGATTGCACGGATTTTTGTAACAAATGCTGCAGGTCCTACTGCTTTTGTAAAGCTGATGCCATGGTAGCTTGGGTTCGGTTCTGTCAGAGAAGCGAATTTACCGGATGCCTCCCAGTCGAATTTACCGCCATCTACGATAACACCGCCGATGGTTGTTCCATGGCCGCCGATGAATTTTGTTGCAGAATGTACAACGATATCTGCACCGTACTCAATCGGTCTTACCAGGTATGGTGTTGCAAACGTATTGTCAACAACCAGCGGGATTTTATGTGCATGAGCGATCTTTGCGATAGCTTCAATATCTACTACGTCTGAATTCGGGTTGCCCAGAGTTTCGATATAAACAGCTTTTGTATTATCCTGGATAGCTGCTTCTACTGCATCCAGATCAAAGATATCTACAAAGGTTGTTGTGATACCGTACTGTGGCAGTGTGTGCTCCAGCAGGTTGAAGGAACCGCCGTAAATATTTTTTGCAGATACGATGTGGTCACCGTTCTGTGCCAGGTTTTCAATGGTATATGAAATAGCTGCTGCTCCGGATGCTACTGCCAGTGCTGCAACACCGCCTTCCAGAGCTGCGATTCTCTTTTCGAATACATCCTCTGTCGGGTTTGTCAGTCTTCCGTAGATGTTACCGGCATCTGCCAGACCAAATCTTGCAGCTGCATGATCGCAGTTACGGAATACATAAGAAGAAGTCTGATAAATCGGAACTGCCCTTGCATCGGTGACCGGGTCTGGAGTTTCCTGACCTACGTGAAGCTGTAATGTTTCAAATTTAAATTTTCTGTTTTCTCTTGTAATTTTTTCGCTCATGTTATTCACCTTTTACTGCCATCTGGCGTGGCATTTTACCTTTCTTTGAATTAGTCTGTAAATAATGCTGTGGAGTAGTAACGATCTCCTGTGTCAGGAAGCAGTGCTACAATGGTTTTTCCTTTGTTTTCCGGACGTTTTGCCAGCTGGATTGCTGCGTAAAGAGCTGCACCTGAGGAAATACCTACCAGTACGCCTTCTTTCTTGGCAATCAGTTTGCCTGTTGCAAATGCGTCTTCGTTTTCTACTTTGATGATTTCATCATAAATGTTTGTATCCAGTACTTCCGGTACAAATCCTGCACCGATACCCTGGATTTTATGTGGACCTCCCTTGCCTTCGGAAAGAACCGGGGAAGTTGCCGGCTCTACTGCCACGATCTTGATATCCGGATTCTGCTCTTTCAGATATTCACCGACACCTGTCAGTGTTCCGCCTGTACCAACACCGGCTACGAAGAAATCTACCTTGCCGTCTGTGTCTTTCCAGATTTCCGGACCTGTGGTTGCTCTGTGTGCTGCCGGGTTTGCCGGGTTTACAAACTGTCCCGGAATGTAGCTGTTCGGGATTTCTTTTGCCAGCTCATCTGCTTTTGCAATGGCACCTTTCATACCCTTTGCACCTTCTGTCAGCACCAGTTCTGCACCGTATGCTTTCAGGATGTTTCTTCTTTCAATACTCATCGTATCCGGCATGGTCAGGATGATGCGGTATCCTTTTGCTGCTGCAATGGATGCCAGTCCGATACCGGTATTTCCGGATGTCGGCTCGATGATAACAGAACCTTCTTTCAGAAGTCCTTTGCTCTCAGCGTCTTCGATCATGCTCTTTGCAATACGGTCTTTTACGCTTCCTGCCGGGTTAAAGTACTCAAGTTTTGCCAGGACAGTTGCTGAAAGCTCCTGATCTTTTTCTATGTTTACAACTTCTACCAGTGGTGTATTTCCGATCAATCCTAAAGTTCCTTTATAAATGTTGGACATGTTATTTTCCTCCTTATTTATTCCTACCTTTTCGATATGTTTTATATGATTTACTCGAATTATATGCCAACATCCAGTATTTGTCAACACCTTTTTTCAGATTTCCCTTTTTAAATCTCTAGAAATACGATAGGAAATATGATACTATCATTCTAAGGTTGAACGTTCCATTGCTGAAATCACCCGGCAGTGAAGCAATTCACAGGCGTCATGCCGGAGGACAACACTTTCAACACTGCTAATATATGAAACGAGGTGAGAAAAAATGAAAATTTCTACAAAAGGAAGATATGCTCTGCGTATGCTTCTGGATCTTGCAGAACATCAGAGCGAGGGTTACATCGCTTTAAAAGACATCGCAGCAAGACAGGATATTTCCAAAAAATATCTGGAACAGATCATCCCGATCCTGAACAAATCCGGTTTCCTGCTCGCAAGCCGCGGATTTCAGGGCGGATACCGTCTGGCAAAAACACCGGACAAATACACCGTCGGTGATATCTTACGTGCAACAGAGGGAAGTCTGTCACCGGTTGCCTGTCTGGACAATGAGCCGGTACTCTGTCAGAGAGCCGACATGTGTACGACACTTTCCGTATGGAAAGGATTGAAAAAAGTCATTGATGACTATGTAGATGGGATCACTTTGCAGGATCTTCTGGATCAGCAGCGTGAAACTTATGCAAATGATTATGTAATATAACATCCGGATTACAATGAAAAAATGTAACTGTTCAGTACTTTCACAGTTACGAAAAGATTACCATATTCTTCATCCGTAAAACACGATATCTTTTTAGAAAGAGAGGGTTATTTCATGAAAAAAAATATGTATTCTGTTTTGCTTCATTTTTTTCTGTTTGTATGCCTGGTCATACCTTTGCATACAACCGCAAATGCGGCAAACACCACCGACGATTGTCTTCAGATTCTTACATCTGATTTTAACAGCAGCTCTGCTGAAAAATTTATCGGAACACAGCATTTGAATATCACGGATTCTCAGTATCAGACGATCCGTGCCTTTACGTTAGATTTAACTGAAAAATACAGTTCCACAAAGGACAAGATCACCGCCATCTATCAATGGGCAAAAGACACCAGTCTGAAGGCTTCTGTCGGAGAAGATGCCCCTGCAGATCTGGAAGAAAATGATCCTTATAAAGTATTCAAAGAGAAAACCGGAGTATGTCAGGGAAAAGCCAATCTCTGTAAGACCATGCTCGCCGCCATCGATGTTCCATGTATCATCGCCCACGGCTACTGGGAAACCGAAGGCCATGCATGGGATTTCGTTCTGTGTGACGGCAAATGGGGCATCGTCGATGCGTCCATGTGGCAGATTTCGCTGGATGATCCTTCCGATATCTCTTCTCATTATAAAACAGACAGCCTGGAAGCTGTTCTTTATGAAAAGGACGGCTTTGAATTTACTTACTATCTGGGCGGCATTGGTGCTGTCGGCTATACCGGAAATGCGGAGCGTCTGGAAATCCCGGAAAGCTGCAATGGTTATCCTGTGATCAGTATCGCCGCAGAAAGCCAGATTTATTATGAACATTCCTTTCAGGATACAGCAGCAAAAGAACTGGTGCTTCCGGCAACGGTAAAATACGGAATCTACTTAAGTGACTATGAGATCCGTTCTTTCTATTCAAAATCTCTGGAATCTATTTCCGTAGATGAAAACAATCCGGTATTTGCGTCCTATGACGGAATACTTTATTCCAAAGATTACTCAAGAATCTACTCCATTCCGGCAAATATTTCAGAGATTACCCTGAAACCGATAGAGATCATGGAAAAAAATACACTCACCAATCTTTCGAACCTGCGTATTCTGAAAATCGGAGAAGGTACAAAAGAACTGGAAGAAGATGCCATTGAAAACTGTGAGCACCTGGAAAAAGTTTATATTCCGGACAGTGTGACAACGATCGCATACACCGAAAGCAATGGCAATGTTTACGAAGCTTTTAGCGGATGCCCGAATAACTTTGTCGTATATGCATCTGCCGGAAGTGCGGGAGAAGCTTATGCCAAAAAGAAAGGACTGACCTGCAAAGATCCAAAAGAACTCTTCCCGGCAGATTACAGCAAGATCGATGAACTGCTGAAAACCGTTCCGGATGATTCTGATCTTTACCGATACACACCGGACAGCGTCAGCCGCTTAAAAGAAGCCATCCAGACCATCAACCGTGACTGCACTGCCGCACAGCAGAATCTCGTTGACGAAATGGCAAAAAATCTGGAAACTGCAATCAAAAAACTGGAAGTTCGACCGGCTGTTCCGGATACCAACGAAAGCGAAAAGCCGCAGCCGGATACAGAAACGCCGGATACAAAAGCACCGGAAACACACGTACCAGATCAGTCCGGCAATACGGAAACGCCAAAACCGGCTGCGAAACCGACCGCACCTGCAAAAGTAACCGGAGTGAAGATTTCTTATAAAAAATCCGGCAAAGCAATCCTTGGCTGGAAAAAAGTAAAAAATGCCTCCGGGTATGAGATTTACCGTTACCAGAATAAAAGATGGGTAAAAGTGAAAAAGGTTGGTAAAAAAACAAGCTTTGTAATAAAGAAACGCTCCCGAAAAACCGTGTACTATCGCGTGAGGGCTTTCCGGAAAAAAGGGAAAAATGTGAGCTATGGAAAATACTCCAGGAAAGTGAAGTGTAAAGCTCTTCAGAAAGCCAAATAAAAAGTTGTGGCGGAGGTTTGTGTAAATGTGAAAATGAACGCCATAGAAATGATTTTATAAAATATATAACGCCATGATGATTCGAAAACAATCTCCTGACACGCTGCGTTTCCTGTTCGGTTCGCTCGCCGGTTAGCCGCCCTTCGCCTAAACTCGCCTCTTCGAGGCTCAGACAGCGGCTCTTTGGGGCGGCAGCATCGCAAACCTCACGACGGAAGCCTTGCTACCGTCAGAGCGATTTGTTTTCGAA
>PVMQ01000443.1_pt1 | contig 44916 bp, 37 predicted proteins | sample 1853411 | NCBI WGS metagenome assembly PVMQ01 (sample SAMN08533513, study PRJNA380276) | Human gut metagenome, whole genome shotgun sequencing project.
AATACATCTACACGATTTCGAAAGACCATCAAAAACTTATATTTGTTGTTAGATCAATTGATCGACTTTGGGTTAGAAAAAGGTCATTATCCCTTCCGCCCTCATGAAAACGATGTCGGGGCAGATGTATATATGCCTTATGACTGCACCTTAAAGCCGGGAGAAATTGCAAGAATCCCCTTAGGATTTGGTCTCATGATTCCAGCTATCGTGGAGAAATCCACGCCATTATCAGTAATGTAAGCACCATAACCCAATCTCTTTATAAAAATACTCGCGTATGACAGATCGTAATTACGCCCGTTGTAATTGCAGATTTTGTCCTAGATCTAGGAGAATCAAGAGATACAGGTGCTTTCGGAAGTTCCGGTATTTAAAAATTCAAGATAGTATTTACAATAATAACCAGGAAAATCTAAAACTATACCATCTTGGATACCAGAAAAGGCTGCGGATATTTAAACTGTAGCCTTCATTCTTCTCTAATTTTTCTAACTTTATTATTTTATCTACATTGAGATATCATATCTACTCATTCTATCTTCCAAATATTCTTAATATATTTTGTTCAATGCCATCCCACAGCCTTACCTGCCTCGTCCGCACAGATAAAACCCAATATTGCCGCAAGATAACAAATCTTATGATTTATAATGCCAATAACACATAAAACTATAATCGCACTGCTTCCAACCCATATCCCATTTGGTCCATGATTATGGTTTTTCCGGAGTTTGAAAAGCATATATTGAATAAGCAACGTAACTACGAAATATCCAATTCCATAAATCACAAATCCCAGCATATCCTCAACCTCTTCATAATAGTTCTATACGGTGTATTCCAAGTCCTCTGTTAGAACTTATTCTTACTCTACCACAACTTTTTCCATCCGCCTGCAATTTCTGTACGATATAATCAGCTACTTCCTTCTCTATGGCAGATTTATTCAATCTGCCTTCCGCACGAAATTCATATATCTTTTCATTTTTCGCAATCAACCTGTCTATATATGCCATAAGCCGGTGCCGCATCTGAAAGGAACAGCCTCTCTGCACATAATAATTCGCTTTCTTGCTTCTACATATCGGTAAGCTACTATCTGCTTTGTGATCCTGATTCATTAACTCATCTGTCAGATTAAAGTAATCATATACCACGAACTGCTTATTCTGCCCTGTTGTACTTATATCCCAGGTAACATCTAACTGATACGGCTCTCCATCAATATCCACAATATTCCATGCATGAGGCATACACTGTCCGCTTTTTATTGAATCACCGGTTGCAACGATACACTTCACATCAACTGCGTTCAGAAGAACCTTTACTGCTTTAGCAATTCCTTCGCATTGAGCTTTATGATGTGCAAAAACACCAAGAATATTGTGTGAAGCAATCACTCTGGATAGCTTATTCTTATTGCTTCCTTCATAATCATATTCAATATTCCGACAAATCCAATCGTGCACACGAAGTTCTTTTTCATAATCATTACATTCCAGCAACTGCAGCTTTCCTGCAAGTTCATTTACCATTTTTTCAATTTTTCGGTTATATTCTTTTACCTTTTCTTTCGTAAAAAAATACTGCGGACATATCGCAAGACGTCCAAACATATCACTGGCAGTGCTACAGGCTGACTGGTTTAAAAAGTAAATCAATGGATTATCCCTCGTCATTGCCATGAATATACGCTCAAAACTCTCTTGACTAAATTCTCCACGCACTGGAATTGGAATAATCTCCTGATGTAACATTGCTCCATTGTAAAATGCCTTATAAATCGCCTGCTCTTGTTTATTTAATTGGTGATAATAATAGCGATCTACAATCATTTTCCTGTGACTCCCTTACTCTTTTGCAAAATACACCATAATAACTGTGATATCATCCCCACACCCAAGTTCACTGGTTTCCGTCAGCCAGTTCTTCAGATTTGCCTGTACAGTCTCAGCTCCATGCTCCTGAATCATCTGCAGATAATCCTTACATGTCTTCTGGTATTCTTCATCAGAAGTATAACTGTTTGCAAATCCATCTGTAGAAAGAATATACATATATGGCTCTTTACTTTCCATTTCCCGTCTCCGCACCGATGCCACTGCTTTTCTCCATGCATCCGGTTTTGAAAGGGAATGTGTTTCTGTTCCAAGGAATTTCTCTGGTTCTACCAGCGGTGCGACTTCATCTTTTGACACAACACTGATATCACCATCTCCGATCTGGAAAGAAAATACAAAGCTGCCAGTCACCAGCATTCCAAGCAGTGTCGTTCCATACAATGAAAATACAGACGACCACTTGATACTTCCATCTTCATCGGTCATTCCATCTACTTTATTTTTATAAAAAGACTGTTTCACCCTTGCCTGCCATTCTTCACATACATCCTGAGCGAAGCGCATGTCACCTTCCCGGTTAAGGAAAGTGATTAGATTAGACAGTCCTGTTTCATCCTCTCCATAGACTTTCAGATAGTTCTTCATCACTTCATAGAAAGAATTCACAGCAATCATAGATCCTCTGTCACTTCTGGGACATTTAGAACTTCCATGACCGTCTGCAACTGCAACAATCGCAATTTTATCTGATATTTCTACGATTCGTTTATTGTCCTGGCAAGGCGTTTGATTTCTTACATGAGTCGCACCTTTGACGATTCCATCACATATATAGCGTTTCATCCGACTCCTCCTCTTCTTACCAGACAGCGCCTTCATCAAAATCATCTGGATTTGGAATGTTACTCATATCAAGTATCAGCGGTGCCCCATTGTTTGCAGGCGCAAAAGGATCATCTGCCGGTGCGGAAGCAGCTACGGAAGCTCCTGATGCTGTTCCAGATGCAGTAGCCACTGGTGCAGAAGCTGGTACAGAGTTTATTGGCTTGCTTGATGGAGCCGATACCATAGATGCTGTCGTAGATGCCCATTTAATCATTTTTGCAAGGGCTGCCGCATTATTTGCCTGTAAAACCAATTCATTATTCCCACAAAACTCAACTAACACGTCATCATCTGCATCTTGACCAATGGAAATTGCAATTTTTACTGCTTTTCTAAACCATGGTAATTTTTTCAATTTTTCCAGACTTCTTTTATAATCATCTGTAGGTTGTCCATCAGAAAGAAGTACTATAACCGGCGGTAATGCTCTTTCCGGCATTGGCGGAATGCTCAGCTGTGCCGCTAAAAGATCAAATGCTTTCCCCAGCTCTGTCAGCCCATTTGCATCCATATCTTCCCATCCATAATCTTCAACAGGTACCGGAGTGGTTGTAATCCAGCTTGCACCTGATGAGAACTGTAAGGCACGGATTAAAAGCTGTGCATTCGGATTATTGTCCGCTGCAGAACGCATTTCCGGTATGCACTCCTGAATTGTATTGTTAACGATTCCAATTTTCTCTCCGTACATAGATCCTGAACAATCTACTACCCAAAAGAAATGAATTGGTCTTGTTGCTAATTCTCCTCCTGGTCTTTGTAATACTTCCATCTTCTTATCCCCCTATCTTTTCACATTCAACTTCTAAGTCATCAAGTACCTTCTTATCTACTTGCCATGCATGTTCCAGCTTTGCTCTGCAAACTTTAACTTCTGGATTAATTACTTCTTCTCTATCTTTCGCATATTTAATTCTAAGCAATATTGAATAAAGATCTAACTCCTTTTGCATTCCCAAGGCTACTGTTGCTTTATCAATCTCTTCTTGCATTTTAGCCTCTGACACCATTTCCCATTCTCCTTTAAGGGATTATCGGAACTCCCCTGTTGATTCAGGAAATATAATCTTTACACCTTTTGCAATCCCAGCTGTTTTTCCTGGTGCAACCGGTATCTGCGTACCATCTGCTTTCTGATATGTCCAGTTCACGTTATCTTCATTTCGAATTCCCCAGAGTGCCGGATTCTTCGGATTCTGAACAACGGAACCGACTACAGTATCCATATCAAAATCATCGTAAACATGATGATGCAACAGCTTTGTACTCTGATTTAACAGTACCTGATTCTTCCCAATAGTGATCTTATTTGGTACCTGTACAGCTTTTCCACAGTTCCAGCAGGTATGTGCTACACCTTTTGCTTCCAGATCTTCATCATAAAAGAACTGCGCACCACAGGAACACTGCAACATTCCACTCATCATATTAGAAAATAGCGTCATCCATTCCGGCTCTGTGATACGTTTGCTTGGCTCATTCAGTCCGACTGTAAATGCCTTGGTAAACATCTGCCGCAATTTTTCCGGATATAATGGCCAGTAAATCGTTGCATTGTCATGAATCCCTTTTACTGGTCTGTTCGTCTTATTATTCGGATCAAAGATAAACACTGGATCTGTACCGTACAGCTTCACTCTTGCTGCCATATCCATACAACGGATACTTGCTTCCAGCTTTCCTTCCAGTGGATGATTCACCATGAAGAGATAGAATAACAGCACAGAAAGAGAATAGCGGTCCGTATCTTTGGATGGTCTCTTTTCTCCTCTTACAATCTCCGGCGCCATAAATCCCGGTGTGCCAAGGACCCCACCCGGTTTGCTGTTATCAAAAGAAACATTGTCATTATCACAGATCAGAACATCTCCATTATCTGGATTAAAGAACAGATTCCCAAATGAAATGTCCTGATACTTAGCTCCCATAGCGTGCAGTTTCTGGTAACCTCTGGTCAGATTAAAAGCAGTCCTGCACAGAGCATAAAAAGATGGATTTACACGTTTCTTCATCAGATCCACGATGCTCTTATAATTTTTCGGTCGAAGAGGCATAATATAACCGTATAGATCACTCTTAGCAGGTACAATCAATTCCATAGGCCAGAGAAAGCTTTCATCCGGTGAACCTTTGGCAATGATCGTTTCCAAAATCTTTTTCTGGCGTTCTGTGGCACTTCCTTTAAAGTACCATTTCAAAGCATAATGATTGCTTCCACATTTCACATCATAGACTTCTCCCTGTCCACCGGCTCCCAGAAGACTGACTACCTCATACTTATTTCCACTCTCTGAAGTGAGAATTGTTCCATTTTTTAATTGTCCTTCCATTATGGTATCTGCCTCCTTTGTTTGATTAACTGCAATACCTGATTTACTACACTGCCATCCGCCACGATCATGCAATAGGATTTATTGCCAAACTGCATTTCACAAGCATTGCTGTATGGCGTAATTGCGGTCAGGTAACGATAAGTTTTGTCAAATCCCCATTTGGTTGCCTGAAATACAATTCTCTGATTCGTTATATATAAGATTCCCCTGTGCTGCACAAGTTCTGTATGTTCAACAGTCTTTCCTCTTCCAGAACTCCAACGAGTTCCTTCAAATAATCCGGGACTACTATGCCCATAATGCCGATACTGCTTTACTGTCTTTTCTTCCAGATTAACTGCCTTATCAATAAAATGGATTTTCTCTCCACGTTTCAGGAACAGTTTGTCTGTATTTAAAATTGGAAGTCTGCCGGCGATAATCTCTTGCCTTGCTGCATCGGGCAAAATCGTTGTCACCGTAGGAATCTGGTTCCGATTTCCAAATAGTGCATCAAAAAGTCCCATCCTCTCACCTCATTATCCTAGATATTATCTTAATAATATGCTTGTATTACAGTCCCTTAGCAAGAGACATTAAAACTTACACATAAAAGAAATTTATTGTATAATTTCCTTTTTTTCAATTGTAATCACATATAATAACTTGATCTGCTTTTATCATTCTATAGATTTACACTACTCTCAAACCTGTTTCAGCGCCCTATTGTCCACATGGATGTTTCATTACCCTATAGATTTACACTACTCTCAAACAGGCTTGAACGGCACTATTTCATTGGCGGTTTCATTACCCTATAGATTTACACTACTCTCAAACCCAACACCCGGATTGTAACACCGAATAAAAGTTTCATTACCCTATAGATTTACACTACTCTCAAACGGTGTAGACTTTGTTCTCGGATTGCTGATCGTTTCATTACCCTATAGATTTACACTACTCTCAAACGCAATGACAAACGGGAAAAACCCGAAAGAGTTTCATTACCCTATAGATTTACACTACTCTCAAACATTACTGTGTTATTCATGTTTCATTTCCTCGTTTCATTACCCTATAGATTTACACTACTCTCAAACTATCTCGCAGACAGCCAATTGATCGATGAGTTTCATTACCCTATAGATTTACACTACTCTCAAACAGTGGAATACAGTTAGTCCTACAGTAAGAGTTTCATTACCCTATAGATTTACACTACTCTCAAACAATTTTCCTCTTTTTAATCGTTGTGTCATAGTTTCATTACCCTATAGATTTACACTACTCTCAAACCTCTGATTAACAATCAAACTGGGAAAATGGTTTCATTACCCTATAGATTTACACTACTCTCAAACCTGCACTTTGTAGGTTCCAAGTTCTTTCAGTTTCATTACCCTATAGATTTACACTACTCTCAAACCTCAAATTTGAGAAAACGACCTGCTATCGCTGTGAAATCCATAGGGTCTATTCAAAACTCGCAGAAATCACAATCAACAATCAAACGATTTTCTTGTTCTAATCTTTCAAAATCGTGACTATCAATTAATAACACTCGAAAAGCATGCCCAACCACTGTATTTACAAATTCTTGCAATTGTTCATTTTTTATAAAACTACTTAAATTAACAAAAATAAACAGCTTATCGCCTTCAAACTCACGTATCAACTCCATGTACGCATAAATTTTATCCACAAGCCTAGAATATTCATCTGACACAGTCAGTTCTGCCGCTTTAAGTATCTGTTGAAAAGAAATATCATAGCACTCTATTTCTGTATCAAAATTAAGGCTCAAATCATTAATATATGTTTCAATTTCAGCCATCAATTTTTGTGTCCTTTCATAGTATACCGCATCCTGACCACACTTTTCCATAGCTACTAATACTTTTTTCATTATTGTCCTACTATTCATTTCAATAGCTAACGGATCTGTAATTAATTCTACATATTTATGAAAACTGACAGGTTCATTGTGAACAGATAATACTGTGTTACCCTCAAAATTATTTATCTGTTTTTTTATATCTATCAGTAACTCATAAAAAAATTCTGGTTCTTCAATCACAAGTACACTAATTTCATGATCGGATATTTCTATCTTGCTATTTATTTTTGGATGCACAATTTTCATAATATAACCAACCTTTCATCAGTATCTATTACTTCTTTATCTGGTTTTCCTACCAAAAATTCCATTTTTGAAAATTGTTTTTCTGTTACTGTCAAAATCTGAACTAATCCTGCCGGTGGTTTTGCCTTTCGAATTGTATGAATCACATTTTTTTCTACACTTTGATTCAAAACCATCCTACAATAAACAGATTCTTGCATCATAAAAAAACCATTTTTCAAAAGTGTTTTTCGAAACAGTCGATAATTTTTCATATCCTCTGATGTCTGAACAGGCAAATCAAAAAAAACTAAAACTCTCATAAATCGATAACTCATAATCCATAAAATGTAATCAATGACAAATCTTTTTCATTTATCGCATCAAAAATACTTCTCACATAAATCTTAATGCCATTGGTTAAGACTTGCCTTGTGTTATTAATCCCTATTTCTTGCTGCAAAATTTCTAACATTTTGTGTTTTTCTTCTACTGAAAATGCTGTAATTCTACTAGAAAAGACGTATCGATCTACCAGAATACGAAACGGTTCCATCAAATCACAGCTTAAATTAAATTGGTTAAACATGTTATCATGAAAAAATCCTAATTGTGTCAGATATCCATTTGCAACAATTTCTCTGTTAATTGTTGACAAAATAAGTGAATATCCATAATTCAAAGCTGCATTAATTGGATTATCATCATTTCTGGTAAAGTCTTTTCCAAATAGAGCGTTAAAATATACTTTAGCTGCATGTCCCTCACGGTTCGTTGCATCTCGGTATTCCATCTCATCTATATAGCTTCTAAGTAAAGATTCTTCTTCCTTTTGTAAATCCAACAAAAAATCGGCTTGTTTTCGAATTTTTTCTTGAACAATCCTCGTCCAAATTTCCCCTTTTAGCTCTTCAGACCATGACATTTGTAATTTAATTTTGCTGGAGCAATCATGGCATCCATAGTAAGGAACCAATTCTGACTGCGGATTTCTTTTGCTGTCACAAAAAATCACTTTAATCTTTTTCTGTATAAGCGCTTCCACTAGACACCCTGTAAGAGATACCGCAGGATTCTCTATAATGAGTGTATGGATATCATCCAAGAGAATCCTTTTCGTATCTTCTTTTCTAACTTCTAAGAAATTCATTTTATAATCTAATTTACAGCGTTTTGTAATAACTACCGTTCTAAAACTCATAATAACTCCAATAAATTCTGCGATGTTTTCCTATGTAATCCGGCTGCAGAAATGTCTACAATCCGGACATCTTTGTATGATTTTTTCCAATTTGATAATTTAGAACTCTCTGTAAATATCCCGGCCTGTCCTGCTCCTCCTAGTAGTTTTAAATCACAACCGGTTGTCCGTCCTGTTTTGAAAATAGAAAGGAGATTTAAAAGTGTTTCTACTTGTTGTTCTAAATTCAAATTTTCAAATTCATTTTCTTTATCATGCAATACCTGTAATTGACTGCCAAATATTAAACAATAGGGTTCTTCTTCTACCTTATTTGTTAAAAATAAAAACAACTCACGATTTTCTTCTTTCGTTATTTTGTCATATACCTCATCTACAAACAAAAAATTATTTTGTTTCTTCTTTTTAGAAAAGCTTTCCAACCGTTTGATATAGATTTCTTTCTTATTGTTAACAAACAAAGGCATCATAGATCCAAATACTAATGTCTTTCCACCATTAGATTTGCTTGCCAAAATTGCTTCAAAGCCATCAAGTGTCAACAATGTGTTTACTTTCATTTTTCTCATACCCAAAGGAAAACTTACTTCTTGCACAATCTCTCTTGATTTTCCGATAATATGAGCGATTGCATTTCTCACGTAGTATTTTGCATAAGATTCACTTTTTATTATCTGTTCCGATTCCATCAAATCTATCGGAACGAACATTACATCTTGTTTTGGTTTCTTTCCTGCTTCCGCATATTTTACTAACAGAAAATAACTGGCTGTTGATTTATTATATCCTCCATATTTTTCTGTATCCAATCCGGCTTTTCTCTCAATTAATCCTGATGCTGCTCGCAAAGGCTGTTGGTCAAATAAACCGCCTTTTCTTTCAAACGCGTACCTAGTATAATGAACGCTGTTTTTCGTGAGTATTTTTTTTACTCTTGCAATATCTTTTTCACCATCCCACACTAATTCTTTCCCGTTCCATACTTTGTTTCCAAAAATCGCCTTTGTTTTTACCGAATATTCATCTTGATCAATTTTAAAAAATTTTGAAGTAAATCTGGCATGATAAACTTCTCCTGCAACAATATTCAAATATGCATCTTTCGCATGATGTAAATCATTTACAATTCTGCTTTTCGCACATTTCAAAACTTCATTTCGAAAATCCGAAACAAGTCCAGCCTTCACAAATACAATTTCTGTTTCTGGAAAAATGTACCGAAAAATTCTTGTCAATGCTTTTGTAGACTGTCTGGTCTCTACCAATTGCCGATTAATAAACTCCATTTTTTCCGCATTAGAAAATGCACTTACTCTTGTCAGACGACGATATTTTTCATCTGAAATAAGTCCTTTTTCATGATATACTCTCCACATTTCTCCCATCTTTTGTCTGATTTCCGCACTAATTGGATACCTATCCCCCTTTGCCCCGTTTTCTTCTGACAAAACAAGAACTTTATTTGAGAGGCTATCATCTTTCACTCTACACTGTGGATAAATATGATCCACATTATAAACATCTGTTTTCAGTTTTTCAATATCTATTGGCTTGCCGGAATACATACTTCTTCCAAGTTGCATAAAATATAGAAAAAGAACTTCACTTCTAAGTTCACGTTCACTACAATCTTCCAATTGTTTTGATAATTCCCTTACTTCGCCCTTATCCATATCTTTATACAATTCTAAAATCTGATCTTTCCTTGATTTCTTTCTGCTGCTTCCTTCTTCCTGTCCTCTTGCCATTTCCACATAGATTTTTTTCGGTGCTGCTTTACAAACACTTTGAATATCTTTTATTACATCTAATGTTCTGTAAATTGGACGTTTTACCGCATTTGAAACATACATTTCCTCTAATAAAGATTCTACTGTCATTGGATGTTCTTCATAATATTGACGTTGTTCTTCTTCGATACTGTCTTTGAATGTATACCGGTCTGAAAGCAATTGCATCAAATTATCATTTGTATCCCACAATGCCTGTATAATACTAAAACTTTCACCGGTTTCCTTATTTGCACCATGAATTCCAGTAAAAAATTCTCTGGATAATCTTCCAAAACCACTATATTTTAACTTTGATAAATATCTTCTGTCTTCATCTGAAAGTTTCGGAAACTCCCTCTCTAATCTCCGAAGCACTCTACTTTTTTCTTCTGAATATGTAATGCACTCAATAATTTGCTCTACTTCTTTTTCATTTAAAATTTTTGAATGTAAAAGTCTTTTAAAATCATGTTGTGGTTTAAGAGAAGATTTTATAGTAATATCGATACCACCTAGCACATCTTCTTTTTCCATGTAATTATTACTAATTAAATATTTCTTTATCTTATCAACTGTTACTTTTTTATTTTCTTCAAAAAGTCTGTAAATCTCTTGTTTACATTCTACAGAAATTGGGATTCCATTAATCTTAATATTGTTTATTTCATTCAATACGGTAAATTTACAATATAATAATGAATTCTGTGGCAACACGGTTTCACCTGGCAAATAAGAACAGTTATTTGTCATTCGATTAATAAATGCTTCCTCACTTTGATCTAAATCCACCTTTTCTTCAAAATTCCAGGGATAAATTTTCCCTTCTGACTTTCGTTTCAACCATGCATATTTACTTGTTGAGCAAAGCGGCCCCACATAATATGGAATACGAAATTCAAATATAGAAAGCAACTTCGTTTTATTAGAAATGCCCTGTTCATCTTCCTTTTTCAAAAACGGCAAATAGTTTTCTGAATTTTTCAGAATTTTTTTCAATTCATCATAATAAAGCTGATAAGGTATAACTCTATTATCTCCCGTTACCTGTTTCGGCATAAATGTGTATGTTTCCAATCGGAACATCATATCTTGATAAATTTCCTCATCTTCTTCATCAATTTGCATATCTTTTAATTTCTTTTTCAGATAATCACAAAATTCTTCTTGCGTGATCTTCTTTTTATATTCTTTTGTTCGTTTTCCCTTTGGGATATTATATACATAAGATGCATAGTTTTCTTTTTCTGCATTTTTAAATATGGTCGCATACTCATTCGGGCAATACTTACGAACAAAACTCTTTAGCATCTTTAAATCCGCTTCATGTTGAATATAATCTTGCACCTTTGCTTCTGAAATACTGGAACATCCATGTAATGAATCCACTAACAATGCCCAATCATAAAGTGCGCGAAGTCGAATCAAATACTCTGAATCCTCTTCATCCATTTCATCTAAAAGCAATTGGAAGTCTTCCTCTGATTTCTTCAACGAAATAGAAATTTTCTCCTGAAATTCTTTCTGATTAAATAATTTTCCAGCCTCTACAGTTCCTCCTGAAAGAAGTCGAATCATTCCTTCTTTATTGATATAATCCTCCTCGTCAGTTTTCGGTTTTTTCCCCTCGTATAGTAATCCCCAGAATTTTCTCTCTTTATTTTTAATCGTTTGATGCAATAAAAGAATATTTTTGAATTCTTCTTTATCAGAACAAATCCATGGTGGTGTTGTAAAAAGCTCCATCAAATTTCCGTAAATCGAATCAAAATCAAGTAACTCGGTAATATTATCTTTATTTACTTCACTTAAAAAATGTCCTCTATGCGCCATAAGCCAGGCAACTGCTAAATAAACCAAGCGAACATCACGCGGTGTTGTATCTTCCATCAATTCTTTAATGAGATGATGAATTGTTGGATAGTCTTTGTGATACTCTTTATCCGTATAATTTTCATCTTGAAAAAAAAGATAAGTATCTCTTCCACTGGTATCTTCCCTAAATAATGCACTTTCCTTCAATCGAATAAAAAATCTTTCATCAACTTCACTAATAGCTTTTGCAAAAATTTCCTGTGTCAAATGAACTCTCTGTTGTCTGCGATCTAATCGTCTACGTGCTGTCCTATGCATTCTTCTGTCTGAACATTGTTTTCCCTCTTCAAACACATGAGATCCCCACATTGGTTCCCCTTTGTACTTCAACAAATTGAACCGTCCATCCGTTACTGCGTAACCAACGGAGTTTGTTCCAATATCTAATCCTAAATAATAATTTTCTTTCACTCTTGACACCCCACCTCAAAATATGATATTTTAGTTTTGTAAATCATTACCCTATAGATTTACACTGCAAGTTCAAATAATATTATTATGAATGCGTCAGATAACTGACAGACACAGTGCGTGTTATAAAAAGTCTATTTTATATAGGCTTTTTTATTTTATATCATCATATCAACAAATATCGTTTTTTTTGTCCCATAGCAGGCGACATTTTACACCAACTGATATTTAATCTTATTCTTTCTGGCATATTCTTCTGCATATGAGCCAAAAGAACATTGAAGAATAAACTGCTTGTCCATATTGGCAAATGCATTTAAACCAATTTGTTTCACACTATCTGGAATAATCAGAAAATCCAAAGAGCTGCATCCAAAAAAAGCACGTTCACCAATCTCAACTAGATTCTCCTGCAATTCCACTTTTTTTAGATTTTTACAATTTTCAAACATTTTAGCTGGGATTCTTTCTATATTCTCTGAAATTGTTAGATGATCTAACGAATCACACTCTGCCAAAAGCCCTTCCCCTACCCAAAACACACTCTTTGGAATAGCGATTGTTCGAAGTCCTGTTCCTTTGAACGCCCCATCACCAATGGTTTTTAATGCTGTAGGAAGTGATACGGATTTTAAGCTATTGCAATTTTCAAAAGAAAAATCACCAATTTCTTCAATGCTAATCGGCAATACCACCTGATGCAGCTTATTACACCCAGAGAAAGCTTTTCGTCCAATATAGGATATTCCTTCTGTCAGAATGGCTTCCTCTGTCGGAGAACTACTGAAGCTGTCATCTGCGATCTCCACCACCGGCGTATTCCCGGATCTGTTCTGGAAAATAATCGTCTTATTCTTATCCCCACGGAATCCAGTTACTGCAAGACCTTTTCCCCTGCGGCTTTTCTCATATGTAAAAAGATCTCCATAAGATCTGCCAGAAGATAACTGTTCTCCCTGAATTGCCGGTCCGCTTCCCTCCTTTTGAATGGAAATATCGCAGGCTTTTCCAAGAACTTTTCCTCCATAGCAGGAACACCACACTGATACAATCCAGTCTGCATTGACACGGCTCATGCCAAAATCGTCCATCAGCTGCTTCACATAACGGAAAGCAAAGGTATTATTGATATGGGATGCGGTCTGGATATCCTGTGCAATTCCCATGTTATATGCCATCAACAGTAAATTGACATTCTTCGCCTGATCTGGAAATAAGTCTTTTACCAATGCAGTAAATTTCTTTCTATCGTCCAGAGATGCCTGGTGTTGCCGCAGCATCTCTTCAAAATCCTGTTCAAAAATAACCCATCACCTTCTTATCTGCTTTTGTACTGTACACAAGCCTTATTCCACACCAAGTGCTTTAAATACTGCTTCTTCTGCAGAAGAATAGAAAATCAGACTAAATGCTCCCACCAGATCTGACGGAACCATCCCCAAATCTCCTGCGGAGGTAATCGGAAGCAATACTTTCTTTGCTCCGCTGTCCAGACATACCTGCAAGGTGCTTGCCAACTCCTCCACTTTTATTAAAGTACCGCCGATACTGATTTCCCCGAGAATTGCAAGACTGTTTATTGGAGTTTTTCCAAGCGCTGCGGAACAAATCGCAATCAATGTCGGCAGTGCCAGGTTTCCTGTCATTCCAATACCCTGCATATCCTGATAGTTAATGATATAATCCTTTGTTGTGGTACTGATCTGACCGGAAATGCGGTTTCCATTTGCTTTCAGATAATTAAATGCTGTATTGGTTGCTTCTTTTGGTTCTTTTCCTGATCCAATACCAGTACAGGTCAGCTTTCCATTACCAGGCATCATCTGTGTTTCCAGCATATAGCAACCGATCATACCCGTCTTTGATTTTGAAACAGTATAAACCGATCCTGGTTTTCCCATACCTTCCGGGATCAGCTTGCCGCCGCCCTGCTCTGGAACTGAAACATAATGCTCTTCAAAGCTGTCATTATCTGTATAAGAGAAATTCACATCATAGAACTCCATACCGCCGATCTTCTTCAACTGTTCTTTTACTCTGCGGCGAAGTTCCAGAGAAATCTCTACAATCTCACGTAATTCTTCTTTTGTTACCTCTCCATCTGGATACAGCAGTTTCGTAAATCCGGAAATCATCTTACGAACGGCAATGGTATCACGCTGGTTCAGATTATTCCCAAGACGGAAATATTTGTCTATCAAATCACTGTAACTATCTTTACGCAACTCACGCATAAACTCAGACAAATAATCCGTAATAAATCCATAATCGTTAGTAAAAGAATCTGGTCTGTATTTTGGAATCTCCCAACCTGGAATATAGCAATGCATACGATCCAGAAACGCAGTATCTGTTCCCATTTCCGGTGGGAATGGATCAAATAAATTGGAAGTCTTTAAAAGAGTATCTACACTCTGATTGATATTTCCCACGAATACCATAGAAGCCTTTGCCTGAATCTCTGCCTTTCCTCGTGAAAATGCCCCGGATGCCATATATCCTTTCATAATCTGGATACCATCTTTATCTTTAAACTTAATACCGGCAACCTCATCAAAAGCCACACAGTCCCACATACCTACAAGACCTACTGTATGATTGGACATGTTGTAAAAAAGATTTGCAACGGTTGTCTGTCCTCCGGCAACCAGAATACTGTTCGGAGAAATCTGCTCATATATGTAAGATTTACCCGTAGAACGTGGTCCTAACTCGCAAAGGTTAAAGTTGTTCTCTACAAGTGGAATCATACGTGCAATCAAAAGCCACTTTGCTCTCTCACTAAAGCTTTCAGGCTCCAAGCCCGTAGAGCGAAGCAGAATATCCATCCATTCATCCTTTGTAAATGCTTTTCTCCCATTTCTCACTTCATCCATGTCTACATGTGGCATCTGAATCGGTGTCAGCTTACGAATACGGATTGGCTGCGTATTCTTCTTATCTTCCTCGATAAACTCATACTCCATCTGCAGGATACACCAAATACCACCACAGAGCAGACGGTCATAGTCTTTCACATAATCCGGGTGAATCGGAATTCCTTTTACACCCAGATTGGAGAAAGTCGCTTCATAACGGTCTTCTTTTGTATTCAATACAACCGTGATTCGGTCAATTACTGTATAGCTGCCTCTCTCACGCAAAAGAGAGAGAATCTTCTGTGCCTCATCCGGACGCACATAGTTATCTCTCAAAATACGCTTTACGTTCTCTACTCCTTCTTCAATAATCTCCTCATCGTCAGAGTTGCAGTACTGTCCAAGGAGATATTCCAGTACATAGACCGGAACATTGGCTCCTTCACGGATGGACTTTGTTAAATCCTTCCGGACGATACGACCGTCATAGTATTGACGGAGTTTTTGCTTTATTTCTTCTCTTTTATCATCTATTTCTAAAAACGAATCTTCCATAACTTTGGTACCTCCACGTTGAAAATTACATAAGTATTATTTTTCTTCTTCAAACAATTTCAAATACTCGCTTTTCTTCTTTTCTATAACACGAGTTTCTTGATGATTAACAATTTTAACTAATACTCTATCTATAAATTGTTCTCTTGCCTTACATATATCATATAGAGATAGAACAGTAATTCCTATAACAATTACAAAAAATACATTCCACTTGAAATCACCCCAGGTTTTTATTGTTGCGCATAGACATCCTACAAATATCAATGCAGCAATTATTTTACATCCATTTCTTAACCGTCTAAGCCATTTTTGTTTAGCATTTTTTCCTGCCTTAAGAGCGCTTAATTGGGCATTTTCATATAGTTTTTGCTTTTCTTCTGCCTTTTCAAGTTCTTTTTCTTGCTTATAATTTGCTATAATGCTATCATCATATTTTTGTTTGATTTCCATTATAGTATTTTCATTGGTTAGGTTCTCATCTCCAAATGTTTCTTTCCATAGTTCTCTATGTACATAATGACTTGTTCTAAGTGCAGTAACCTCTTCTGAAGTCACTTTCCCCTCCAACTTCATTTGTTCTAACACTTCTGATAGCTTATTAAGTAATTCCGGCATAGGTTGTAATGCCGCATATGCGTTATTTAACAACTGTTTTTCTGGCAAATCAGTACTTGTCCCATTTTTTACCCAAAGCATGGCCGATAATTCTGCTGAAGTAAGCACTAATGGAAAAGCTTTTTTATTAACATTTCTTTTATAATAATAATTAACTGAATTCGCTAAATCGAAATTATTTGTCACAAATATTGCTCTTGCATTTTCAATATTTTCACACACATAATTATTACGTAATCTATGTATTGCAAGTATTGAATCTACATCTCTTTCGATATTTTCTTGCTTGTAACTTTTAGCACGTTTGCGTATACTTGCTATTAGTTCTTTTTCATCCAGTACTTCACTTTCATCCACTGTTCCATTTTCTTTAACTGTATACTCTGGGATATTTTTTTCAATAATCTGAAATGTATTTTTCAATTGACTTTTCCAATTATCTTTTAAACGTTCTACACCACTGACAGTATATTTTTTTCTATCTAATCCCTCCAAAGTTCTTCCTGTATATTCGCCTGATCTCAGTGAGTGTTGATAGGCTGATAAAATATTTTTCATTTCTGTTTCAGCATGATAAAAAAAACAAAAATTAGCTTTTTGTTTTTTTAATTGTTCATGCAATAAATTAGCAGCCTTTTTCTCTTCTTCTGATTGATAGCCCAATATGTTTAAAAGAATTGGGGTATCATAATAGAAATCTACATTTCGATAATTTGCAGATAGTATATTTCCATTTTCAGGTTGCAAATATACTACTGTCTTTAAAAAATACCCTTTTACTAAATCCAGAATGTCTCTATATTCTATTGTATTATCTTTTTTATTATCAAATATGTATCTACCAATATAGTAATCTATTTCATGCTCTTTAGGTGATAATTCTATTTGCTGTTCTAATCTATCTATCCCTACAAACAATCCATATCTAGAGAAAAAATCCTGTAGACGTAGAATGCTCTCCTCTGATGTATAATTCTGTTTCCATCGTGTACAATGATTTCTTAAATAAAATGCTAATTTATCGCCAATTTTATTCACTCTATCGTCGCATTCTTTGCGTCTTTTATCGAAATTATCAGCAAATTCGCCGAGGTCTTTTATTAAAAAATATTTATTTCGTTCTCTCTTTATACATTTTTTAGGATTTCTATTCAATATTTTTTTTATAACCGACTCTGGAATATCTTTATAACCATAAAAATCCCCCATGCTTTGCACAATATAATCGATTTTTATTTCTCCACCAATAGATGTTTTTTGTGCTATGGAATACAATACAAATGGGGTTATTAAATCAAGTAAATCTTTCCTTTTTTCTTCCCACATGGTTTCCATCATAACAGCACTCGTTGTAAGAATAATGTTATTCATTTTCCATATTTCCCCTTAGTTAAAATCCAAAATCATCTACAAACGCAATATCAATCATAAATTCATACTGTTGCAGAATATTCTTCTCATCATTCGCATCTGCCAATACCAGATAATACTTATCACCATACTTGTATTCTCTGGACTTCAATGTAAACTTTTCATGGAATGTTCTCTTCTCTGGTGTATCTTCCCGGCTGTTCGCAACAATCGGTACGTCAAAAGATATCTTCTCTCCATCTTCCGTCGTAAAGTATGCCACCAGACCTCTTGCTTTCATGGTATCTGTTACTTTTTCTGTCTGAATAAAATCAAAGTAAGTAATCAGATTCGTCACCTTTCGATTCACGGAAGTCAGAATCACATCCACATAATCATAAGCAACCGCTCTCGTATTCGTTGTCAATTCAATTACAGGAATCAGCATCTCTTGAAGAGAAGAACCACCATGCACATAGTTCTGTCCGCCACCGGCTACTTTGAATATATCTGCTCCAATCGGTGTCGTCACATATAAGTTATTCATATATGCCATCAATCTGGACTTCATTCCCGGTTCGTTTACTTTCTGTGTTGTAAGCAGGAATCGTTTATTGGAATATGCACAGATTTCCCGGTCGTAGGATACCTTATCAAATTCATGCAGCTTGTCTCTCTTATACAGGAAGCCATGATCTGCTGTAATAAAGAATTTCGGTGCTGATATATAGCTGGTCAATTTCTTGATCAGCTTATGAATCTCTTCGATTGCTTCTGAACAAGCTGTAAATACCTCATTTTCACTGGCAGGCTTATCACCACGAGCATCCACCTGATTGTGATAAATATATACGATATTCTTCTTCTGCAGCAATTCACGGATCTTCTCTTTATTAGCATTTGCCACGTCATCAAAAGCTAATGCTACATTATTTTCATTCTGTACTTTTAAGATCTTATCTCTGGATGCAAGATCACTACAACTCTGTCCGTCTACTATAGCATTCAACTTATCATCTACCAGTAATTCCTTATGTGGCAAAAGGCTTGCCATTCCCACTGATGTTACAGACGGTAGTCCACTAATCATACACTCCAATTTCGGTGTGCATTTTTCATCCAATTCTAATCGTTCCATCAATTCTTTTGCACATTCATAACGGAAAGCATCAGAAATAATAACGATGACACGGTTCTTTCCTTCATAAGCCTTCAAGTAATTGCGATAAAAGTCTTCCTGACGTTTTAAACCAGTGTCTACCATTAAATTATCTGTCAACTCCTGATTCCACTTCGGTGTTACTTTCTGCAGATAAGTAAAGGAATACATATTCTCAATGCGCTCTCTTACCTTTGAAAATCTCTCTGCATCTTCAATACAGTCATAGGCACTGTAAAACCATCTATAATAAGAATCAACCAAATATGTCTGTTTCTGATAATCAGTTACCATAACCTTGATATCACTGGTCACTTCCAGAACAGATACTGCTTTCATCATCTGGTAAGCATATTTGATTGCCTGATATTCGTTTTTGTATATATTTCCAAAATGACAGGACTTTGCTGTTCGCTGCTCTGCAATCTGTGCAAGGTTCATGCCATCAATCTGAGCATCCAGAATCTCATCATTCAGCTGATCCAATGCCCAGTCAATTAAAATATTATCTAATTCCCGGAAAGCATCACAATTTGCAATGTCCAGAAGCGGTGCAGACTGATCTTTTGATTTGTCCGCATCCTTTTTCATTTCATCCCGGATTCTGCTTACCACTCGTAACGTCTTGTCCACTTTTTCTGATAATACATCATAAGCATCCTGATAAAGTACATTGTCCATCAGATTTCGGACAAATACAACCACATCATTCTTCTTTTTCAATACATAAGATTTCAAAACAGTCGGCAATGTATCTTTCAACGCTACTGATGCATAAGTCAAAAGCATACATGCTGCCAGATCATCTACGTTCGGATTTTCAGACTGATATCCAAAATACTTCTCACATAATTCCCAGAACTTTTCTAAAAGTCCGTTATCCTCAAGCGCTTTCATGTATGCTTCGCTGTCGTTTAATAATAACTGTCTTGTAATTTCTTCAAAGTTTGGAGTCTTCACATCTGTAAGCACGGCAATAAGACCAATGTCAATGGTTTCCACATTGAAATGGTCTATGCCGAGTTCTTTAAATTTCTCAATACGATTCTTGTTTTTCCAGAAGTTACTGTACTGCGCCAGATGTTCTTTAAATCGGTTATCAATTCCAATCTCCTGTGACATCTGGGATATCCGGTCCGTGTAGTACGGAACCGAGTAATAATACATATCTGCCAATGGATTTTCTGCATCACTTGGTTTTGGAAATGGTGCATATACAAGATACTTGCTCTCTGTATCCGATTCGTTCAACAACCATTTGGAATAAAACCAGTTCGTACCATCCAGAATATGTAATTTTACATTGTCCAGTTGTAATTCCGATACTTCGTCTTCATATTCCCCTTTATCATCAAACCAGAATATAATCAGGATTTCCTCTTTGGAAAATTCAGTATTCAACTGATCTTGTATATTTTGTAAATCCATTTCTTAGTTCCCACTTTCTTAGTTAAATATCTTTATATAAATCTGATTTTTCGCATAATGGTAAATTATGTGTTAAACATACCTTTTTAATCAAGTCAACATACCATTCTTCCGCCAATGGATTAATCGTTATTTTTCGTATGTATTTATTCAGATCAATATTATTTATATAATAATTATTAAGCGTTTTATTGTTCAATTTAATGCACTCAGTATGTTTCATAATCGAATCTATAACTAAATTATCATCGCAAACATTCTGTTTTATGTTATTAACAACATTATTCATTGAAGCATATGTTCTAAATCCAGTTATTCCATCATATTGTGGATCGTAGATTAATATTCTATACTCTTTTTCATGCTCAAATGCTTTCCTTTTATGTAAAAATGGAGTATATGCACATTCCTCTTCAACAGATTGTAACATTTGCTTTTTAACCAAATCAGATTCCGAAACTATATCATATTCTATTTTTCTTATTGTCCCTCGAATATTTTTTTGTTGTATCAGTTCATTCAAATATTCATCTGTGGTTTGTATTTGTATAGAATGTTTACCATAGGAATAAATTCTCCAAAGTGCATCACTTTCCCCTAGTTCACTCCAACATTGTCCGTATACATATTTTCTACTGTGATCAAAATGCATTATATTTGTAATTACTTTTCCGCAATCTTTCAAACATACATCATAATATAAATATTCAACAATCTTTCTTTTTTCTTCTTGATTATCAAACTTAGAAAACAAATATCCCTCAAATGTATCTTCCCACGTTACTGGTCTAACATAGCGTTCTCTTTTATTTAATACAATGTCTAAAAAAGTTTCTAAACTTATAATACGATACAAATTCATATACAATTTCCTCTTGATACTATGAAATAACTTCTAATATTTCTTCGATAATTTTATAAACGTATGTTCCATAATCTGAAGGGATCTTTTCATCCTTTTCCTTCATAAGCTCTTTTGCTCTTTGCACAGCAAGTCTTATTTTTTCATCAGAATAATGTTCAAATTTTAAATGTTTCTGATCCTTTAACGGTGCTCCCTTTTCATTCAATCGAATTCTAAAATGATCTGTTGCTTCATAAGGATGTATTTCCGTTACTGCATATTTTCTATCCTCTTCACTCACTTCATCATGATGTAGCAATAACCATACTTCAAAAAATGGATTACTTATTGCATATTTATAACCCTTTTCCTCACACTCCTGAATAGCATTTTTAAATTCAGTTTCATGATTATCTAAATTATCATCTACATCTGATACAATCCAGAATTCATCTTCTGGATATTTCGAGAATTCATATTTTGCTTCTTTCTCTTCCTTAAATTTATTAATTCGTTCCACCAATTGCCATGGTTTTGATTTTCCTAGCACTTGGTTCTGTTCTCGTGTCCGCTTTTTAGGAAGTGTATGTACTTCGTCTTCTGCCACAGAAATCAGCTGTACTCTGCCTTTTACCCCATCATAAATGTTCGATAAAACTTCTATATATTCTTCTTCCGTGACACTTCCTTCACATGACAAAAAAATAATTTTAGATGTAGCTGGTCTTTTGTCTCTATAAGGGTTTTCGTTAGTAAATGGTGTACTTCTTCTATGAATAAGCTGCATCCATTACACCCCCTTTATCACTGGAACTGCTCCGAAACGTCCATTCAAATATGCTTTCAAAACGTCCTGATCACTTTTTACATCAAAATCAGACATCGGCTTAATTGTTGTCTCTCCTGTTAATTTCTTTTCTACAAACCAAATCTCATCTTGTGCAAAATTATCCAAATCTATTAAATTTACATCATGTGCCGTATAAATAATCTGGCTATTTGCATCATTGCTATTTTCCAAAAAGAGTTTTAATAAATACTTGGACAATTTAGTATGAAGACTTCTATCAATCTCATCTACCAGATAAATACTTCTAGTCTTTTTATCCATTGCAAAAAGCATTGGTAATAAATCCAATAATCTTTGAGTTCCATCCGATTCATCTTCTAAATCAAATTCCACACTTTTCGAATTTAATCTATGTTCAAATTTAATTTGAATAAGTGTCATCCGATTTTCCTGCTTTTCACCGAAAATATAATATTTTCCACCTATGCTAAACATTCCCTGCTTCTTTTCTTCGATATCCTGAATTAATTCTTTTGGTAAGTGTGCTTTTTCAGCAAAATCATGAAAATCTAATTCATCACTCACAGCCGATACCTGTACAACTCCAGTGTCCATTTTGCTCAAACTATCAGATATAAATTTCTGAAAATCCATATCCTGACTAATTCGAATCGGTAAAAATCTTACTTTTGTACTCGGGAAAATAACCTGAATAGATTTAAACCACTCCATTACAGGATCCACTCTTTTCACACCATTATCATATAATTTATATAAAAAAAGTTGATTCTTCTGTTTTTCCTGAATCGTTTCTTTTAAAACTTCTGCTAATCTTCTGTTTGATGAATTCTTACGATCAAATGTATCTGCAATTTCAATAATTGTTTTTTCCTTATCATTGGTCTCTCTTTCGAAAAGTGGAACAAAATTTCCATCCTGCCCCATAACCATCAACCACTCTTCATATACTTGTCTCGTATCCAAAGAAAATCCATAATCATAGATTTCTCCATCCTCTGCCAGAAAGGTAAATTGAAATACCGTCTGTTGATCAAGATTTTCAAATTTTCCTTTAAATTGGTTCACACCAATTCCTTTTCCAGAGGCAATTCCTTCTACTATGAAATCTCTGGCAAAATCAATCGATTCAATAAAACTACTTTTGCCAGAGGCATTTGGTCCATAAAACGCTGCTCTCTTTAAAATTTTACAAGACCCTATTTTTGTCTGAATTTTTTTTACGTATTTTTCATCAACATCTGCTCTTGTTGGCAACATACTAAATTCAATGTCATGACCAATAGATTTAAAATTTGTTACATTGTATTGCAATAGCACGATTATCACCTCACTCTTTCTATTATAAACATAAATATCTTAATACTTCTATTTTTTCATTTCCCAAATATATTTCTTTTTAACCACTCAACTTTTGAGGAAGGACAAATCTCTGCACCTTTTATGATATCTTCAATTTGCTCTCAAGCCAGGAAATGATGATTCCACAATACGGTGTTAAATTCCTTTCCTGCACAAGACTTGCATAAGTACGTTCCAGTTCATGTATAAATGCATCCTGTGATTTGCCCTTGCATTTTCTCATGATTCTATTCTTCTCTGCCATCAAAACATTTTTCCGTGTCTGTGGTAACGAAAGTGCCTGACAATTCAAATTCAATGTTTCTGTCACGTCTTTATTGATTTCTGCATCCTCTGAATAAATGCTGCCATCCGCTTTATACTTGATTTTTCTGACAGACATTTCGTCAAAAGGATTCACTGTAAGCTCTGTATTGCCTCTGTGTGCGTCACAGGTTTTATCTTCTGGTTTCACGCCTCGCACCAGACTGTTTCCATAGCACACGCCAAGCATCCATTTAAAATCCAGCGTTGCCTTTTTATCATGTTCCTGCTCATCCTGTGGATGTCTCGGCCTGCAATGTTCAATTCTCACAAGACTTGGATCCTCAATCTTCTTCATACAATATGCACACAGGCATCTCTGTTCTTCCCACATCTGTTCCCGGATGTCTCTTAATACATCTGTAGGCATGTCGGACTCATAATCCGCATCCGGATTTTCTTTACGGAATTTCAGAAGGCTATTGGGTTCTTTTCCTCTTTTTACAACAATCATACTCTATTCCCCCAATATTCTCTCCAAATCCAGAGATGTCCTTGCAGCTGCGATATCCGGATCTGTTGTTCCAACAATCGCCTCGATCTCCGTCAAAACCTTATCTGCTTCTTTGTAATTATTCTCATTCATATACGCATAGAATAAATCCATACGCTGCTTAATGTCAGCCGGACGTTCTGATACATTCATAACCTCACGTAATATGGAATTAGCATCTCTTCCATAAGTCTGTGCCACAGGCATATAAATTTCTCCAGAATCTAAAATACGAATCTGCTCTCTTGGAACAGAATTAATAACTGCTGGAGCATGAGAACTGACAACAAACTGAACCTCTGGAAAAATTGCGTGGAGATCACTCAAAATTGTCTGCTGCCACTGCGGATGCAAATGCAAATCAATTTCATCAATCAGTACAACACCAGGCGTTTTTTCCAGTACCTGATCTCCCAACGTAGGATTTAACACTGCCATGCGATAGGCAATATCACCAATCATGCTAAGTGTGTTCTTATATCCATCGCTCATTTCATCCATTGCAAATTTCTGTGCATTTCCATCTGATGATTCAAATTCCAATACCAATCTATGAGTATCAAGATCAAAAATAAGGCTTGCATTTCGTGCACCGCTGATTCTCTCAAAACTTCTGCAGATTGCTTTTTCAACCGTTTTCAGAAGCAATGGTCTGTCCAATATCCCTGTCTTCTGCTGTTCCTGAAGGCTTTTCAGTGTCTGCATCTGGAACCAATTCAACATCAGCTTTTCATTTGACTCTGCCGCCATACAATCCACGTAGCCAACCTGACGTTTAAACTCCGTTAAAGATTTCAGATTTCTCTTTTCTTTCTTCTGTGCATATAAACGTCCCGTTCCATAATAAGAAATCAAAGGAAGTACCAGAGATTTATCTCCTGTCATGATCTGGTTCTGTGCTTTCTTCGCAAGACCTGTCAATTCACCCGCATCTTTGATGGTTGTCTTGCCACTTTCAGAATTCAAAGAACGATTCCATTTCACATTTTGCTGGTTCAGACAATCACCAATACTCTCGATGCTTACAGGGAACTGATGCTGTGGATCAATCGTTCCATTTAAATCATGGAATTCATATCTGGCATCATCTTTTAAAATACTTCTGCTGACACCACCATCTATCCCTAATAGAAAGGTACTGACTGAAACAGCTACTGCATCTAATATTGCTGTCTTTCCTGCTCCATTCTTACCAACTACCAATGTGATATGATCAGCGAAATCAATCTCTGCTTCTTTGAAGCATCTGTAATTGGAAATTTTGATATTTTTTAATTTCATTCGACATCACCTCACTATTTCCATTATAAACATAAATATCTTAATACTTTTATTTTTTCATTTTCTAAATATAATTCTTCACTTTTTAACCACTCAACTTTTTTCGGGAAAGTATCTACCACAAATGCTATACTATATTTTGCCCTAGTGGCTACAACATAATATTTCTGTGGCGATTTCAATACCTTTCCCTTTAATAAAAAGTCTTTAAAGGGACCATTCGGATAAATTAAAACTCTCTCAAATGTCATCCCTTTACATTCGCCAAAATTGAAAGAATAATAGTCATCCGTTGATGTTTTTTTATCATATTTTAATACTATTGGTCTATAGTAGTTGTAATATTTTTGTACATCATTCTTATTTATAAGAATTACTCCATCGTGATCTGTTTTTTCATTCATTGATGTGCCAATATTATTTTCATTCGGATAAACCATATTTGCAAAAGAACAAATTTCCTGATTGAATCTTCGACTAATCAAATTCTTTTGTATTTCTACAACATCTTCTGAAATTAATTTTTGAAAGAAATCCCAGATCTTCGTTCCTGATTTATTTTTATTCCTTATAGAATTATTAGTCTTAAATGTCGCTTGTTTATTATCGCCCACACAAATAACTTCTATATCCGAATACATCAATGTTTCAATTATATCCAAATCATATCCTGCCATATCTTGCACTTCATCGATAAAAATGTGAGAATACACTCTGCTTAATCGATTCATGACTTTTCCTTGACTCTTTTTGTTAATTTGTAACACTAATTCTGCTATTTCTTTAGATTTAATATCACTATTTGATGTAATATATCGTCCCCTTGTACCAGTTTTTCCATAATTAACTTTACCATATGCATCCGTAAAATCTATTGACTTAACCTCGTTAATTCCAAAAATAATATTCTGATAAGGTTTAACTAATTCATTTAATACAAAACTATACCAAGTCATTATATCGATTTTAGAATCTATTACTCCCATATTTTGCTTGCAGATTTCATCCTTTATTGCATCAACTCCTCTATTAGTATATGACAATAACAGAACTCTTTTGTTCAACTCTGTATTATCTGCTTTTTCTAACGCTTCTTTGCATATATTATATGTTTTTCCTGCACCTGCGGCTTCAACTCTGATTATATTTTTTGATTGCATCTATTATATACTCCGGATAGTTTATCTTCTCTTCGCTCTCTAACACACGAAGTGCCCATTCAGCTTTATTCTTCGTCATAAAACTCAGTACTTCTTGTTTACTTTTATTTTTCATAGAACCATTTTTTGATATAACATTCTTAAAAAGTTCCGTTGGCTTATCATTTTTGCAATTTACTTCCAATACGCTTGGTTCTATCGTATCAAGTATTTCATTTTCTTCATATATAAAAACTAGATTGGTCTTATCTAAATATTCGGAATATTTTTCATTAATATTTTTTTGAATATTCCCATCATTATCTGTCACTATAACCATTTTTTTCTTTAATAGCACCGCAATATCACAATAACGCTTAAATGCCAATGAATCTACAACAATCACGTCAATTCCATCTTCTATAGGAAGTTTTCCGTATTCATCCATATATGCTCTCTGTATAATTAATTCATCTGTTGGTCCTTCTACTAGAATGACTTTTTCTGCCAAAACAGCTCGTAGTGTATCATAACCTGGAAGTTTCGTAAAATATCTCTTTGTCCCATCCGGCAGCTCACTCATTGATTTAATTTTACCATTATATAAAAGAAAAATATTTCCCAAATTAAGCTTGTTAGCAATATAACTACTATGAGTAGATATAAATATCTGCTTTCCTTCGCTCTGTATAATATGGTCTATAAGCCTTGTCATATTTGTATATGAAAGATTATTTTCCGGTTCTTCCATCATAATCAAATTCACTTGTTCTTTAGAATTTTTAATTGCCAATTCAATTTTTATTGAATTTTGTGTTCCAAATCCTATATTCTCAAATGGAATACTTTCAACAATAATTGACATTTGATGTTTCCACTCATCAATATTGTCTTCTCTTAAATCAACAGCCACACTTCTTTCATTTACTTTTACATTCTTCTTCATTGAACGATTTAATTGCTTTACAACCGCATTTTCTTGAAATGCGTGTCGACTTCTTCTATATGCTGTACTTAAATCTGTTTGTTCTTTTGTTGTCAAATATGTTGCAATATTGCTTGTCACAAATTTATCCATAACATAAGAATAATCTTTTCTTGTTGTATCAATAAAAGTTCCTTTTACAGGAGCGTACCGATAAACAACTGGTGTTCCCTTAAAATAATGATAGCTAACTGTATAAAATTCTATTGGAATATCATATATTTCTCCATCTTTTAACATCTGTTTATAAGCATCAGAATATTCTGAATCAAATGCTAATTCCATCCTAATTCCAGCACAGTTTTCCCTCAATTCATTATTAGTACCTATAAACGCCGCATCTTTTATATCCAAATATGCCTCTATAATAATGACTGGAGGAGATTGTACTTGCTTTTTGCATTTCAATGAAGCTATATATTTTTCTCGTGTCTTTTGGTTAAATAAATTTGCTTTAATTTGCTTTTCAAAAGATCTTCCATTCAAGTTTCCTGTTGATACAATAGAAATTGCTTCTAAAATCGTACTTTTGCCAGAATCATTTTCACCTACAAATATATTAACATCCGATCGCATTTCGATTACTACTTCTTCAATTGATTTATAATTCTTAATTAATAACTTCTTTATCATCATATTGCTAGCTTTCCTCCTAGCTCCATGGCCCTTATTTCCCAATACTTCCAAAATCTTTCTTAGCATTTTCAAAGCTATACATTAGTTTTTCAATCGTCCATTCATACGAAAAGAAAGAATCATACTGCTTTTTCAATGAAATCCACCAAGATTCATCTCCCTGCCACTTCGTATTCGATATTACTATTTTCACTTCTCTTGTCACATCCTGCAAAAAAGATTCGCCAAGTTCCCTGCCAGCACTATGATAAAATGATCCCCAATTTATCAAGTGGGACTCATACCAGTACTCTGAATTATTCTCTGGGAGTTCATATTTATTAATATATTTACGAAGTTTTTCTTCCGCTGCACTTCTTTTCAACAAAACCGGTAACACATAATGTGCTGATTTATTTCTAATAACTCTAGCAACTGCATTCCACCATTCTATATCACAGCCATCCATTAAATGCGTATTTTCTGCCTCTTTGATTGCTTCTGATAAAGAGCCATACTTGCTTAACTGAGATACCGTATCTGTTCGCTGCATTCCTGAATCTTTATCATTTAGAATTGCAGCTCTCAGCACATGTTCCAAAAGTAAACACAAATCGGTTAATGCACTATCATAATTACCTACCATAAAAGATAACACTGCCTCTTTATATAAACAATTTATAGACGGATCTATCCATGGTAATGGTTCTGGTATCATTTGGGCATTTTCAATCAAATCACGAAGTAAATTTCCACCATATCCAACATCCGATGTAATATTCCATATTTTTATCATGTTTCACTCCCACTTACGATATTTTAGACAACTTAGCAATCAAATAATTTACAAATGCAGAGCAAGATAATAACATATACTTTGCATCTTCTTCAGGAGCATTTGTAAAATCTATTCCCCCATGTCTTATTCCATTTTCATCAGACGTATATCCATACATACTTGAAAAAGCATTTTCCAATGCTGGGTGTATATATATCCCTTTATCTCTCAATTTTTTCAACGTTTTACCTAATGTTGAATTACCACCATCAATCCCTGTAATAATGCAACACAATGCTTCTACCGCACTTATAGATTCCTTTATTGAATTCTCATAATCCGGGCATATTCTATCTGAATAAAACTCAATTGCTTTTTTGAAATGTATATTTACACTTTCAAATTCTGAATGAATCACTTCTTCCAACAATTCCAATTCTGAACTGTTAGTAATCGGTACCGCTTTATTTTCCAGAAATCTATATCCTGATTTTTCTTCTTCAAGAACCTTATTAAATGCGTTTGCATACTCTATTGTTTTCTGATGAATCAAATAAGCATTCTCATATATACTTGTCAAAAACATCTCTATTACATCAAAACTTTTATACCACTTTTTAAAAAAATAATCCTGTATAGTAAAAATAGCAGTTTTTGTATGGGCAGGTACAGTAATTTTTATTTCGCCCAAATGATCAAGTATATAATTTACTACCGGAAAATATTCAATACATTCATCATCATTAGAAATAAATTCATATAATACATTCCATAATCTATTCTGGCACATTTTCTCAAGGCCATTTACTTTAATAGCTTTAGATTTTTGATAACCATTTCTTAAAGAAAACCATTCCATATTTACTTATCACCTCTATATTTTTGCCAATAAATTAACCTGTATTGACTTTTTCCCTTCCTGTGCAACTTCCACACCCTGGAATTTCTCATAGTTTACTTTCACACCATCATCCAGATCAATCTCAATTCTCTTATTGGCAATATGAGCAATGGCTTCGTCGTAAATTTTCATCTCTGCAAGCTGCTTCGTATATTTTGTGACTGCTTTTGTTGCTTTTGATTTTTCGGAAGCAGAGGAAGCATTATCAATGGTATACTGAGCACTCTGCATAGCTGTTTCTACATACTTCTGCGCTCGATGTAAATAATCTGTTCTTACACGTCCAACTGTATCTGCGTCGTAGCGGTGCATGTAAATCAATGCTTTAAATCCATTCTGCTTTCCACTATCAAATAACCAGTAAATAGGTCTCTTCTGATATACTTTTAAATGATCTGTATAAAAATCTTTCAGGAAATAATTACGGATGACTTCTCTGGAAGTATCGCCTTTGTTTCCTAATGCATTTGCAATAAAATCAAGGTTTTCTTCCAAGGTATCTACACCGTAAACTGTTTTAACAAATTCTATAAAACGAACAACAATATCATCAGCAAAATATTCTTCATCTGTGACTGGAATACAGTTATCATCATCTGGAATGAAGGTCTCATATTTGCTACTGTCCCATTCGCCGCCTGCATAAGCAAGCCCATCCACATCCAGAGAATAGCGACCGAACATACAGCCAACCGCATAGGAAATGAAAGAACGAATATCTCTGCCAAGATCAGCCTTGCGGACTGTAACGTCCTTATCCTCAACTTCCGGTGTCAGCTCATCCTGTAAGCCATAAATGTCGATGAAAATACAGTTCAGTTCTTCCTCGTTGGCTTTCAGCTGATTGAAACTATTGTCACATTCAGTCTTCCACTGGTCAAAAGCTTCGGCAATGGTCGAAACTTTGCGGAGCAATGGATGGTGCTGGAAATCCCAGGCGGTTTCAAATGAATCCCAGTCATTTTTTGAAATAACTATATTATTTTTAACTAAGTCTATAACACAATTTTCTTGATCTGGTAGTTTCCCATAACACAGTGGCTGAGATGTTATATCGCTGATATTCGTATTGAGTGTTGGATTTAACAGTGCAATAATTTCTTGGCTAATTTTCGAGTTAAGATATCCTAATATATAAAACATCATCCTGTCATCATCAAAAAAAACAGATGGCGCAGCTAAATTAAATGTTGAATTATCTTGTAATAATCTAAATCCATGCAGTTTATTACTTGAAATTAAAGTCCAACATATTCCATTTCTAAACCAAATATACTCAGGAGCAATTCTTGCCACACGATCTTTACGATAATGTTCTCTCGCAGAATCAGACCAATCTATTAGCGTGTCAATATTTCCATACCAACGTCTAAAAGAGCCTCCCTTTGCATGAAGAACCCAATGCTTTCCTTTTCCAATTTCCAAAGCAGGAACTTCCCACAGCATACGAAGATATTTATCATTATTTCCAGTCTTTGTTTGTCCATCAGAAATTGCATACTTTCCGATTTTTTCATTATCAAATGCTCGATAAACTGATTTGCTAACCCAATATGCCACCGGACTTCCAGGAATTTTTAAATAATTCTTTGCATTCTGTTCATAATAAAATCCACATTCATGATCATTTATTGCTTCAAGCGCCTTTTTCCTTTGAACTTCCATTCCTCCACAAAAATCAATTAATCTTAAATAGCAACCTTTCTTGTCTACATATGAATTTTTGAATACAAACGTACAAATTGGTACAGTAGCCTCTTCAAAAGCCGAATATTCAAATTGTATCAAAGTTTGTATTATTGTTTTGGAAAACAAATGCTGTCTCAGTTTTTCATATGATTGAATAAACATCCATACATATGGTGTTAAAAATCCTAAATACCCCTGCGCTTTTGCCATACTTGAACATTTTATTATAAAAGCAGAAAAGAAATCTGATTTATAATCTGCATAATTGTCCTTAATAAATTTACTAAGGACAGGATTCATATTACTTGCTCCCATATACGGAGGATTTGTCACTACTGCATCATATTTCTGTCCCAGATTTCGCGCCACTCTTACCAGTTTCCGCAAACTTTCCTGTGTTTCTTCACTTCCCACACTCTCAAACGAAATCTGTCCAATTGTACCAAAATCATCTACAAATCTTTCCAGCACATCCCAATCGCATGCACCTACGTTTAAGATAGATCCGTATTCTCTGCCATCTTTAAATGTATCCAGCAGTCCTTCTATCTGCATCACAGCCAGATTTCTTTCCATCTCACTCAAATGTGTTCCGAAAAATTGTAAATGCTTTCGATTGATTTCATTACTTTCAACAATCGCATAGACTTTCGGCTCTGGCTTTCCATCTCTTCCACGCAAGAATCGTCTGTTATAACCACGCCCTTTCATCATAACTGCAAAATATGCCAGCTGATATGCTCTCTGGTCGATATCCAAACCATGAATATTATGCTCTACAATTTCAAATGCAGCTTCTCTCTTGTCATATCCGGCACTTTCATAGATATCCATCAGCACATCAAACATTGCAATCAGGATATGTCCGCTTCCCATACATGGATCAATACAAGTAATGTCCGTTGGTTTCAGATCCTTGTATGTGGTACGGATTTCTGCCAGTTTTACATTAACAGCTTCTTCCTGCTCTGCCTCTGGAAGATAGTATTTCCATCCGAATCTTTCTGCGGTTGCTTTTTCATCTGTACTTGGATCTACTGCCCGCAAATGTTCGATCCAAATTCTTCCCACAGAGTTTTCCACCATATAACGTACAATCCAATCCGGTGTAAAGAGCTGGGTTGCTGCCGGAATTCGCTCTTTTGTGATTTTTACATTCTTCTTCAGTTTTGCAAAGGTATCATCTTTCAATTCTGTATTGTAATACTGATACAACCATCCGATAATTTCCACCTGTCCGGTTGGATTACCTTCTTCATCCATTATAGATACATTGAAATCAGCTTCCGGAATGCCTGTCTCTGGATTTACCAGCATATAGATGACATCATCTTTATTCGTGTAGGAAATGCCAAACAGCAATTCCATATAATCAGAATCTGCTTCAAACAATCCCGGCAGGACATCATGCAACTGATGGCACTGTTTCAGGAACAATTTGCCGAACATTTTATCCGTATCTTCCGATGTACCACTCATTTTCCAGTTGATAATCTCTTCTTTTTCCTGTGCCGTCAGGTCTAAATCTACATCTGGTGCCTGTGTCACAAGATCCGGCTCCATCTTTCCTTCTTTTTCAGAGGAGAGTACACGAACTCTGTTCGGAAGATAATCGTTCACTTCCATAAAACGGATTGCACAGATTCTGTTGAACCAGGTATAAGCTACTTCTTCTACAACTGCTTCAAAACCACGGGATTCCATCTGAGATACCAGACGTCTTCTCTGTTCACACTGTCTTTTGTTTAATGTTACTTCTGTTCCTGCAACGGTCTGATATACTTCAAAGTCTGGTCCTTTCGTACTTGGTTCACTGCATGATTTTTCTGTAATGCCAAGCATACCGGCTTTATCTGTAACAGAATCAATCAGTTTTTTTCTTGCCTCTATGGCAAATTTCTTTATCGCATTCTTGTTCATGTACTGTTTCCTCCCACTGGAATGATTAGCTTAATGTAATAATCGTATTATCATCCAACTCTTGTAATAATTTTTTCTTCATCTCTGCTAGGAACTTGTCAATGTCCTGTTCATTTTCAATCGAATAAGTTCTTGCACCTGCCACATTACTGATGGATACGTTCTTACGTTTCTTTGGTTTCGGCTGAACTGGTGGTGCTACTGGCTTCGGTGGTTCTGTATGACCGCCACCTGTTGGTGGTGTCACAGGAGTTACAGACGGTACTGGTTTCTGACGATGTGCTTCTTCATACTCTGTGATTTCATCCATGCAACGAAGCTTTAATGTGTCACTTTCCAGTCTTATATTCTTCACTGCCGCAATCTCATGGGATGTATCCAGTTTCTGTTTTAATTCTGCAAAGGCATTTACGAACTTGTCCCTGAATACGGATGCAAATTCTTTTTCATCCAGCGTATGTAACACTTTCTCCAGATCATCATCCACGATTGGACGCATCTCTTCAGCTTCTTTTTCCAGTAAGGCTCCATACTGCTGCACGAACTTCACAGACATATCCGGCAGTTTCTGAATCTGGCTGAATGGATTCTTTGCTGTCACGATGGATTCCATCTGAGCCACATTATCAATTACTTCCTGATCTCGGACATAGATTTTACTGTTTTCAAACATCTGGATCTGTTCCAGTGCTTTTTCGAATATCTTTTTCTGACCACCTTTAAAGAAGTCAAATACCGGTGCAGTATCATCTGCATCGTCTAACAGATCATCTCGCTTTTTATCTACTGTTTTAAAGAACTCTACCGGCTCTTTGATAGCCAGAAGTTCTTCCAGATTCTTCTTTGCCTGTTCCATCAGGGATTTGCATGGCAGCTTCGGATTTACACGATATTCAATCATGATTTCGCCAAATGTTTCCAGCTTATCCTGCGCTTTATTCTTAAAGTTTCTCATAATGGTATCGTCATCATCACTGGATACAGAAAAACCAAAATAATCTTTCAATACTTCTTTTACAGAACGGATCTGTCCGTCTGTTGCTCTTTCCCTGATATCAATCAGCAGTTTCTCGACAAATTCACGTTTTGTCAGGTAACGTACCAGTTCATCTTTTGTATTAGACAGCATAGATAAGCTCTGACTATTATATGTTAAGGATACTCGTCCCATCTTAAAGAGCATAGCAACCAGCCACTGCATGTCTTTCGGATCAAAGCCATACGGAGCTGCCCCGAATTTATCCTGCAGGGATTTCAGAGAAGTTTTCATATGTCTTGCATTGTTCAGGCTGATCACCTGAATCACTTCTTCCAGTGCCAGTTTGTTCGGTGTGGTATCACTGGTTCCAAGGAACGAAAGCTGTCCATCGCTGCCATTAAATACAGCTGCAATATCCGAAAGCTCTGGTGCTGTCTCCATGTAGGTCAGCTTGTTATATTGCATGGCTACCAGTTTGCCAAGTGCTTCATTGATACGGCTTGCCGGCTCTTTTGCTGAGATATTTGCTTTATCGCCATTCACATAAATATCAGCATGTTTCAGTGCATCCTCAATAAAGATCCGGATACGGTCTTTCTTTTCAATACGCTCATCTTCTTTTGCACGGCGGATGCTGTCAAAACTTCCTCTTGCCCCTGCAGCATTTTTATTCAGGAACTTATAAATCTTGATGGATTCTGTGATCTCATCCAGGAAAGTACTGTCATTTGGCAGTTTCACAATGACCGTGTGTTCCTGTGCAGAAAGCATACGCAGGGCAGAATCCGGATAATCGCCGCCATATGGTGTGATGATTGATACACCGATATCATTCGACTGATTACCCTTGAAATACCGGTCATCTACTTTCTGATTGAATGGGAATAAGTAACGGCTGCTGTAACGATATTTCTTGTCTGTAAAGATTTCCTCAAAGATTACGGTAGAAGCTTCTCCGATAATCTCACCCATTTCTACTGATTCGTTGTTGATGGCATTATTGATTTCCTGCTCTTCATTGGTCAGGAAGATATAGATTTCTCCATTCTTCTGTACCAGTGTCTCTCGAATCAGTTTCTTTAAGGATTCTTCGATCTTTCCACGGATTTCAATACGGTCATCATCAATATTGGAGATCATCAGCGTAGTAAGGTTATCTACGTTTGCTTTGATCTCTTTGACATATTTAATCATAAACAGGACCTTCAGCAGTTCCACATCAAACTCGTCCAGTCTGCTGTTATCCTCTGCATCCGTAATGACCTGACTGTGCTGATGGTCAATGAATTTATGCAACGGATCATAAAAATAGCTGAACGGTACCAGTACACCTTCCTGGCTGTCTTTTAACCGAATTGCAGATTCCTGGAACAATGCCAGCATGGAACGGGACTGATCGGATAAGTGCTTTCCGCTGGCACCATGAGTACGCACCGCTGTCAGTACCTGTCCAAGCAAGTTGAACTGGTATGGAATAAACGGATAACAGTCTGCAAAATCCGTCTTGTCTGTATATAATTTCTTATCTGCTGTATCTGCTGTAAATGTGATCAAATTCTTGATAATGGATTCTTTCTGCTCATATAACAGCTTCAATGCAGACTCTGCAATCTCATTTTTCTCCAGAATACGTTTACGAATAACTTCATCTACATTGGATGCAGACAGGGATAATCTGGTATCAAAACGTCCCTGAATCTTGGAGAAGTCATTGCCTTTTGTCTTTGTGATAGAATCAATATCTTCCTGGCTGGTAACGATGACCCATGCTTTTCCTCTGCAGGCAGTTCCCAGATCTTCTACGATGGTCTGCAGATTTAGCATTAACTGTGTATCATCCGCAATGTACTGTCCGATCTCATCTACAAGGAAAATAACGTGATGGTTCGGTCCTTTTTTCTCACAATACTCTTTTACTAGCGCTACAAATTTTTCAATACTGAGATCATAGCTTCCCTTGGCATTCTTACACCAGTTGCGGGCAGCCTCCTCACTCATGAAGTCCATCGCGACTATAGTTTTTACAATCTTATCCTGAATAACTGCAAATGCCTGTCTCTTTTTCTCCCATAGTGCCCCTGCAATCTCTTCAAATTTCTCTTTGAACTCTTCAAATCTGCCTTCGTTGTCCAGCTGGCGTTCAAATTCTGCAAGATATGGAATAGATCCACAGTATCCCTGCATTTCATTGAATACCTTCATAAAAACTTCCACGATGGCTTCTTTCCCTGATCCAACCTTTGCAGATCCTTTGGAATCAATATTAAAGAGCATGACATCAGAAGAAATGGTTCCGGAATTGGTCATCTTGGCAATCAGCATCGGATCATCGATTTTCTTTCCGTCTGTAAAGTACTCAATGGCTCTCTTTCCTTCTACCACACTGTTTTTTAACAGATAAGAAAGAATCTTTAAGAAGTGAGATTTACCACTTCCAAAGAAACCGGAGATCCAGACACCCATCTTGTCCGTATTGTTATTGATTCCTTTTTCATAGTTATCGAAAAAATCACGGAAATGTTTTAACAGTTCTTTTGTTACTACATATTCGTCCAATTCCTGATATACGTTTTCTTCATCAGACTGACCTACTTTGATTACACCCTTAATATCACGGTCAATCTGTTTCTCAAACATCTCTTTAATCTGCATTTTTCTTCTCCTTTGTTTTACACAAGCCGGAATGCCCGGTAATAATTTCTGGAATCCATCGTTCCGAATAATTTCAGATCCTGTCCGCTGTATTCTCCAGGATAAAACATCACAACCGGCACACTGTCCAGTACCTGATGTAAATTGTTCAAAATATTATGGCTTGCAATGATAGGATGGCATTTTCCTACTCCTGTCAGAAAAATCACGCTGTCTGTCAGATCTTCCTGTAAAATCTTTGAGATAATCAGGTTCAGTTCGTTCGTTTCATCCAGTCCCAATGTCTCTACCAGACTGTCTGCCATATCAAAAAAGCCATTGTCTTTTTCCAGATCAAAGAAGGCTTCCAGATATCCTTCTTCCTCCAACACCTGAATCATCGTGTGAAACAGGTCAAATTCTATGATTTTAAAATCTTTATTGCCATTATTGATTCTGTCTTTTAAGTATGCGATATGATTGCGCACTTCCAGTTCAGTTCTCGGATCGTAATCAAACACATAGTATCCGACTTCATTTCCAAGTCCTTTATTTTCACGGAAAGACTTTTCAGAAATCTTATCCTCTATCCGGTTCAGTCGTTCTTCCAAACTTAATCTTGCCATCCTTAGACTCCCTTCACTGCTTTCAAGTATTCGCCAAGCCCATTTGCAGTCAGTAATTCTTCTGTCCGGTAATCAATATGAACTGGCTTGATTGTTCTTGGTTTTGCACTGCTTTCCAGTAATCCCGCCTCAAACATCATTCTAGTAAAGCACTGTTTTAACTTCCGTACTGCAGTATCTGTCCAGCCGGCAACCACATCACTCTGCATTGCCTTATCTGCAAAAAAGACATTCAGATCCCTGTCTGTGATCTCTTTTTCACCTAATCGAATCTTCTCGTCGTATATTTCATGTAAAAACTCAAAAAATAATCTGCTATCCATCAGAATTGCAATCAGATTCAGAATCTTTGCGGTTTCTACATCACAAGTAATAAATGTCTGTAATACTGCTTCCTGTAAGGCAGATACCCTTCGGAATGTTCCATTTAACACCTCATAAGCTCGATATTCTGCCTTCACCTGATAGATATTTTCCTCCCAGGCAATCTTGCGGATGTCTGCCTTGCTAAGTCCTTCCAGAATATAAGCTGCTGTTTTTCTGGACTCTTGCAGCCAAAATAATTTTGATGTAAGTCCTGCACTGTATTCCATTACTGTCCACCATCCTTTGTTTCCTGACACAGCGGACATTCGCAATCCGCTTTCGCTACTTGCTCATGAACGCAGCCACCATGCGGCTTGCGTTCATAATGGACAATATCTCCGAAATCACAATCTAACTTCTCGCAGATCTTTTCCAGAACCTTCATGGAAACCAGCTCTCCATTGGTCATTTTTGCCACAGTACTGCTGCTGATTCCCACCTGGTTCATCATATCCACTTTCTTCATATTTTTATCGATTAATAGCTTCCAAAGTCCGTTGTATGATACTGCCATCTCTTCTACCTCTTCATTTATACACAACTTATGTTTTTCTTTTATTTAAGAAAGTATATTTTTCTTGTCCGTTCTGATACTTTCAATCTTTATTATTGTACCATATCTGATGTATTTCTTCAATGAGAAGTACAAATCAAAACTTCGACTTTACGAATACTATATTTGAAAATTCTGAAGTATATCACCTGTCTTTTTCTACTATTCTTCCAAATACATTTTCAGTGCATTGTAGCAATTAAGTGTTGCATTATCTGCATCATTAAAGTTCTGGGAATAGGTCTGTAAACTTCCTGTTGGATCTGTCGCCAGATTCGTCAATGATATATACGCATCATACAATTCTGATAATGATTCATATGCATCCTTATACTCTTCCGGGGGATTCTTTAATTTCTTCATCAGCGAATTCACGGTATCCTTATTGTCATTGATATCTGTTATTTGGCTACTGAAACTGCTGTCTGAAAAGAGGTTTTTCAGTGCTTCATTAAAATCAGACACATAGTATCCCTTGGATTTTGTATATTTATCTGTTTTGCTGTCACTTTTCTCATAAATTGCATTGTACCAAACCTGTTTAATCAGATTGCCGCAAGTTTCCGCATCACTGGCACCAGAAAGCATAGAATATGCTGCCATGTTCAAATTTGTACCGTATTCCTCGCTCTGCTTCTGTGCCTCTGCCGCTGCCTTTGCTGCGACATTCTTCTTATGTGTCTGTACTCCTATAGCTGCAATAATTGCTGCAACAATAACTGCTATTGCTGCTATCGCAATTATTTTCTTTGATTTTTTCGTTATCTTCACACCGGTTACTTCTACCTGTTGTGGAGTTTTTTCTGTCTCAATAATGTTTTCTATCGGGCAACCACATTTCGGACATGTATCCATTCCTTCTTCCAGTTCTGCCCCGCAGTCAGGACAGTATTTCTTTTCTTCTGGAACCAGAATTGCACCACAATGTACGCATTTTTTCGCCTTATCCGATATTTGTTCGCCGCAATTCGGGCATGTTGTCATAGCCATAATCTTTTTCCTCCGTATTTTTCATTTTCAATTCCATCTCTACCATTTCCAGTAGTTTTTCCAATCTGCTTTTCTTCGACATACGTTTCACAGTTCCTGCATCATGATATTTTATATACTGGATCACCTCAAAGAAATTCTCTGATGGAAGCTTTTGCTTATGATACCCTTCTATGCATTTCATTTTCTGCTTTTTTAAATATTGTGATTTACATATTCTGTAGTTTTCATGAAGTAACTTTTTTACCTTATCCTTTTGCAGGTAAACAATCCATCTTGAAAAAGCAGTCCTTACGAATACAATGTCACTAGTAATGCTATAAGATAACTGAAACCATTTACATATTTTCTCGATATTTGTTTCCGTAAGAGGCAGTTGTTTTAAATCATCTTTGTATTTCTTATTTTGTGCTTTAGTACCAAATTCCCACTCCAATTGTTTCCAAATTTGGCTTTTACCGCAGCATTTACATACCGTATAGCCTTTGAAAATCATACTTTTAGGCACTATTGATTTTCTTTCAACAGCTATATCTTTCACATACCGACAATTCTCTGTATGTAACTTTCTGGTAGTCTCATTTGCAAAGCATCTCTCTTCTGCAGTCACACTGCTATATTGTTGAAAACATCGGCAATATAGCTGATAAAGATAGTCAGCATCATGTTTCGCATAATGAAGGTAATTTCGGGCATATTTGATTCCAGCACATGTTAATGCCTTTTCAAATCCAACAGGATCATTTTCATTTCCCGTAATAACACTCAGAACCTCTTGCAGAAACACTGGTGTATGCCTTTTTATTAAAATACCGTTTTTTCTCATATCTCTCAGGAACAGATCATAAGTATCTCTGTTCCATACGACAAGAAAATGATATTCGGGAAAATGTTTTGCAAACTTCGTTAATACCACGTTTTCTTCTTTTCCCTGCATAATATTTGTTATCGGTGTATGCGTTACAATTTCCGTCTTTTCATTAAATAAACTTGGGTCACTCAATCTGATTGCTTTGGAAAATGTCTTTGTTTTTTGTATATTGGTATCAGCAGCCACTACTCCTATCTGAATTGCTTCACGTCCATCCAAACCCGTGGTTCCAAGTGCTTGATTCCACTCTAAATCAAGAAACAGATATTCCAATTGTTCTTTTTCTCTTATATCAGCAGCCACTATTTTTTTCCTTCTTTATATGCCTGAATCTCATCTGCCCAGTGATCGTCCATAAAATCCATAACTGCATCACTTTCAACAGCTTTGGAAATAGCTCTTCCTACAGCTTTAAAGTTCAATTCAACGCCCTTGGAATCATTCTCATATGTCACAGATCTGTTTCTGACAATTCCTATCTTCTCAGCTTCTCTTCCTGCATCAATATTTGCACCCAGGAACAGGAATTCCCATCCACATTCTTTTTTTGCTTCTATTTTTCGCCTGATCTGCTCCTGTGTAAAATGCTCGCTGGAATTTTCTAATCCGTCCGTAGTGATAACAAATATAATTTTCCCTGCCCGGTGATTCTCTGGGAGATGTTTCTGAACATTTTCCATTTTTTCAACTGCTGTTCCAACTGCATCTAATAAAGCGGTACAGCCACGCACGAAGTATTCTTTTTCTGTAAGCGGTTCAATGATCTCCACCGGAAATCTGTCATGAATGATATCTACTTCATCATCAAACAAAATAGTAGTCACATTTACTTTCTTTCCCTGTTCCTTTTGCTTTGCAATCATGCCATTAAAGCCGCCAATCGTATCACTTTCCAAGCCACCCATCGAGCCACTTCTGTCCAAAATAAAAACCAACTCTGTTAATTCTGTATTCATGTGATTTCCTCCTTACCGGCTTGTTCTTCAAGCCATTGTGGTATCCCCTTGCGGGATTTCCTCCTCTGATATTAGTTGTTAATCACATTGTATATACAGAACCAACTGAGTTGGTCGCCTGTCAAGTGACATTGCGCCAAAATATTCTGTTAAAACACTGGTTGTCCGTATGCATCCAGCACATCATTGATTTCAAACATATCATAAATCTTGTTCTGTAAGAAATATGCCACGATAATATCTGTTTTTGAACTTCTGGACAATGCAAAACCGGCACTTGCCAATAAATCTTTCGCTTCATCCAATGATAATTCCAAAGCAATTGTAAAAGCCAGTACCGTTTTTTTATTCGGAACATAATTGACGTCTTTCCGGATTTTTGAAAAATGCCGACGATCCACATACGCCTTTGTATATGCTTCTGAATCTGTCATACCTCGCTCATCAATCATGCGAAGCAATCTCTGTGAAAATGTTTCTTCCAGCTGATTCATCAGATTATCAATGTTTCTGCTTACCGACATTGTAGAAGACATTCCTTTTTTGAGTTTCGTCTTCTGCATCGTCGAAATATCAAATTCTTCCGGTGCCGATTCTTCTGTCTGACTGTTCTCCAAAATCTGCTGATCCTGCAATGCTTTTTTCTCAGCTCTCTTTTTCCTGAAGCTTGTGATTCTATCAAAAATGGATTTCATTTCCTTATCCATCTTGATATCATCCTTCGCTGGTTCATAATATTTGTCTATGTATTTTCCCACTTCATCTATCAACTTTTGATCTGCCATATCTATACCGCCTTTTATCTTTCTTAATCGTCATAATGATTGAATCCACAAAAAAAGCCGGGATTGCTATGTCCCTTCTTATGTCCCTTTTTATCATAATAGTTCACACCGCCAAAAATCCCGGGACGGCTCTCACCTACTTTTTGCCCATTATTATCATAATGATTCATGCCTCCGAAGAAAGACGGAGAACTATGTCCAATCTTCTTACCATTTGCATCAAAATTATTCATACCACCAAAGAATCCCGGTCGGCTCTCGCCTACTTTTTTTCCATTTGCATCATAATGGTTTATGGTTCCAAATAACCCTGGTCTGCTATATCCTTTTTTACTCATAACGTTATCCTCCCGACTCTATTAGCCTCTCGTTTTATCTCAGAATAGCACACTTTTCTCACTTAGAGGTCGCATAACAGGCGACATTCTCTTATCGTATTTACAAACATTATACCATTTATAATTCTTCCAACAATACGCAAAAAAGCCGGAAGTCACTATGATATGCGTGGCTTCCGACTTGAATATTAGCATCTACCATAGCAATGACCGCATCATCATCGGATAATTCTCTCACAATTGCAGGAATTGTTGCCAAGCCAGCTATAACTGCCGCGTGCATTCTTCGATGACCTGAGATCATCTCATATCCATTTTCACCATCCAATACTTTGAAAGGATCTCATTATCCTCTTTCACTTGAAAAGGATGATTTTTAAATGAACGAAGTCTTTCAATCTCAATTTCAATGATCTTCTCATCTTCATTCTTCTGGATAAATTCTTTCGTTACTTCAGTCATCATTTCCTTCTTCGGTCAGACTAAAAAATGCTCGTCTGGATCCGATTATTTTTGAAATCAGTTCCAAACGAGCATCTCGTTTTCTATTAGCTACAGCTAATATATTTCTCTATTGTTTCAGCTAATATATGTTTGCAAATTATATTCTGCAAAGAATTTTTCCTTTGAACTACTGTATTTTACATTCCTAAATCAATGGTGACAACAGATACTTCCCCAAATGTTAGCAATATCTCTGATACAGTCTGTTTGCAAAACTCTATTTTTTATTAGCTGCCAGCTAACAATTATTTCATTGTATTAGCTAAAAATCATCCTCAAAGCAATAAAATCATGCATTTTTCTTATCAAAAAAGCGCCCCATTATTTGCATTTCTGCTAATAATCGAACGCTTTTGACTGGCCGTCTCGTATAGGAATCGAACCTATAATTTAGTCTTAGGAGAGCTCCAACCTATTGTCACTCTCTGTCAATCTGAGGTAAGGTAAACCCATATGGGACACTATATAAAACTGTTTCCGATTCAATTCGAGTTATTCTGAATACCCCCTTTGTCAAGCTCTGTAAAGCTCTGAAAGTTAGCTGTTTGTTTGCTCCAGCTAATAATCGGGGAATGCCTTGATATTACCATCGACATCTGTTATATGACCACCATGCTTCGTACGTTCGATCATGGTAAACAGTATTCAATTAAACTTTTCTATCGTAAGTACAAGATATTTTCTTGTCTGCAATTAGTATACCGCATACGAGACGGTTTGCCCATGCGTTTTTGACTGGCAAATTTATAGAATTTTCCAGTAACCATTTTTTCTTGCACCCTCTCGATAGAGTACTTTTTTTCCTTGTAAGACCTTTAAAATTCTTTGAATTTTTGATCTTGAAAATCCAGATTTTGTAGCCATTTCTTTTTGACTTATTTGTGGATTCGATTTAATTATAGCCATTATTACTGCTTCATCTGAATTTAAAGATTCACTTATTGATTCATTTATTGATTCATTTGTTGATTCATTTGAAGCTTTATTTGTATTATTCCGATACATATTCACTCGAAAATCACCATCAAAATCAATAAGTTCTGGATCAGGCAAACCATAGTCTCTGCATTCACGGAATATTCTTGGAATACCGGTTCCCCATTTTTCAATAATCTTCATGTATGCAAATGCATTTGCTATCGCCGGATTTCTCGGTTTGGAGTATCCTTCTATCATTTTTTTGATTGAAACATTATTTAACAGCATTCCTGGTGAAGTAACTTCCAGACGATCATCAAATATTGCTACTCTTTCTAATATTGCTGAAATTGTAAATATCAGTGAAAGAGAAACCCTTCGTTGTTTCAAAAAAATCACAGGAGAATCTCCTATCCAATATCTGTTAAAATACAGATTGATCCGAAGTGCATCTGTACTAACGGAATACCCGGATAAAAACATTTCTATTGTGGCAGAGGAATGTGGTTTTGATTCGCCCGCATACTATACAAAAAAATTCAAAGAATTTTATCTTTGTAGCCCAAGAGAATACAGACAAGTTCATCAAGCTGTATTTTAAACATATAAAAAATTGAGAAAACGACAGTTTACATCATCGTTTTCTCAATATCCTATTTATTCCCTAATAATGTCCCCGTTCTTTCACATAACATCTGATTCCGATATAAACCATATGTACCAGTAGCAACAACATAATGAGATCTATAGGAATAACTGATTTTATCCATTCCCCAAAGTAAATTGCAATAGCTGTACTCGTTATCGCCACTATGATACTGAGGATATCCCAGCAATACTTGCTATCCCTGATACCTTATTCTTTCTACCAGCGTTTCCTTTTTCAGATTA
>PVMQ01000464.1_pt1 | contig 42805 bp, 41 predicted proteins | sample 1853411 | NCBI WGS metagenome assembly PVMQ01 (sample SAMN08533513, study PRJNA380276) | Human gut metagenome, whole genome shotgun sequencing project.
TCGCTCTGACGGTAGCAAGGCTTCCGTCGTGAGGTTTGCGATGCTGCCGCCCCAAAGAGCCGCTGTCTGAGCCTCGAAGAGGCGAGTTTAGGCGAAGGGCGGCTAACAGGCGAGCGAACCGAACAGGAAACGCAGCGTGTCAGGAGATTGTTTTCGAATCATCATGGCGTTATATTTTACATATAAGTTTTCTTAATGCCCATCTTCTTGCCCTTCGGACAAGAAGCATCCCTCGCTCTAAAGAGCTCAGTCGCTTTTTATTTGTTGCACATCACATTCAGCTGTTTTTGTGCCTTGAAATAGTCTTGAAACAAAATCGTCTTCATCCCAAGTTTCTTTGCGGCATCGATGTTTGCCGCATTGTCATCGATAAACACACATTCTTCCGGCTTTAAGTGATATTTCTCAAACAGGCTCTGGTAGATCACCGGGTCTGGTTTCAGGCATTTTACTTCATAGGACATCACACCGCCGTCCATCAGGTCGCAAAAATCAAGGTCGTTTCTGGTATACTGGCAGGTGAAATCACCATAGTTGGAAAGATAATAGACCTGATAACCCTGCTGCTTCAGAGAAGAAATCCAGTGTCTTGTATAAGGAAAACGTGTGATGCAGTCACCGAAGTGAGCAAATACCAGTCGGATATCATCTGCATATGCAGGACAGGAATCGACAAAAATCTGCTCGATCTCTTCGTAGGAAAGGCGGCCTTCATCGACCAGATTCCAGTTTGAACTTAAAAACATGGCCTTAGCGATTGCAGTGGTTTCTTCTTCTGGAAATTGAAAAGAAGCCAGATAGTCTTCCCAGTCAAAACGAACCAGAACTTTTCCGATATCAAAAACAATATTTTTAATCATAAGTAAATCCTTCTTTCTGAAATTAAATGGAACACGCATGTGACCTGATCAGAATCGCATGCCAAGTCTCACATGCGTTCGACTTGAACTGACAGAATCACGGTACATCATTGCACTTTATTTTAAGGTAGACAGAGGCGATTGTCAAATTGTTCAGGCTGGATATATGCATAATGGCAGAATATCTTACAAATGTTTGCGTTCTCTTAAGAAATACTTTATAACTTTTCCATTGCTTTTTCACAAATGCTTGTTAAAATATATTATGACAGAAGGGATGGAAGGCATAAACATGCACAATCCCGTAAATGTTCGATTTCATATCGGAGAGGAAAACAGAGGGTTCAGCAACTGAAAGAAGGGGAATCATTTATGCAGTACACAATGTATTATGAAGAGCAGCAGAAGATTGATTACGACGAGTATGGAAGATTGAAACAGCAGCTGCTTCAAAAAGAAGAAAATCAGAAATTTGAAAAATATACACTGCGAAAACTCAAATTCAGAGGGGATGAGTCAAACGATGCAGTGCCGCACTATTATCTGTGCGTGAAGAATCAGGATGAAGATGCAATTTATCTGGAAAAGAAATACATGCAGATGCATATCTGGCACCGTGCGTGTGCAAAACTGAACCGCACAGACTGTGACCGGATTTTAAGAGGCGATATTGAATGGATGAAAGACAGTAAGGAAGCCCTGTTTCAGGACTTTTATCTGCAGGCAACTCTGAACCATTTAAGTCCGGGAAATGTGATTGAATATCAGAAAGAAAGACTGAAATGCAAAGAAGGTTATGTGGCCTTTGTTAAAAAAGTCAGATGTGTGGTCGGCGGATGGGGCAACCTGTTCTGGCCGGAAGCTATGACCATCCAGTGTCTGGAAGAAAATAAAGTTCTGACAGTTTACAAAAAGAGAGTCAATCTTCCGAATACGATCTGGGAGATGATGCAGGGAACGGCGATCCTTTCCGAAGATATGGCATTTGCCTTTTAAAAAAGAAAACACTGCAGAAAGATGAAACAATTCTGCAGTGTTTTTTTATTTTTCACTGTCATCTTTATGGCTGAGTCTGTAAAGAAGAATGCAGGCATAAGAGACGACCGGGATGATAAATGTGCATGCGAAAGATGCACCAAATAATCCATGTGCCAGATCGCTGTCCATAAGTGAAAATAGAAAAGTAAGCAGATACAGAGCGATCAGAATCACAGCACCCGCAAGTGCAAAGATGCGTTTTGCTTTTTTCATAAAAATCCTTTCCTGTTATTACTCTTTTGCTTCCGGCAGAGGAGAATAAATATTCTTTTCGGTTCGAAGGACATAGTGTGTACGGGTCTGACGTACGCCGCCCTGGTCTTTGATCCAGTGGTGGATCTGCTCCAGATGTTCGGAAGACTGACATGCGATTTTCAGTAAATAATCAAATTCTCCGGTGAGATAATAGCAGGAGATGATATTTGGATTCTTTTTGATGTTTTCAATGAAAAGTTCGTTGTATCTTGGATGTTCAAGGCTGATCTCCATCAGTGCAGTGACATCATTTCCGGTTTTCTTTTCATCCGTGATCACAGTATAAGATTCAATAACACCGGAAGATTCCATTTTGCGAATACGGTCGATCACGGTGGATACGGACAAATGTATCTCCTTGCTGATATCGGAAGCAGACTGTCTTGCGTTTTCTTTCAATTTCATTAAAATCTGCTGATCTAAATAGTCCACGATAGATGGACCTCCTTTCGTAAAAATTGATATAGCTGGTAAAGAACATTATCGTACTTTTTGGACAGTTTGTCAAAGAATTTTGTGATTATGTTGTATAAAAAACAAAAAAAGGTTCATACTACGAGTATACCAAAGAGAAATATAATACTTATCCTCCCCTGATCTCCCGCGGACGACACAAAGAGGTGCGGCTGCGGGGGATTTTTTTGCGGTCTCTTGCTTTACAAAAAAGCCAAAGTATTATATAATACAGGGCATGGGGTTTCTGCGAAAAAGACAGAGCCTGCCGAATGACGGGATAGATATTCCGATAATTTACAACAAAAATAAAGGATGGTAAGCATATGGGATTATTACAGCAGTGGAGAGACACAGCGTACTCTCAGCAGACAGATAAAAAGGTACTTCAGAAATTCTGGACGGATTATTTTATGATAGAAAAAGGGATTTATGAAAAGCTGCTCTCAGAGCCGGATGTAAAAGTAAAAGGCACAGTCAAAGAGCTGGCAGCAAAATATGAGATCCCGGTTATGACCATGGTTGGATTCCTGGATGGTATCGATGAGAGTCTGATCGTTCCGAACCCGATCGAAGAGATGGACGAGGATACCGAAGTAAACCTGATCTTTGACAAGGAAAAACTGTACAAAAACATGGTAGATGCAAAAGCAGACTGGCTGTACGGTCTGCCGATGTGGGACAATATCTTTGACGAAGATAAAAAGAAAGCACTTTACCGTGAAGCAAAGAAAGCAAATACGGTTATCAAAGGCAAAAAAGTAGGCAGAAACGATCCGTGTCCATGCGGAAGTGGAAAGAAATATAAATTCTGCTGCGGAAAGAATGCATAAATAAAGAGAGCGGAGCTGCGGTGGCCTGGACACAGGCTGCTGCGGCTCATTTTATCTCAGTCGAGAAGACTCCCACTTCTGCAAGTGGTGAGTAATAACAAGTCTTTCTTGGTGGGAGTACAATCTCCGACTAAAACGGAGTGCAGACTGTACGGCGATTCTGTCGGGTAAATGTGGGAAAAATTTCTGTATGTGGATCATGCTATAAAAGGAGGGTGAGTGGAATATGGAACTGATTTTAGGGATTTTGGGGCTTTTGTGTGCCCTGTATTTTGCTTTGCTGGTTTCCATCGGGATGGATTTTTCATGGATCTGGCTTGTGGGAGCGGTACTTTTCTGGGGGATCGCAGCCGTGCACAAGTATACTGTTCTTCATTCGATCGTGATCGCAAAAGGACTGAAAATCGCAGTGATCACAGTTTTTGCGATCGGGCTTCTGGTATTTGTGATTGCAGAAGGGTGTATCGTCAGCCGGATGTCCGCAGAACCGAAGGAGGATCTGGATTATATGGTCGTCCTCGGGGCACAGGTGCATGGAGAAAGACCGAGCAGAGCACTGAAGCTGCGTCTGGAGAAGGCGGCACAGGAGTGGGAACGCTGCGGAAAGCCGACTTTGCTTTTGTCCGGCGGACAGGGAGACGGCGAGAGCATTACGGAAGCAGAGTGTATGAAGCGATTTTTGGTGGAAAAGGGTATTCCGGAGGATAAAATGATACTGGAAGACGAGTCTGTCAGTACGATGGAAAATCTGCAGTTCTGTGCACGACTGTCGGACTGCAAAGAAAAGAAGACCGGGATCGTCAGCAACAATTTTCATGTTTATCGTGCCCTGAAACTTGCGAAAAAGCAGGGCTATCAGGATGTCTGTGGCGTGGCGGCGGGCTCGGACTGGCGGTATCAGATCCATTACATGGTGCGGGAAGCCTTTGCACTGGTCAAAGAAAAGATTAAAGGAAACATTTGATGAGAGGTGTGAACTATGATAGACAAAGAGAGGATTACCAGACAGTTTGTAAAACTGGTTTCCATCGATGCTCCTTCTTACAGAGAAAGAGAGATGGCAGATTATCTGACAAAAGAGCTGGAAGAGCTGGGCTTTTCGGTGGAAGAGGATGATGCATGGAAGGTTTATAGCGGAAACTGCGGAAATCTCTATGCACACCGTCCGGGCAGCGGCAGTCCGCTGCTGCTTGGCATGCATATGGATACGGTGGAGCCGGCAAAAGGCAAAAAAGCAGTTGTGCATCCGGACGGAAGGATCACAAGCGACGGCACAACGGTGCTCGGAGCAGATGATATGTCCGGTGTGGCAGCAGTTTTAGAAGCACTGCATCATTTAAAAGAAGAAAACAGACCGACCAGAGAGTTAGAGATTCTGCTCAGTATCGGAGAGGAAAAGCACGTAAAGGGAGCCAAAGTGTTTGATTTTTCAAAAATACAGGCAGAAAAATCGATCGTGCTTGATATGAGCGGCGAGATCGGTACGGCAGCAGTGCAGGCTCCGAGTCAGATCGCATTTACGGTAAAAGTACGTGGAAAAGCATCACATGCCGGATTTGCACCGCAGGACGGCGTGCATGCGATCCGGATCGCAGCGACGGCAATCGCAGAGATGGCGATAGGCAGGATCGGAGATGATACAACCGTCAATGTCGGACACATCGAAGGCGGCCGTGCCAGCAATATTGTCCCGGATTACTGTGAGGTATCCGGTGAGCTTCGCAGTTTTTCACATAAAAAAGCGCTGGAAGAACTTGCGAAGGTGGAGCAGATTTTTGCGAAAGAAGCAGAAAAATGCGGCGGCAGTATCGAATTTATCCGGGATATCTGCTATCAGGCCTATAAAACGGACGAAAACGAAAGTGTTGTAAAAGAATTTCAGAAGGCATGTACGGCGTGCGGCATCAAGAGCAGCCTGATCGCGACCTTTGGCGGCAGTGACCAGAACAAAATGTCTGAGCATGGCATCCCGGGGATCGTCATGGCATCGGCGATGCATCAGGTACATTCCTGCCAGGAATATACCGAAGTGTCCGAAATGGCACAGGTGGCAGGGATCGTCAGCGAACTGCTGCAAATGAAAGAGTAAAACTTAACATTCTTAATATTCTCATAAGTCCCTTGTATTTGCAGGGGACTTATATTATACTCCGAGTGTATGGTAAGTACTAGTACACTATAATACATCAGATGTGCACAGAAAAATATGTCATGCGATGCATGGCGTGCACCTCGCAGCAAGAATGCCAGAGGCATTCTTGAATATGAAAAGAAAGCAGGGATGATGTCATGATCGTGATTGACAGTCAGAGCAGACAGCCAATCTATGAGCAGATCGTAGAACATGTAGAGAGTCTGATCGCAGCGGGCGTGATGAGCCAGGGGGAGCAGCTTCCATCTGTGCGGGCACTGGCGGTGGAGCTTTCTATCAATCCGAATACCATCCAGAAAGCATACGCGATTCTGGAAGAACATGGAGCAATTTATCCGGTGAAGGGAAAAGGAAATTTTGTCTCGGAAAAAGATAAGGTGACGGATCGGATGAAGGGACAGTGCTTCGGGCGGCTGAAAGAAACCGTGGATCAGGCGAAAAAACTTGGAATCAATGAGGAGGAGTTTTCGATAAAGGTCAGAACGTATTACAGGGAGGGAAAACATGATTGAAGTAACGGGTGTAAACAAAATGTTTGGTGAGATCAAAGCACTGGACAACATTGTGGCAACCATTCAGGAAGGCAGCATTTTCGGGCTGATCGGGACAAATGGAGCCGGTAAGAGCACACTTCTGCGTGTGATCAGCGGAGTTTTGAAGCCGGATACCGGCATGGCACTGATCGACGGGGAGAATGTCTATGAAAATCCACAGGCGAAAGCGAAGATTTTCTTTCTTCCGGACAATGCCTATTTCTTTCAAAATGCAACGGCAAAAACGATGGCAGAATATTATCAGGTGATCTATCCGCAGTTTGATATGGAACGCTTCCGGGAGATGGTCTCCGGATTTGGACTGGAATTTACAAGGAAGCTGTCCACGTTTTCCAAAGGCATGAAACGGCAGGTGGCACTTCTTCTTGGCGTCTGTGCCGGAACAAAATATCTGATATGTGACGAAAGTTTTGACGGACTGGATCCGGTTGTACGTCAGGCAGTGAAGAGCATTTTTGCATCTGAAATCATGAAACGGGACTTTACACCGATCATCGCATCGCACAATCTGCGTGAGCTGGAAGATATCTGTGACCATGTAGGGCTGCTGTACAAAGGAGGCATTCTGCTGTCGAAAGAACTGGAAGAAATGAAATATCACATCCATAAAGTGCAGTGCGTATTTCAAAATGCTGGGGACGAAGAGGAAATCCTTGCAAAACTGGAAGTGCTGCAGCATGAAAAACGCGGCTCTGTTATGAGCATTGTGGCACGAGGAACAAAGCAGGATATTCTGATGGCCATTCAGGAGAAAAGCCCGATTCTGGCAGAGATTCTTCCTCTGACATTGGAAGAAATTTTTATCAGTGAAACGGAGGTGGCTGGTTATGACATCAAAAATTTCATTTCTTAAGCTGATGCAGGAAGACGCAAAAAGACGAAACTGGATGCTGGTATTCCTTACGGTTCTTTTTTTCGTATGCTATCCGGTGTTGATGATGATCGGGCTGGACAATATGATGACGGTAAATGATGCCTGGAGAGAACGAGTGGCACTTGAGGTTCTGGCACCCGGAAATATCGGTATGGCACTGGTTATGACAGTTGCCGCAGCTATGATTGCGGCATCAGAATTTGCTTATCTGCACAGTAAAGAAAAAATGGATCTGTATTACAGTATTCCGGTTCGCAGGAAAAAGCTTTTTATGAGCGGATATATGACAGGATTTCTGATGTTTGTCGGAATTTTTGTGGCATCTGAAATACTTGCCGTGCTTGTTGCGGCTGCAAAAGGTGTTTCTCCTTCACTGCTGTGGCTTCCGTTTTTAAAGGGGAGTGTGCTGCATATCATAGAATTTCTGTTTATTTACAGTGCGGCTGCTTTTGCCATGCTTTTTACCGGCAATACGGTGATTGCTGTATTTGGCATGATGGTGATCGCCGGTTATGGTCCGGCGGTGACTGTGATCACAGAAGCTTATATTGACCTGGGATTTTATACTGCTTTAAAAACACTCAGGATCTGGGAAATTTCTTATACAACACCGGTTGGTATTTTACTTTATATGGAGCGGGGAATTTCACAGGGAACGCCGTGGTTTGGGGCGGCATGCATGACGCTTGCCGGAACGCTTGCGTTTTTGGTGGCAGATTTCTGGATGTGCACACACCACAAGGCAGAATGCGGAGGTATGGCACTGACTTTTCCGAAAACAGAGCAGATCCTGAAAATCCTGATGGTACTTCCGGGGGCACTTGCTGTTGGCATTGCGGCCTACAGCATGAACGGAGCAAATCAATATTACTGGCTGTTTGCAGGATTCATTTTCGGAGTGCTGGTGCTCGGCATGCTGATGGAGTTTATCTATCACAGGGATGTAAAACTGGCATTTGCACATAAAACCGGAACAGCTGTTACACTGGTGGCAGGCATTTTTATGATCTGTGCACTGGTCTTTGACTGGCCGGGATATAATCATTGGATGCCGGAAAAAGAAAAAATCAAAGCAATGTCTGTGTGCAGCAGATCGGGACTTGGATCGGCTGTTTATGGAAACTGCTATATAACAGAAAATCAGATGCAGAGTCTGGAAACACTGCATGACATTGAAAATCGACTGGATATGGAACAGACAGAACAGTTTGATGAGATCTATGACCTGGTAGAAAAAGCCCATGCAGAGAAAAAGCGTGGGTACAGTGAAGATGGCAATGTGAATGAAATGCTGGTAAAATTTATTCTGCAAAATGGAAAAACAGAATACCGCCGCTATTTTATCCTGGATGATGTCTGGAATGCGGCGGAGGAGAAACTGTGGCAGCAATCCTGGTATCAGAAGCTGTGTTACCCGATTCTTTCGGATGATCCGCAGTATGCAGAAAAAAAGCTGACCGAAGTCAATCTTTCCTATTTTTATGGAGATGATTGTGTCATGGACGGAGAAGACGCAAAAGAAGTCTATCGCATTTACAGAAAAGAACTGACAGAAAAAACAATGCAGGAGATCAAAACAATTCCGAGTGAAGAAAAGAATTTTGCAGCAGATACAGAAAACATGGATGGATACAACTGTGAACTTTATTTTTCTTTTGAAGAAAAAACAAAAGACAAGAGGATCATTTGCCAGGAATATGGTTATCCGATTCAAAAAGATTTTACGGAAACTTGGAAAAAAATAAAAGAAATCCAGAAAAAGAGTAGATAACTTACCGGAATAAAAAATAAAAAAACGCAGATACTATCGAGGAAATTGCAAGAACCGCTCTGCGGGAAAGCAATTTATAAAAAAATGGGTCAAAAGGAGGTAGTATCATGGCGATGTTAGTATGTTCGGCACAGAAATGTGTATACAATGACGGGATGTACTGCAGTAAAGGTGATATTAAAGTAGGCGGTGAAAATGCGACCAGAGTACAGGAAACCTGCTGTACAGATTTCACTGAACGAACCACACAGGGAGCGAAAAGTTCCATGGGCAGTGCTTCGCAGAAAATCAATGTTGCATGTGAAGCCTGTCACTGTGTATACAATGATGAACACAAATGCACCGCAGGTCAGATTGGTATTGTAGGAGCCGGGGCATGTACCTGCGAGCAGACAGAATGTGGAACATTTAAATGTAACTGCGGAAAATAAAAAAAGGGGTTGACACCTGCCGGTAAGTATGGTAACCTATTTAAGGTTATTGAGAAAACAAAGCAGAGTGTCCACTCTCACCGTAGCACAAAAAGTGACTATCGGTTAATAAAGTTCAGAAACAGAGAGATTTGTTTCAGGGGAAACGATTATTAGGTGGACAGTTATGCTGTCCACCTTTTTCTGGTCTATGAGGGAGCAAAGGTGGTACACGCATTAATGGAGGTGCAAAACTATTAGCGAGTTAATGATTAATGAACAGATCAGAGACAGAGAAATACGTCTGATCGGCGAAGATGGACAGCAGCTTGGAATTATGTCATCCAGAGAAGCTATGAAGATCGCAAGAGAGGCGGAACTGGATCTGGTAAAGATTGCGCCGCAGGCGAAACCACCGGTATGCAAAATCATTGATTATGGAAAATACCGTTACGAGCTGGCAAGAAAAGAAAAAGAAGCAAAGAAAAAACAGAAGACGATTGAAGTAAAAGAAGTTCGTCTTTCCCCGAATATCGACAGCAACGATCTGAATACCAAGATTGCTTCAGCCAGAAAGTTTATTGAAAAAGGTAATAAAGTAAAAGTAACACTCAGATTCAGAGGACGTGAGATGGCTCACGTACAGTCAAGCAGACATATCCTGGATGAGTTCGCAAAAGCACTGGAAGATATCGCACTCGTAGATAAGCCGGCCAAGATGGAAGGCAGGAGCATGGCGATGTTTTTAACCGAAAAACGTTCCTAAGAACGCAGGGTTAAAATAGAACGGCCAGAACCGGAAGGTTACAGCCGATAAACAGAATTTATACAAGGAGGAAAACGTAAAATGCCAAAAATTAAAACAAGCAGAGCAGCTGCAAAACGTTTCAAAAAGACAGGTGCAGGAAAACTGAAAAGAAATAAAGCTTACAAGAGCCATATCTTAACAAAAAAATCCACAAAGAGAAAGAGAAATCTGAGAAAAGCAATCATCACAGATGCTACAAATTTCAAGAACATGAAGAAGATTTTACCTTATTTATAAGAATAAGCGAAGGAGGAAATAAGACATGGCAAGAATTAAAGGCGGCATGAACGCTAGAAAGAAACATAACAGAGTACTGAAACTGGCAAAAGGTTACAGAGGTGCTCGTTCCAAACAGTATAGAGTTGCAAAACAGTCTGTAATGAGAGCACTGACAAGTGCTTATGCAGGAAGAAAACAGAAAAAACGTCAGTTCAGACAGCTGTGGATCGCTCGTATCAACGCAGCAGCAAGAATCAATGGTCTGTCTTACAGCAAATTCATGTATGGACTGAAACTGGCAGGTGTTGAAATGAACCGCAAGATCCTGGCAGACATGGCAGTTAATGATGCAGAAGGATTTGCAACACTGGCAGAGCTGGCAAAATCTAAACTGGCATAATACCAGGAAAGCAGCTGTTTACACAGCAAATGTGAGAGTTAATAAGATGGAAGAGGAGCTTGAAAAAGCTTTTCTTCCATTTTTTTTATTTTTTTGTTTATACCGGGGAGAAGCCTGAGACATAACGCTATTTTGGATGAGCCTGTTTTGGATTTGAACTTGGTTTGGATATTATGAAATGTAATGTATAGAAAAAAAGAACTCGCAGTCTGCTCTGTGAGCTCTTTTAAACAGAAAATAAAAAGTGCGGAAGGCGGGACTTGAACCCGCACGGTATTGCTACCACAGGCACCTGAAGCCTGCGCGTCTGCCAATTCCGCCACTTCCGCATTTAGAAAAAATATAAAATTGTATGTCGCTCGCACTTTACAGAAAAAAGAGTGCGGAAGGCGGGACTTGAACCCGCACGGTATTGCTACCACAGGCACCTGAAGCCTGCGCGTCTGCCAATTCCGCCACTTCCGCGTATTGTTTCTGTGAAGCTGACTCGCAACTCACAACGCATATACTACTACATGGATTGACGTTTGTCAACACTTTTTTTTGAAAAAATTAAAAATATTATGAACCATTTATGATAATATCCTGATATACCACAAAGGAAAATGTCCCAATGTAGTATAATGCTTCCATAAACAGATGGAGGTAACGATTGTCAGAAAGGTAAAATTATTAATGGGCGAACAAAAGAAATATCAGGGGGGATAATCGGGTTGCCAAAAGAAACAGAAAATTCTATAATAGTGGTGTCAAAATAAAAACCACGACATCAGGATCTGCCGGTACGGAAAGTGACGGCGGTATCCGAAGTGAAAAAGACAGACGACAGGAGGGAGAATGAAAAATGATCGTGATTGTTTGCACAGAAGACAGAGGTGGCATGCTTTTTAACAACAGAAGGGTATCAAAAGACCGGACGGTGATCCAAAAGATCCTGGAGTTGTCAGAAGGAAAGAAGCTCTGGATACATCCGTTTTCTGAAAAACTTTTTGAGCAGGAACATCCGGAAAACTGTTGCGTGGATGAAAATTTTCTGGAAAAAGTAGGAGAAGGAGATATCTGTTTTGTTGAAAATCAGTCACTGAAGGGAATGGAGGGGCAGATTGAAAAACTGATCGTGTTTGGATGGAACCGGGCGTATCCGTTTGACTTTAAACTGGATCTGGATCTGGAACAGATGGAAAAAACGGCGGAAGAGGAATTTGCCGGATATTCTCACGAAAAGATCACACGGTTACAGTACAGGAAGAAAGACCGTGCATGAGAAAGAATTGTTGAAGAAGAGGGCAGAGAGGCTCTTGGAGAAAGAGCGTGCATAAAGAGTAAGCGTTACAGAAGTAAAAAAGAAAGGCTTGAAAAAGATGAAAGACAACAGAAAGAAAAGAAAAAGATTTCTTCCCATTTGGTTTTTGCTGATTGCATTGCTGATCGGAGGTTGCGGATCGGAAACGGAGAGCCGGCAGACAGATGCCATAATGCAGCAGACACTGACGGAAACAGCAGATACGATGGAAGAAACACAGGAGCAAAGAGCAGTCGTTGCTTCGGATGAAACAGAAAGTGCCGCGAAAACGCAGGATGAGATAACGGACTATGCGACGGAAAAAAGTTCAGTGCTTACCATGGACGAGATCCCGGCCTTTGCGGATGCACCGTATGTGGTGATCGATGATAATGAACCGGATTTTCAGGAAAGTGATTATTCGGAAACATCGTATGAATATTACAGTGATTTGGATGAACTGGGCAGATGCGGTGTGGCAGTTTCAAATATCGGAAAAGATCTGATGCCAACGAAAAAACGCGGTTCGATCGGAAAAGTAAAACCGAGCGGCTGGCATACAGTAAAATACGATTTTGTAGACGGCAAATATCTTTATAATCGTTGCCATTTGATCGGCTATCAGCTGACAGCGGAAAATGCCAACGAAAAGAATCTGATCACCGGTACGAGATACATGAATGTGGACGGGATGCTGCCGTTTGAAAATATGGTGGCTGATTACATCAAAGAAACAGGCAACCATGTTCTGTATCGCGTGACACCGATCTATACAGGAGACAACCTGGTGGCGGACGGCGTGGAGATGGAAGCGAGGTCAGTAGAAGATGATGGCGACGGTATCTGTTATCATGTATTTGTGTACAACGAACAGCCGGGTGTTGCGATCGACCATGCGACAGGAGAAAGTCATCTGGCAGAAGATGCTGAAGTTTATGCAAGTCAGGCAGAGTCGGGTGATGAACGTGCAGAAGAAATTCAGACGGAAGCACCGGCAGAACAGACACAGGTTCAGGAACAGGCTGCAGAGGCGAACGAGTATATCCTTAATACCAATACGATGAAATTTCATCGTCCAAGCTGTTCCAGCGTGAATCAGATGAGTGACAGCAACAAGTGGGCCTACAACGGAACCAGAGAAGAAGTACTGAATATGGGATACGAGCCGTGCAAACGGTGCAATCCATAAAAGTGTATCCGATGTGAGGTACCTTCCATTTTGCCAGATGCCAGGGGAACACAAAATCGTTGCAAAAATATGAAAAATAGAAAAAATTAAAAAAATTTCAAAAAAGGGGTTGACGAAAGGAGGGTAAGGTGCTATACTCTCCAGTGTCAAGCAGTTGTGGCGGAATTGGCATACGCGCTAGACTAAGGATCTAGTCTGGGATAACTGGGTACGGGTTCAAGTCCCGTCAACTGCATAAGAGAGTTCGATAGAAATCGAACTCTCTTTTCTTTTTGACGAGAGAAATAATGTAAAGAGAAAGCGGACATTCACAATCCGCTTCGCTACTGCGTTCAAATACGGTTGAAGTGAATATACCGACAGGAAACGATGTGTATCAAGAAAACGGTCTTTTATATCAGATACCTGAATGAATATAGGATCAAACACAGTAAGTTGTCTGAATCGTAGGAAAAATACAAAAAATATAAAAAAATCAAAAAAATACTGTTGACAACCACAGAAACCTGTGGTATAAATATAGCTGTGATGCGGAAGTGGCGGAATTGGCAGACGCGCAGGCTTCAGGTGCCTGTGGTAGCAATACCGTGCGGGTTCAAGTCCCGCCTTCCGCACTTTTTATTTGCGAAAATGCCCATGACTTTGGTCGTGGGCATTTTTTGTTATCAAGCAAAAGGTAGAGTCTTGCAAAGATAATCTTTGGATGATATACTGGATAAATGATTAGAAAAATCAGCAGAATGCTGAACAAATGCCATGTACAGGAGGAGTAGACATATGAAAAAACTGGAAGAATATGTAAGAAGTATACCTGATTTCCCGGAGCCGGGGATTATTTTCCGCGATATCACAACGATTTTACAGGATCCGGACGGACTGCATCTGGCAATCCAGTCCATGCAGGACAAGCTGAAAGATACCGAGTTTGATGTCGTTGTCGGCACAGAGTCCAGAGGGTTTATTTTTGGTGTACCGATTGCATATAACCTGCACAAGGCATTTGTACCGGTTCGAAAGAAAGGCAAGCTGCCATGTGAGACGGTCAGCATGGAATATGACCTGGAATACGGAAGTGCTGTGATTGAAATGCATAAGGATTCTATCAAACCGGGACAGAAAGTTGTGCTGGTAGATGACCTGGTTGCTACAGGCGGAACGATCGAAGCTGCGATCAAACTGGTTGAGGAACTCGGCGGAGAAGTTGTAAAGGTTGTTTTCCTTATGGAGTTGGCCGGATTAAAAGGCCGTGAAAGATTAAAAGGATATGAGGTAGAGTCTGTACTCTGCTATGATGGGAAATAAAAACAGTAGACAATAGATGGTTGCAGGGGCAGATTCAGAATCTGCTTTCTGCGGATTTCCGGAAAGAGGGTACTGGCTATGAGCGACGAAAAAAACAAAGTAGATACAACGACAGAAATAAAAAATTCAGAGATGAAAAAAGCGGAGATCAAAAAAGCCGATGCGAATGTAAAAACCATGGAGGATTTTACAAGTCCGGAGATCTTGTATGATGAACTGATCGCGAGCGTGAAGAAATATCATCCATCCACGGATATCAGCATGATTGAAAAAGCTTACAAGATTGCTTATGAGGCACATGAGGGTCAGAAGAGAAAATCCGGAGAACCATATATCATTCATCCGCTTTGCGTTGCGATCATTCTGGCAGATCTGGAGCTGGACAAAGAGACGATCGTTGCAGGACTGCTTCACGATGTGGTTGAGGACACGGTCATGACGACGGAGGAGATCACCAAAGAGTTCGGAGCAGAGGTCGCACTTCTGGTGGATGGCGTTACAAAACTGGGACAGCTGAGCTATTCTGCAGATAAGGTGGAAGTACAGGCGGAGAACCTGCGTAAGATGTTCCTTGCCATGGCAAAGGATATCCGTGTGATCCTGATCAAGCTTGCAGACCGGCTTCACAATATGCGTACGCTGAAATATATGAAGCCGGAAAAACAGAAAGAAAAAGCGAGAGAGACGATGGATATTTATGCTCCGCTTGCTCAGAGACTTGGTATTTCCAAGATAAAGGTAGAGCTGGATGACCTTTCGCTGAAATATCTGGAGCCGGAAGTTTATTATGACCTGGTAGAAAAGATCGCTCTGCGTAAAACAGAACGCCAGAAATTTGTGGACGGTATTGTCGCAGAAGTGCGTGCCCATATCGAAAAAGCGGGTATCAAAGCACAGATCGACGGCCGTGTCAAACATTTCTTCAGCATTTACAAAAAGATGGTAAACCAGGACAAAACGCTCGATCAGATCTATGATCTTTTTGCAGTGCGTATCATCGTAGATACGGTCAAGGACTGTTATGCGGCACTCGGTGTGATACATGAGATGTACAAACCGATTCCGGGACGTTTTAAAGATTATATTGCGATGCCGAAACCGAACATGTATCAGTCTCTGCATACGACGCTGATCGGACCTGGCGGAAGACCGTTTGAGATACAGATCCGTACGTTTGAGATGCATCGTACCGCAGAATATGGTATTGCGGCACACTGGAAATACAAAGAAGCATCAAACAACGGAGGAACCGTCAATGTTTCCAAACAGGAAGAAGAGAAACTGAGCTGGCTGCGACAGATTCTGGAATGGCAGAAGGATATGTCGGACGGCAAAGAGTTTATGAGTCTCTTAAAGAGCGATCTGGATCTGTTTGCAGAAAGTGTCTACTGTTTCACACCGGCTGGTGACGTCAAGAATCTGCCAAATGGTTCCACACCGATCGATTTTGCATACAGCATCCACAGTGCGGTCGGAAACAAGATGATCGGTGCCAGGGCGAACGGCAAGCTGGTCAACATCGATTATGTGATCCAGAACGGGGACCGTATCGAGATCATCACTTCGCAGAATTCCAAAGGTCCGAGCCGTGACTGGCTGAAGATCGTAAAGAGTGCCCAGGCAAAGAACAAGATCAATCAGTGGTTCCGCAATGAATTAAAAGAAGACAATATTACCCGCGGTAAGGAACTGATGGCAGCTTACTGCAAGAGCCGTAGTGTTACATTAAGCGACCTGATGAAACCGTCTTACATGGAGAGTGTGATGCGTAAGTATGGTTTTCGTGACTGGGATTCTGCACTGGCAGCGATCGGACATGGCGGTCTGAAAGAAGGACAGGTTGTTAACAAGCTTCTGGATGAGTACAACAAGCAGCACCAGAAGGAGATCACGGATGAGCATATCATGGAAGCTGCTGAGGGCAAAGAAAAGATGCGGATCGCCAAATCCGGGAACGGCATTGTCGTAAAAGGCATCCATGATGTGGCAGTGCGTTTCTCCAAATGCTGTTCACCGGTTCCGGGAGATGAGATCGTTGGATTTGTGACAAGGGGGCGCGGCATTTCTGTTCACAGGACAGACTGCGTAAATGTGATGAACCTTTCAGAAACAGACAGGGCAAGACTGATCGAGGCAGAATGGCAGAAATCTGAGCAGGATAAAAACGAACGTTACACCGTAGAGATCAAGATTTTCGGATACAACCGTACCGGACTTCTTGTGGATATTTCCAAGATTTTTACAGAACGGAAGATTGACCTGAGTTCTCTGAACTGCCGTGTGAACAAACAGGGCGTTGCCACGATCCTGCTTACCTTTGATGTACAGGGCAAAGAAGAACTTGCAAGCCTGACTGCCAAGATCCGTCAGATCGAGAGTGTGATCGATATCCAGCGTACTTCAGGCTGATCAGAGGAGGCGTTTATGGGAAATATAAAAATAGAAAAAATGGTGCTCGGCATGGTGCAGACCAATACCTGGTTTGTGATAAATGAGAAAACAAAGGAACTGATCCTGATCGATCCGGCGGATGATGCCGGGCGGATCATCCGGAAGATTGAAGCGGATGGCCTGAAATTGCAGGGGATTCTGCTCACGCATGGTCATTTTGATCATATCGGTGCGGTGGATGATTTAAGAGCATATTTTAAAGGTGTACAGTGTTATGCCGGCGAGAAGGAAGAGGAAGTACTGGAAAATGGCAGTTACAATCTTTCTGCTTCCTGGGCTGCTGCTCTGTCGATCCGTGCAGACCGTCTGCTGAGAGATAAGGAAACTTTGACTCTTGCAGGGTTTAAGATCAAGGTGATCGAGACACCGGGGCATACAAAGGGCGGTGTCTGTTATTATCTGTCGGAAGAAGGAGTACTGTTTTCCGGGGATACACTGTTTCGCACCAGCGTCGGGAGAACGGATTTTCCAACCGGCAGCATGTCACAGATCGTGCGTTCCGTGCAGTATCTGACGGAGAAGCTGCCTGGTGATACAGTCGTTTATCCGGGACACCAGGAAATAACGACGATTGCCTATGAACAAAGATTTAACCCGTATTTATCTTAGCGGGAGTGCGATCTCCGACTAAGATAAACGCTCCGCGAGGCACACATTGTCCGGTAGATCATGGCTTTGTGCCGACCGGAACGTTTGCAAATAAAAATGAAATGAGTAGAACAGATGATAGCAATACAGTTCCAAAAGAGAGATTTTGAGTATGATGTATACAATCTGGTGAAATCGTTTTATCCGGAAGAAGAGATCGTTTTGTCTGACGATGACAGTCCGGCAGCGGAATACGATGAAAAAATCTCTCTTTTTTACGGGAAAAATAAGATAAGCATCCGCATCGAGCGTGTAAGCGGTGACCGGAAACGTCAGGAAGAAGGCGTGTGGCTCACAGAAGAGATGCACGGGCGGAAAGAAAGAAAAAATCAGACAAAAATTTTGCTGTACCATATGCTGCAGAAAAGAACCGGACAGGAACTTCCGTGGGGAACACTGACCGGTGTGCGGCCGACGAAAATACCGATGGCACTGATCGATGCCGGACATTCTAACGTGGAGACGGCAAAGATCATGAGGGAGCAGTATCTGGTCAGCAGGGAAAAAACGGCACTGGCTGTTTCAATTGCCAACAGAGAACGTCATATCCTGGAGGATATTGACTATAAAAACGGATACAGCCTTTACATCGGGATTCCATTCTGCCCAACGATCTGTGCATACTGTTCGTTCAGTTCCAGTCCGTTAAAAGTGTGGAAAAATAAGGTCGATGATTATCTGAATGCACTTTGCCATGAAATCCGGGAAACGGCGAGTATGTGGGCCGGTCAGGTCCTGGATACGATCTATATCGGAGGAGGCACGCCGACCACGCTGGAGCCGCATCAGCTGGAGCGTTTATTGTCTGAAGTGGAAAAATGTTTTGATATCAGCCACATAAAAGAGTATACTGTGGAGGCGGGCAGACCGGACAGTATCACATGGGAGAAGCTGGCTGTGATCCGAAAGCATCCGGTGACCAGGATTTCCATCAATCCGCAGACGATGAACCAGAAGACGCTGGATATCATTGGAAGACGGCATACGGTGGAAGACATCCGAAAGGCATTTGCCGATGCCAGAGAGCTTGGGTTTGACAATATCAACATGGATCTGATCGTAGGACTTCCGGGAGAAGGCATCGAAGAGGTGGAGCACACCATGCAGGAGGTGTTATCTCTTGATCCGGACAGCATCACCGTACATTCTCTGGCCATCAAACGTGCGGCACGTCTCAACCTGTTTAAAGATGAATATAAAGAGATGACTTTCACAAACAATCAGAGGATCATGGAGATGACGGAGCAGTATGCGGCAAAAGCCGGTATGTTCCCATATTATCTCTACCGCCAGAAGAATATGAAGGGCAATTTTGAGAATGTCGGATATGCAAAACCGGAAAAAGAAGGCATTTACAATATCCTGATCATGGAAGAGAAGCAGTCGATCCTGGCACTTGGAGCCGGTGCTTCGACCAAGTTTGTGATGAATGACCGTATTGAGCGTGCGGAAAATGTAAAGGATATTAAAAACTATATCGAGCGGATCGATGAAATGATAGAACGTAAGAAACAGGGTTATTGTGACTATGAAAAAAACCGGGTATAATATCATACAGTTCAGCCTGAGCAAAGAACTGCAGCATGGGATGATGGTCAGTATTCTGGCCGGAGAGCTTGCAAGAAAGGCGGGACTGTCAGAAGAACAGTGCCACGAGCTGTCGATCGCAGGACTTCTGCATGACATCGGGAAACTTGAGATGGCAAAATATGTGTATCAGAAAGGACAGAAGCCGCTTACGATTGAGGAGATCAAGTATGTAAGGCTTCATCCGACACTGGGATATGCGATCACATCGCAAAATCATTATTCGGATTTTATCATAAAAAGCATTTTATATCATCACGAAAATTATGACGGCAGCGGTTTCCCATCGAACCTGAAGGAAGATGAGATCCCCATTGGGGCGAGGATCCTTCGGATCTGTGATGTGTTTGCGGCACTGATCTCCGATCGACCGTACCGCAGAGCTTTTTCATGGGAAAAGGCGGTTGCCATTATGATTGAAGAAATAAAAAATTTTGACCTGAAACTGTTTTTGTGTTTTCTGGAGATCATTCATGATGAGGTCATCTGTGAAAGGCTTCGGACATGTGAACAGATGAAATGGGATTTAGAGGAGGATACTTTATGGCAATGAAGAAGAAGCCGGTAACCGGCATGAAAGATATTACACCACGCGAGATGGAGATCCGCGATTACGTGATCCGTATGATCAAAGATACTTACGGAACGTTTGGATTTTCTTCCATCGAGACACCTTGTGTGGAGCACATCGAGAACCTCTCCAGCAAGCAGGGCGGAGAAAACGAAAAACTGATCTTTAAGATTTTAAAAAGAGGCGAAAAACTGAAGATCGACACGGCCGAAACCGAGATGGATCTGGTCGACGGCGGACTACGGTACGACCTGACTGTTCCGCTGTCCAGATATTATGCAAACAATGCAAACAATCTGCCAAGTCCGTTCAAAGCACTGCAGATGGGAAATGTATGGCGTGCAGACAGACCGCAGAGAGGCCGTTACCGCCAGTTCATGCAGTGTGATATCGATATTCTCGGCGAGCCGACGATCCTGGCAGAGATCGAGCTGATCCTGGCAACTTCCACGCTGGTCGGCAAACTGGACTTTGAAAACTTTACGATCCGCATCAACGACCGCAGGATCTTAAAAGCCATGGCAGCATGCAGCGGTTTTCCGGAAGAAAGCTACGATACCGTCTTTATCATTCTGGATAAGATGGACAAGATCGGCAAAGAAGGCGTGGCAGAAGAGCTGGAAAAAGAAGGATTTGCAAAAGAGAGCATCGACAAGTACCTGTCCCTGTTTGATGAGGTGACCGAAGATGTAAATGGCGTACGCCGCTTAAAAGAACTTCTGGAAGGCTTCCTGGATCAGAAGATCGCAGAAGAACTGGAGACGATCATCCAGAGTGTTGACACTGTCAAGACAGCAAAATTCCAGATCGTGTTCGATCCGACCCTCGTTCGCGGTATGTCCTACTATACCGGATCGATCTTCGAGATCAGCATTGATGGATTCGGAGGTTCCGTCGGAGGAGGCGGCCGCTACGATGAAATGATCGGCAAATTCACCGGTCAGAAGACCTGTGCATGCGGATTCTCCATCGGATTTGAACGTATTGTCATGCTGCTTCTGGAACGTGATTATCAGGTTCCGAGCAATGCAGGTAAGAAAGCATATCTGATTGAGAAAAATATGCCGGGTGACAAGCTGGCTGCAATTTTCAAAGAAGCCGCAGAAGAACGCAAGAACGGCAACATCGTAAGCGTCAATATGATGAAGAAAAATAAAAAATTCCAGAAGGAACAGATGACGGCAGAAGGCTACACAGAATTCAAAGAATTTTTCTGTGACGGCATCAAATAAAGGAGGACAAAAGCAAATGGCTGAATCAATGAAAGGCCTGCACAGAAGCCACAGATGTGCAGAAGTCGTAAACGCAGCGATCGGCAGCGAAGTAACTGTCATGGGCTGGGTACAGAAAAGAAGAAATCTTGGTGGTATGATTTTTGTTGATTTAAGAGACAGAAGCGGTCTGTTACAGATTGTTTTTGATGAGAATGATATCGGAACCGAAGGATATGAAAAAGCCGGCAAGCTGAGAAGTGAGTTTGTCATTGCCGTAACCGGTAAACTGGAAAAACGCGGCGGAGCAGTAAACGAAAATCTTGCAACCGGCGAGCTGGAAGTAAGAGCAGAGAGTCTGCGTATTCTTTCCGAGTCCGAGACACCGCCGTTTCCGATCGAAGAGCATATCCAGACAAGAGATGAACTTCGTCTGAAATATCGTTATCTGGATCTGCGTCGTCCGAACCTGCAAAGAAACCTGCTGCTTCGAAGCAAAGTAGCAACAGCGATCCGTCGCTTTATGGATGCAGAAGGATTTCTGGAGATCGAAACACCGATCCTGATCAAGAGTACTCCGGAAGGTGCAAGAGACTACCTCGTACCAAGCCGTGTACATCCGGGCAGCTTCTATGCACTGCCGCAGTCACCGCAGCTGCTCAAACAGCTGCTTATGTGTTCCGGATACGACCGCTATTTCCAGATCGCAAAATGTTTCCGTGACGAGGACTTAAGAGCAGACCGTCAGCCGGAGTTCACACAGGTCGATATGGAGCTTTCTTTCGTTGATATGGACGATGTCATTGATGTCAATGAGCGTCTCCTGAAATACATTTTTAAAGAGATCGGCGTGGATGTACAGCTGCCGATCCAGCGTATGACCTGGCAGGAAGCCATGGACCGTTTCGGCTCTGACAAACCGGATATCCGTTTCGGCATGGAACTGCAGGACGTATCGGAAGTCGTAAAAGGCTGCGGATTCGGTGTATTTACCGGAGCACTGGAAAACGGCGGAACCGTTCGCGGTATCAATGCCAAAGGACAGGGGCATATGCCGAGAAAGAAGATTGATGCACTGGTAGAAGTAGCAAAGACTTATGGTGCCAAAGGACTGGCATATCTGGCAGTCAATGAAGACGGAACTTACAAATCTTCTTTTGCAAAATTCTTTGAAGAAGAACAGTTAAAAGAACTGGTAAAAGCAATGGACGGAGAACCGGGAGACTTACTGCTGTTTGCTGCGGACAAGAAAAAAGTTGTTTGGGATGTGCTCGGTGCACTGCGTCTGCATCTGGCAAAGAGTCTGGATCTGCTGAAAAAAGACGATTTCCGTTTCCTGTGGGTTACGGAGTTCCCACTGCTTGAGTGGTCCGAAGAACAAAATCGTTTCGTTGCCATGCATCATCCGTTTACCATGCCGATGGAAGAAGACCTCGATAAGATCGACAGCGATCCGGGAGCAGTACGTGCTCAGGCATACGATATCGTACTGAACGGAAATGAGATCGGTGGCGGAAGTATCCGAATCCACCAGGATGATATTCAGTCCAAGATGTTCGAAGTACTTGGATTTACGCCGGAACAGGCACAGAAACAGTTCGGATTCCTTCTGGATGCATTCAAATATGGAGTACCGCCACACGCAGGACTGGCATACGGACTGGACCGTCTGATCATGCTGATGGCAGGAGAAGACAGCATCCGTGAAGTTATGGCCTTCCCGAAAGTAAAAGATGCTTCCTGCCTGATGATGCAGGCACCGGATGAAGTAGATCCGAAGCAGCTGGAAGAGCTTGGTCTTGAGATCGAGAAAAAAGAAGAAAAAGAAGAAAAATAAAAAGACAGGATAACAGAAAATCCCGGATAACTGAAGAAATTCAGAAATCCGGGATTTTTTATCTTATTCGGATTGCAATCTCCGACCAGGATGACCGCTCGTTCGCTGAGTCGGCTTTTACTGTTCTGTATCCGATACACTGTCAGAAACATCAACGGATCCATTTTGAAAAGCCTGAATGGCAGCTCCGGCATTTCCAAGAAGTGCATTGGTGAAATCTTCGTTCAGCTGGATTTCCCAGGAAGAGCCGTTGTTTGTAAAATGGATCGTCACTTCGGTATCCGTCGTGTCGGTGTTTTCTGTCAGTGCCTGTGCAAGCAGAGCGGCTGTTTCATCGGCAAGCTCGCTGGAAGAGGCACGGAGTGACTTTGAGGTAGCCGCATAGTGTATCAGAAGATCCTGATAATGTTTTAATACACGCTCCATATCCAGGCTGGTGATGGAAAGTGTTGCCGTGGCAGATTTTTCTGCCTGGTCTTCCTGAACCGACAGGATTTTATAAGAGATACATTTACTTAATTGTTCGGCAAGAGCATGGTCCACTTTCTCATAGTCCTTGCTGTACGTGGCAAAAATATCATGCATGTTCAGATAAGATTTCCATTGGTCCGGGGACTTTTCTTTCAGCCCTTCCATGACAACGTTAATGATCTCTTCTGGTGTGACCAGATATGGATCTTTCAGATAGGTGATAAAACCGCTGACCAGATCATCCTCCAGCTGATCCGTATTCTGGATCATCCAGCCATCCTCCGTTTTCAGAAGCTTAATATCCGCTTCGGTGGTCACCAGATCATAGGTGTTTTCGGATAAAACATCGCCAAGCAGTGCAAAATAAGAGTTCAGCGTCATATTTTCCGATGAGCCGCTGCCCGTACCTTTCTTGACGAGAGCCAGACAGATATCCTTTGCGAGGGCATGCGTATCCAGATTGGTGATCTCTACGTGCACCGTCGCTTTCTTATCATCCACGGAAGAACTCTTTATCTTATAATCGAAATTCTGAAAGAACCGTTTTACCGCTTCAGTTGTCTCGATTCCGACATCGCTGCTGGAAGAATGGGAACTCATCATATCCTCATAGGAAACAAAAGCCTTGATCGTGCTCTCATCCAGCTCTTTGATCAGGTTCAGTTCCTTTTTGACAGCACGTTTCGGAGAGTCCTTGGAACATCCGCCGAGCGAAAAAGGCATGACCAGAAGCAAAAGGATCAGGAGCAGAGAGGCAGAAAAATATTTCCGGTTCATAGCGTCCTCCTTATAGCAAATTTAAATTTATTTTATCCGATATCAAAGATATTGTCAAACATCTTGACATTTTTGCAAAAGTTATATATATTTAAACAAACTTGCAAATGAATAAAACTTCAGGAAGAGAGGATCAGATATGTATTCGTTAGATGAAGTAAAATCCGTAGACCCGGAAATCGCATCCTGTATCGTCAAAGAAGAGGAACGTCAGAACAGCCACATTGAGCTGATCGCTTCCGAAAACTGGGTAAGCAAAGCTGTCATGGCAGCCATGGGCAGCCCATTGACGAATAAATATGCAGAAGGATATCCGGGAAAACGTTATTATGGAGGATGCCAGTGTGTAGATGAGGTAGAGCAGCTTGCCATTGACCGTGCCAAAGAACTGTTTGGATGCACCTATGCCAATGTACAGCCACATTCCGGAGCACAGGCAAATATGGCAGTCTTTTTTGCCATGTTAAAGCCGGGAGATACCGTGATGGGCATGAACCTTGCACACGGCGGACATCTGACACACGGAAGCCCTGCAAATTTTTCCGGTGCATATTTTAACATTGTACCGTATGGCGTAAACGATGACGGCGTGATCGATTACGAAGAAGTCAGAAGGATCGCAAACGAATGTCATCCGAAACTGATCGTAGCCGGTGCCAGTGCCTATGCAAGGATCATCGATTTCAAGAAGTTCCGCGAGATCGCCGATGAAGTCGGTGCGTATCTGATGGTGGATATGGCACATATCGCAGGACTTGTGGCAGCAGGACTCCATCCAAGCCCGATCCCGTATGCGGATGTGACAACGACCACAACACACAAAACGCTGCGTGGACCAAGAGGCGGTCTGATCCTCTCGAGCGAAGAAACAGCAAAGAAATTTAACTTTAACAAAGCTATTTTCCCTGGCACACAGGGTGGACCGCTGATGCATGTGATCGCAGCAAAAGCTGTCTGCTTTAAAGAAGCACTGTCAGATGATTTCAAGATATATGCTCAGGGTGTTATTGACAATGCCCAGGCACTTTGCAGCGGCCTTACAAAACGCGGCATCCGCATTGTTTCCGGAAAGACGGAAAATCATCTGATGCTGGTGGATCTGACCAACCTTGGAAAGACCGGAAAAGAAGCAGAAAACCTGCTGGATGAGGTCAACATCACCTGCAATAAAAATACCATACCAAACGATCCGAAATCCGCTTTTGTGACAAGCGGTGTCCGACTTGGAACGGCAGCTGTCACCTCAAGAGGCATGAATACCGAAGACATGGATGTGATCGCAGAAGCGATCGCCATCGTACTGAAAGAGGAAGAAAATGCTGCAAAACGGGCAAAAGCTCTGGTGAAAGGTCTGACGGAGAAATATCCGCTGATCTAAAAAATCGAATAAAATATCCGGAAGGCTCCTGCATATGCGGGAGCCTTTTTGATGGCAAAGTGAAGTGTGAATACAGAACGTTCAAACTTTAAAAGAAAATTAAGTATTCAATAAAAAGGGAATGTGTTATACTGTACGGGTCAGAGAAATATCTGTTTATAAATCAGAGGCAGGAGGTAAATATGAATAAAAAGAAATTGATCATAGGGGGGACTGCGGCAGGCGTGATCCTTGTTGCGGCAATCTTTGGATTTGTTTTTCTGAAGGGACATTCATCCGGTTCTTCAGACAGTGGAGATCTGGTGTATGTGGATTCTGTGACATCGATCATGGGACTTGGAAGCGGTACCGGACAGCTGAACCGTTTCGCAGGTGTGGTGGAGCCGCAGAAAACGGTGACGATCAAACAGTCATCTGACAAAAAGGTAAAAGAATGTTATGTAAAAGAAGGCGATGAGGTCAAAAAAGGCCAGAAGCTTTTTATTTATGATACATCAGAAGCGGAGGAGAACCTTTCTAGCAAAGAGATCGAGATCGACCGCATTAAGATGGATATCGAAACTTACAAATCAAATGTTGCAACACTTCAGAAAGAAAAAGCAAATGCGTCCAGCGAAGATCAGCTGGATTATACTGTGCGTATCCAGTCTGCCCAGAACAACCAGAAAAAGAGCGAATACGAGCTGAAAAGCACGCAGCAGGAGATCGAGCAGCTTAAAAAGAGCATTCAGGAAGCAGAAGTGACAAGTGAGATCGACGGAGTCGTAAAATCCATCAACGATTCCAGTGATGACAGTGCCGGATATTCCGGCTCTTCTTCGGATGATTCCAATGCGTATATGACGCTTTTATCGACCGGACATTACCGCATCAAAGGTACGATAAATGAACAGAACCGTACTTCCTTAAATGAAGGTGATGCCGTGATCGTACATTCCCGTGTAGACGAAAACCAGACCTGGAAAGGTACCGTAAGCACGATCGATCTGGAGCATCCGGAGGAAAACAGCGACAGCGGCTATTATATGAGCAGTTCTTCTTCAAGTGATACGACAAGTTCCAGCAACTATCCGTTTTACATTGATCTGGAGGATGACAGTGACCTGATGCTCGGACAGCATGTTTATGTGGAAAAAGACGAAGGCCAGACAGAAAACAGAGAGGGCCTGTGGCTGACAAGCTATTATATCATCCAGGAAGACGGACAGGATCCTTACGTCTGGGCAGCCGGCAGGCACGATAAGATCGAAAAACGCAAAGTAACGCTTGGCGAATATGATGAAAAACTCGATCAGTATCAGATCACGGACGGTCTGACGGAGGATGATTATATCGCTTACCCGGAAGATTCCATCACAGAGGGCGAAAAAGTAACAAAAAATATCGAAGATATATATGGAAACAGCGATGATGGCTCTGATGGAAGTATGGATGATGGTGTGGATTCGGATGTCATGAACGGATCTGATGATGGAGAGATCATAGGAGGATCTGACGAGGATGTTATGCCAAAGGAGGCCGGAAGTGCATCCGATATGATAAACAGTGCGGATGATAATATGCCGGATGAAGAAGATTATCCGGACGACAGTGCAGATGACAGTGCAGGCAGCATGCCGGACGGGGCAGCAGAAACCGGAGATCGTCCTGCAAGTGCAGAATAATGCGGCATTGGAGGAAAAGACAGTGATATTGGAATTGAAACATATATATAAAGACTATATTCAGGGCAGCATGGTTGTTCCGGTCTTGAAGGATATCAATCTCCAGGTAGAGAAAGGAGAATATCTGGCGATCATGGGTCCGTCCGGTTCCGGAAAGTCCACGCTTATGAATATCGTGGGCTGCCTGGACCGTGCGACAAAGGGAGAATTCATCCTGGACGGTCATATGGTGGGCGGTATGAAAGACAATGATCTGGCGGATCTAAGGCTCAATACGATCGGTTTTGTATTTCAGACGTTTCAGCTTCTGCCAAGACAGACTGCACTGGATAATGTTGCACTGCCGCTGATCTATGCGGGCGTACCGAAAGCAGAGCGTATGAAACGTGCGGCGGCGGCACTTGACAAGGTCGGACTTTCTGACCGTATGAATTTTATCCCGAATCAGCTTTCCGGAGGTCAGAAACAGCGTGTAGCAATCGCCAGAGCGATCGTCAACAATCCGGAAATCCTTCTGGCGGATGAGCCGACCGGTGCACTGGATTCCAAGTCTAGTCATCAGGTCATGGAGCTTTTCCAGAAGTTAAATGACGAAGGAGTTACCGTTGTCATGATCACGCACGACAGCCATGTGGCACAGTGTGCAAAGCGGATCGTTGACATTTTTGACGGTGAGATTTCAGAACGTGACCGAAAGGAGGAAACTCTTTGAAGAAAAAGAATGTGATGATCATAACGGCAGCGGTACTGGTGTGTGCGATCACAATCACGGGGATCGCAAGAGCAGTAAGAGGCGGCGGCAGTGCCGTGGATGTCACGCAGGTATCTTACCTGAACAGCGGCTGGTGGGATGAAGGCACTTCAACCAGCGGTTATGTTACGGCAAATGCTTCTCAGGATGTCTATCTGGAAAGCGACAGCGTGGTAGAGAAAGTTTATGTGAAAAAGGGTGACAAAGTCAAGATTGGCGATACCCTTCTGGAATATGACAAGACCCTTCTGCAGCTGAATCTGGAAGAAGAACAGATCAACAAACAGATTCAGGAGTTGGAACTGCAGGGAGCAAAAAATGATCTGGAAAAATTAAAGAAGATCACACCAGTGCCAGACAGTGAAGGCGGCTCATCCGGTGTCTCTCCTCTGGATGAGCCGGATGACAGTTCAGATGATCTGGATGACAGTGGAGCAGATGGATATGAGGAAGCCAGGGCAGCGATTGTGAAACATAATGTTTCACTGGTTTCCACGGCAGTAGGTGCGGATGTGCAGGTCATTGACGGAAACAGCGATGGCAGTGACAGCACCGGAACGGCCGGCGGGGAGACAACGCAGCAGACTGAAAGCCAGACGCCAGAAAGCACGACGCCTTCCACGGAGCCGGCATATCCGGCAGAAACGGAATCCGAGCCGGAAACAGAAGAAGAGACGGAAGATTCTCCGCTTGCAAAGACAAAGGCGTATCAGAAACTGGATTATAAGACGAAATACTATAAAGGAAGCGGGACGAAAAGCGATCCATATGTTTATCTTTGCAAAGAAGGAGCAGAGGTTTCGGCATCTTTCATGAACAAAATCCTTGGATTCAATACCGATGGCAGTTCCAGAAAAGAAGGCGGTGTGAATAAAGACGGAAAAGGCTGCTATGCAGTTTTGCAGATCAGGGAAGGAGATTCTCTGGCAGGCGGATTTATCAAGTCCGTGACAGTCAACGGGACGATTGATACAGACAAAGCATATGCCCCGGATGTGACCTGGATCTTTACCAGCCAGGGCATTACCAAAAAAGTGCCGGATATCCAGGATCCGCAGAACGATGATCCGGATGAACCGGACGATCCGGATGAGCCAGACGATCCGGGTGATGATCCGTTTGAACCGGGTGATGGCGTTTATACCGTATCAGAACTCAAACAGGCGATCGCCGAAAAAGAAAAAGAAATCAAGGAACTTGAGCTGGATATCCGTGATGCGGAAGTCAGTGTCAGCCAGGCACAGAGAAAACTGGATGAGGCTACGGTGAAGGCAACAATCAACGGTGTGGTGAAAACCGTCGGCGATCCGAAAGTCGGACAGGTTGACGGAGAAGCTTTTCTGACAGTGACAAGCAACAAAGGAATGTATGTGAAGGGCAGCATCAGCGAGATGGATCTCGGAAACGTCGTTGTCGGTTCCACAATTACCGGAACGGCACAGGAGAGCGGTACACCGATCACAGCAGAGATCACAGAGATTTCCAAATATCCGTCTAACTCTGATGGCAATTATTATGGCGGAGAAAGCAATCCAAACGCCTCCAGCTATCCTTTTACTGCCTATATTGAGGATTCTGATGATCTGATCAATCATGAATACGTGGATATCCAGATCGAAGGAAACGGCGGAAACGGATCTTCCGTTTATCTGCCGAAAGCACTGATCCGCATGGAAAACGGGCAGAGCTATGTATATATAGAAGGAAAAAATAAAAAACTGAAAAAACAGTATGTCCGTACAGGACAGACATTATATTCCACCTATATTGAAGTAAAAGAAGGAGTCAGTGAGACAGACTGGATCGCCTTTCCATACGGAAAAGCAGTAAAAGAAGGTGCACCGGTAAAAGAACTGGAAGGAAGCGGATTTGCAGATCAGTTATACTGATCGGGCATGCGTTTTTCAGTACTTGCCGTGCAGTTGAAAACAGGAGGTAGAATGTGTTAGAAAATATAAGACTGGCATTTCAGGGTGTATGGTCGCATAAACTGCGTTCTATGCTGACGATGCTCGGTATTATTATCGGTATTGCATCCATTATTTCCATTGTTTCTACGATTCAGGGAACGAACGAACAGATCAAGCAGAATCTGATCGGCGGCGGAAATAATACGGTAGATATAGAGCTTTACCGTGCAGATGAAAAAATTCAGGTGTCGGATTACGAACAGGCACCGAGCGGCGTGCCGACCATAACGGATGATATTCTGCAGGAGATCAAAGACGTGGACGGTGTGGAGAGTGCCGCCGCCTACTACAGCAGAAGTTATGCCGACAGTATTTATTATAATAATAACTCTCTTCAGGGAGCACAGGTACTTGGCGTAGACAATAATTATTTCAGTACGACCGGTTATGTAGTGCGTACCGGCCGTACCTTCCGGGAAGAGGACTACAAAGAATTCCATAAAGTCGTGATCCTGGATCAGTCGGCAGCGACGAGCCTGTTTCAGGAGGAAAGTCCGCTCGGAAAAACGATCGAGATCAACAAAGAGCCGTTTACGGTTATCGGCATTGCACAGAAACTGGAAGAATTTGAGCCGACGATCAATAGCTTTGAAGAATATAATAACTATAAAGGAAACGAAAGTCTTGGCGTGGTCTACATTCCTTCCGCATGCTGGTGCATTCCGTATCAGTATGACGAGCCGCAGAATGTTGTGGTACGTGCATCATCCACCGAGACGATGACAAAAGTCGGACAGAAAAGTGCAGATATCCTGAATGGCTACATGAATGTAAAAGAAGACGATGTAAAATACAAAGCAACGAATGTGCTGGAACTTGCAGCACAAATCCAGAGTTCCAGTGCCACGATGAACACGCAGCTGATCTGGATCGCAAGTATTTCTCTTCTGGTCGGCGGTATCGGCGTTATGAACATCATGCTGGTATCGGTAACCGAGCGAACGAGCGAGATCGGACTGAAAAAGGCGATCGGAGCCAAGAAACGCAGCATCCTGACGCAGTTTCTGACGGAGGCGGTTGTGCTGACAAGTCTTGGCGGAATTATCGGAGTGATCGCAGGAAATATCCTGGCACAGGTCATCCATAAAGTTTCCGGGACACCGGTGGCGATCAGTATTCCGGCAATTCTGATCTCTGTGCTGTTTTCCATGGTGATCGGAATCGTGTTCGGACTGCTCCCGTCGGTACAGGCCGCAAACCTCGATCCGATCGATGCTCTGCGTCACGAATAAGCACGAAGAAATCAGAAAAAAGGCTTGCACTTGGAAAATTTTTATGATACACTACCAGAGGCAAAAAATAATCACGTGTGTGGATTCTGAAGATGGTGCTGCATGGCAGTTGATTAGGAAGCAAAAGCACACGGAAGAAAAACCAAAAGGAGAAAAGACATGAGTGTAATTTCAATGAAACAGTTACTGGAAGCAGGTGTTCATTTCGGACATCAGACAAGAAGATGGAACCCTAAAATGGCTCCGTACATCTACACAGAGAGAAATGGTATCTACATCATCGACCTGCAGAAAACAGTAGGTATGGTAGACACAGCTTACAAAGCAGTAGAAGATATCGTAGCTGACGGCGGTACCGTTCTTTTCGTTGGTACAAAGAAACAGGCTCAGGATGCTGTTAAGACAGAAGCTGAGAGATGCGGAATGTACTATGTAAACGAAAGATGGCTTGGTGGTATGCTGACAAATTTCAAGACCATCCAGAGCAGAATCAAACGTCTGAAAGAGATCGAGGCTATGCAGGAAGACGGTACTTTTGATGTACTGCCGAAAAAAGAAGTTATCGCTCTGAAAAAAGAGATGGATAAACTGCAGAAAAACCTTGGCGGTATCAAAGACATGAAGAAAATCCCGGATGCTATCTTCGTAGTAGATCCGAAAAAAGAAAGAATCTGTGTTCAGGAAGCTCATACACTGGGTATCACTCTGATCGGTATTGCAGATACAAACTGTGATCCGGAAGAACTGGATTATGTAATCCCAGGTAATGATGATGCTATCCGTGCCGTAAAACTGATCGTTTCCAAGATGGCAGACGCTGTTATCGAAGCAAATCAGGGTGCAGAAGAAGCAGTAGCTGAAGAAGCTGCAGAAACAGAAGAAGCAGCTGAATAATCAATAGATACAAAGCAAATATACCACTTATTATCCGGAGGAAAATAAAATGGCAGTTACAGCAAAACTGGTAAAAGAGTTAAGAGAGATGACCGGAGCAGGTATGATGGACTGTAAAAAAGCCCTGACTGCTACAGACGGTGATATGGACAAGGCTGTTGAGTTCCTGAGAGAAAAAGGACTGGCAACCGCTCAGAAAAAAGCAGGAAGAATTGCAGCAGAAGGTATCGTAATGCTGAAAGTTTCCGAAGACGGCAAAAAAGCTGTTGCAGTAGAAGTAAATGCTGAGACAGACTTTGTTGCAAAGAATGAAAAGTTCCAGGGATATGTTGCACAGGTTGCAGAACTGGCTCTGAACACAAAAGCAGCAGATATCGATGCATTTATGGAAGAAGAGTGGACATTCAGCGAGTCCGCTACTGTAAAAGAAGAACTGGCTCATCAGATCGCAACCATCGGCGAGAACATGAACATCCGTCGTTTTACACAGGTTACAGAAGAAAACGGTTTCGTAGCTTCTTATACACACATGGGCGGTAAGATCGGTGTTCTGGTTGACGTTGAGACAGACGTTGTAAACGATGCAGTAAAAGAAATGGCTAAAAACGTAGCAATGCAGGTTGCAGCTCTGAAACCGCTGTACACAAACGACAGCGAAGTAAGTGCAGAATACATTGCTCATGAAAAAGAAATCCTGCTGGCTCAGATCATGAATGATCCGAAAGAATCCCAGAAACCGGAAAAGGTTATCCAGGGCATGATCGCAGGCCGTATCAACAAAGAGCTGAAAGAAATCTGTCTGCTGGATCAGGTATATGTAAAAGCAGAAGACGGAAAACAGTCTGTTGGTAAATACGTTCAGGAAGTAGCAAAAGCAAATAACGCAAACATCACAATCAAAGGTTTCGTAAGATTTGAAACAGGCGAAGGTCTGGAGAAAAAAGAAGAAAACTTTGCAGAAGAAGTTGCAAAACAGATGAAATAAATCATAAGTTATCATAACTTGATTTTATAAAAAAAATTCTATTTTATAACGGGTGAAAACCCACATTATAGAGGAGAAAATCCCTTAAATGTACTATTTTTAGTATGTTTGAGGGATTTTTTTTGCTTTCTGAATCCTGAAAATGCAAAATATCTTAAATTCATAAAATATCATAAATTATCACGTCTTATCGTAGAATTTTGGTTTATTTTGGTTTGATTTGGGAAAATTTTGGTTCAACCAAATTAGATGCGAAGTCTTCCTGTTTCTTTAGTAAGACGAAAATGTAACACAATAATCAGAGCCGATATGAGTTTTCATTCTAAAAAATGTATAAGGAGGAAGAAAGAAATGTGTAAGGTAATTGCAATAGCAAACCAGAAGGGTGGAGTAGGAAAAACTACTACAACAGTTAATTTAGGTATTGGATTAGCAAGAAAGGGAAAAAGGGTTGTGTTAATAGATGCAGACCCACAGGGTAGCATGACAGTAAGTCTTGGAATTGATGAACCAGACAAGATTGAGTATTCATTGGCAAATGTGTTAATGGATGTTGTAAATGAGGAAGAAATCGATTATGCAAAAATAATTTTAAAACATGAAGAAAATATTGATTTTATTCCGGCAAACATAGAGTTGGCAGGATTAGAGGTTTCTATGGTTAATGTAATGAGCAGGGAATTAGTAATGAAAAGATTTATTTCTAATATAAAAGAAAACTATGACTATATTCTCATTGACTGTATGCCAAGCCTTGGAATGATAACTATTAATGCGCTTGTATGTGCCAATTCAGTACTAATTCCAGTTCAGGCATCGTATTTACCGGTAAAAGGATTACAGCAGTTAATAAAGACGATAAGCAGAGTAAGAAGACAGATAAATCCGGAGCTAAAAATAGAAGGTATGGTTATGACAATGGTTGATATGCGTTCTAACTATACAAAGGACATATTAGAGGCATTAGAGAGCACCTACGGAGAAACAATTGGAATATTTGACAGCAGAATACCAATGTCAGTAAGAGCTGCAGAAACAAGTGCTGAGGGAAAGAGTATATATATTCATGATCCAAGGGGAAAGGTGGCAAAAAGTTATGAAGAATTAACAGAGGAGGTGCTTGTACATGAGTAAAGTAAGAGAAAAAATAAAATTAACAAGTTATGATGAATTATTGAAAGTGGAAATAACAGATGGATTAAAAGAAATAGATGTAGATAAATTACATGATTTTAGCAATCATCCATTTAAGGTGTCGGATGATGAAAAGATGGAAGAATTAACAGAGTCAATAAGGGAAAGAGGTGTACTTCTTCCTATATTGGTAAGGAAAACAAATGACGAAGAATACGAGATAATATCGGGACACAGAAGAACTCACGCAGCAAGACTTGCAGGAATTGAAAAGGTGCCGGTTATTATAAGGGAATTAAGTGATGACGATGCCACAATTGTAATGGTTGATTCAAATATTCAAAGAGAAGAAATTCTTCCAAGTGAAAAAGCATATGCATTTCAAATGAAACTTGAAGCGATTCAACATAAAGGAATAAAAGGAGAAGAAAGCAGGGAAGTTGTAGGAGAGGCAAATGGCTTGTCAGGGAGATAGGTATCACGATACATAAAGCTTACTAATCTGTTACCGGAGTTACTTGAAATGGTAGATGAAAAAAAGATTGCCATAAAACTTGCAGTGGAAATAGCAGAATTGTCCGAGAGTGAACAGCAGGAAATTTTAGATTATTTCAATCTTGGATATAAGGTTAGTTTAGAGCAGGTTAAGGCAATTAAAAATAAGGAAAAATCAACAGACATCATTGAAAGATCGGAAGAGAAAACTCAGCAGAGTGCAAAGGTTACAATATCCAGGAAGAAACTTAAGCAGTATTTTCCTGAAAATTATACAAAGGCAGAAATGGAGAACATAATTTACCAGTTATTGGAGAAATGGAAGAGTGATGGTTATGACATTTGATTATTATTATGGAGCTCAGGCAGAGCAGTTTAATTTCATAAGAATTCCCAAAGCAATGATTGTAGACCCAATGTTTGCAGATTTGTCAGTCAATGCAAAACTTCTTTGCGGCTAACGGCGGTACAGGCACAATGGCAGATGTGACCGGTATTTCCGGCAAATACACGCTTCCTGCAAACGGCTTCACTGCTCCTGCCGGTAAGCAGTTCAAGGCTTGGAGCGTTGGCGGTGTTGAAAAGGTGGTTGGCGATAAGATTACCGTTACTGCTAACACTACCGTAACCGCAGTTTGGGAAGCTGTTGAGTACAATGTAACCGTGACAGGCGGTACTGCATCCGTTGGTGCAGGCACTCCGATCACCAAGGCAACAATGGGTACAACCGTTACTCTGACCGCAGGTGCAGCTCCGTCCGGCAAGGTATTTGATAAGTGGGAAGTTGTAAGCGGCGGCATTACCCTTGCAGACGCAAACAGCGCAACTACCACCTTCGTAATGCCTGCAAGTGCAGTAAGTGTGAAAGCGACCTACAAGACCACACCTGTCACCACCTATAACCTCACAACACAGGTAAACGGTGGTCACGGAACGATTTCCGCAAGCAAAACCGGACTGACGGCAGGCTCAACCGAAACGATTACCTTTAACCCTGAAGTTGGCTATGAAATCGACACCGTTACGGTGAACGGTACTGCAACATCTGTATATGGCAATACTTTGAATGTTACGATGAACGAAAATAAAACCGTTGTTGTAACATACAAAGCAATAGAGTACAACATCACCGTTACAGACGGTAAAGCGACAATTGGCGCAGGAAGCGAAATCAGCAAAGCGGCAGAAGGTACAGCTGTTACCCTGACTGCAAATGCGGCTCCGTCCGGCAAGGTATTTGATAAGTGGGAAGTTGTAAGCGGCGGCATTACCCTTGCAGACGCAAATAGCGCAACCACAACATTTACTATGCCTGCAAGTGCAGTAAGTGTGAAAGCGACCTACAAGAACGCTCCACATACGCACACCTATAATCAGGAAACTGTAAAACCAGAAGCACTTAAAACCCCTGCTGACTGCACAAGCAACGCAGTATATTTCAAGAGCTGCTCCTGCGGTGCAATCAGCACAACGGATACCTTCGTAGCGATGAATACTGCTCTCGGTCATGCATATGGTTCTGATTGGAAATACGATTCTACAAACCACTGGCACGAATGTTCTCGTTGCCACGACAAAAAGGACGAAGCGGCTCACGATTACGGTTCTGACAATGTTTGCGACACCTGCGGATATTACAAAACTGTACCGCACACTCACAATCTGACTTTGGTTGCTGCGAAAGCTGCCACCTGCACAGAGGGCGGTAAGGAAGCATACTACAAGTGCGAAGGTTGTGGCAAGTTCTATGAAGATGTACTCGGTACAAAGGAAATAACCGACCTTGCATCTTGGGGCAATATTGCTAAGATTGCCCACACCACAAAGCAAACCGTAACAAAGGCAACCCCAACAGCAAACGGCAAGATAGTAAATTACTGTTCGGTATGTAAGAAAACTCTTTCAACGACAGTAATTCCAAAGGCATCAAGCATAAAGCTTAAAGCAACATCATTAACATATAACGGAAAGGTTAGAACACCTAAGGTTATTGTTAAGGACAGAACAGGAAAGACACTTGTTAAGAATACTGACTATACTGTGTCTTATGCAAAAGGAAGAAAGTATGTTGGCAAGTACGCAGTAAAGATTACCTTTAAGGGTAAATACAGCGGAACAAAGACGCTTTATTTCACAATCAAGCCAAAGGCAACAAGTATTTCCTCACTTAAAGCAGGTTCAAAGAAGTTTACAGTAAAGTGGAAGAAGCAGACTACACAGACAACAGGCTATCAAGTTCAAGTCGCAACCAATAAGAAATTCAAGAAGAACAAGAAAACCGTAACAATCAAGAAGCAGAAGACTACAAAGACTACCGTTAAAAAGCTTAAGGCAAAGAAAAAATATTATGTAAGAGTTTGCACCTATAAGACAGTTAAGATTAACGGCAAATCCATAAGGATTTATTCAGGCTGGTCAAAAACTAAGACTGTTACAACAAAGAAATAACAGATAGCTAACCATTTAAGGATGGCGGTAGCGGAGCTTCCGCTGCCGCCTTTTCCTTACGAAAAGAAATCGAACAAGGAGAAATCAAATGGACGAACAAGAAATTGAAGAAATACTCAGAACATTTGACAAAGCACCTTCGCCTTCGTCAGAGAATAGTGTTCAAAGTCATTTTAGTGCGATTGGGGGCATTTATGACTGAGACTTTTGAGAGACATCGCTCAAATCAAAATCGTAACACGAATTGAAATGAGCAAAACTCCGAGCGAATACAGAAAATCATATTTATAACCGTTGACTTTATAAAAGCTCGGGTGTATAATCAAAAAAATAAAGCTGTCTCGGCTGATGAAGACTATAAATTTTGCTGTTTCTGAACACAACAGCAGAGTTTACAGTCTTATTTTTTTAGGTGATAATATGAAATTCAAAAAATATGCAACAAAAACGCTGATGATCGTTATCGGATCAATAATATCCGCATACGGAATTACGCTTGCAATAGGCGCAGGTTTCGGCGGCGCAACACTTGCGATATTGTGGCAAGGGCTGACGAATGTGACAGGTATGTCAATCGGCACATCGTCGCTTATTGTGGCTGTGGCAATGATAATTTTTGCCCTTTTCTATGACAGAAAACAAATCAATATCGGCACAATTCTTTACCAAATCATTTACAGTTTTTTCGTAGATGTATTCACAAAAATTCAGCATTATACAGATATTAAAGCGGTTAATTTTGTTATAATGCTGCTTGGCATTGCTATATTTTCGTTCGGAACGGGGATTTACTCCGCCGCTGATTTCGGCAGGGGCTCATATGAAGCAGTCACATTTTCGCTTGCCGAAAAAAACGGGTGGAAAATCAAAATCGTACGAATGGTTCTTGATATTATAATGGTAATTATCGGCGTTTTGCTCGGCGGTAAATTCGGAATTTGCACAATTGCCACCGTTTTGCTCTCCGGTCCGATAATTCAGGCAACCGTAAGCACTGTTAAGAAATCAAAGATTTTAAAAAACATTTCTTAAAATTCTCATACAAGCCTAAAAGTGATAAGACATACAAAAAGGATGGAATTCGATTTTGAACAAGTCTGTAAAAAATGGACAATAGAAAAAACGGAGTTAAGGTTATATCCGCTAACGAAAACATTAGCGAAGGCTCAAAAGGCATAATTCTTGAATACGTACTTGAAGGTATGGCTGAATATTATTCAGCAGACTTATCAGAGAAAGTCATTTTGCCGATGATCGTACTTAAATGCTTTGATGATATTCTTTCCCCTACCCTACCAAAGAAGCCGTTGTTAAAAAGGCTGAAGAACTTCAAGCACAAGGTATGATTTCAGTTATTGACAAAGTAATGGCATTATTATACTATGACAGTGTGAGTTAACAGTAAACCAAAGAACAATATGTCGATCATGAAAGAATGCTCCTTTGTGTTTCCCGTGCTTATGATTATTACAAGCAAAATAGCTATTGACTAAAACATTTACACAAAATCAGTGTTAAAAATATAGCCGATGCAACAAAAACAAAATACCACTGAATTTGGAGAAAAATTATGATTTTTAAGAAACCTGTTTTATCAGATGGAATTACAGAAAGCACTTTTGAATGCAAAAGAGATGGATTGACGATTCGTGGAACAATCTACCGTCCAAAAGGAGATCATCTTCCGATTGCAATCGTATGTCACGGATTTATGGCATGGCAAGACAGTGTGAAACATTATGCGGCTTTTTGGCTGAAATGGGATATGTTGCATTTACATTTGATTTTTGTGGCGGTTCTGCTATGTGTGGAAAAAGTGACGGAAAAACCACAGAGATGTCTGTTCGGACAGAAACCAAAGATCTGAAAGCGGTCATTGAATATGTTAGAAATCTTTCCTATACAGATTCTGAAAAAATTTTATTGATGGGATGCAGTCAGGGCGGTTTTGTGTCTGCTTTGGTGGCAGCAAAGAACAACTTTCCGATAGAAAAACTTGTCCTGTTTTATCCGGCATTGTGTATCCCGGATGACGCCAGAGCCGGAAAAATGATGATGGCAAAATTTGATCCGCAAAATGTTCCCGATACTTTCCGCTGCGGACTGATGAAATTGGGGTGTTGCTATGCAATGGATGTCATGCAAATGGATGCCTTTGCAGAAATTAAGAACTACGCCGGCAGGGTGTGCATCGTGCATGGTACAAAGGATAAAATCGTAGATGTTTCTTATGCCAAACGTGCGGCAGAAGCATATAAAAGTACGATGCCGATCGGAATGCAAGATTCCAAACGGGTGCAACTTCATTTTATAGATGGCGGAGGGCATATGTTTTCGAAAAAGCATGATGTCATTGCAATGAAATTATTAAAAGAATTCGCCGCAAAACACGAATGATTTTCATCTGATACCATATGGACAAATCTCCACCTTTAAAGACTTGACAGTTGATATAATCTGCCATCACCTCGGAACATTCGTGTTCCGAGGCTTTTTTATGCCCGAATACTGCTTTTTACGGCGGTATTCGAGCAAAGTGTCTGCGTTCTTTGCAAAATTTCTTTTATATTTTTCAAGGTGTACTCGGTCGGAACTCCTATGCCGATGTCATTCGTTCCGATTAAAATCACAAGATTTTTCGGGTTTATGTTCAAGGCGTTACATTCGAGCCTTTCCAACAATCTGTCGCTGTCAACGGCAAACAATCCCGCACCGATTGCGCCGCAAAATTCAGGCTTATCGGATATGAAAATCTTTGTGTTCAACCGCTTTTGCAACACTTTTTTCAAAAACGTGTTTTCGGGCAGATGAAATAGTCCCCCTTGGCTTGCAACTAAACCTAAAAATCGCATAATTTTTAAGGCTTTTGCCCTGTTTTGGGCAGAAGCCTTTTTGCATATTTAATAAGATTTTCTTCTTCGTGTAATATTAAATGTGTCGGCTGTAAAAGTAACAAAAATTTAATTGGATTTTCATTGACCCATATAACACCTTACAATATAATAAAAGCAAATATATAGCTTATAAAGGAGGTTCCTTAATGACGAAAAAAATAACCGCAATATTCTTGGCATTGTGCATGGCAATTTCCGTTTTGCCGATGACCATTCAGGCGGCATCAAAGCCCGATATTAAAGTTGGCGACTATGTTAAAATGGGCGCGTATAACAATGCCTCAATTCTTTGGCGATGTGTAAGCATTGACAATAACGGACCGCTTATGCTTGCAGACAAAATTGTTGACACCCTTGCATATGATGCCAAAACAAATGACAACAGCAATTCAAAATCACACAGCAGAAGCTATAAGCGTGATGATTACGGTTCTAACTATTGGAAAGACAGCAATATGCGTTCTTGGTTAAATTCGACCGCAGCTGAAGGCAAAGTCGATTGGCTTTGTGGCAACCCTCCGAAAGACGGATATGTAAGCGGTGTGGGAGCGTACAACGAAAAAGCGGGTTTTCTCAACGCTTTTTCAAAATCTGAAATTGCGGCAATGAAAACCGTTACCCAGCGTTCTCTCGTTTCTCATCCCGAATACAACAAGGGCATAGTTGATGGAGACGCAAATTCGGATTTGTTATACTACACCGATATTTCGGAAGCGGTGGCAAACTACGACAGTTCATATTTTGAAACTACAACCGAAAAGGTTTTTCTTCTTGATGTAAAGCAGGCTAATGCCGTGTGGAAAAATCTCAAAGGTTATTATGTTGCGTATAATAATGACGGTATGGCTTGGCCTTATTGGCTTCGCACTCCTGTTACCGATTGCAATCACGATATGCGTTATATCAGTTCATCGGGTCAGGTCGGTCGTTATGCTCCGTGGTATTCCGATTTGGGCGTAAGACCTGCATTTTATCTCGATTCCGAATATTTTGTTACAACTTCCGGCAGCGGCTCACAAAGCAGTCCTTATATCGGCTCTGCTCCAAATAAGCAAGAGGATGATTATACAATTTCGGAACCTGCCGAGGACGCAAATCCCGATTGGAATGTCAGCACCGAGCAAAGCATTCAGCTCACCCTCGGCCCGTGGTATTCAAATGACGGAAAATATTCTAATCCTACCATCCCTGTTTATACCATCCAAAAAACACGCAGCGACACGGAAAATATGGTTGTTGTCGTTTGCGGCGAGGGATACACAAAAAGTCAGCAGGGCAAATTCATCAATGATGTCAAACGACTTTGGCAGGACGCTATGAAATATGAACCGTATCGCAGTTATGCCGACAGATTCAATGTTTACGCTCTTTGCACAGCTTCCGAATCGACTTTTGACAATGGTGGAAGCACCTTCTTTGATGTTATAGTCGACAAATATAATTCGCCTGTTATTTCTAATAATCTCCACGGAAGTCAGTGGAAAAATCATATTTTTGAGAGATGTATCGGTCCTGAATTTATCGAGAAAATTCACGATGCTCATATCAAAAAAAAGTGTGATCCAAACACAATTCCGTCCGGTTCGGAATATGAGCCTTATTATTATGTTCACGATTATATTGCTCAGTTCGCTATGGTTGTAAACACAAAATCAGATTTCGGCGGTGCTTATAATAACCGTGAATACGGCTTCCATTATTTCATTTCGCCATCAGACAGTTATCGTGCGTCAAAAACTTTTGCACACGAGTTTGGACACGGTTTGCTCGGTCTCGGTGATGAATACAGTAACGGATATTTGCTTGACGATAAGGAACTTAAATCACTCAATCTTTCCTCGGTTGAAGACCCGGAAAAGATAAAATGGCGACAGCTTTTAGGTTTTAGAAACACATATACTTGCCGCAATGCTTACGGCTCAAAAATGCTTGTTTCAAGTTATGAGTGCATAATGAGAGACACAAACTATCAATTCTGTGAGGTTTGCCGTTTGCAGGGCTTCAAGCGAATGTCTCAGCTTGTTAAGGATGTAGACCTTTATGTTGCAACTCCCGAGGTTAAGGAATATACGGGCGCTTATTCAAAGCCGTCTGATTTTACCGACCTTGAAACAAGTTCATATTATAATTACACATATAATCGCAATAACCGACTTTTGAGCGGCAACAGCAAAAGCAGATTTAATACTAATATGAACGGTAAAAAAATCGAGCTTAGAACTGTTATTCAAAACATTTCAGATAAAAATGCACGACAATTAAAATTCAAAATGTGGATTAAGCACTCCGACGGAAGCGTTGCGACCGATTCATCGGGGAATCCGCTTCAAACAGTACAAACCTTTGACATTCCTGTTTGGAATGATAAGGCAAATTTCTGGCCGCTCGGTGCTTTGGATCACATCAAAAGCGACTTTAATTCAGGCTTAAAGAGTTGCTCGCTTATTTATCAAATTCCGTCTGATGCACAGCTTAAGAGCGGCGATACCGTGGCATTTCAGGTGCTCGATGAAAACGGAAATGTGCTTGCAGACGACAATACGGAAACACAGCGCTACACAACCGTTTCAATTCAGTATAAATTTGAGGACGGCTCTGAAATTCCAAACACTGCCGGCGGAACATTTACCGTGCCATACGGCACAAAGCTTGATTTAACACCGGCAAAAACACTTTATGATTATGAATTTATAAAGGTTGACGGCTTGAATAAGCCTATTGTTTCGGACGGAACGGTTGTTACATATTATTACAAAAATAAAAACGAAGAACACACTCACAATCTGACTTTGGTTGCTGCGAAAGCTGCCACCTGCACTACTGCGGGCAATTCCGCATACTACACCTGCGATGGCTGTGACAAGTGGTTCGCAGATGCAACAGGATCGGTAGAAATTACCGATAAAACCAGTGTGAAGATTCCGGCTCCCGGACATACCGCAGGCACAGAATGGAAGTCTGATGATACTAACCACTGGCATGAATGTTCTCGTTGCCACGACAAAAA
>PVMQ01000484.1_pt1 | contig 41303 bp, 39 predicted proteins | sample 1853411 | NCBI WGS metagenome assembly PVMQ01 (sample SAMN08533513, study PRJNA380276) | Human gut metagenome, whole genome shotgun sequencing project.
AATAACAATATAGGGCAGGGACTGCCCGAATGAACGCCTGTGGAGATAGTAGGTTACGAGGTCTGCGAAGCAGGAAGCCCATTGGCTTTAGACAATGGGTAGTTCACGAATGGAGGTCTAAAAGAATAAAACACAGAAAAGTGGAAATAATCACGATAGTGAGTAATAAGAAGAGGTGAAAAATGTGCAGCAGAAGCTATCGACAAGCCTGGAAGAAAATCAGAAATATTTCCGCCGGATTCTGCGGACGGACAAAAATTTTGACATCATCAGCAGAACGACGATGGTAGCAGACCGAAAAGCAGTCTATTACTTTGTGGACGGATTTTTAAAAGAGAGCATTGTGGAAAAGTTACTGGAATTCTTTTATTCTGTGACCCCGGAAGATCTGCCGGAAGACAGCGAAGAGCTGTCAAGAGATGCCATGCCCTATGTAGAAGTTGAACTTTTAGAGGATTGTGAGCAGATCACAACGCAGATTTTATCGGGCGTGATGTGTCTGTTTATTGACGGGTATTCCAGATGCTTTGCCATGGACTGTCGTACCTATCCGATGCGAAGTGTCGAAGAGCCGGACAAAGACAAAGTACTGCGAGGACCAAGGGATGGTTTTGTGGAAACCATCGTATCCAATACAGCACTGATCCGAAGGAGAATCCGCAATCCGAAACTGTCCATGGAGATGAAAAATGTCGGAAGCACTTCGCATACCGATGTGGTGCTGTGCTATATGGAAGATCGTGTGGATTCCGGATTCTTGCAGCAGATCGAAAAAAGACTGGAGCAGATCAGAACGGATGCCCTGGCAATGAACCAGGAGAGTCTTGCAGAATGTCTTTATCCACATAAGTGGTACAATCCATTTCCGAAATTTAAATATACGGAGCGTCCGGATACAGCAGCAGCTGAGATCCTGGATGGAAAAATTGTGCTTTTAACGGATAACTCTCCGGCAGTTATGATCCTTCCGGTATCGGTGTTTGACATTATGGAAGAAGCCGATGATTTTTATTTTCCGCCGGTGACCGGCACGTATCTTCGTGTTACAAGGTTTGTCATAGCACTGCTGACACTGCTTCTGACCCCGACCTGGCTGCTTTTTTTACAGAATCCGCAGTGGATACCACCGCAGTTTGCGTTTATTAAAATAAGCGGAGATGTCTATGTTCCGCTCTTTGCACAGCTGCTGATCCTGGAATTTGCAATCGACGGTCTGAAACTGGCAGCGATTAATACGCCGGGTATGCTGACAACGCCACTCAGTGTGATCGCCGGTCTTGTTGTCGGTGAATTTGCAGTCCAATCCGGGTGGTTTAATGCAGAGACGATGTTATATATGGCATTTGTGGCAATCGCAAATTACACGCAGGCAAGCTATGAACTGGGATACGCCCTGAAATTTATGCGGATTCTGCTGCTGATCCTGACGGCGATTTTCGGACTTGCCGGATATGCGGCAGGTCTGGTGATCACGTTCTTAAGTCTGCTTCTGAACCGTACAGTATCTGGAGAAAGTTATCTCTATCCGCTGATCCCATTTGACGGAAAACAGTTTTGCAGAAGGATTTTCCGAAAAAGAATCCGGTTTGATATCAACCTGAAAGAATAATGAAGATAACAATGGGGGTGCTTTGAAAGTGATCATTCGAAAAAACAAGAACGATATATTCTGAAAATCAAAATCGACACGAAGGAACATGAATAAAAAAAGTACACAGGATGCATATTAAGGATGGGCATAAGAAGCTCCGAAAAAGCAAAGAAAAGGAGAAGACTATGAGAAGAACAAGAAGCATGCTGGCAGTCCTTGGAATTGTCTGTGCACTTTCCGGTATCACAGGATGCAGCAACCGAAACGGAAATACATCGGCAACGAACGGAAGCGAAAGCAATATGCAGAACGGAAGCAATGGTATACAGACGGAAAGCAATATGCAAAACGGAAGCAGCGGTACACAGGCGGAAAGCAATATGCAGAACGGAAGCAGCGGTACACAGGCAGAAAGCAACACACAGAAAAATAACAGCACAAAAAAGAACAGAAACCAGTCGGACACTTCACAGTCACGCCGCACAGACGGAGCAGATGGAGTACTCGATGATGCAGGCGATATCGTCCGTGATGCAGGTGATGCAGTCGGAGATGTGGTTGATGACCTGACCGGTGAGACAACCGGCCGCAGTCGTATGACCGAGTAAAGATGAGGATTCGCTGAGGTAAGTCATGGGGGCAGAAACGCTGCCTCTGTGGCTTCTTTTTTGGATTTACAGCCAGATGTGCGAAAATTATTTTGCTACAAAGCAATTCTCAAAAATCTGGAGAATATCTGCTGGACAAAGAAAACAGGCTTTTCTATAATGAAAACGTCAGAGGTTCTGTGTGGGTACAATGATCAGACCAGCGTGCAGATGCATAGCAATTTTGACAGGAACATGCAAAGAGACGACAGGAATCGAGTGTCAGTTTTCGAGAGTCGGATCTGAATAACAGAAAAAGAGGAGAAACGTATGAGATTTCGACCATGCATTGATATACATAATGGAAAAGTAAAACAGATCGTAGGAGGAAGCTTAAGAGACGAAGGAGATCAGGCAAAGGAAAATTTTGTGTCTACACAGGATGCGGCATTTTTTGCAGAGATGTATCAGAAAGACCGGATAAGCGGCGGACATGTGATTTTGCTGAATGCAAAAGATTCTCCGTTTTATGAAAAAACAAAAGAGCAGGCCATGCTGGCACTTCGGACGTATCCAGGAGGACTGCAGGTCGGAGGCGGCATTACCGATGAGAATGCGAAAGATTTTCTGGAAGCCGGAGCTTCTCATGTGATCGTTACCAGCTTTGTATTTAAAAACGGCGTTTTTTACCGAGAAAATCTGGAAAAGCTGCTTCGGACAGTCGGAAAAGAACATCTGGTGCTGGATTTAAGCTGCCGCAGAAAAGAAGACGGATACTCTATCGTCACAGACCGCTGGCAGAAGTTTACCGATGTAAAGTTAAGCGAGAAGGTACTTGACGAACTTTCCGGTTGCTGCGATGAATTTCTGGTGCATGCAGTGGATGCAGAAGGAAAAGCACAGGGAATCGAAAGAGAACTGGCAGACATGCTCGGAAGATGGCAGGGCATACCGGTCACCTATGCCGGTGGCGTGGGAAGTTTTGCGGATCTTCAGGAACTGAAAAAACTTGGCAGAGATCACATCGATGTTACAATAGGAAGTGCCCTGGATCTCTTTGGGGGAAGCATGCCTTACCGGGAAGTTCTGCGTGTGTGTGCCGCCAATTTGGATGAGAATTCATAAGATAGTATAAAAAAACTAAAAACTTTGCAAAAGTGATTGAAAATATTGTGGAAAATTGCTATAATGTTTACATAGCAGTTTCAACTGCAAATATAGATGCAAAGGAGTTGGGTATCATGCGTTTTACAATTCGTGGAAAAAATATCGAAGTGACAGAGGGGTTAAGAAGTGCAGTCACAGAAAAGCTTGGAAAGCTTGAAAAATATTTCACTCCTGAGACAGAGATTATTGTAACTTTGAGCGTGGAAAAAGACAGACAGAAAATCGAAGTAACCATTCCGGTAAAAGGAAATATCATCCGCTCAGAGCAGATAAGCAATGATATGTATGTTTCTATTGATCTTGTGGAAGAAGTCATTGAAAGACAGCTTCGTAAATATAAGACAAAAATTATAGGCAAACATAAAGACGGAGGAAACCTCCGCAAAGAATTCATCGAAAAAGAGAACGAAGGTGAAGAAGAGGAAGTAAAGATCATCCGTACAAAACAGTTCGGTATGAAACCGATGTTCCCGGAAGATGCATGTGTACAGATGGAACTGCTCGGACACAGTTTCTTTGTATTCCGTAATGCAGATACAGACGAAGTCAACGTTGTGTATAAGAGAAAAGGAAATACATATGGACTGATCGAGCCGGAGTGCTAGGATCGACAGGATAAAAGAGCTACACCATCTGAAATAAAACAGTAAAGTAAATCAATAGCTGCCGCAGGATGCACAGTTCAGCCGTAGATTTTTTGGTGAACGCATGTCTGCGGCAACTTTTTAAGTTCTTATCCGCTGTTCATAGGTTATTTACAAAAATTTAATTGTCTATGAAGTGATAAAGTGATAGAATGGAACTGTTTTTTAAGGTAATTAATGTGATAGGAGAATATAGACAATGAATGTGTTTCAGAAAATGTTCGGTACGCATAGTGAACGTGAAGTAAAGCGAATTATGCCGCTGGTTGAAAAAATTGAAAAACTGCGTCCGACAATGATAGAGCTCTCTGACGAAGAACTGAGAGGCAAAACAGCAGAATACAAAAAAAGACTGGCAGAAGGAGAGACTCTGGATGACCTGCTTCCTGAGGCATACGCTACCGTTCGTGAATCTGCACGACGCGTACTGAATATGGAACATTACCGTGTACAGCTGATCGGAGGTATCATTCTGCATCAGGGGCGTATCGCAGAGATGAGAACAGGTGAAGGTAAAACACTTGTATCTACCTTACCGGCATATCTGAACGCTCTGGAAGGAAAAGGAGTTCATGTAGTAACGGTCAATGATTATCTGGCACATCGAGATTCTGAGTGGATGGGAAAAGTCCATGAGTTTCTTGGCCTGACCGTTGGATGTGTACTGAATTCCATGGACAGTGAAGAGAGACGTAAACAGTATAACTGCGATATCACTTACATCACCAACAACGAGGACGGTTTCGATTATCTGCGTGATAACATGGTTATTTATAAAGAACAGCTCGTTCAGAGAGATCTGCATTATGCGATCATCGACGAGGTGGACTCAGTCCTGATCGACGAGGCACGTACACCGCTGATCATTTCCGGTCAGAGCGGCAAGTCCACAAAACTGTACGAAGTCTGCGACATTCTGGCAAAACAGCTGGAGCGTGGTGAAGCCAGCGGTGAAGTGACTAAAATGTCAGCCATTATGGGCGAGGAGATCACAGAGACTGGTGACTATATCGTAAATGAAAAAGATAAAGTCGTAACACTGACACAGGACGGTGTTAAGAAAGTAGAACAGTTCTTCCAGATCGATAACCTTTCCGACCCGGAGAACCTGGAGATCCAGCACAATATCAACCTGGCACTGCGTGCACACAGTCTGATGCACCGTGATCAGGATTATGTAGTAAAAGATGATGAAGTACTGATCGTAGACGAGTTTACCGGACGTATCATGCCGGGAAGACGCTACTCGGATGGCCTGCATCAGGCAATCGAGGCAAAAGAGCATGTAAAGGTAAAACGTGAGAGCAAGACACTTGCAACGATCACATTCCAGAACTTCTTCAATAAATATAAAAAGAAAGCCGGCATGACCGGTACTGCACTTACCGAAGAAAAAGAGTTCCGTGATATCTACGGAATGGACGTAGTTGAAATCCCTACCAACAGACCAGTTCTCCGTAAAGACCTGGATGATGCGGTATACATGACCAAAAAAGAAAAATTCCATGCCGTTGTGGATGAAATTGAAAAAGCCCATGAAAAGGGACAGCCGGTTCTGGTTGGTACCATCACCATTGAGACATCCGAACTTCTGAGCGGTATGTTAAAGAGACGCGGCATTTCACACAAAGTCCTCAATGCGAAGTTCCATGAGCTGGAGGCTGAAATCGTAGCAGAGGCAGGTCGTCACGGAGCCGTTACGATCGCAACGAACATGGCCGGCCGTGGTACCGATATCAAGCTGGATGATGAGGCAAAGGCAGCCGGCGGTCTGAAGATCATCGGTACCGAGCGTCATGAATCCAGACGTATCGACAATCAGCTGCGCGGACGTTCCGGACGACAGGGTGACCCGGGAGAATCCAGATTCTATATTTCGCTGGAAGATGACCTGATGCGTCTGTTCGGTTCCGAGCGTCTGATGAGCATCTTTAAATCCATCGGTGTTGCAGAAAACGAGCAGATCGAGCACAAAATGCTTTCCAGTGCAATCGAGAAAGCACAGATGAAGATCGAAGGAAACAACTACGGTATCCGTAAAAACCTGCTGGAGTACGACCAGGTCAACAACGAGCAGCGTGAAATCATTTACAAAGAGCGTCGCCGTGTTCTGGACGGAGAGAGTATGCGTGATTCCATCTTCAAGATGATCACAGACATCGTGGACAATACCGTTGATATGTGCATTTCTGATGATCAGGATACTTCAGAATGGAATCTTCAGGAACTGAACGGACTTCTGATCCCGATCATTCCGCTGCCGAAGATTGAGATTTCACAGAAAATGAAGAAAAATGAGCTCAAACAGATGCTCAAAGAGCAGGCTGTGAAGCTGTATGAGATGAAAGAAGCAGAGTTCCCGGAACCGGAACAGATCCGTGAACTGGAGCGAGTGATCCTTCTGAAAGTCATCGACCGCAAGTGGATGGATCATATCGACGATATGGATCAGCTGCGTCAGGGTATCGGACTTCAGGCTTACGGTCAGAAAGATCCTCTGGTAGAATACAAGATGAGTGCTTACGAGATGTTCGATGCAATGTCTGCGGCAATCCAGGAAGACACTCTGAAGCTTCTGTACCATGTAAGCATGGAACAGAAAGTAGAACGTGAAGAAGTTGCAAAAGTAACCGGAACAAACAAAGATGATTCCGTACAGAATGCACCTCAGAAACGTGAAGAAAAGAAGATTTATCCAAACGATCCGTGCCCATGCGGAAGCGGAAAGAAATATAAACAGTGCTGCGGAAGAAAGAAATAAACACCTCGCAGTGACTGAAAATAAAAAAGAAAGAGGTGAAGCAAGTGGTTGAATTAGATCAGTTTAAGTATGAATTAAACAATTTTAAGGAACCATTAGTGGAAGTGAGGGATTCACTTTGACCTGGCTAACAAAGAGCAGCGTATCCAGGAATTAGAAAGAGAGATGGAAGCTCCTGATTTCTGGGATAACCCGGAAAAATCACAGGAATCCATGAAAAATTTAAAGAGCATGAAAGACGATATCGCCATTTATGCCAAGTTAAAAGATGAGTTTGATGAGATCGAAACTCTGATCGAGATGGCAGCAGAGGAAAACGATGAATCTCTGATACCAGAGATTCAGGATCTTCTGGATGATTTCAGGAAAACTTATGATGATATCCGTATAAAAACACTGTTATCCGGAGAATACGATAAAGATAATGCGATCGTGACGCTCCATGCGGGAGCAGGCGGAACAGAGTCCTGCGACTGGGCGGGCATGCTGTACCGTATGTATACCAGATGGGCGGACAAACATGGTTTTGCAGTGGATGTGCTGGATTATCTGGATGGTGATGAGGCGGGCATCAAGTCCGTTACCTTCCAGGTTAACGGAGAAAATGCCTACGGCTATCTCAAATCCGAAAAGGGTGTCCACAGACTGGTCCGTATCTCACCGTTCAATGCGGCTGGAAAGAGACAGACCTCGTTTGTATCCTGCGATGTCATGCCGGATATTGAGGAAGACATCGATATCGAGATCCGGGATGAAGATCTGCGTATCGATACTTACCGTTCCAGCGGAGCCGGCGGTCAGCATATCAACAAGACCTCCTCGGCGATCCGTATCACCCATCTGCCGACCAACATCGTTGTTCAGTGCCAGAATGAGCGTTCCCAGCACATGAACAAAGACAAAGCGATGCAGATGCTGAAAGCAAAGTTGTATCTGCTGCAGCAGCAGGAGAATGCAGAGAAGCTTTCCGGTATCCGCGGTGAAGTCAAGGAGATTGGCTGGGGAAACCAGATCCGTTCCTATGTCATGCAGCCGTATACGATGGTAAAAGACCACAGAACAAATGCAGAAACAGGAAATGTGGACAGCGTGATGGACGGCGGTATTGACCTGTTTATCAATGCTTACCTGAAGTGGATCACACTTGGCGAGTCTTCCGGAGAAGCAGGCGATATGCCGGATTAAGAACAAGATTCAAGTCGAATACAGGAAACTGTATGGAACATGATAGAAGAAAATCTGTCTTCGGGCAGATTTTTTTCGCTTTTTATCAGCAAAGCAAGAAGGAGAATCTGATATGGCAAAACGTATTTTGAATATGACAGCAGAAGAAATGACGCATGCAACAAAAAGTGAACTGATCGAAGCGATCGCAGGCAGCGAGGGAAGGGTTCTTGCAAGTGAGACGATCGGCATCACGATTCCTCTGCTAACCGATGTGACCAATGCAGAGTTTGCAGCTTCCATGGGAGCAGACCTGATCCTTCTGAATATGTTTGATGTGCAGGAGCCAAAAATCATGGCACTGCCGGAAGTGGAAAAAGAAGAGACGGTACGAGAAGTAAAACGTCTGACCGGACGTATGGTCGGCATCAATCTGGAACCGGTGGAAGAAAGCTATGCTTCCGATAACAAAGAGACCCTGTGGGAGATGAGTGCCGGACGTTATGCAACGGTGGAAAATGCCATTCAGGCTCAGAAAATGGGCGTGGATTTGATCGTTCTGACCGGCAATCCGGGAAATGGAGTGAGCAATCCGGCGATCAATTCTTCCCTGAAAGCGATCTCAGAGGCAGTCGGAGAGAAGATCATGCTGGCGGCCGGGAAAATGCATGCCTCCGGGATCATCGGCGAAGGCGGCGAGAACATCATCACGAAAGAAGATATCCGCCAGTTTGCAGAGGCAGGAGCCGATATCATTCTGCTGCCGGCACCGGGAACCGTGCCTGGCATCACGACCGAATATGTGCGGAAACTGATCAGTTATGCACACAGCCTGAAAAAGCTGACGATCACATCGATCGGAACTTCTCAGGAAGGTGCGGACACCGATACGATCAAACGCATCGCACTGGAGTGCAAGATGGCAGGAACCGACATCCACCACATCGGTGATTCCGGATACGTGGGAATGGCACTGCCGGAAAATATTATGGCGTACGGAACCGTGATCCGCGGAATCCGCCATCAGTATCACAGAATGGCACAGTCCATCCGCAGATAAATATCAGTGAAGTTTTGTACTGCAACAAGTAAGGTACAAAATCACAGCAAAAAGCTTACAAAACAGGTCAGATGACAAAAATTTTATCATCTGGCCTGTTTTGTCAATAGAATCCCGGGCATACTAATGTTAGAATGTAGGCAATTCAGAAAGAACTGGATTGAAACAGGAAATTTCCAAAGAAAAAGAAGACAGGATGGCGGAGGCAGGAAGGTTAGCCTCAAACATTGGAAAGGTGGGCATTCAATATGAAAAAAGGGTTAAAATATACGATGGCAGCAGCAGCCGGAGCCGGAGCAGTGATGCTTCTGAGTAAGAAAACAAAAGAAAATGAGCATAAACAGAAAGAGATAAGCAAAAAAAGAGAAGACGAGAGAAAAGATTACCGCAATACCGAGCGTGGAAAATATGAAAAGAACAGCAAAGGTATTTATTACAGCAACGGTAACTACGAAGCTTTTGCAAGACCGGAAAAACCGGAAGGTGTCGATGGCAAAAATGCTTACATTGTCGGAAGCGGACTGGCATCTCTGGCAGCAGCCTGCTTTCTGGTAAGAGACGGGCAGATGAAAGGATCCCATATCCACATTCTGGAAGCAATGGATATCGCCGGAGGGGCCTGTGACGGTATCTTTGATCCGTCCCGCGGTTATGTGATGCGAGGCGGCAGAGAGATGGAGAATCATTTCGAGTGCCTGTGGGATCTGTTCCGCAGCATTCCGTCCATCGAAACACCGGGCGTATCTGTTCTGGATGAATATTACTGGCTGAATAAAAAAGATCCGAACTACTCTCTTTGCAGAGCAACTGTGAATCGTGGAGAAGATGCACATACCGATGGCAAGTTCAATTTAAGCCAGAAAGGCTGCATGGAGATCATGAAACTGTTCATGACAAAAGACGAAGATCTTTATGATAAAACAATCGAAGATGTATTTGATGACGAAGTGTTTGATTCCACCTTCTGGCTGTACTGGAGAACGATGTTTGCATTTGAAAACTGGCACAGTGCACTGGAAATGAAGCTCTACTTCCAGAGATTTATTCATCACATCGCCGGACTGCCAGATTTCAGTGCTTTGAAATTTACCAAATACAATCAGTATGAATCCCTGATCCTGCCGATGCAGAAATATCTGGAAGAAGCAGGCGTAGATTTCCAGTTCAACACCGAAGTGACAAACGTTGTATTTACCTTTAAAGAAGGCAAAAAGATCGCAACATCGATTGAATGCAAAGTGAACGGAGAAGAGGACAATATTCTCCTGACAGAAGATGACCTTGTCTTTGTCACAAACGGAAGCTGTACGGAAGGAACCATTTACGGAGATCAGAACCATGCACCGGATGCAGATGCAGAAGTACGCAGAAGCGGATGCTGGGATCTGTGGAAAAACATTGCAAAACAGGATCCGTCTTTTGGACATCCGGAGAAATTCTGCTCGGATATCGAGAAGACAAACTGGGAGTCAGCAACGATCACGACTTTGGATGACAAGATCATTCCGTATATCACAAACATCTGCAAACGTGATCCGAGAAGCGGAAAAGTGGTAACCGGAGGAATTGTAAGCTGTCAGGACTCCAAGTGGCTGCTCAGCTGGACGATCAACCGTCAGGGACAGTTCAAAGAGCAGGATAAAGAAAAAGTCTGCGTATGGGTATATGGACTGTTTACGGATGTGCCGGGCGATTATATCAAGAAACCGATGAAAGAATGTACCGGAAAAGAGATTACCGAAGAATGGCTGTATCACCTGGGCGTTCCAACCGACAAGATCGAGGAACTGGCAGAGAACAGTGCTGTCTGCGTACCGACGATGATGCCGTATATCACTGCATTTTTCATGCCAAGAACCAAAGGTGACAGACCGGATGTCATCCCGGATGGATGTACAAACTTCGCATTCCTCGGACAGTTCGCAGAGACACCGAGAGATACCGTATTTACAACAGAATACTCTGTGAGAACCGCAATGGAAGCGGTCTATGGACTGCTTGGCGTAGACCGTGGTGTGCCGGAAGTATGGGGAAGCGTTTACGATATCCGTGAACTGCTTGACAGTTCCGTCAAACTGATGGATGGCAAATCACCGCTGGAGATCCAGCTGCCTGGACCGCTGAACGCACTGAAAAAACCGGTCATCAAAGTGGTAAAAGGAACCGTCATTGAGAAACTGCTTCGTGATCATGGGATTTTAACAGAAGATATGTAATCCTGCCGGATATTTCCAGACCGGAAAGAGTTCTGCTTCTATTTATATGGTAGTCAGCCAATCCAGCCTTTAGCGGGACACTGGGGATGATTCCCCGGTGAACTACTTGAAAAATCCTCCAAATAGGGCTATAATACTTGAACAGACGTAAGGATGCACCAAAGTTTGTATGCATTCGAATGAAATTGGAGGAAATCATGTATAAACTGATAAAAAGAGATGGCAACGCAAAAAGGGGTGAGTTTCACACCGTGCATGGCGTGATACAAACCCCTGTTTTTATGAATGTCGGAACGGCAGCAGCAATCAAGGGAGCAGTATCGACCGAGGATCTGCAGCAGATCGGCACACAGGTGGAGCTGTCCAACACCTATCACCTTCACGTAAGACCGGGTGATCAGGTTGTAAAAAAGATGGGCGGACTGCATAAATTTATGGTATGGGACAAACCGATCCTGACAGACTCCGGTGGATTTCAGGTATTTTCGCTGGCGGGTCTTCGAAAGATCAAAGAAGAAGGCGTATATTTCAATTCCCATGTAGACGGCAGAAAGATTTTCATGGGACCGGAACAGAGCATGCAGATCCAGTCTAATCTGGCGTCCACGATCGCCATGGCATTTGATGAGTGTCCGTCCAGTGTGGCAGAAAGAGAATATGTCCAGCGTTCGGTAGAGCGTACGACAAGATGGCTGCATCGCTGCAAAGAAGAGATGGCAAGACTGAACAGCCTGCCGGATACGATCAATCAGCATCAGATGCTCTTTAGTATTAACCAGGGTGCGATCTACGAAGATATCCGTATCGAGCATGCACAGCAGATCCGTGAGCTGGATCTGGACGGATATGCAGTCGGCGGCCTGGCAGTCGGTGAGAGCCATGAGGAGATGTACCGTATTCTGGATGCAGTCGTACCGGAGCTTCCGGTGGATAAGCCAACTTATCTGATGGGGGTTGGTACACCGGCAAATATTCTGGAAGCAGTAGACCGGGGAGTTGATTTCTTTGACTGTGTTTATCCAAGCAGAAACGGCCGCCATGGCCATGTCTACACGAACCATGGAAAGCTGAATCTGTTCAACGCAAAATATGAGCTGGATCCGAAACCGATCGAAGAAGGGTGCCAGTGTCCGGCATGCCGTCACTACAGCAGAGCGTACATCCGTCATCTGCTGAAAGCAAAAGAAATGCTGGGCATGCGTCTGTGTGTGCTGCATAACCTGTATTTTTACAATCATCTGATGGAAGAAATCCGCGATGCGATCGAAGCCGGAAACTACAAGGCATTTAAAAAAGAAAAATTGGCAGGATTTGAAAATAATGCTTGAATAACAGGCACAGATTGTGTATGATATAAGTTAGTGACACTTTTTCGGAAAAACCCGAAATCTAAGCGAAATACGCATGACCAGGAGGTAAATATGAATTTATTAAGTACATCTTCAACAGCAGGCGGACTGGGATTCACCCTGATCTATATCGTGGTGATCTGTGCAGTTATGTGGTTCCTGCTGGTAAGACCGCAGAAAAAGGAACAGAAAAGACTGGACACAATGCTGGCAAGCCTTGCAGTAGGTGACAGCGTTGTTACAACAAGCGGATTTTATGGAGTTGTGATCGATCTGACAGACGAAGACGTGATCGTAGAATTCGGAAGCAACAAAAACTGCCGTATTCCAATGAAAAAATCAGCAATCGCTGAAGTAGAAAAGGCAGAAGAAAGCAAATAAAAGATGTGAAAAAGTACAGAGACGTGGGAATTGTTTCTGTACTTTTTTTATGCGTGTCTCCAGCAAAGCTGGACTACACTTGCCAGTGTAAGTCCGGTCACGATAATCGCCAGTGAGCCGTGTAGTAATACAGGGTGCTAAGCGAGTGGATAAAGTAACCTTGAAAAAGGGGCGAGCAATTGTATCATTCCGCCAAGAGAAACGAAAAGTGGATGCGGCACTAGACTGCTACATTATTTGCACTTTTACAAGATGGTATAACAAGAAATACCAGAGACATAATTGTATGTCAAAGGTGGGATTTGTAAGAAATAGCATTTATGGAAAAGGATTAAAGAAAATGGCTAGAGCATGACGTAATGCTGTAGAAAGAAGAATGTCGGAAAGCTGTGTGAGGGAGAAACTTATGCACGGTTTGATGAGGGGGATGAAAATTTCACCCGCCTATTCTACCTTACAATTGAGAATTTCCTGAGCGATATTTTGTTAAAATTTGTGTTTATATATAAAATTTTGCGAATATAAATATTTTTTCTCTTTATTTAACAAAAAAATAATAATTTTATATTATATAGAAAAAAATAAACATATTTAATAAAAATAAGATTGACAATAACACTATTTCATGCTAAGGTGCAAATAACAAGTAAATGAAGTACAGAAAGGAGATAGTATGGCAAATATTAAAGGAAAAGTAAAGACGTTGGCAATGGTAAAAAACGTAGTGAATGTAAAAAATTGTACTAATTTTGGTTGTATGGCAATTGACGGAAAGAAAGCTTGGGGATTAAAAACTGCAAGCGGAAATGAGTACAGTGTTGTACATTATTGCAGTGATGTTAATGACAAAGTTTCTTTAAGATATACAACTCCTAAAGGACTTTTGGGACATGGGAACTGTATGACATGTAGCAATTCTAATTTGTTGTTTGGGGTGTCTAACGGACTTAATGGGGAGAATTATATTGTTCGTGTACCACGTGGGTTTAAAGGTGACTGGGATCGGAAAGTTATATTTAAATCTGAAAAGAAAATTCCGGCACTTGCTTTTTATAGTAATTATCATTATCTGATTCGCGTAGGAGATAGTCCGGAAAATCAAAGAGCACGATTCGGTATTGGGGTTCTGGAAGGCTAGAATACAGCTAATCCGACAGTAAAATATGATTCTTCAAACGAGTTTTATATAAATACAAAATGGACATATAAGCATGTTCAGGATATTCATTATGAACCATCTAAAGGTTTATTGTTCCAGACAATGAACGACAGCACTCTAACAATAAGTAAAATAGCAGTATATGATCTGAATGGTTCATATACTACCTATAATGGAAAGAAAATGTTTAGCCCAAAAGATATGATTACGTTTGATATGCACAATACACATACAAAATACGAAGTGGAGTCACTGGGGCTGGATGAAGACGGATACATTGTTATGGCTTGCAATATTCACTTGAAAACAGAAAGTAATGAAACGGATGCCTTCCAGAGGGTAACAAATGTAAAATACTAGAATAACACTATATAAAAAAGAGGAGATGTAGTCAAATGAAACAAAAAGGAGAATTTTATAAAGTGAAAAAATCTGGTTTTTCTATGTTGTTATTGTTGATATGTGTTTCGATGTTGTCTGTAATGCCTGTATCTGCTGCCAGAAAAAAGAGCCGTTATGACCTTCAGTTTTCAGATTTGAAAGTCAATAAAAAGAAGCTGAAAGCAGGAGAAAAATGTGAAATCAGCATGAAGGTTAAAAACAAAGGAACAGGGAAAATTCAACGTTTGACTGTTACATATCAGGGACCGAAACGTCAGTATTATGATGTTCTGCTGAAATATAAAAAGAAAAGTAAAAGATGGACGGGCAATTTTACAGTAAATAAAGGAATGGAAAAAGGGATCTGGAAGATCTGGTGTGTTACAGCAGATAAAAATTATGATGAAGAGTATCATTATAGTTGTTATAACAAAAATTTAGATAAATTGATTACACCAGGTGCGGATTTTTCAAAGGGAAATATCCAGATTAGTGGAACGAAAGCGGATTATAAAAAACCGAAGATAAGATGGAACAATTTAAAAACCTGGAACGAGCAGGTTACGGCAAAGGGCGGAATAATAAATTGCCGACTAAAGGTAACGGACAACAGTGGTATTTCTTTTGTCAGAATTATCTTTGCAAAAAGACCGGAAGAAGGTAAAAAGCTGATACCGGATATTAGTATTATAATGAAGTATAATAAAAAGACAGGCTATTACGAAGGAAGCAGTACACAGGGAAAAGGAAAGTATCTGGTGGCAGGTATAACAGCGGCAGATCTGTTCGGAAATGAAATTTTTTATTATAATTCACAATGCGAATCATACGGATATTACCAGCCTGAAAACTCAATCCGCAAAGATTTGTCAGACTTAAGTGTAAGCCTTGGAATTTCAGAAGATGATATACCACAGGAGACAGAAAAACAGACAGAAAGTGAAAGAGAACCGATTGCAAAACCAAGAAAAACAGATGTTTTTGTCAATAAGAGAAGCCCGGAGACATCTGAGTATGACTATGCGGTGGTGATAGACAAGGTGGTGTATCAGTATCGGATGGAAACCGATGATTATGCAGTCGTTGCATTTGATGAAAACAATGGAAATATGGAAGATGGAAGAAAAGTAAAAGTAAGGGCAGAGATTCTTGGAAGACCGGTAACGGAAGTTACACTCCATGGAGAATTTGATCCTCCGCAGGGAAGAGTGCATTTGATTCTTCCAGAGTCTGTCAGGAAAATTCAGATTGATGAATGTACATTCAAAGCGATTACCTTTCCATCCACTTTTACAAAGAAAAACAGTAAGAGCATTGTATCTGAATGTACGATAGGAAAGATTTATCTGGCAGGAAAGTCTGTGTATACGGGAAACATATATCAGATAAGTGGACTGAAAACTATAAAGCTTCCATCAAAATTAAAATATATAAAAGCGGGATTTTTAAAGGGGAGCACTGATCTCGAAAAAATTAGTATTCCGAATCAGGTCAGAACAATTGGAAAAGAAGCATTTGCAGGGTGCAGAAATCTGAAAATTTATATTCCGGCTACAGTGAAAAATATTGGAAAAAATGCATTTGGAAAAGGTGATGGATGCGTGAAAAAAATTTACTGTGTGAAAAATTCAGCGGCATATAAATATGCAAAAAAGAATAATATCCCTTATAAAACAGTGTCGATCAAGGAATAAAAAAGGATTTGATGTAAAAGTAATGTAAAAGGTTTTCAGATGCTATTTACAATACTATAAAAATCTAGTATTGTAAAAATAAGATATCCACGAAAGCAGGAGAGTGACAGAAATAGTGGAAAATATCAGGTAATAAACGGCTGAGCACATAAGAGGGGGGTAATATAAACGGCCGTTTTACATATCATACATGCGAAGGAAATGGATGATGTAGCATGAAAAGAAAGCGAATACAGAAAAATAAAAATATCGTAAAAAGGGGCTATATAAATTATGAAACGAACAAAGAAAATCGCAGCATTTCTGATACTGTTTTTATGTGCATCCATGCTTCTGGTTCTTCCGACCTCGGCAAAAAGCAGAAAAAAGTATGATCTTAAGGTATCGGATGTAAAAGTCAGCAGTAAAAATCTGAAGCCGGGAGATAAATGCAAAATCAGCATGAAAATCGTAAACAGGGGATATGGAAAGATGAAAAATGTTTACGTGTGCTATGATTCACCGTCAACGCAGGTGTACTACGTACCGCTTCAGTATAAAAAGAGCAGCGGCAGATGGGTTGGAAATTTCAAAGTAGAAAAGGGAATGCAGAAGGGAACCTGGCGTATCTGGAGTATTGATGTGAATCGTGTTTTTGACGATATCTACGCATCCTGGTATGCGTATTATAACCACAAACTTGGAAACCGGTCCTATCCGGGAAGTGATCTCTCAAAAGGAAATATTAAGATCCGGAAGACCAAGGCAGATTATAAAAAACCGGAAATTCACGCTGACACGTTGCAGGTAGAAAAAGTGGCAGACACGGAAAAAGGTGGAAAGATCAGCTGCCGTATAAAAGTAACGGATAGCAGCAGCATCAAAAGAGTAACACTGACTTTAAAAGGGCCTGTCAGCACAGATCATCCGGTAGCAGTAGAGACGGAAATCGAAATGAAATATAATAAAAAAACAGGATATTACGAAGGAAGTGCAAACAAAGAAAAGGGTACCTATCGCGTGGAGAATGTATATGCAGAGGATGTATTTGGTAACCATGGCTGGAAAGAAATTTCTGGATATCAGTTAGAATTATAAAAGCAGAATTATAAAAGAAAAAGATGAAAGATGGATTGTATCCGGATCCATTTTACAACAACATTTCGGGGAGGGCAGCCTCCCCGTTTTTGTATTGCGACACTTTTGCAAGTTAAGTTAATAAAGTATTTTACAAATGTATACAGAAGCATTTGCTTACAATATGATGTTGAAATCTTCATAAAAAACTAAGAAAGATAAACAACATAAATGCATAATGTAAAAGTAATGTAAAAGCTTTCCAGATGCTATTGACAATACTATAAATACGTAGTAGCCTGTCAGAAAAGTACGGAATATCTGCGAAACCGGAAAGACGAACAGAAATCGCAGAACCGTTTATCACTGTTTTCTTACAAAAGGAAACCAAAAGGGAAAATAAAGAAGAGGGGAAGAAAATGAGAGAAAAAGAGAAATGCAGGAAAGGGAACGTGCAGTATTTTTGCATGTATACAGCCGGTTTTCTGGCAGCGGCACTTTTATTATTACTGATCTTTGCAAAGGAACATGCATCTTTTACCAAAATGGTGGACGGTGTGGCACAGCATTATGCAGTGCTGATGTGGATCCGTAATACGCTGCGGCAGTTTTTACATGGAAATTTTGCATTGCCGATGGTTGATTTTTCGGTTGGACAGGGGTTTGATGTGATCGGGACGCTGAACTATTACGGCGTGGGGGATCCCGTCAATTTGCTGACCGTATTTTTTGCGGATAACCATCTGGATCAGATGTACATGTTTCTGATCCTGTTTCGGATGTATCTTTCAGGCCTTGCTTTTTCTTATTATTGCAGCACGGCCGGGATTCAAAGAAAAGCCTCCGTACTGTGTGGTTCCTGGCTGTATGTATTTTGCAGTTTTGCACTGATGGGCGGGATGAAGCATCCGCTGTTTTTAAATGGTATGCTGTATCTGCCGCTGCTGCTTGCCGGAACGGAGAAAGTCCTGCAAAAGAAAAGCATCCGCTTTTTAAGCGTATCGGTGGCACTTGCCTTTATGAGCAACTACTATTTCATGTACATGAACACCATACTGTGCGGCATTTATCTGTGTGTACGGCTTTTCGGACATTATCGGGAATACGGAATCAGAAAGATCCTACTGCTGATCTTAAAAATGGCGGCGGCGTGGATCTAGGGCATATGCCTTGGAGCAGTGATCATTCTGCCGTCCGTCTATGCCTTTCTTCACAATGCAAGAGTGGACACTGCGGTGGAAGAGGCACAGAACTTTTACAGCATTGCACACTACCGGAAAATGATCCTCGGATTTTTCCAGACACTTCCGATGACGAACGGCTGGACAGTACATGGAACGGCGATCGGCGGTCTTGCCGGTGTGTTGATGCTCTTTACGTCAAAAAAAAGGAGTCGGGAAAATTGCCAGCTGAAGATCGGATTTGTTGTGCTGCTTGTGCTGCTCTGTATTCCGTTTGGCGGAAAAATGATGAATGGTTTTGCTTATGTGACAAACCGCTGGAGTTACGGCATGGCATTTTTATGTGCCCTGATGGCAGCACAGGCGGTTGCAGATTTAAAAGAACAGAATACAAAAATATTCCTGATCCTTGGAGTGGCAGCGGGCATCCTTGCTGCAGCATTATCCGCATCGAACGGAAAAGCCATGCGATATGCAATCGCAGCTCTTACAGTGACCGTTCTGGCATTTGCACTTGGAGCGATTCTGGAGCGAAAGCAGAGAAAAAGACTGGCGGGATGTCTGGTGTCTTTCGTTGTGTTTGCCGGTGTCTGCTGCAATCTCATCACCTTCTTTACACCGGTCGGATATTCTTATGCCGCACGTTTTACAAAAAGAGGTGTGTCGGAGTCCGTGTTACTGAACCGTGCCGTAAAAAATGTGCAGAATGCAAAGCTTGCGGAAGACGGATTTTACAGGGTGGAACTGCCGTCCTCCCTGTATAACTGCTCGCTGGCAGCAAAGATCAATACAACGGAGTTTTATTACAGTGTGATCCCGAAATCCATGAAAGATCTCTATGTTTCACTTGGAATGGCAAAATATGAACGTCCGAATGTCATGCATGGACTTGAAAACCGGCAGATTCTCAAAAATATGCTCTGTGTCCGTTATCAGTCTGACAAAAAAAGGATCACGGTCAATGAGGATGCTCTGCCGGTCGGTTATACTTATGATAAGATCATGCACAAAGAGGATTATGACAGCCTTACACCGCTTGAGCGGCAGGCAGCACTGCTGGAGTATGCCGTTTTAGATGACGATGCTGAAAAAATCCTGGAAAAACAGGGGAAGACTTTTGAAAGAGGAAAGAGTCCTTCTGATGGTGCTGTTATAGGTGGAAATCTGAAAATTACAGGAGAGGATCGGGCATCCTGGAAAGATGGAAAGTTAAAAGGGAAAAAACAAGGCAGAATGAAACTGAAGTTTCAGACGGAAAAAAAGTCAGAGACGTATCTGGTGTTGAAAGGCCTGTCCTCCAGATCGAAGGTAAGAAAAAAGCAGATTCTTTCTGTGAAAAGCAAAAAAGCAAGGTTTGAAATCCCGATGTGTGCGGTGAGCAATGAAAAAGAGATGAACCGGGACTTTATTGCAGTCAATCTCGGAGTTGCACAGATGGGAACCTGCAGCCTGTGTTTTCACAAATCGTATACTTACAAACTGAACGATATGGAGATCCGGGGGATTTCCGAAAGCTTTATCAAAGAACAGACAAAAGAGCGGCGAGAAGAATCTATGACGGAGGTAAAACAAAGTACTAACCGGATCAGCGGGAAAATTTCTGTTTCCGAAGATAAAATTTTGCAGCTGGCGGTTCCATACAGCAGGGGATGGCACATTTTTGTTGATGGAAAAAAGGAAAAATCTTTCGCCAGTAGTGTTGCTTATACCGGGATCTTTCTTGAAAAAGGGGAGCATACGGTCGAAATGCATTATATCAGCCCGTGGATCATTCCCGGTACGGTGCTGAGTGTGGCGGCATGGATCTGGATGGCACTGTCTTTTGCCGTAAAAAAGAGAAGAATTTCGGTAGATAAGAGAATAAAATAGTTCAGATTTTTGAAAAAGTGGCTATTTGTCGTAAGGAAAATGACGGATAGCCGCTTTTTTTGTTGTTATTAAGGTTGAAATCTGTACCAAAATGCATTATCATATAGAATTAAAGCGGTAAAGTTTCAAGAGAAAAACAAGAACAATACTTTACCAGGATGTATGCAGAGATATGCAGGCATATGCAAAACTGCAGATGAGAACGGAGGAAAAGGATATGAGTTACAACATCGCAGTCATTCCAGGCGACGGTATCGGACCGGAAATCGTGCGTGAAGCACAGAAAGTGCTGGATGCGGCAGGAAAAAAATATGGTTTTGAATTAAAATATACAGAAGTTTTAATGGGAGGAGCATCCATCGATGTTCATGGTGTGCCTCTGACAGATGAGGCGATCGCAACCGCAAAAGCAAGCGATGCCGTTCTGATGGGCTCCATCGGCGGAGATGCAAAAACCTCCCCGTGGTACAAACTGGCACCGAACCTTCGTCCGGAGGCAGGACTCTTAAAAATCCGCAAAGAGCTGAATCTGTTTGCAAACTTAAGACCGGCGTACCTGTACGAAGAATTAAAAGAGGCCTGCCCGCTGCGTGATGATATCATCGGTGACGGTTTTGATATGATGATCATGCGTGAGCTGACCGGCGGTCTGTATTTCGGAGAGCGTCACACAACCGAGGAGAACGGAGTACGCAAAGCCGTTGATACACTTTCTTATGATGAGAATGAGATCCGCCGTATCGCTGTCCGTGGATTTGACATTGCAAGAAAACGCCGCCATAAAGTAACCAGTGTGGATAAGGCAAACGTTCTGGACTCTTCCAGACTGTGGAGATCCGTTGTGGAAGACGTTGCAAAAGATTACCCGGATGTCACACTGGAGCATATGCTGGTAGACAACTGTGCCATGCAGCTGGTGCGTGACCCGAAACAGTTCGATGTCATCCTGACCGAGAATATGTTCGGAGATATCCTTTCCGATGAGGCAAGTATGGTGACCGGTTCCATCGGAATGCTGTCTTCCGCCAGCCTGAATGAAACAAAATTCGGTCTGTATGAGCCAAGCCACGGTTCTGCACCGGATATCGCAGGCAAAGATCTGGCAAATCCGATCGCTACGATCCTTTCCGCTGCCATGATGCTGCGTTTCTCACTGGATCTGGATGAAGCGGCAGATGCGATCGAAGCAGCGGTAAAACAGGTACTCAAAGACGGATACCGCACAGGCGATATCATGTCGGAAGGATGCACAAAAGTCGGAACCGTTCAGATGGGAGATCTGATCGCAGAACGCGTATAAAACCGAATCCGGCATCATATAAATGGAGGTATGTTACAATGAAAAGTGATAATGTAAAAAAAGGGATCCAGCAGGCACCGCACCGTTCTCTGTTCAATGCTCTTGGCATGACAAAGGAAGAGATGGAGCGTCCGTTAGTTGGTATCGTAAGTTCTTATAATGAAATCGTTCCGGGTCATATGAATCTGGATAAAATCGTCAATGCAGTAAAACAGGGTGTTGCCATGGCAGGCGGTACACCGGTAGTATTCCCGGCGATCGCAGTCTGCGACGGTATTGCCATGGGTCATATCGGTATGAAATATTCTCTGGTAACAAGAGATCTGATCGCAGATTCTACCGAGGCAATGGCACTGGCACATCAGTTCGATGCCCTGGTCATGGTTCCGAACTGTGACAAGAATGTACCGGGACTTCTGATGGCAGCCGCACGTATCAATGTGCCGACCGTATTTGTAAGCGGCGGCCCGATGCTGGCAGGTCATGTGAAGGGACGCAAACGCAGCCTTTCCAGTATGTTTGAAGCAGTCGGAGAATACTCTGCAGGCAAACTGACCGCAGACGATGTATGTGAATTCGAAGAAAAAGTATGTCCGACCTGTGGTTCCTGCTCCGGTATGTACACTGCAAACAGCATGAACTGTCTGACAGAAGTACTTGGTATGGGACTTCGTGGAAACGGAACCATTCCGGCTGTATATTCCGAGCGTATCCGTCTTGCAAAACATGCAGGTATGCAGGTTATGGAAATGTACCGTCAGAATATCCGTCCACGCGACATTATGACAGAGGATGCAATTTTAAATGCACTGACCGTGGATATGGCACTGGGATGTTCTACAAACAGTATGTTGCATTTACCGGCGATTGCACATGAAATCGGCATGGATTTCGATATCACATTTGCAAATGAGATCAGTGCAAAGACACCGAACCTCTGCCACCTGGCACCGGCAGGCCCGACCTACATGGAGGATCTGAATGAAGCCGGCGGTGTTTATGCCGTTATGAATGAATTAAATAAACTTGGTCTGCTGCACACCGACTGCATGACCGTTACCGGAAAGACCGTAGGCGAGAATATCAAAGACTGCGTAAACTTAAATCCGGAAGTCATCCGCCCGGTAGAAAATCCGTACAGCAAGACCGGCGGACTGGCTGTCCTGACCGGAAATCTGGCACCGGACGGAAGTGTTGTAAAACGTTCTGCCGTTGTGCCTGAAATGATGGTACATGAAGGTCCGGCAAGAGTCTTTGAATGTGAGGAAGATGCATGTGAGGCTATTCTCTCCGGAAAGATCAAAGAAGGCGATGTTGTCGTGATCCGTTACGAAGGACCAAAAGGCGGTCCTGGTATGAGAGAAATGCTGAATCCGACTTCTGAGATCGCAGGTATGGGACTTGGTTCCACGGTTGCCCTGATCACAGACGGCCGTTTCAGCGGTGCGTCCAGAGGAGCTTCCATCGGTCACGTATCACCGGAAGCAGCAGTCGGCGGTCCGATCGCACTGGTAGAAGAAGGCGATATCATCAAGATCAACATTCCGGAAAACAGACTGGAACTGGCTGTTTCTGATGAAGAGCTGGCAAGAAGAAAAGCTGGCTGGACACCGAGAGAGCCGAAGGTAAAGACCGGCTATCTGGCACGTTACGCTTCTATGGTAACTTCCGGTAACAGAGGAGCTATTCTTGTTTCAGAAAAATAATTCTGAAACAAGAATGGAAGCTCCGCAGGATCGCACTGCGGTGGTGCAGAATTATGTCGCAAAGGCGGCCCACCGCAGACGGAGAATGTGCCGGAGCACATTCTATACCTGGGCAAAATAAGAGAAACATAACAGTAAGGAAAGTAAAGGTGAGGATAGCAGGATGAAGTTAAATGGTTCAGAAATCGTAATCGAGTGCCTGAAAGAGCAGGGCGTAGACACTGTTTTCGGTTATCCGGGCGGCACGATTTTAAATGTATACGATGCATTATATAAACATGGTTCAGAGATCAATCATATCTTAACATCCCATGAGCAGGGTGCTGCTCATGCGGCAGACGGATATGCGAGAGCAACCGGAAAAGTCGGCGTATGTATGGCAACTTCCGGTCCCGGAGCCACGAATCTGGTAACCGGTATTGCAACCGCATATATGGATTCAATCCCAATGGTTGCCATCACAGCGAACGTAGCCGTTCCGCTGCTTGGAAGAGACAGTTTCCAGGAAATTGATATCACAGGTGTAACGATGCCGATCACAAAGCATAACTATATTGTAAAAGACATCACAAAACTGGCAGATACCATCCGTGAAGCATTCCGCATTGCACAGGAAGGCAGACCGGGTCCTGTTCTGGTTGATATCACAAAAGACGTGACCGCAGCAGAGACTGAGTATGTAAAAGAAGAGCCGATCCCGGTAGAACGCAGCACACAGTATATCAAAGAAAAAGATCTGGAACAGGCGATTGAGCTGATCAATGAGAGTGAAAAGCCGTTTGTATTTGTCGGCGGAGGTGCTGTGATATCCGGAGCTTCCAAGGAACTGATGGAGTTTGTGAAAAAGATAGACGCACCGGTTGCAGACAGCCTGATGGGAAAAGGTGCTTTTGACGGCACCGATGAGCTTTACATGGGTATGCTGGGTATGCACGGAACAAAAGCATCCAACTTAGGTGTAACAAAATGTGATCTGCTGATCACGGTCGGTTCCCGGTTCAGTGACCGTGTCATCGGAAATGCCAGCCGTTTTGCAAAAAATGCCAAAATTCTCCAGATTGATGTCGATCCGGCAGAAATCAACAAAAACATTCAGGTAGACTGCAGTATTATCGGAGATCTCAAAGAAGTGCTGACACGTCTCAATCAGAGAATTGAAAAACATGAGCATAAAGAATGGATCAAAGAGATTGAGACAATCTCCGAAGAGCATCCTCTGAAATACAATGAAGAAGGTCTGACCGGTCCGTATGTGATCGAGCAGATCTATAAAGTAACCGAAGGAAATGCCATCATCACAACCGATGTCGGACAGCATCAGATGTGGGCTGCACAGTATTATCGTTACAAAGATCCGCGTACCTTCCTGTCATCCGGCGGACTTGGCACCATGGGTTATGGTGTCGGAGCTGCAATCGGAGCCAAAGTGGGCAGACCGGACAAAGTGGTACTGAACATCGCCGGAGACGGATGTTTCCGTATGAACATGAATGAGATTGCAACCGCAGCCCGATACAACATCCCGATTATTCAGGTTGTCATCAATAACCATGTGCTCGGTATGGTTCGCCAGTGGCAGACACTGTTTTACGGAAAACGTTATTCACAGACCATTCTGAATGATGGTGTGGATTTTGTGAAAGTGGCAGAAGCACTTGGTGCAGAAGGCATCCGTGTAACGAAAAAAGAAGAAGTCGCACCGGCTGTTGAAAAAGCGATCGCACTTGGCAAACCGGTTGTGATCGACTGTGTGATCGACTGCGACGACAAAGTATTTCCGATGGTTCCGGCAGGTGCCCCGATTGAAGATACATTTGATCAGGACGATCTGAATAAAGAAGCATAAATTCGGTTCTGCAAGCCTTTTTCCAGAACTTGGAAAAAGGCTTGACTAATTTTTAACAAGGTACTATAGTAAAGTGTAGAAAATAAGTGCTGATATCTGGCGGAGTTTTGAAAACAGGCATCAGCACTTGCTATAAAACTCATCACACAACAAAGTGAGAAGTCAAGGAGGATATGAAAGTGAGCAGAGTGTACAATTTTTCAGCAGGTCCGGCCGTATTACCGGAAGAAGTATTAAAAGAAGCAGCAGCAGAAATGCTGGATTACAAGGGCTGTGGTATGTCCGTTATGGAAATGAGTCACCGCTCACAGGTCTTTGACGATATTATCAAAGAAGCAGAGCAGGATCTGCGTGATCTGATGCATATTCCGGATAACTATAAAGTGCTGTTCCTGCAGGGCGGTGCTTCACAGCAGTTTGCTATGATTCCTATGAATCTGATGAAAAACAAAGTTGCAGATTATATCGTAACAGGACAGTGGGCAAAAAAAGCATATCAGGAGGCACAGAAATACGGAAAAGTAAACAAGATCGCAACTTCTGAAGATAAGACATTCTCCTACATTCCGGATTGCTCCGATCTGCCGGTCAGCCCGGATGCAGACTATATATATATTTGTGAGAACAACACCATTTATGGTACAAAATTCAAAACACTGCCGAATACAAAAGGCAAGACACTGGTAGCAGACGTTTCTTCCTGCTTCCTGTCAGAGCCGGTCGATGTCACAAAATACGGCATCATTTACGGCGGCGTTCAGAAAAACATCGGACCGGCAGGCATGGTGATCTCCATTATCCGGGAAGATTTGATCACGGATGAGGTACTGGAAGGTACACCGACCATGCTGAAATTTAAGACACATGCCGATGCAGGTTCTCTGTACAACACACCGAACTGCTACTGCATTTATATGTGCGGCAAGGTATTCAAATGGCTGAAAAAGATGGGCGGTCTGGAAGTCATGAAAGAACGCAACGAAAAGAAGGCAAAACTGCTCTACGATTATCTTGACAGCAGCAAGCTGTTCAAAGGAACGGTAGAAAAAGATTCCCGCTCTCTGATGAACGTTCCGTTTGTCACAGGTGACAAAGACCTGGATGCGAAATTTGTAAAAGAAGCAAAAGCAGCCGGACTTGAAAACCTGAAAGGTCATCGTACCGTTGGCGGTATGCGTGCAAGTATCTACAATGCAATGCCATATGAAGGTGTGGAAGCACTGGTAGCATTTATGAAGAAATTTGAAGAGGAGAATCTGTAAAATGAAATATACATGCTTAAACCCGATCGCTTCTGTAGGACTGGATCAGTTCACAGAAGGTTACGAAAAAACAGAAAAAATGGAAGATGCAGATGCAGTGCTGGTAAGAAGTGCTGCCATGCATGATCTGGAGCTGCCGGATGGTCTGTATGCAGTTGCACGTGCCGGTGCCGGTGTCAACAACATTCCGCTGGATAAATGTGCAGAAAAAGGTATCGTTGTATTTAACACACCGGGAGCCAATGCAAACGGCGTAAAAGAGCTGGTGATCGCAGGTATGCTGCTGGCTTCCCGTGATATCATCGGCGGTGTGGAATGGGCAAAATCCGAAGCCGGAAGCGAAGATATCGCAAAAAAGGCAGAAAAAGAAAAGAAGAAATTTGCAGGATGCGAACTGATGGGCAAAAAGCTTGGTATCATCGGACTTGGTGCGATCGGTATCCAGGTGGCAAACGTGGCAGAATGTCTGGGTATGGATGTATATGGTTATGATCCGTACATTTCTGTTGATGCGGCATGGAAACTTTCCAAAGGCGTAAAACACATCAAAGATGTGGACGATATTTACCGTACTTGCGATTATATTACGATCCATGTACCGCTGCTGGATTCCACCAGAAAGATGATCAATCAGGATGCAATCGATCTGATGAAAGAAAATGTCGTGATCCTGAACTTTGCACGTGATATGCTGGTAGATGAAGAGGCTGTTGTAAAAGCCCTCAAAGAAGGAAAAGTAAAGAAATATGTCTGCGATTTCCCGAATACCACAACCGCAGGTGTGGAAAATGCGATCATCATCCCTCATCTGGGTGCATCCACCGCAGAATCGGAAGACAACTGTGCAAAGATGGCAGTTCAGGAACTGATGGAATACCTGGAAAAAGGAAATATCATCAATTCTGTAAACTATCCGAACTGCAGTCTGGGCGAGTGCACACATGCAAACCGTATTGCGATCAACCACCGCAACGTAAAGAACATGCTGGGACAGTTTACCGACATTTTTGCAACATCTGATATCAACATCGCAAACATGGTAAACAAGAGCAAAGGCGATTATGCATACTCTCTGTTTGATCTGGACAGCGTGGCATCCGAAGAAGTACTGGATAAGATCCGTGCAGTCGAAGGTGTGCTGAGAGTCAGAGTGATCAAATAAAAAACAAAAGAATAAGAAAAACAAGAGGACAAAAGGCTGTTGCAGTTTTCTGCTTCAGCCTTTTTCAGTACGGAAGAGGCGGCTCATAAACCGAAACGCCCGGACCGTGCAGAGATGGAGGAATGATTATGGCAGAGATCAGAACATTTTGTGCTGTACATCCGGCAGAAGGACTTGCATCTAAACTCGCAGCTCTTCCTTATGATGTCTACAGCCGTGACGAGGCAAGAGAACAGGTAAAAAAAGCACCGGAAAGCTTTCTGGCGATTGACCGCCCGGAGACCCAGTTCCCAAAAGATCAGGATATGTATGCACCGGAAGTCTATCAGAAAGCACATGATATGTTAGAGGAATGGATCAAAAGAGGCTCCTTTGTGCAGGATCAGCAGAAATGTTACTATCTGTATGAACTGACGATGGATGGAAGGTCACAGACCGGTCTTGTGGCATGTGCCTCGATTGACGATTATTTAAACGGTGTGATCAAAAAGCATGAAAATACAAGGGCAGAAAAAGAGCAGGACCGTATCCGACACGTCGATACCTGCAATGCACAGACCGGACCGATCTTTCTTGCCTACCGCAAAGATCAGACGATCGCAGAGGTGACAGCAAAAGTAAAACAGCAGAAACCGATGTTTGCGTTTGTCTCGGAAGATGGCATCGGACATAAAGGCTGGAGAGTGGATGCAAAAGAGGATATTGCAATAATTGCAGATACATTTGCAAAAATAGATAAAATTTATATCGCAGACGGACATCACAGGGCAGCATCGGCAGTCAAAGTAGGGCAGCTTCGCAGAAAACAGCATCCGGATTATGACGGCAGCGAAGAATTCAATTATTTTCTGTCGGTATTATTCCCGGATGAGGAACTTTACGTTATGGATTACAATCGTGTCGTCCTGGATCTGAACGGACAGACAAGAGAAGGATTTCTGAAAAACGCAGCGAAAATTTTTGATGTACAACCGGTAAATGCGGCATATCATCCGCAGAAAAAGGGTACTTTTGGCATGTATCTTAGCGGTCAGTGGTATCAGCTTACGGCAAAGGCAGATCTTACAAAAGACGATCCGGTGGAAGGTCTGGATGTCGCTTATCTGCAAAGAGAATTTTTGCAGCCATATCTGGATATCCAGGATCCGAAAACATCAAAACGCATCAGGTATGTGGGCGGGATCCGCGGACTTTCCGAGCTGGAGCGTATGGTCGATCATGTAAAAGAGACGCAGCAGAAAGATGCGGTGGCTTTTTCCATGTATCCGACTTCCATGGCAGAATTGTTTGCCGTAGCCGATGCCGGCATGCTGATGCCGCCGAAATCCACATGGTTTGAGCCAAAACTTCGGAGCGGACTGTTTCTGCATATGTTATAATTTTTTTGCTTTTTTACTGTTGGTGTTTGTGTTAAAATAGAATAATAAGATGCCAGGGTCAAAAGGTCTAAATCCACATGAGCTTGCTCATAAGTGGATGAAAGACCTTGGGACCCGCCCCGATATGGAGCAGAACATCCAGTGGATGTTCGTTTTGCTCCGACCGAAGCGGAGCGTAGACATAAAAATGGGATGATAATCCCACGATATGCGAATACGGGAGCGGATTGTGGGAGTGCGAAGCATGGAACAATCCGCAGGTATCATAATTTAAGAAACATTATGGGCAAGCAGCAAAGCGGATTGCGAATATCCGCTTAAATACATAAGGGAGGGTTTGAAGATTATGGACAACAAATTATATGAAATGATGGACTGGGCAGCAGTGGAGGGGATTGTATATTCAGAAGAAGATCATCCGCACGATATTCTGGGAGCACATGTGACAGAAGAAGGGATTCTGATCCAGACGTTTCTGCCGACGGCAAAGAGTGTGACAGTGGTGTTGAAAGACAGCAAAAAAGAATATCCGATGGATTTAGAGGATGAGGAAGGCTTTTTCGCTGCACTGCTTCCGGGTAAAAGAATTCCGAAATATCATTATCACGTAGATTTTGGAGAAGAAGCAGATGGAAAAGAAAATATCGTAGAATACGAAGATCCATATCGTTTTGCACCGCAGATCACGGAAAAAGAAACGAAGAAATTTAATGCAGGCATCTGCTACGATATCTACGAAAAACTGGGATCACATCCAATGACGGTCAATGGTGTGGAAGGTGTTTTGTTTGCAGTATGGGCACCAAATGCTATGCGTGTCAGCGTGGTAGGCGATTTCAACCTCTGGGATGGCAGACGTCTGCCGATGAGAAGACTGTGGGATTCCGGTATTTTTGAACTGTTTGTACCGGGACTTGCTGCAGGACAGCTCTATAAATATGAAATCAAGGCAAAGGGAGGGCTGACATTCTTAAAAGCAGATCCGTATGCCAATGCTGCACAGCTTCGTCCTGACACGGCATCGGTGATCACAGACCTGAGTCAGTATGCATGGAAAGATGAAGCATGGCTGAAACAGAGAAAAAATGCAGACAGTAAGAAGGCTCCGATGTCCATTTATGAGGTACATCTTGGCTCATTCCGCAAGCCGGAGGACGGCAGGGAGTTTTACAATTATCGTGAACTGGCTGTGATGCTTGCGGACTATGTAAAAGAGATGGGCTATACGCATATTGAGCTGATGCCGGTTATGGAGCACCCGTTTGACGGTTCCTGGGGCTATCAGGTGACCGGATACTATGCACCGACCAGTCGTTACGGCACACCGGAAGATTTCATGTATTTCATGGACTATATGCATGCACAGGGCATCGGCGTGATTCTGGACTGGGTACCGGCACATTTTCCGCGTGATACGTTTGGACTGGCTGCCTTTGACGGAACCTGCCTGTACGAGCACCTCGATCCGAGAAAAGGTTCCCATCCGCACTGGGGCACACTGATCTACAATTACGGTCGTCCGGAAGTCAAGAACTTCCTGATCGCAAACGCACTGTTCTGGGCAGAAAAGTATCACATTGATGGTATCCGTATGGATGCGGTGGCTTCCATGCTCTATCTTGATTATGGAAAGAACGAAGGAGAATGGGTGCCGAATATCTACGGCGGAAACGAGAATCTGGAAGCAGTCGAATTTTTCCATCATCTCAATTCCATCTTTAAACAGAAGGAGCCGGGGGTTCTGATGATCGCCGAAGAATCCACAGCATGGCCGAAAGTAACGGGAGCCGTTGAGGATGAGGGTCTTGGCTTTGACTACAAATGGAACATGGGCTGGATGAATGACTTCATTTATTATATGTCACTGGATCCGATCTTCCGTACCGCAAATCATGGGGCACTGACGTTCAGCATGGTTTATGCGTACAGTGAAGATTATATCCTGACCTTGTCACATGACGAGGTTGTACACGGCAAAGCATCCATGATCGGCAAGATGCCGGGTGACCGTGAGCAGCAGTTTGCAAACTTACGTGCCGCTTATGGATTTATGCTGGCACATCCGGGCAAAAAGCTTTTGTTCATGGGACAGGATTTTGCACAGTATGATGAGTGGGCAGAGGACCGGTCACTGGAGTGGGAGCTTTTGCAGTATGATGAGCACAAGCAGATGCAGAATTATGTGAAAGCACTCAATGCATTTTACAGAGAACATCCGGCACTTTACGAAATGGACTATGATCCGGATGGATTTACCTGGATCAATAACATTTCTGCCAATGAAAATATGGTAGTCTTTACCAGAAACACAAAGAAAAAAGAAGAGACGCTGCTGATCGTCTGCAACTTCTCACCGCTGACTTACGAAAACCACAAGATCGGCGTTCCATACCCTGGAAAATACAAAGAAATCTTTAACAGCGACAGCAAAGAATTCGGAGGCAGCGGAGTCGGTAACCCGAGACTGAAACAGTCAAAAAAATCAGAATGCGATGACAGAGCGGATTCGATCCTGATCACGGTTCCGCCGATGAGCATTACGGTTTTTTCTTATACAAAAGCGGCAGCCGGAAGAGCGGTCAACAAAAAAACGGCAACAAAGAAAACAGCCGAGAAAAAAGTTACCGAAAAGAAAACAGCCGAAAAGAAAGTGGCTGCTGTAAAAGAAACGGAAAAGAAAACAGCTGAGAAGAAAAGCAGTGAAAAAGTAACTTCGATCAAAGCCGCTTCTGAGAAAAAAGCAGCTGCAAAGAAAACAACCGCAAAACCAGGAACCGGTAAGCAGGCAACCCCAAAAGCAGAGCTGGAGATGGCAGCTGCAAGTGAAGAAAAAGTGACAAAGACGGCAGAAAAAGCACCGAAAAAAAGCCTCAAAGAAGAACTGGAAGCCAAAATCGCAGAAAGTGCAAAGGCAGAGGAAGAAAGAAAAAACAAGACAACGGGCAGAAAACCGGCCGCAAAGAGCAGACGAAACAAACAGCAGGAGAAATAGCAGATGGAACAAATAGCAGAGAATACGGCAGATTCGCTGACCGAAAGTGTAAAAGAAGTCAATCAGTTTACACAGTATTTTCAGGGGAAAATGCCGGGGCTTATGGATCTTGGCATCAAACTGGTCATTGTCCTGATCGCATTTTTTGTCTGCCGCAAGATCATTCAGCTGATCCTGAAGATTTTTGGCCGATCCTTTGAACGGGCCGGAATGGAGGCAGCATCCGCACACTTCACACTTTCCATTATGAAAGCCATCATGTACGTGATGGTGATGGCAGTCATGGCCACTTTTCTCGGAGTGTCCGGAGCGTCGGTTGCTGCACTGATCGGCTCGATGGGAGTCGGCGTTGTGCTGGCGTTAAAAGAATCGCTTTCGAATATTGCGGGGGGATTTATCTTATTGTTTATGAAACCATTTGTCAGCGGAGATTATATCCACGAAGATACCCATGGAAATGAAGGAACCGTGGTGAAGGTGGATCTCTTTTATACGACACTTCTGACGGTCGATAACCGTACCGTATCGATTCCAAACGGAATCATCACTAACAGCAGTCTGACGAACATTTCAAAGCAGGATAAGCGGCAACTGCGTGAAAAGGTAGGGATTTCCTATCGAAACGATATCAATGAGGCAAGGAAAGTGCTGCTCGCTATTTTGCAGAAGGATGCGGCCATTCTGAAAGAAGAGAAGATGGAAGTGGTCGTTGAAAGTCTTGGAGACTCCGGTGTGATCCTCGGGTGGCATGCCTGGGTAAGACCACAGGATTATTTTCCGGCAAAATGGCGGATCACCGAAGAAATCAAATACAGATTTGATGAAAATCAGATTGAGATCCCATATCAGCAGATCGATGTGAAGATCAGCCGGTAAGAATATCCGGTAAAAGCAGGAGGAGTACAGAGTTTGCTGCCTGTGTCGGTCAATGTAGAAAAATGACAATGACAGAGGGAGAAAAACAGAAGTAAGGGGCAAGTTACAGGAGGATAAAATATTATGGAAACAAAGAAAAACGGTGTGCAGGCGGAAGCCCATACAAAAGAGCAGACTTCCGGCGGACATGCCCACAGTCACACGCATGTGCTGGAGAACGGAACGGTTGTCACGCACACGCATACGCACAGTCACGAACATACAAAAGCCGTGTTAAACCGTCTCTCCCGTGCGATCGGACACCTGGAGTCTATCAAGAAAATGGTGGAAAACGGCAGAGACTGCAGTGAGGTGCTGATCCAGCTTTCCGCAGTCAAAGCAGCGATCAACAATACCGGAAAAGTCATTCTTCAAGATCACATCCAGCATTGCCTGGTAGATGCGATCGAGTCCGGAGACAGGAAGGAAATTGAAGAATTGAATAAGGCAATTGACAGGTTCATTAAATAGTGTATAATAATTCAGTAGACTTTTTAACGATGAATTTCATTAGAATCTGCTGCAGAAGATGCGGCCGAAGAGGAAGGCATGAAGAAAGACAAGACACGCAAGAAAAGTTCTGCATATAAAAAATATCGCAGACACAAGATTTTATTTATCACAGAACTGATCATTTTGATTCCGCTGCTGGCATTTGGCTTTTTGTATGTACAGTTTGAGAAAAAACTCGGCAATATTGATACTGTGACGCTTCAGTCCGGTGATATCCAGGTGAATGAAGAAGTGGAGAACAATGCAGTTCTGCATGGCTATACCAACATTGCCCTGTTCGGTGTTGATTCCCGTGACGGAAGTATGGATTATACAAACACCGATACGATCATCATTGCGAGCATCAATAACGACACGAAAGTGGTAAAACTGGTATCCATATACCGTGATACCTACCTGAATATCGGTGAAGACCGTTATGGAAAAGCCAATGCAGCCTATGCAAACGGCGGTTATAAATGGGCGATCAATATGCTGAACCAGAACCTGGATCTGGACATCACGGATTTTGTAACGGTGAACATGAATGCACTGGTAGAAGTAGTAGATGCACTTGGCGGTTTTGATTTTGATCTGACAGACGAAGAGGTTGTACATATGAACAACTACTGTGTCGGAACGTCTGAAATCACAGGAAAATCTTATGAACGTATCGAGCCGGAAGTGGCGGGCACGTATCATCTGAACGGTGTGCAGGCAGTATCCTACACCCGTATCCGTTATACAGCCGGAAACGATTACAAACGTACCGAACGCCAGAGAGAGCTGATCGCCAAAATCGTGGCAAAAGCAAAAAAAGCAGATATGAAGACGCTGGTAGATATCATGGACAATGTGTTCCCGATGATCTCCACCAGTCTCAGCAAATCGGATATTGTATCTCTGGGAATGAATATGTTGTCTTATCAGCTGGGGGATACCTGCGGATTCCCGTTTGAACACCGTACAAGTGATCTGAGCGGAGATTCCGAAGTTCCGGTTACCTTATCCTGGAATGTTACCAGACTGCATGACTACCTGTTTGGCATTAAAGATTATGAGCCGTCCGCAGGTGTACAGGAGCGAAGTGCTCATATCGAAGAAGTCAGCGGATTCAGCAAAGGCAGTGCCGTCAGCAAAGAGAATTATACGCTGAACGGAGAAGAAGCCGGAAAAGATGTCGATGACAATATTCCGGGAATCCAGGAGACCGAGTCTGAGACAGAAACCCAGACGCAGGAAGCGGCAGTCAGCGATAATGGTGACGGCAGTGTTTATGATGATAATTCTTACAATAATTTTTACGATCAGGAGCAGTATAACGATTACAGCCCGGATGGATATAATTACGATGAAGAATATTGAGTCGAGCAGATATCTGCAATGGAAATGGGAAATGTATTTGACTTAGTTAAATTGTAATTATTTTTGTGAAAATACTTGCAAAACAGACAATAATCATGTATAATAATTTGAGTCAGCAGCAATGCTGCTGACCGATGCTGGAATAGCTCAGTCGGTAGAGCACTTCACTCGTAATGAAGGGGTCGAGGGTTCAAGTCCCTTTTCCAGCTTGACAGAAAAAATACCGGAAATCCAGTAAAATCAAGGGTTTCCGGTGTTTTTTGCGTTTTGAAACAGCTATTTTTCTGATGCATAAAAACCGCCTGAAACAGTGCGAAAAAGTGTAAAATGTTTGGAAAGTGTAGTCAAAATGTAGTCACTTTTTCAGTGCTGTCAGAAGTATTATTTTGATATGATTTTTTTGCGAAATCGTTCAGCTTCTGGATGGATTTTCCTTCCTGCCTCCGCAGTTCTGCGTAGGTATCCAGTAACATCTTCGAATTACTATGCCCCATGATCTCCACCGCTTCCATGATATCAATGCCGGAATAATACAGCATGGTTGCATATTCATGCCGGAATGTATGCGATCCCAGCCCCGGACACATATCTAGATCGAACTTGATGCGGCCGTTTTCATAGTGATGTGTGCCGCCGCAGGCAGTGTTCAATGTCCGCTTGATCCGCTCGAACAGCCTGCGATACTGCGACTTTTTCAGATAGCTGCCATCAGTTCCGGGAAACAGAAGATTACCCTGTAATGTAGACAGATACTTTTTCAGGACGTCCGCCAGTGGATCCAGCAGATAGATCTCACGCTCTCCACTGTCTGTTTTCGTGTCTTTGAGCACGGCAGTTTCTCCAACGAACTTAACTGCCTTGTTGACAGTGATCTTTTTCCGGGCAAAATTGATATCAAACCGTGTCAGAGGGATGATCTCCTGTCGCCGCATTCCGGTATACAGCAACATATGCAGCAGTGTACTTGCCTGCGGATCCAGCTCTAAGTCTTCCAGGTGGATACGTTCCAGCTCTGTCAGTGCCCGTTTTTTCTTCTTCGGTGCAGGATCTTTTTCGATATTTTCCGCAACATTCTTGAACAGCAGGCCGTCATCAATGGCAGCACGCATGATCTGGTTGACTGTCTGGTAGTAACGACGCTGCAGATCGGCGTGACCTTTTAGTGCATTGTATCCGGTCTGAACATCTGTTTTTTTAATCTGCAACAGTTTCAGACCATCCAGTGCGGCAGTGTGGTTTTTCAGAATGTTCCGATAACCTTCGATCGTGTTCGTTTCACGCCCGGATTTGTACAGTTCTAACCACTTCCATTTATACGCCCCGAATATCACGTTCTTTTCTGATACATAGATGCCTTTGCTGGTCTGCTCGATCACCTCGGCTTTCTTGCGTTCCAGCTCAGCAACACTACGACCATATACCTGTATACGGACTCTTTTTCCGTTTTCCGGATTTATTTCATCGGTAGTTACCCATGCGGCGTACCTGCCGTCTTTTCTCTTTTTGTATTTTGCCATAATATATCATCCTCCTTAAAAATGAGTATAAAAAATACACCTGTACAGGTGCTGGAGGATTGTGGTATAATCAGCTTGCTTAGAGATGATCATACCGGTCTCCAGACCTGTATAGATTCGCTGATCCGCTTCGGTGCTGGTAACACTGGGGCGGATTTTTTGCTTTGATTTTATTTATTCTGAAAATTTCATATTGTCGATAGTATCTACAAATTCATCATATACACTGTTATCAACAATTTCTTCACCATAGCCATTTGTCTTAGGTATTGCGATATAAATATATACAATTCTATGTCCAGTATCTATAGATACAAGATTCATGAAAGTGTTTTTGTAATAGTACATTGTTGATTGAGCAGTTTTGCCATCTACTGAAATATTGTCTGTATAAAATTCTGAATATGAATCATCATCTTTCAGAGACGAAAGTGGAGCACCTAAAAATGTTTCGGATACGGATGAAATAGATTCGGCGTATTCAAAAAAATTTATCATGATGGGGGTATCCTGACAGCGATAAGTTACGCTCGGAAGCTCTGCATCAAGATCAGATTTTATTATTTTCCAGTCATCTGGTATATCTATATCAATTCCGAAATCCTCAAAAGGAAACGAAAGAGAAGCATCAGATACAGCAAGCGTTTCGGTCTGAGCTGTTGTTTCTGTCTGCACTACGCTTTCTGTTTGTGATTCAGTTTCAGAAGATTCATTCTCGGTCTCAGAAAAGCTTTCAGTTTGTTGCTGTGTTTCAGACGAAACGGTCTCTGTGCTGGATGTATTTTTGCTTCCACAGGATGTTGCAGCAAAAACAGTCAGGCATAATAAAAATGTGGTTAAAATTTTCTTTTTCATATTTCATTTTCTCCTTTATATGTTTGCATCAAAGGCTTTCGCCTGTGACTTCACTTTTCTCCATCACCGCCAGTGACGGCTCAAAGAATACAACATAATTATCTACTTCGACACACACACCATACTTAGAACGGTAGCGGTCAATCGCATCCTGAAAAAATTCTTCGGTAACTCCAAGATATTCAGCGGCTTCGTGCCTTGAATGACAGCCTTGCTTATATGCATTTACCAGTCCGATCAGACCGATCTGCTGGTTGTATGCCCAGAGTCTGCCTTTTAATTCCTGTTTGCGGTTCTCTACATCGCTCTGATCGGTGATATCCCCAACGGCGGTGTGATAGTGTCCAATTTCCTCAGCAAGAACACAGGCTTTTTCAACGGATGTGTCGATTTTGTTGCTGATGGCAACCATTCCATCACAATACAGTCCTTTAATTCTATCACTCTGAAAATTGTAGTCTACTATATCTATACCTTCCTTGCAGGCTTGCTCTTGCAATTCTTCATAAGTGTTCATTGTAAAAACCTCCCACTCTTGTATATTTGAAATTGACAAATATTTTTGAGTGCCATATAATATACTTATCAAGACAGCCAGTAAGGGAGGTCAAGGCTCCCTGTCCTGGTGATCTGCACTAAAATAGCCGCCTATCTTTTCCAGAGAGCAGGGCGGCTATTTCTTATGTGTGTATGTAAGAATCGAAACGATTAAACTGGCTGTCGTCAGAATGATCATAAATGTTTCATAATCGCTCATAAGCATCCCCTCCCATCAAGTCTCAGGAAGGGAACCACAGCCGCTCTACTGGCTGCCTGGGTAAGTATATTATATTGTCATGGTGCATTTCTATTTGTCATAATTTCTTTCATTAATATGAACGGACTCTGCTTTTAAACGGTGGAGTCTTTTCTTTTATTCTTCACAAACTCTGCAAACTGGCGGATTTCATCCAGTTCGTCCTGCGTGTATTCTTCACCGTCGAAGTGGGCGGCGATGGTGGTGGGTTCAGGTTCTGTTCCGAGTAGAATATCGGCAGAAACGTTTAAAGCAGAAGCTATTTTTTTTATTGTATTGACATTTGGCTCACGTTTTCCGCTTTCGTATAACGAATATGTGGACTTTGCAACGCCTATGTTCTCAGAAAGTTCTTTTTGTGATAGTCCAGATTCAAGTCTGGCTTTCTTTAAATTTTCGTTAAAATTTTCACCCATAATCTATTCCTCCTGTTAGTTTTGATTATAGTTACAGATTGAAAATGTGTCAATAAAAAGTTTGCAAAATGAAAAGAAAAATTTAAAAAACTATTGACAAGTTTGCAAAAAGCAATTATAGTATAAACGTAGTTTGCATAATGTAAACATAAAATTTGCGGACTGCATTGGGGCAGGGTTAATAGTTACCGGAACATTAAAATTCCTTTTCGAGGTGGAATGCTAACGGAGTTTCTCCGAAGCAACCGGTATAAGATAATGCGACGATCTTATATCCGAGCTTTATCCACTTATCGGCAAGAGCCGATGAGTAAACAATTCGTTTCAGACTATCACCTCCTTCCCAAGAGGTAATTTGCAGTCCGCAACAACATTATAACAGAAAGAGGTGAAAAAGGTGTTTAGAAATTTGGAAGCTGAACAAGCTAGATTTTCTTACACAAATCAAGAAATGGCAGGAAAATTAGGACTTTCCAGAACATCATATGAGAACAAAAAGAAAACAGGAAAATTTACTGCACTTGAAGCAAAAAAAATGTGCAAGATTTTCAAAGTAAAATTTGATTATCTGTTTGCTACGGAAGATGAATAGGAAGGAAGCAGGAAATGAAAGAACCGATGAAATTAGAGGTAAGAAATGAGGGTATTCGAGGACCGCGTTTAGTACTGGACGGCAAAGAGCTGCACCATGTAATGGAATACGGAATCAAGAGTTCTGACTTTATAGGAAAAGCAGAACTCTCGTTGAAAATGCTGGTGACGTTTCCGGTTAACCAAGAAAATGTTTGAGAGCTACTTCCTTGGCGATTTCAATAAGGATAGGCAATGATGCATTAGTACCTTTTTCAAGTACTTTTTTCCACATAGGTTCAGTGCTGATATTGGCAAGAAATTCATGTCCTTGAGGTGTCAGATCTCGAACAAGGACACTGGTACCAAAATCGTAATAATGAACAACGTCAATAAGTCCAGATGCTTCGGCTTGACGAATATGGTACAAAATTTCGTTGTGTTCATATCCAGAAAGAAAACCGGAATTTGCATCATCAGCATCGTATTCCCAAGGAGTATCGAAGTCGCAAGTGTCTTCGATGGTTAAGAGAATTGCACGGATGCAATTAGGATTAAGCTTCATGCGGAATCAACTCCTTTCTTTTGTACTCGGCATGGCAGTGCCTGTACAACAAGGATAAGAGAAAGACGTGGTGAAGTCAATAAAGAAAGCGGGGTAGGGATGAAATCTATTGTAGCAGACAATTTTTCAAAGATAATCAAAGAAAAATGTCTTAAGCAGTGCACAGTAGCACAAAAAGCAGGGTATTCAAAGCAACAGCTTACAGACATGTTGAAAGGAAGAAAAAGGATAAAAGAAACAGACATTCTCAGACTTGCATCCGCACTTGATGTAGATGTAAGTGTGTTGCTTAAAACCGAGGCAGATTCGAAACAGTCAGATGAAGCAAGCGATAAGCAGCGAGAAAAAGAACGCCCAGATGTGCGAGCGTTCGTAAAATTATTAAAAATTGAAGATGGCTATGCAGTATGTGATGTGAGATTCAAGCTAGTAAAGCCAGATGAAGAACAGGAGGTAACAGACCGTTGATGAAACATTATATTTCAGACATCAAAAAGCAAGCCGAGAAAGTTGCGACAGCGATCACAGGTGCGGAGATGCGAGAAGCAGTCTCGAGTGCGTTCAGTGATACCGCAACAGCATTAGAGACAATGGAAGAATCCTATAGAAAGCGGGGTAAACCATTAGCAATCCTGTTGCTGTTCTGGATTGTGATTCTGACACTGGATGAATAGAGAAAGTGAGGTGGCAAAATGGAAGAACTTAAAAAAATGCTTCTGGAAGTACTCCGGGAGTGCAAGCAGCCAGAGTTCCCGCCTGAACCGGTACCCACAAGGGTAGCCGCAAAGGTTCTGGGAGTGGAACAGAGCACAGTGATTAACCGAATGGAGTCCGGTGAGCTGGATATCGGGCTGGTGTTCAGATCGAAGCCGACCAAAAGAGGGCAGGCAAGTCGAAGAAGTACATACATCAGTCCCAAAAAGTTATACGAGCTGACCGGGTTCGTATGGAAAGGAGACAAGCAATGAAAAGAAGAGAAACAGAAGTAACAGAAGAAGCGGAAGAAACAACCGGAGCGGCTGCACTCGCCCCGATCGTAGCCACAGCAGCCGCAGCGTTCACGTTCTGGTGGCTGGGAAAATACAGTGTAATCTGCGAACGCGATATTATCGGTACTTCCATCACAGTATGGTGTGCGGTACTGATCTGTGTGCTGATGTTGGTGAGCAAGGAGGAAGCAGAATGATCGGAGTAAGCGAAGGGAAAGACCAGGAAGCCAGAGCCATCCTGGAACTGGCCGGGATTGATTCGGACAAGTACCGGATCTGGCACCATAATAGCATCTATGTGCATGCAATAAATGAAGAGACGAAAGAATCGGTGATCGTTGAGAAAGCGACACTTGAGGTAGTAAAAAGTCCCGGTGCTTTGGCGGGCGATCCGGGACACAAAAATAACATTTCAAGCTCATTATAGAGCAAATACAGGAGGTAAATCAAGTGATTAAATGCGAAAAGGCTAGCAAAGAAAGAGCAGATGTAAAAATGCAGGGTTCAAAAGAAGAAATTCTGGAAGAGTTTTCCAAGATTACACTGGCCGTATACGTGTTTTTACGTAAAACTGGTGTTAGAGATATTGATGCAATAAATGAAATTTCCGACTATGCGGCAGAAGGAATCGGCGAAGGCAGATTTGTACAGGAGGTAACCGAATGAAATATAAACAGATCAGCATCAAAGAAGCAGCAGATCGTTGCCGGAACGGCGAAGCGGTATATGCTGCCAGATGCATTGACGGCATGAGTTTCCGAGAGGTAACAGCAGCAACGATGCTGCTGGTGTTGGAAACCCCGGTTCCAGAAACAGAGACGAAGCCGGAAAAAAGTGGAAAAACAGCCTCCCCCAACAAAGAAGACCATAGACCGGGGGAAGGTAAAAGCACTGCACGAGGCAGGGTGGAGCAATG
>PVMQ01000582.1_pt1 | contig 34249 bp, 41 predicted proteins | sample 1853411 | NCBI WGS metagenome assembly PVMQ01 (sample SAMN08533513, study PRJNA380276) | Human gut metagenome, whole genome shotgun sequencing project.
CAGTACTCCCCTGTCCACTGCTCATCAGTAGAATACTTAAAATATACATCTTTTTTCTTGATATATATTTTCCCTAAAATGCTATTTTTTAATTTTAGAAAATACATATCAACCACCACCAAAACAACGTGTGCGACTAATTAAATTAGGCACACCTTCTTTCGTTGAGGAAATGCAATATCTAATAGTAAATATCGCACCCCCCCCCCGAAGATTTTAATAAATTCTTGCATAAGCTATTTCCTCCTTAATCATCATCATAATTTTTAGTCAACCCAAACATATATACTTGTTTGTTATTTATCTTAAATGTATACGCCTTTGCAATAACTTCTAAAGAATTCGAAGCGGATATTTTTAAAGAAGGTCCTGAATTATCAACTTCTATAGCTCCAACAGAATTGGTTGAAGCGTTATAAAAATTCAAAAGTCCTCCGGAAATATTTATGCCTCTTTCTAAAGATGTGTTATTTGTATCTCCATAAGCCTGATATCCAATATCAATCATTCCAGCATACAATTTTGTTCTATATTGCATACTATCTGCCTTATTATACTGAACCGAACTTAAAGATGCGTCAGACGTCAATGACATCTCATTCCAAACTGACATTCCTCCGTCACTTGAAGAGATTTTAGTATCTTCAATTTTCCATCCACCAATGGTTCCACTTGTGGCAGTTAAGATACCTCCGGAAGTTACTGAAAATGTATCATTAATCGATATTGAGCCTGCAGTAATTGCGCCTAGGTTTGCCGATATAGCACTTAGCGAATCTACTTTTAAATTTTCAACAGAAATATAATGAACAACCCATTTTGAACCGTCCCAACTTTTAATGACATCTCCTGAACCAGTTTGCCACAACTGACCGATAGCAGGATTTTCGGGAGCTGTTGAAGAAATAATAATATTGTCTTTGCCATCAATTCCATTCGTTCCATTTTTACCTGAATCTCCTTTGGGACCTTGTGGACCGTCCTCACCATCGTTTACATTTACAACTGTTACCTCACAACTTGCTTTTACCTTATCATCTTTTAATGCTTCAAATTTATACACTGCTTTGTCAACAAAGTCGCTTGATTTAACAATTATTTCTTGCGCTTCAACAGATATAACCGCTCCGTTCTTGTACCAAACGATATCAAATTCATTCGTAATATCCGCTCCATTTTCTCTTACGACAGCATTTAATGTTGTGCTACCTTCTCCATTTTTAAAAACAATTCCATTGTTGCTTATGATGGATGCGTCATATGTTTTATTTGCATTGATCATTGATTTCATCTCATCAAGCAATGCAGTATTGACTTGTGATTGTAACTCTTCAAAGTTATCGAACGTTGTTTTACAATTATCTTTATTAATGAAAGAAATTTGTTGTTCAGTAACCCTTGCTTCTAAATATAAAGTTGGCTTATATTCACTATCTTCAATTACATATGTATCTCCTATTTCAGCGTCAATGTATCCATCTACTGTATATGACACTTGCGGGATACAGTTCTTTTTTAATTGTGCAAGAGCTTGGCCATACAATGTATTTACGTTATCTGTATCATAAGTCCAAACTTTGCAAATATATCGACCGTTAATATCAGCCATCAAAGTTGAAGGAAATCTGTCTCTTGCCTGCGGTGCTAGAATTTCAATTGTTCCTTTAGGACTGGAATATTCTAGATTTCCATTTGCATCAAATTCGCTTTTATCGAGATTTGCTAAAGTCAAATCGTCGTTTCCTGTTGGCCTAATAGCAGTGTATAATTCAGTAATATCACTTTTTTTCGATATTCCTTTTATACCATTTCCATATTTGATAGTGCCTTGTTTTGTTTTATCAGAACCAATTCCTTGATGATTGTCATCATGTTCTCTATAGACATTCATAACTATTCTTTCAAGCGAATAGTTTTTATCTAGTTCGGTTACAAATTCAAGTTCAGCATCAAACACATTAGCTAGAGAAAATAATCTAGCAAGAATAGTATCTGTTCCTTCCCATTCATGAGTTATACGTTTGTCGCTGACTTCGTTTATTCCTATTTCAAATGGTTTTTCAAAATTGAATGCTGTAACATACTGTTCAAATGACATTGCACCAGTGGCTTTATACGGACCTGTTTCTTCATTTGTTAACTCTAGTGACAAGCCATATGCAGTTACGGATGTGAACACCTCGTCACGATCAACACTAACAATATTCAAGTAATATCCTTTATCTTTATATAAAAACGATATTTTGTTTCCTACTGTCAAAAATTGAGCATCCTCATGATCAGTAAATGTTTTGAATGAATAAGTATATGCTGCACCTTTTAAATAAGTGTGTAACTCATCATCCCAATAGTGCATTGCTTTTTCAATTGAATTATCAAGAAAAGCGCATACTTCATCATATGCGCTCAAAACTGCAATTCTAATATATTCCATTTTCTACAACCACGCCTCTCTTATTCTTACTTTTACTGTCGGCTGAGTCTTAGTCCACTCACTCACATGAAATTTTATTTTTGTTTCTCCTGGAGGAATCTTGAAATAATTTGTTCCAAGAATTTCTTCCTCCTGTTTTTGCATTCCGTTAACAAAGAAGTGCGATGTATCACCTTCAATTGTTATGACTGAGCCTTCAGCAAATCTATTAGGAACATCTTTCCATTTTTCAACATGCATTTTTTGAAATCTAAACGTATCAAAACCATAGTAATGCAATCTAGCGTGATTATCATATTCTTTGATACCTATTTGAACCTTTGTGCATTTCATGTCTTTAACTTCAGGAACCGTAAATTTGTAATAACTTCCCCAATAAAAGAAAGTTAGCAAATCTCCTTCTTTTCTTAAATCGCAATGTCCCCAATCACTATACCAAGGATTTTGAGAATGCAAATGTGACGTTGTGTAATACCAAGTTCTTAGCACTTTCCAAGGCATTTTTGGGTCTTTTCCATTTGTATCTTGATAAGCAACGAGTTGATAACAGCCTGTATTTCCTGATTTATCTGTTTTAAACCAGTTACACCCTGCTATGAGATTGTTATCTTCCGTTAGAAAAGCGATAGACATTTCTCCAGTTTGTCCCATTGCACCAGCATAAAAAATCAAATGGAAATACGAATACCAATTCTTGCACCCTTTTTCTCCATTTGAATCTAAAGGAAATTCAAAAGTTCTAAGCCCACCACCAGCGGTGTTATATGGTCTGCCTGGATTATTAAGAACGAGATAATCCTTGGTAAAAGTTCCATAATCCCCGTTTGTAGAAATTCTTCTAACTCCTAAAGCTCCATTCGAACCATATTTAGGATGCATTACGTCATACCCTCCTACGTCATCAGGAACGCTGGTTATATCACTTAAATTTGCTAAAGTTTCATTTTGCTCATAGTCTTCTCCGTCAGCTTCATCAATTTTACCAAACTCCATAACACCATGTTCAGATACAATTCCTAAATATCCTGTTTCGGCATTGTTGGTTACTTCATAATCAATAGTAGCTGATTCAGTTCCATTGTTTTGAACGTTGACAACCAATTCATCATCTTCAATAACACCTTCAAATTCTTTTAAAACAGTTGAATATTTGCAAGGATCAGCGCAATAGATTTCAAACTCACCGATAACGCTATTTTTCCCGGGTTCGATGTCCGTATTTCCTTCTTTTGTTCCAATAAAATATTTATCAGGTTCATCGTTGAAAATGATTTTAACTTGTTCTGCGCTTAAAATTTGATTCATTCTATTGAATGCTTCTCTAAATTTTCTATCAGTATCACATATCAATTGAAATTTTACTATGATTGTACGAGATGGATATGTCTTATATTGATATTTAGAACCACTAATTCCATCAACAGAGGAACTTTTAATAGAAGCGGACAATAATTCACGTCCGCTCACATTTAATGTTCTATACCCTTCTATTTCATTTTCTAGAAATATACCATCATAAGACATTGCTTCAGCTGGCAGAAATGTTTCTACAATATCATCTACATCTATGAATTTATAAGACATCAGTTTTCACCTCTCAATTTTTTTAGAAATTTTTCATCTTTTTTTGCATTTTCCTGATCGTACTTGTAAGTTTCTTTACTTAACGTTTTTCCATCCATTTCATTTGTAATTGTGAAATAGTATTCATTCTTGCTGTTATCTCCGCCGTTAGAATTAATATAGTCGTCATTGTAATCAACGTAATGTTCTACGCTTGCAACGCCCATATCTCCAGCAAACGAATATTGCATTCCTAGATTACTGATATCACCAACATACGATTGTACAGTATTGAATATTTTTTGAGCTTGATTTCCAATCAAACGAGTATAACCACCGATACCTTTAGCAACACCGGTATCAAGCATTCTACCTACCCATTTACCCCAACGAGAAGGCGAATGGATACCAAAGAATCCTAACACTTTATCTTTGAATGAGCCTAGGGCTTTTTTAGCCGCGTCCCATAATTGACCTGCAGCGCTTGAAATACCTTTGGCAACTCCTTTAATGACGTTAATACCGACTTCTAACCAGTTCGTATCCTTGAATGTTGAGATAATCTTTTTAGCAACCTTAGCCACACCCGAAATAACATGAGGTATTGCTGAAATCAATCCTGAAGCTAATTTTAAGATGATTTGAACACCTGCGGTCATAATTTGAGGGAGATTTGTAATGATTGCTTTTAAGATAGATCCCATCAATTCAACTGCAGCGTTGACTATTTGTGGTAGCATTTGAACGATACCAGTTGCAATATTTTGAAGTATTTGAACGCCCATTTGTATCATTGTAGGCAGTTGGGTTTGAATTGCTGTTGTAATATTGGTAATCATAGTTTGAATTCCTACCAATATTAAAGGCATGTTATCTAAAATACCTTGTGTAATGGAAACGATGAATTGTAATCCAATTCCAAGCAATTGAGGTATAGCATTTAATATTGCACCACTTAAAGTACCAATAATCAATAATGCACTTTTAACAATTGATTCAGTGTTATTTGATATACCTTTAACGATTGAATTTAATATTTGCATACCTGCATTTACAACAAGTGGTAATGTTTTGGCTATTCCGACTGATAAGTGAACAAGTAACTGTGCTCCTGAACTTGCTAGCATAGGCATTTGACTAGTAATTCCTTTTACAAAATTACTAACGATTCTTGGTGCTTGAGTTACAACAGTTGCAATCATCTGATCAATTTGACTTCCAAATTGATTATTTACAATTCCTAAACCAGCAACAACCAACCCTAGGATAGCTGCAGGCCCTACTGATTTCATAGCGATTGCAAATACTTTAGTCAATCCTGTTGTCATTGTTGACATAGCTTTCAAACCAACATTAGTACCCGTTTTTAGTCCTTTACCTATGTTGTTTCCTAATAATCTAGAAGATTTGCTGATTTCATTCGAAACAGAATTAAACACCTTCCACATTTTAGGAGCATCACTAGAAAACCTACCTGTAGCACTTTGAAATTTGAATGACACTTGAGCAATCGAATCACCCAAACTGTTTACTTTGTCTTTTCCAATAGACATGCTACCACTCATTAAATTTTTAAAATTATCAATACTTGATCTTGTTGAGTCAGGTATTAATTTTGAAAATTTATTTTTTAAGTTATCTAGATATGGTGATGATTTGTTTAAAGCGTTCGATAAAGTATTTCCTAATGCTTTTGATTTTTCTTGAAGTGAGGATAGAGTTTTATTTAATTTAGGAATTTTGTTATTGAGAGTATCAAACCCTCCACCTAGAGCTTTTATATAATCAACACTTCCAGTCGCTACTGTCAGTCCAGCTAAAATAGATCCTGTCTGCATAGCTAATCCCTTAAGGTTATCAAAATTTGCAACAGCCTGTACTAAACCTCCGTTAAACTTTTTAGTACCATCATCTAATAATGTGTAGCTTCCGAAAACTTTGTTTATTCCTTTTTTGACATCATCCAACATTTCTTGAATTTTAGGCAACCCTGAATTACTCAACATTGTATCGATAGCTGAAATCGTTCCTTCCATGCCGCTTTTAATAGCAGTTTGGATATTAGCAAACGATGTCTTAATTCCACCACTTGCTTCTAATGCCATTTCAGCAAAACCACCTGTTCTAGTAGAACATTCAATCAGGGCATCATTTAATTGATCAAATGTAATTTGCCCAGATTGTAACGAACTATATAATTCATTAGAAGAACCGCTTGCAATTCCAAGTTGCTTTGCTGTTTCACTTAATGCATAGCCCATTGTTTCTTGTAATGTTCTCCAAGACTGCATATCAACAGTCCCTTTTGAAAGCATCTGTATATACTGTTCCATACCTCTTGATGTATCTGAAACAGAAGCCGAACTAGCCAGAAAAGCATTGTTCAAAGCTAATGTTGTATCAGTAGACTTATCTAAATTACCTGTTAAAACAGTAAGTCTTTGTGACGTTTTGACGACATCATCTAAGGCTGTTGGTAAACCTTGAATTCCTTCTTTCAACTTAACTGTCGATTTATTCGCTTGTTGTGTACTATATCCGAGATTAGTTAATACTTTCGGATATTTTGTTAATGTATCATATCTATCAATTGCACCACTGACTGAGCTTGTTAGCATATTAGCACCTGCAGATAATGCTTTAAAAACACCTATACCACTAGCAATTTTCATAATGGAACTTGTGGCACTTTCACTTGCAGTTTTAATTCCTGCAAGACTGCTATTAGCTGTTTTCATAGTGCTTGTAAAGTTTGAATCAACAGCACTAAGTACGGCCTTTACACTATATGTTTCCAATAATTATCACTTCCCTTCTTGTACTTTTATTGCTTCTTGAATTCTTGAAATAAGAGAGGAAGTATCTTTTTTGTTATCCAACTGATTTTCGATTTTTTTACGATTAAAGAATTGATTAAATGTGCGATAAAAATATCTACCGCTTTTTTTCCTAGACTTAGCTTGTCGAATGGCCCACGCCAACAAGAAAATTTGTTCCTGTTGATCAACAAGCTTATATTTAGCACCTGACATCAAATACTTATATTCGTTAATCGTTAGGCGATTGATTTTATCAATATCATTGATATCTAAATATCGAAAACAGTTTTCTACTATTTTTTCATATGTTATTCTGTCACTTGATTTTGAGTCGCTTCCATTGCTTCCAATCTTTCTTGTTCTTTTTGATAATTTTCTAACAGTTTCTCTGCTTTCTTCTTTGTAGCATTCGACTTTTTTAGCTCTTCTAGCACATCGTCAAAAAGAGAATCGATATTTGTTTTTTCATCATCGATATAGTTATCAAGCTGATCTTGAGTGATTCTTGGCTTTTCAGTCATATTTGCTACAAACAAGCAATCGGATAAAGTAACAGTATTCCCTGTCAATAAATTAGGAATCAATGTTTCCAATCCAATTCCAAATTGAATCCCATCTTGTTTGATTGATGATTTTCCGTCTAAATGTCTGACAAATCCAATTCCGAATCTAAAATTATAAACATTTTCATTAATAATTAATTCCATTTCTTTTTCTCCTTTAAATAAAATAAAAAACGAGTATTTCTACTCGCTTATTCTTCAGCTGTAACATCTTTGAAAACATATGATGCGATTTCTTCTTGCTCTTTTGTCAAAGATGCATAGCCATCTGCACCATTGCCGTTTGCTCCAAATGTTAACGATACTTCCACATTGCCATCCGCACTTGAAGATGTTGAGCATTCTGTTAAAAATCCTTGATAATATTTAGCTTTATATTTTCCTTGATTAGTGCTTTCGCCTGGTTCGGCTAAATTTACTTCCCAGCATTCAACTAATTTATCACCTAGCATAGCTTTTTCTAATTTATCAATCATTTCGTCACCTTTTGTTAATAAAGATGTACTTGTAATTTCAATTTCAGCAGATCCAGGTGTACGAACATTTCCGTCTTTAGTGGCTGTTGAATCAGCATCTTTTGAAGCAGTTCTTTCATTTTCAGTAGTGAAAGCCAACGCTCCTGCAGATTTTGTTTTTGAATCTTCAGCAACTCTAAAGAGATAAACTAATTTCTTCCCTGAAACAGTTTCAGGAGAAGTACCTGAAAACATTTGTAAATCAATTTTTCTATTCACTTGTTTTTCCTCCTTGTATTTTTTTGGCTTTTGGTGAGGACTTGAATCCAAATTCAATAATGCAATGCATAAGTGGTGTTGATGTAGTAGTATCGGTCAAGATACGTTGATCTGCATTCCTTACATCCCACTTATAATTACTCGTATATTCAAGGCTTCTTGCCAGTTGCTTAATTGTATATGCCATTTTTGAGACAGTCCCTCTTTTTTTAGGTGTATCATTCCATATATGGATTGTCTGATAAACATCATTAAAGATTGCTGTCTTATTACCTAAATCATCAGTTTGTTGACTGTCGGCAATATAGATAAAAGGATATGGGGTATTTTCAGGAGGCATAAATCCATCAAAAACCATATCCGGATATTCTTTTTTTAATGTTACTAACAAGTAACTGAACAATTCTTGTTGAGGATCCATAACACACCTCATTTCATTAATTTCTTCAAATCTCTTTTGAAGATTTCTTTTTGAATGTTGAAAGATGGCCTTACAAAGGGCTGGGCCGACATGAAACGTGTTCCATATTCAAGGTAAGGTGAATAGTATGTTGTTGGTTCAACCGTTGCTGTTAAATTCAAATCAGTAAATGTACATCGAATACTTCTCTTTGTTGTGCCTGTTGCATACCCCTTAACGAAATTAGCATTTCTTGTCATTAAAGTTTGCAATTCAGCACCATTCTTTTTTACAACTGTTCTGGCATCATCGAGAGTAGCATTTTTTTTGAGTTTAGCTTCCAATTCCTTGATGCCTGTAATCTTAATGCTTCTACCCATTTTGTACCTCGTGAACGATAAATGAATGTTTATTTCTAAGTTTTCTAGAATAATCCACTCGATAAATCTTATTATCAATTCTAATAGAATCGTAGGACTTATCATAATGGTTTTGAATATGAATTGTTTTGCTTCCTTGCTTGATAGAACCATAAACAACTTGCATTGTTTCAGCCCTTGTATCCATGACAGATGCCATTACACAGGTTTCATCTACTGTATCCTCTCCATAATCTCCGGTAGTAGGATCATACTCACCTTGTGTAACTTTTTGGAAATAAACAGGAGTGTCATATCTCATAAAAATTTGACAACCCCTTTTACTTCATTTTTCTTATTTTTCCATGCTTCTATGTCGTTCAAATACCCTTTAAAATCATTATCACTGAATGACATGGTTTCTCCTTCAACTGAATGATTTGTGACTCCTTCAGAACCAATCCTGTTGTATCTAACAATTGAAACTTCAGTAACGATATATTCTAATTCGGTTGGTACTTCTTCAACATCCAATAGTGTTTTTAAACGATTAGTAGTAAGACGAATAATCACATCTAATGTCTTATTAGGTTTCTCTTCTGGAAACCCTAATAATGCAGTTACATCATCAATGATTGCCATGATTATTCACTTTTAGCTTTTTTAGTTGTTTTCTTAGGTGTGTCTTTTTCATCTTCTACTTTGTCATTTCCTACAACGTTTTGTTTTTCATCTTCAATATAAGCAATAAGTGGTGTTTCTAATTTGTTTTTTGATGTTGCTAACTCAACAATACGTTTCCTAGATGGTTCAAAACCATCTCTAGGGTACACATCACCAGCATTATAAATATGATCACCATCTGTTAAATCGACGAATCTTTTAATTGCGACATACATTAAGCAGCTTCTCCTGGAGTGATAGTTCCTTTGAATACACCATCAACATATTCAACAAAGAATTTAACACCACACATTAATAATGTTTCAATTGTTGCATTATCTGTTTTAGAAGTATGAACCATACCCACTAAACCTGTTGTATCACTTGTTAAGCCAAATGTATCAGCAACATCCCCATTGTTTGTTGGAATATAAGCACCCGCAATGTTTTCTTTGGCAGTACCATATACTGTACCTTTTTCTAATTCAGGTGAAACGATGACATCACCTAAACCTAAGAAATTCTTTAAGTATGTGAATCCATAAGCAGTTTGTAAAGTGATTTCTTTTGAACCTAAATATTCAGCAATATCATCTGTAGATACAAAATAAATAGGTGTAACTGTTTCATCTTTATAATGTTTAACTAATTCTCCCCACACTGCAGATAAGGCAGATTGTAAAGTTTTACCAGTAGCAGTACCAGTACCTTCTTTTAATGTAGAATAGAAAGTCTTTTTGATTTGTCCTTGAATGACACCGACCATTTTTTCATCAGTTTGGTTAATTGCAATATTTCTACCTGAACGTTGGATTGCTTCTGCAGTAGTTGATTTACGATATTTTTCTAATGTTAAATCAATATCTTTAACTTTCTTTCTAGTTACTTTAGTTAAACCGATTGTTTCACCTTCTCCAACTTGAGGAGCAACTGTACCAACCTCCATTTTATAGATTTTGATTGTTGTTCCTGAAGACATTGGTGTTAATTCAGTAACCCCTAATAAATCTTGTAATTCATTAATATTTGAGCTAATTCTAGAAGTATAATCAATCGAAATACCTGGTTCTAAATCAGTTGTAACTGTTGTATTTGTTGGTGCAGCAAATAATTGTAAATTGAATTGTTTTCTCATATACTTTTCTCCTTTTTTTATCTAAATAATTCAGGATGTTCAGCCATTGCTTTTTGACGTTCAGTTCTATTTTTGATTTTTAAAATATCTTCTTTTGTCAATTCTTTTGAACCATCCTTTAAGCGAGGAGTTTTTCCTCTTAAAGCTTCAGCTACAGCTTTTTGAACAGCATCATTGAAGTTTTTAACAAAATTTTCTACATTTGTTTTTGTTGTTTCAGCATCTTCTGCTACTAAATTTCCTAATAATTCATCATTAACAACGATTTTTGAATCATTCAAGATTCCTCTAGCAACTTTTGTCATTGCTCCAATAGCTTTTTCTTTTTCATAACCGGCAATTTTCTTTTGAAGTTCTTCCATTTCATGCTTTCTTTTTTCTTCTTCGGTCATATTTTTTAAACGTTCAGCTTCTGCAGCTTTTGCGCTTTTTTCTTTTTGTCTTTTTTCCCATTCAGCAAATTTTCGATTGATGATGTTGTTTACATCTTCATCAGTGTATTTTTTATCTTCTTTTTCATCATTACCTGATTTATCTTCAGGATCGTCAGTTCCACCTGAACCACCTTCTCCGCCATCATCAGCGAATAACTGTAAATTGAAGTTTCTTTTATGGGATAATTTTAATAATTCTTCTAATTCTTTTTTCATTTTTTTATCTCCTATCCGTATCTTTTAGAGAGTTACACGCCTGCTCTTCTCCGTAGCTTAAAGTTTCCACGCCTGACTCACCCATATCTTTTAAAGTCATAAATGCTTGGACAAAATAAAAAGCGCCACATGCGCTAATTTTTGATTTCTAATTGTACATAATCAGGGTAAATATTGCTTACCTCTCTGCATCCAATCACAAAGCTATTGACTAATGTAATTGCCTTACATGTTGGATGATATATGCCTATATACCCCTCTCCTTTTTCTAGAGAGGTTTTTATTTTATCTTTGGTTAATTCTTCCAAACTATAGCAAAGTGTCTGTAATAGCGTAGAAATTGCAGAACAGACAATATCATCACCACATGTGTTGTAATTGGCATGACCAATGCATTTAATTGCTATATGTTCCTTAGAAATTCCAACTGTAATCTTGATCATATAAGTTCCTCTTTAAGAAAATAAAAAGCAATCACCCTCGATTGCCATATTTTTTCTTATTTCTTTCCAATGATTTTGTTTTGCTTTTTGGTGGCGGTACATAACAGTCATATTTCTCATGACGGATACGTCCACAAATCATACACATATACTGAATTTTCTTAACAATAACATGCCTTTTCTTATCAAAATATTGAATAGTGCGATATTCAAACTCTTGATGATGATGTGGTCTTAAACCTTCAGCCATAGAAAACCTCCTTTCTCAAAAATTGAGTACAAAAAAAGCAAGTCGTTTAAACTTGCTCGTTAAATATATTCAGTTTCTTTAAATATCTTTTGAAGTTTAGGTGCTTGTATTGCTAACCAATCAACCATTTCTTCATTGTGCCACTTACAATTTTCATGAAGTCCCGATTCACATAAAAAAGCATGGATTAACTCATGCCTTATTACTTGCTCTCTATATTTAGCTACATCTTCAATTTCAATTTCTTCATATCGGAAATCTGTAATAACTATCTTTTTTGAAGTGTAATCGGTATATCCAAAATTGTTTTTTAATAATGGATCATTATCACAATTACTCTCAATAATTCTATATTCAGTTCCCAAAACTGAAACTTCTTTTAAAATTTTCATAAATACTCCTTAATTTAGCCAAAATAAAAACCGACTACTTGTCGGCTTGATTATATCAGTTTGTTAAATATCCATTTTCATATAAAAATAGCATTTCATCAGTGCTAAGGTAATCAAAAAGTGTTTCAATATGACCATAATCTTCTGAAACATCTTTAGGGATAGCGGGTTTAAATTCTTTAGGAATAAAACCTAACTTATCACATATTCTTTTATATTCAGTTTCAATTGCTTGTTTATTCATTTGATATCACCTCTATTATTACCCCTGCATCTTCAAACATCTCTTCTACTCTTTTAGTATATCCATCTTTTTGTAAAACATCAAGTGCCAGAGAAGCAATATTTATGTTGAATTTATCACTGTTTTTTATTAGATATTTATATATATTACCATTATGACAAACAACAAGTCCAAACAAATATTTTCTTTTACCTGCTACCACTAAATCATTTATGCTTGGTACACTACTTCCTGGATGATTATGCATACCAATAATACTATAATCGTCAATTTCATCTAAAAACTTAGACATTTCTTTAGTAGGAACACAACTGAAATCAATGTTTCTTTTGTTGCTGATAAGTGTTTTACCGGTTTTGGTATCAATGTATGCTAAGTCTTCGTATTTTGTTCCTGATCTATGTTCAAGAATCTGTTTTGCAAGATAATAAACATTTCTATTAACATTTTTATCATTTGATAATTTATCAAATTGTCTTCTAAACTTACTTGAATTCAACATATTTTTACTTACTACAGAATTTTTATAAGACACTTTCTTACTTGATTCAGTCTCTTTAGTATTCTTTAAAGTTTTATATTCATCAAATCTCAAACTATGTTTACCACTAGCAAGTCCGTCCAACCATTCATTATAGATTTTTCTATCCATATGAGGTCCTGTTGAACAATGACAATTAGGATGCATTGGTGGAGCGTTGTCTCCAACGTTCATCCGATTTATTGGAAAAACCTTACCATCTAACGCTCTACAAGTATCACACGCATCACCGATTCCACAAGTTATGTATTCATATTCATCAAATCCATTTGCTTCATATGATTTTTGTTGTGCAGCAATTTGAACTCTAGCAAGTTCAGTCCTCATTAATCGTTGTGCATCACTGATTTTAACATTGAAACGTTTTCTTAATAGTCTGGCTAATTCATTAGGATTTTTTCCTTGGATAAGTCCTGTTGCTAGCAAACTCTCAAGATCATACTTTAGCAAATCTTGATGCATCCAAATCCTATCGCTGAATGTTGCATTGTGAAATGATGCGTTGACAATTGAATGTACTGTATCAGCATTATCTAAAATTGTTGGTCCTAAAATACCAGCTTGTCTTTGTATTTCATCAAGTGTTCTATTTTCAAGAAGTTCATCCATGTATTTTTCCAATTCATCATGGCCACTCACTAAAGCTAAACCAATATTCGCTTTTAACAATTCAAGTCCATTAACTTTCATTGTCAAATTGTAAAGTTTCATTTCTTTATTTGCCTGTTTTGAAAAATTCTTTTCTTCAACATACTTTTTAGCTTTTCTTGAATAAACTTCCATATCCAAATTAGAAGCTCTTTTTTTAGCTTCAGCCATTGTGATACCAGTATCCTTTGCATATTTAGCGTAGAAGTTATTGATTTCAGATTGTACTTCATCCATCATTCTTTGATAGATTTCTTTAATCTTCTTATCATACTCTTTTTCATCTTTAATATTCTTCAAGCGTTGTTTTTCTTCTCTTAAACGCCAATATTCAGCACTGTTCATCTATTATTTGAACATCCTTTTATCAACAATAGATTCTTTAGAAGTTTCATCTTCCTGCTTGATTTTTTCTTTTTCTTCTTGAACATCTTCAACGATTGAAAGAGAAGATAGTTGAGTATCTTTAGAAACAACTCCTTCTAAGTTTTGAGCAATTTGAGTTTCTTCAAGTACGTTTGCTGGATAGTTTTGACTAAACTTATAAGTAACATCAACCCATTTATCTTCATGAATTGTGTTGATTGGATTGCTGAAAATGAGCTTATATCTTCTATCTAAAGCACCTGTAAACTTTCTTTCTTTTGTTTTGGCCAAGTTTGACATAGAAAGCAACTTATACTTAAGGGCAATTCCTGAACTTGTACCAAAGTTTTCATCGTTGATATTAGGTGTCATAGACATTTGAAAAATCAATCTTTCTAGACGGTTAATAAGGTTTTCTTGTGAACCATCTGCATTAGGCTTTTCAAGAAATCCTACATCAATATTTTTCGCTTCTTCATCAAAGTTGATGATCCTGTTATTTCTAATATGAACGATTCCATCTTTATCAACTTTAGCCCCAATAATTTTCAGATAAGCATCCGCAAAGTAATCAACATCATTTGCTTTTTCGCTTATTGCTTTATTGTAGGCATTGATCATTGACCATGTACTTTCAAAAGCACTCATGCGTTCGGCGTTTTCTACATATTCAGTAACTGGAACACCATCAAAGCCATGAAGTGAACCTTCATCAACGAAATGCATACCACTTTTATTACTGAATTCATAAACGTAAGAATCATCACTCAAATAACCATGCATAATACTATTTGAATCGTAGTAATATGTAACGAAAAACCTTGGTTCTGGAACGATTGAATCATCATATACGATAAATCCTTTGGTTGGTTCAATGTACCTAATACCCACCTTTGCGTCTTCATTGATAAAATACATTTCATAACATTTGCCATAGATACTGCAGTTTTTTGAAATCTCTGCATTGTTATCATCTTGATGATTTCTCTTATCCAATTCATTGATGTAAGTAGCAACCTCTTCATCTGTTGATGATACCTTGATTGGAATACCAATAAAAAAACCGTTAAACGTATCTACTATGTATTTAGCAAAGTTTACGATTATACGGTTATCCGGTTTGTATTGTGGTTTATCCTGGTACATCATAATTGGATAGAACCCTTCATATCCATCTTTTAACTTTTTATATCTTGAACCATTTAATCGCTTGTGCTTAGCAATGTATTTATTCAAATGTTTGATATCCATTGTTTCATCATCGGAAATGGTAAAAATTTCATCTTTTGCAATTACCTCTAATGTCTTCATTAAATACCTCCTTCCAAATCGGTGTTAAGTCCTGAACCTTTTAAAATTGTATAAATAAAATATCTGATAGCATCCATTGCATGGTCATTTTGCTTAATTGGAGCATCTTCCCCTCGAGCACTTGCTTTAGGATCCCATGCATAGACTGAAAATTCCTTAATTGTATTTCTACATTTACTAAAAAACTTGATTTTGCATTGATTAAGCATTGTACTAACCAATCTAACACCATTTGATATATCATTCTTAGCTTTTTTAACCCTAAATCCTCTTTTCTTTAGTTCAGCAATAAATGATGCTGCAGAGGGATCTACAACAATTTGGAATATTTCTCTTTCGTTAAGAAATTTAACCAAATCATCCGCATATTCACTATCAGTTTTTTGAATCTTCCTGTCACGCCCTGAATAGTAATATTCATCAACACAATACCAAATACCATCAGTTCCTTTGTTCCAAAGCAAAAAGACCATGGCATTTTGAGTACCATAGTCACAACTGACATATCTATAACTTTTACTGTCAATCAAGCAATTACAATCATCAACAATATGCTTATCTTGGTTAAACATATCGTAAATGATACCTTCAGCTACAGTCCAAAGACCTTTAATATATCTATCATAGAAAACACCGCTCCATTGACTTTTATACCTTTGTTTGATTCTCTTACTTAAAGAAAGGTTATCATCCATTGTAAAATGCAAATAAATGATGTTCTTCTCTTTTGTTTTATCAATCCAATTAGTTTTGAACCAATGGAAAGGACCATCAGGGTTACAGTTGAACCACCATTTTGAACCTTCAACAGAACAACGTGCAGTTGCTTGATTAACAAACGATTCAGGCATCAGCGCCACTTCATCAAAAAAACAACCTGCGAGTGTGATACCTTGAATTAGGTCTTGAGAGCTTTCATCCTTACCACCAAATACATAAAAATAATTAGTTACACCATTCTTACTGATTTCAACCATGTTATCGGCTCTATGATCCTTTAACTTGTAACCTCTTGACCAGAGCATCAGCTTTAAAATATTCAAAACGTTACGTCTAAATGAACCAATCGTCTTACCACACATCCCAAAGTTGCATTCAACAAAGGTAGACATAGCCCAAATTACATAAGAAAGAGACATTGATACAGTCTTTCCTGATCTAATTGAACCATCGGCGATAATTCCATCTTTATCTTTAACTAGTGAATTCTCAGTCCACCAATTTAAAACCTTTCGTTGTTTCTTGCTAAAGGGTTTGAATTTGAAAACTGTTCTAATCTTCTTCATCTTCCCAATCCTCTTTTGCACTAGCGTTTAATGCTTCCAAGAAACCATCATCTATAATTTCTTCTTGTTCATCGTCAATTGTAATCTTTCTTGTTTGTGCCTTGATTAAATCAATCTTAGCTCTTTGTTCTTCGTTTGCTAAATTCATATGTTTAGATAGCCAATCAAGAGCTTTCATTCTATCCGCCAATTTGATACTTGCTCCATTGCGTCCTTGTTTAACTTCACTAAGAATAGTTCCATCGGCAAATGCCGATTCTTTGAATTTAACCATATTAACAGTTTGCTTTAAAACTTCATCCTCACCTGTAATAGGATTTTTAATAATTACTGGTACTTCCTCTTGGCCATACTCCAAATAGTCGTTCAAATCAGCAAAGGCAATATCGATATATTTTTGAACTATGTCATGCGGATCAAGAAGAGCATCTTCATACAATTCTTTTTTTAACCGATTTATTTCTTCAATTACTGCTGGTTGCTTAGACCAACGAGAAGCCATCACACATGCACTGTTATATGGAGTATTTGGCTTTACTTTTTGATATGCTTTTACCTTATTGTGATATTTCAAATAATAAATGCAAAAGAGCTGATGTTCTTCATCCAGCTCACTTGTTTCTACTATTTCTTCAGCTATTTTTTTGCATTCTTTTTTGGTGTGCACACTTTTATTTTGGTGTGCACCCTTTTTCTTCTTTTTTGACCATTCATAACGGCGTGACCATGACTTGACAGTGTTGATTGTCGTACCATATTTTTTAGCAATTTCTTTTTGCTTCATGCCATTTTTATAGTCTTCGAATGCTAACTCGTGTTTTTCCAAATCATGTCACCACCTCCGTCTTTAAATAAACATGTTGTCTAAATGAAATTGTTTAATATCTTTCCATTTAGCGATCTCCTTTTGATAATTAGTTTCTATGTTTTCAAGATCATCAAACATTCCTGCAATCTTATCTTGAATTTGTCTATCAGTATGTATTTCTAAATTCATGAATTTAAATACTTCAGGAACAATATTCAATCCATTTTGATAAACACTTAAGAAAGAACCCATATTCATATTTAAAATGAAATAAAGATATCTAGGATTGATATCTTTATTCTTTAACATCATTACTCCATATTTAGCATCTGCAGGACCTGATTTATTCATATATTGCATTTGACCACGTGTGGCAGTCAATTGAATCAAGATACTGTCCGCTGGATATAATTTGTTTTTCTTAGACCTTTCAATATCTACCAAATCTAATAGATTCATTTTCTTATGTTCTTTTAACTTAGCCTCTTTATTAATAAACTCATAAATTCTTTTTAATGCATTCGAAATGTCATGAGTATAACGATTATTTAAGTGCTCAATCAATTTCAATTTGCTTTCCTGATATTCTAGAGGTCCTTGAAGTTCATCAAACATTTTAGCGAGTTCCATATCCACATCATGTATTTCATCCTCTAACTTCGTGATTTCTTCTATTGTTGCTCTTAAATCAATAGGTTCGTGTTCTTCAAAAGTATCAACGTATCTTGGAATATTCAAATTAAAATCATTGTTTTTTATCTCATCATAATTTGTAATATGACTAAATTTCAAAAAATCGTCATCGCTATTATATGAGGAAACAATCTTATCAATATGTTCCTTTGATAACTCATTTTGCTTACCTTTATTAATAAAATCTTTTGATGCATCTACAAACACAACGCCTTTTTTATTTCTATTTTTCTTTAAGACTAAAATACAAACCGGAATAGTTGTATTAAGAAAAAGTTTTTCAGGAAGACCGATGACAGCATCTAAAAGATTGCTTTCTATTAGCTTTCTTCTTATTTGTTCTTCTTTTCCACCTCTAAACAAAACACCGTGAGGTAGAATAAAATACATTGATCCATTTTCTTTCAAATGTGATAATGCGTGCAAAATAAAAGCATAATCCGCTTTAGCTTTTGGAGGAATACCAAAATCAATGAATCTCTTATCATCTTTAAAGCTTTCCACATCATCAAATTTCAAAGAATATGGTGGATTACTGATTACTGTATTGACTTTGAAATCATCATCCATACTATCAATAATTTCAACGTTGCTAAATTTACCATCATTTTGAATTTTATAATATGCTTTGAACGTATTTGTCAGAACATCACCGTGACGGACACAAGCGTTCATTCCTCTTATTGATAAATTAAAAAGGAGCATCATCATTGAGTTATCTGATAGCTCCTCTAAATAAAATGTTCTATTCTTATTTGATTGCCACATAGAAATTGTTAAACCACCAATTCCACAACAACAATCAAAAACGATTTCTTGATTCGAATTATTTGTTTTATTTAATTCGCACAATAATTTACAAATACAATCAGGTGTGTAATCTTGCATCATGCCTTTTCGATTTGCTTGCTCTTCTTGAAAATAGTTAGTGAACCAATCATATGATAAATCATTTTCAATTTCTAAGAATTTATTAAATGTCTCTTCTCTTTTACTTTTGTCGAAAAGAACACTTTTCAAAGCTCCATGTAATTGAAACGCCTCTTTAATCCCTAATATAGAATTAATATCATTTGTTGTAATCATATGATTGTCTCCTTTTTGTTTTTGCAAAAGAAAAAAGCTCCCGTAAGGAACTTTTTTGCAAGGGGTTTAACCTATATGTCTGAACTGTGATTTTAAATTAAATGGGATTGTTTCATTTCTTTAAAAACCACAATAGCATAATAGCATGGAAATAAGGGTTCAATCTAGGTCCAAATTGGGTCCAATTAGGGCTCACTTTGGGTTCATTTTGGGTCCAAAATGGGTCCACTTTTAATAAAAAGTTATCACTTGTGATAAAAATTACAAAAAAAGACTGCGATGCAACTAATCATCACAGTCTTAAATAAACAGTTTATGTAATTTGCTCATTCAATATGTATCTATTAAAGAAATTATCAAAAGCATATTTTGGTATTGTATATACCTTTTTGAAAATAAATCTTTCAAATCTTTCCAATCCAAATTGCGCAGTAGTTGAATCTAAATTCGGCTTCATATTTTGCAGTCCATAAAATAGTGCAGCTCGGTAATTGGAAGGTGGTATTTCAGAACATCCAAGCTCGAATAAATTTTTATCTTCTTTATACTTATTTTTATCGAAAAGATTTGATATTTTTCCCTTATCAATAGTTTCTTCATTAAAGACAAGAACGTAAACAATATTGTTCCTTGAATAATCAATGTGTTTATTTACAGTTTCTAAAAAAATAAGCATACTATCATAAATTTTGTTGAAAATCTTAACATTTTCTTTTATATCGATAGTACCGTTTTTAAATTCAAAAAAATACCAAGTATTTCCAATCTTAAGCAAAGCATCATTAGAAAAAGGCATTTCACTTGGTCCTTTTCCCATATGCTTCAAATACTCTTCTTTAACGCGGTCAAAATCTATAGCTTCATTTTGAAGCTCCGTCATAGTTGCACCATTGTCATCATCATAAGACGTTTTACTCAATGTAGAATATTCTAATCCAAATGTATCTAAGATAGTTTTTTCATCTGGCTGTTTTGTACTATCTATTTCCATAAATTATTTTTTCCAATTCTTTTAAAGGTTCCGCAAGTTTTTTATAAATTTTATCAGTATTTCTTGTAACATCTTCAAAAACTGCCATATTTTCTTCGTTTAAATCACTTAAATAATATTTACATTTATTTGCAATTTCATACTTTGCAGAATATGCTTCGATTGCACTAATGAAATATGGACTATGTGATGTTAAAACTATATTTAGATTAAATTCTTTTTGAATTAAAACCAACATCTCAGCAAAAATTATTTGCCATTTTGGATGAAGATGAATTTCAGGTTCATCTAGTACAATCATAGAATTATCAGAAATGTCATGATTTTCAATCAATTTTAAAATTATCGCTAAAGCTTTGATACCTGTAGATAGATTTTCTAATTCAATTTCCTGATTTGATGCAGATTCTAAAAATACAAATTTATTATCTTTTTCTAAAAAATCACCCTGTGTAAGTTGAAGCAATTTATTTTTAAATTCGTCCAGTCTTTCAGTTAGAAGTGCATCACCGATTAAATCATTTGTTGAAGTTTTAGAAAGAGGTTTATTTAATTTAATTTCTAAAAAATCAGCGTGTTTTAAACTTTCGTTTCTGACAAAAATCATATCCATAGCTCTTTCAGAAATATGGCGTTTCCTAAATTTAAATCTATTATTCAAATCATCTAAAACAAAAGGATTATCTATATAAAAGCATTCATTTTTAATATCAATATATTCTTCTACCATCACATGCCTATCTTCTATTTCGGATAATTTTATATGTTGATCTTTTATTTTCAAATCAATATACATACTATTTTCGTTTGATAGACTTAAAAACTGACTAGAAAATTCAGTTTCAAAATATTTTTCAACAACTAAAGACAATAACGTTTCTTCTTTGAAAGAAAGATATTTTTTTAGTGCACTAATATTACTGTCATCCAAATCATATTTTACTTGTAAATCAAATTTTTCAATATCATTTTCATTACTTTGGCTAATATCGTTAATTTTTTTGATTATTTCATTTATTTGTGATTCACTATTCTCATCATCAAATGCATCAAAAAGTTCTCTCCTAAACTTATTTGAATAAGATAGAATAGTTCCCACAGATTTTCTTCTTTCTTCCTTTACTTTAAAGTCTATATTATAAAAAGCAGAATACAAACTATATAAAATTTTACCAACTGTACTTTTACCAGTATTATTTTCACCTGCAATTACTGTAATTCCATTTATTTCTATATCAGCATTTGCAATCTTAGCAAAATTTTCTATGTGAAGTTTCATGTTCAAACTCCTTTCTTTTTATATTAATATAATACAATATACTTATTAATTATTATGTCAAATTATACTAAAAATTATGTAATCTTATTTCTTATTTTGTCTTATATTGTCTCATATCGCTTCATATTGTATCACAGACACGTGAGCAAAAGGAATACAAAAGCACAAAAAAACACCATAATTTTGATGTTTTTATAATAAAAAATGTGCAAATTTTATTATTTATCGCCTATCATTTCATAAAATATATTATTCAATTTTTCAAGTGATGGGCGGTTATCTATGTCAAGATATTTGGATAATTCTAAACACGCTTTTGGAAACTCTCTTTTGTAAGTTGATTTGCTGATACAAAACGACTCTTCTAATGTATCAATCATTTCATTGTACCCTCTTGAGCATACATACGTTCTAATGATGTTTCTATGTCCTGCATTGAGCAAATACACCAATGGCATAAATTTATCAAGTTCCATATTAAAGAGCTCTAGACGCTTTGTTAAAAGTTCTCTGCGCAACATATTAGAAGTGATTTGTTCTCCTTTTGGTTTTGAAAAACCTCCAGGAGCTTCATCACTGTATTTAATTGATTGAGGGCTTGGAATGTCCTCAATTTCAAATGTTAAAGAGAATTTTTCAATATTTATTAGGCGTAATTCTCTAAGATATTTTTTAACTTCATCAATGATCTTCTTTTCTTCATCTGTATATTTCATTCCTTGCCTCCAAAATAATTATTTTTTATTTGAATAAAATGCGTAAACGACAAACACCGCAACTTCAACAAGAATAGTTGCTGCAACTCCACACCAAAATGGGTTAATGTACATTATTTATCACCACCTTCTTTTATTTCTACATTGCTATTATATTTAATGCATTTACCATTCTTATAAGCGACGCATGCATCTTTTGAAACACTTCTTTCATTACTATTTCTATTGGTGGCTTATACATTCTTCATACCTCCCTATCAGTTCATCAATAGTTTCATCATCTTCAGCGTCTTGAAAGTAACCTCTCATCCTCATGCCAACTAATGTACTGATTTCATCAAAGTCATCTCCACCACATCCATCATCAGAGAATTCTTTTAATAAATCCAATTCAAATTTAGTCATCTTTCATTACCTTCTTTTTCCAATATTCTTTATCTTTTTTAGATTCTTTATCCGTTAAAACATCAATGCAAAGATATAAACCTTCTAGTTTGTTGCAAGCATTATCTAAACCTTTTTTTTACATCTTCGTAAGCTTTTTCTAATTGCTCACAATATCCTTCTAGAGCTTCTACGTACTTATATGTTTCGTCGACACCGAGTGCAGCGCCTCGCTCTGTATATTCTTCTCTACTAGGATTTTCCATTTTCAATCCTCCCAATCGATAGCTTGTCCACATTTTGTACAATAGTTTTGCTTTCCTGCTAAAGCCGAACCACAAGTTGGACACTTTCCAAAAGTTACATCTATATTTAACATTGAAAGAGTAACGGTTTCTTTCTTGATTGGCTTCTTAGGCAATTTTGTTTCTAAAATGTTTCTAAGAACTTTAAAATCAATGCTACCTAACACATGTGCAAATGTTTTATTAAAATCAACTAATTCTTGTAGTACTACTACATACTTTTTTGCTTCGCCTTTTTTAATAGTTCTACACTCTTCTTGTAAGAAATCTAATGCTTCTTGATATTTATTCATCTAACCACCCCAATTCCTTACATTGTTGGTTGATTGCTTTTAATAAAGTCATATCAATAAAAACATCTTCATCATTTTCTACGTAGTAAGCGCGTATTTTTTTATTTTTTAAATAGAATATTACATCGATTCTTTCCTTTTTGTTATCAGGAAAGTTCTCATATATAATTAAGTCCTTTGTTTCAAAAAAGGGCACAAACCCTATTGCTTCAAACATTTCTTTTGCTGTCATGATCAATACCCGTTTTTAAGCCTTTCATAATTGATCTTGTTTTTATTAAGATACTCTTGATAGATTTCATCAAAAGAAAATTGTAAACACTTAGTTAATTGCAATAAAACTGTCAATTTATCATAACTATATGAAATATCACCAATCAAATAATCAAGTCTTTCTTTTCCTAATTCATTGAAGTGATTAATTGAAAATTCATATTTATTTAAAATACTATCAATTGCTTCATCTGTGCTTGAATATCTGCGCTCCATTTCATTTGTCATAACAAAATGGTACACATCCACTAATTCCTCTAATACACGTTTTCTATCAACAGGTTTTTGGGTTTTCTTCCACCAGCACCAATCCCCTTTTAATTCATGTGTTAATTCTCCTAATTCATCAATAATCGCTAACTCTAATTTTTCTTCGGTCATAGCTTCTTCACCGAACTCATTTAAAATATTTTCGTTCAATGTTCTTTGCATTTGAAACATTTCTTTTAATTGTTCCTTGATTTTCATAATTCCTTACCTTTCTTAATCATAAAGTTTTCTTAGAACAGTCTCATATTCAAAAGGTATCTTTCTTCCTAATGACTTTGAAAGTAAGTACACCTTTCGATATTCAGCTTTTAAAGTATCAAAGTGATCGTATATGAACGTACACTCTGATACTGTTAGATCATTATCTTTGCATTGTGCAGGAGTTAAATGCATTGTTGCTTTGCAGTTTGTCATCCTGCAGTAGCGCATAAACAAATCAAACATTAATCACAATCTTTCCCATGACAAATCAAACATAGGATTCTTTCTTTTTCTGTTGCAGTAATCACTTACTGTTTGCCTTGAAATAAATAACTTCTTTGCTGCTTCTCTAGTTGATTTGTAATAACAGTCATTTATTGCGTCATAGATAATCACCTTTCGGTTCCTGTTACCATAGTGAAGTCCTGTTTCTCTTCGTGTAGCCAATCGAAGATTTGCCAGACTGTTGTCACTTCTAATCTTGTTTTTATGGATGATGTTATATCCATCAGGAATAGTTCCAACAAATAACTCATAAATGATTTTTGAAACCGTATGAGCTTGGCCATGTATTTTTAAAACAGTTTTTCCTGAAGATTTATGAATATATGGGCATAACAAATATTCACTGCCATTTTTATAAACATGCTTTGCTCTTCCAAAATTTGAAAAGAAATATCCATCTTTGTATTCTTTCCAGTATTCACCTTTTTTCTTATCAACCAATCTTTTGACTGTCATAACTAGAACCTATTCCCAATATAATCAAACAAACTCGGTTGATCTTTGCACATCCTCAAAGAACAACGCTTCTTGCCATGATTGAAATATTTACATGATGGACATTTCTTACGATCTACTGGCTTTGCAACATCTTCTTTTCTCATTTGGAATCACCCACACTTACTGGACTATGTTCTAAATTCCACTCCCTTGGTGCTTTACTCATACATCTACAAACGGGATCAAGCTTACAATCTTTACACTCATCATGAGAATAACAGTAATTTTTAAGAGCTTGTAATGAAACGTAATCATCAATGTTAGTTGTTTTAATCATTCCAATTCCTCCAATCGAATGTATATACCTGGTATGTCCGCCCAGAACTTTTCAATCAGCTCACTGGCCACTCTTGAATCATTTACATAGAAACCTAACCTTTCCATGATGTCTTTTAATGACTTGTTTAAGTCATCCGTATCAGGCTTAGTATATTTGTACTCTCCATCATGATGTTTACCAGTAACAGGAAAACACCACCTGACGATTAATCTTAAAGGTCCATCAAAAGGCTTATCAGGAATATGCGGTATCAAATGAGCTTTGAGTTTTTCCTTTGCCGTTTTAAGTTCTGGTGGATCATAAAACTTTTTAGTACCCATGTTCACCTTGTGCTGTTGAGCAGTTGTCGTAGGTGGAATCATAGGCATGAAAAATTCTAGTTTTCTTTTTTGATTTTTTTTCATTTTTTAACTAGGGGTGCTCTAGGTTTGGTGCCCTCTTGCGTGCGGGGTGAGTGTTCGTCGTGCGTAAGCTGTCGCACGACACTTACCTCCGCGTTAGAGGGGGTGCGCCAAAATATTTATATATATTTATATATATAGGTCGAGCGCACCCCTGCGCGGAACCTGCGACGCACCATGGTCGAGCGCACCCCTATTTATCCTTTCTTTTAATGCATCTTTTACCATCTTCACCATAATAAGCTTCAAAATTTTCAGCTAAATCTTCATTGCGCTTTTTACTTTTTCCAAGCCATGCAAGTAACGTTTTAGGAGTTGTATTTAACTTATTTGCAAGCTCTTCTGCAGGTACTTCCCTGCCTTCTATTTCAATGTTTGAAAACTCAATTTCAAACTGATTTACTTTCTTGTTTTTATTTTTTTCAGCCTGTTCCTGTCTCTTTTCTTTTGCTTTTTGCCATTGAGGTTTGACATCATCAGGATCAATATCCTGAAGAGCACCATCTTGATCAATGACATGTACTGGATATTCAAAATAAAGATTAACTGGCGGAAACTTTGAGAACTCTCTCAATGTTCCTTCAATTCTCCATGCAGTAATTGATGTAGCTTTTGAACGTGCTTCATTGATAAGATTATCAAGTTCTTTGTAGTAGTCATGGCCAAGTTTACTTTTGCAAAAATCAATCATGATAGTTTGTGATAAAACATCATCTTGAGATAGTTCATTTAAAAGTTCAGGTCTATGTTCTTTTAAGTAATCGACACAAACTCTACAAGCACTCATATTTCTTAACTGTTTGTAATGTGATTCATTTAGTTCCAATTCAATTAAATCTAGTAAAGCATCAGGATCACGTGCAAATACACCTGAACCACTAGCGCGGTCCATACTTCTTTTACCACCTTGAGAACCTTTCGAATGGTGATGGCAGTAGATTACTGATGTACCTAACTCATTACAAATCTTGTCAAACTGGTTACAGAAATTCGCCATTTGGTCGGCACTGTTTTCATCTCCGGTAATAACTTTGTAAATTGGATCTATGACTACTGCTATATAATCCTTTTTAGAAGCTCTCCTAATCAATTTAGGAGCAAGTTTATCCATAGGAATAGATTTACCCCTTAAATTCCAAATATCGATATTAGACAAAGAATTAGGCTTGATACCAAGTGCTTTATAAACGTCCTTGAATCTATGCAAACATGAGGGCCTATCTAATTCCAAATTGACGTACAATATTCTTCCTCGAGCACACTGCCATCCAAACCATTTTGTTCCTTCAGCAATTGCAATACACATCTCAATCAATGCAAATGACTTACCTGCTTTACTAGGTCCAGCAATAAGCATTTTATGTCCTTGTCTTAGAATTCCTTCTATTAATGGTGGTGCAAGTTGAGGCATATCATCCCAAAATTCGCTCAATGATTCAGGATCAGGTAAATCATCATTGATGCTTTCAATCCATTCATACCATTCATCCCATGAACTTTTACCAATATTAGTATCAACAAGAAATTGCTTTCTTCCTTTTCTTGTAATCCCCGGCATTCTTGAAAGCCTTGAAGGGTTTCTATTTTGAGTATCAACATCTAATCCATTTTTTTTACAAATGTTATAGAGATAATCAACACGCTTACGATATTCTTTCATATCTGCAGCTTCAATTTTTACAATTGCATGTAGGCTTTTACCACCTGAATGAACTAAACAAGCTATTGGAAGTTCTAATTCTCTCAATACTGCATTTTGTTCTTCAATTGCCATTGAATCACTTTCTACAAGAGCATACTTGAAATCAGTCACGTTTTGGTTCTTACAGCCTTTTCCATCTAACGGGTTAAATCGTATCCATGCCCCTGCTTCTTCGTTGTAGTCGCCTAAAACTGCACCTATATCACCTTTGCAATTATTCAGCTGTTGTATAAGTTTTCCTGCTGTTCTATCCCAACATCCTTGCGTTGGCAAATATTTCTCATCTTTAAGCCATGTTTTAGTTACATATCCTACATTTTCAGTAGAATCAAAAAGCGTTTCCAGATAAGTAATTAATTCAGCTACTGGATTCCAGTTAAGAGGCTCTTTGACCTCTTTCCCTTCAATCCAATTTTTATCAACTATGACCTGTTCATCTTTATCAATAACATCATTCCAGTCAAGTTCATGCCCACTTTCTTTTATTGGTGGAACCCACCCCTGATTTTTAGCATACTGAACAATAGTTCCGCCTGTTACACCTGAACCAGTAAAAGACTCCCATTTTCTATAGCATTCATTTTTATGATATCTTTTTGAATCACGTTGACTCCAGTAGTCCCAGTCACTTGCTGTATAACCTTCATATTTGAGTGCCATTCCAACATTGCACCATTCCTGATAGTCAAGCAAAGAAGGATCTATATTATTCAGTATTTCTAATAAATCAGTTGTATACTCCATTGTTAATCTCCTTCTTTATAAGTTGCTGGATCTATTCCATTAGGAACTCTCCACCCTGAAGCAGCTATTCTATTGATTAATTTTCTAGCTGATTCAAATGACCATGTGCCTACTTGTTTAAATCCTTTATTTTCAAGAAGTCTTATTTGTTTAGGTGTTGCTAAGCCTTCTTCTTGTCTTTTATGTAATCTATCAAGCAATAGAGTTGCTTTTCCTGCATTATCCACACTATCAGGATAGATTCCATATTTTTCTAATGCTTTAATTTGTTTTTCACTTGCTGGTGCCATTTCCCAACCAAATGTAGGAACGTAACTTTGTAAGTCTTGGTCCATGATGCTCATTTCAAATTGCAATGGATCAACAAGTTTTCTTTTTCTTTTTCGCATTTCAGCTAACTGTTTAGCAAGTGATTCTTCTCTTTGAGCAACGACATCACTTACAGCTTGTTCTTCAGCTTCTTCTATATCTATCGCTTCAAGTACATCTTCAGGAAGTGCTGAACTTGCCATTGTTTCTAAATTTTGTGTCATTTTCTTGGCCACTTCTTCATTTTCACAAATTAAGTTGGCTGGATGGCACAGTTCATGACGTTCCGTATGCCACAAGAAATCTAGTAGTAATAGGTGGTCCTTGCCTTTGCATAGACGAGTACCACGACCGATCATTTGACAATTACCTAAAATTGCAACTTTACCATGTCTTCTTGTTACCAATGTTCCTAATTCATTTTGTACACACCAACATTCCTCATTAGTATGTTCTTCTTTTACCCATTGTGAATGTTTAGAAAGTTTCGCTCCAATTTTTACATAATTTTGTTTTTTTATATGCAATGTCCACAAATCACAGTGTCTTACTTTATTAGCTTTTTCAACAGAAATAGATGCTCTATATCCTCTATGTATGGCCATCAATTGTAATCTTTCAATAAAAGTTTTATTCCCTTTGCCAATATGATAAGAAATCCATTTATTTTTATGCCCATCACCATGATTAATTGCTTCAAGCATTATTTCAAATTGCTCTGTTGTCATATCGAATAATTTTTCACTCAAATCTTTTGACAAATAGGGTTCCAAACGTCCCCATCCTGTTTTATCTTTATCTCTTCCACGAGGAGCACCTTTTGATATAGTCCACATAACACAATCGCCATGAGCATTCCAATGAACGTTGAGCCTTTTAATCGTTTTCTTTGTATATTTAAATCCACATTCTTCTATACACTTTGTAATTTCTTTACAATATTCCTTTTGCTGTTCACCTTGTGTAATAGTAATTTGATTATTTAATTTATTGATTGTACCATCTGTCATTACCCAACCAATAAAAGTTAATTCAGCAGGAGTCAAAGGAACTCCTTTAAACTGATTATTTCCACATACTGGAATATACGCTCCGTCTTTTAAATTTGCCACATACTCAGCTTCAGCAATCTTCCAGCCTTTTCTACGTCGATTGTCATAAAGCATACGATGTTTATTGGTTACACGAATATCAGAAGATTGTCCTTTGATAGAACAAAAATATTCATCTTCGCCTAAATTTCTTCTAACTTTAGCTAATGCTGGAACGTATTGGATAGTATTAGTATTTATATCAAAAGCTGCAACTTTTTCTCCAACGTCAACATCTTTCTTCCATCCATTTGTGGTTAATATTTCAGTCTCTGTATCTAAACAATAAAGACTTCTCACCTTCGTTGGTCGCAAAACGATAATGCAATCTACTGATGGACAATCCCATCCTTCAGTTAGAAGCATTGAATTACATAAAACGTTATATTTATCATTTTCAAAATCTTTTAACACTTCTGCACGATCTTTACTGTCTCCATTGACTTCAGCAGCTTTAAATCCATTGTTGTTTAGAATATCTCTAAACTTTTGAGAAGTTTTTACTAAAGGTAGGAAAACAACTGTCTTTCTATCTTTACAATACTTTTTCATTTCTTGAGCTATCTGTTCAAGGTATGGATCTAACGCAGTCCCTATATCACTTACCTTGAAGTCACCAGACTGAACTCCGACCCCGGACAAATCCATCTTTAGCGGTAACGTAAGTGCCTTTATAGGTGTTAGATAACCTTCTTTGATAGCTTTTGGCAATGTGTACTGATAAGCTAGACTTTCAAAGTAGCTTCCTAAATTTTTCATATCTCCTCTATCAGGTGTAGCAGTTACACCTAAAACTTTAGCTGTATCAAAATATTCTAAAACTTTTTGATATCCACTACTTAAGCAATGATGCGCTTCATCAATAATAATCGTGTCAAAATAATCTTTAGGAAACTGTTCTAAACGTTTTTCTCTTTGCAACGTTTGAACGGAACCGACAACAATCCTGAACCAGCTTCCTATGCAAGTCTCACTTGCTTTTTCAACAGCACATTTAAGACCTGTAGATTTAGCAATCTTATCATTTGCCTGGTCTAACAGTTCCCCTCTATGTGCCATAATAAGAACTCTATCCCCTAGTTTAACGCAGTCTTTAGCAACTTCCGCAAAGACTATCGTTTTTCCACATCCAGTAGGCAAAACCAAGAGAGTCTTTTGGACTCCCTTGTTCCATTCTTCAAATATCGAATCGTGTGCCTCTTTTTGGTATGGTCTTAATTCCATTAGAATTGTCCTGCACTAAAAGCTGGTTTTTGAGGTGCTTCATCTTTTGGATAGAATTTTTTGATGTCATTGTATTCATTTCCGCTATAAGTTCTTGTACCGATTTTACATCTTCCAGTTGACCCAGGAACTGATGGCCAGTTCATTCTTAATGGTTCACCTTTTTTCTTTTGGCCGATTCCTCTAAAGAAAGCACTCAATAAACCTTCCACTTTTGAATGAAGGAATAATTTATGTTTAATAATTACTTCTTGCCCATTGTAATCAATAGCAATGTCTACAGTTACTTGATTACAAGCAGGCATTTTTTCTGAACCATTAAATCTTGTTCTTTCTATTCCTTTGACTACAAAATCATAATCATTAGGTGGTAGGATGATAAACTCACCATCACTTTCAATGACTCCATCCCAATCCAATTCGTGTCCGTTATCAATTCCTCTGTTATCCATTTATATTTCCTCCTAAAATTCTCTTACATTTGTATTAATAAATTCTAAAATTTGTGGCCATGCTCCTATCAATACTCCATTGATAAAGTTTGGATCATAATTTTCAACAGGTGTATCTTCAGGATAATAGCCTTTCATGCTTACTGCTTTTCTGATTTCTTTTTCAGTTACTAAACTTTGACTCATTAAATCTTTCAATGCTGTTGGCAATTTACTTTCATCTGTTTGTTGTACTACATTTGCATTTTCAGTTGGCACTGCTTCTTGAATACCACCTTGTTTCAATTCTTTTTCAACTTTGATTTCTTCAACTACTGGTTGTTGTTGAGGAACTGTATTTGTAACAGGTGGAACAGCTACAGTTGGTGTTACATTTGTTTGATTATTGAATAAATGAGCAATTGCTGAATAATCAAGTGGCAATTCTTCAGGTAGATCATCTCTATTTTTTGCATCCCAACATGGATGATGTGTAGTATACATAACACGTTGGCCACCTTGAGCTTTATGTTTTTTACCTTTATCATCAACTGCCACACTGAATGTTTTGTAGTTGGCAAATAAAACCATGTCGGCCCACTCTTTTGTAAGTGGTGCAGTTTGTGCCGTTGTCTTCTTTCCTAATTTCAATTCATAACGGTCATAAGCTCCCATTTCATTAGGCTGTTCAAATTTACGAATAATTGCATGAGCTGTTAAAACAACATTGATATTGGCCACATCTACTACATCTTGGAGAAGATTTAGAAATCTTCCCCATTCTTCCGCAACATATGTATAGCCAGTACCATATCCAAATTCTTCTACTCCTGATTTACCATGTCTTGAGCAGACAGCTTCTGTACATAATCTTTCGGCCCAGTCAGCTGTGTCAATAACAAGTGTTTTACATGGACGATTGTTAATAACTGATTTAACTTCATCAATTAATATTTGCCAGCTTGTTGGCTTAGGCAATCTTCTTACATTGTATTTTTTAGTAGAACCTTCAGTATCAATAAATACTGGATCAGGAAATTTTGATGCAAATTTTGTTTTTCCAATTCCTTCAGGTCCATAGAAAACAACTTTTTGAGCACCATTGACTACTCCTTCAGTAATTTCAAAATTCATTAGAATTCACCTGCTTTCCATTGTGGTTTACTACTTTCTACTGCTGATTGAACATCTTCTTTAACATATCCATCTTCGATAATAACTGAGCATTCATCACCAGTAGAAACTCTTGTAGCAATAGCTTGCAATCCTTCTTGTTCAAGCCATGCATTGAACTCTGTTAAAGTTTTTAGATCCATTTGTTCTAGCTTGTCTAATAAGACAAAACCGCAATCAGGATTTAATTTACGAACAATAGCAGTAGAAACTCTTAATTGGTCACTGCCACTCATACTGTCCCATTTTTTACCTTTATAAGTTAATTCATTATCATCAATACTTAATTCAGGTAGTGGTAAATCAGCATTGTTCAATAGATCATATTTTTGTTTACGAACTTCATCAATTTGAAGTGATAAATTATCATATTGAGCTTTGTAACCTTTAGCTTCTTCTTCAGCTTTTTCTTTATCTAAATTAGCTCTAACTTTGCGATTGACTTCTTCAATTTCGGCCAAGTTCTTTTCTAATTCATCAGTTGATTGGTCTTGTAAATCCAATGCATCTGTCTTGGCCATGCTTAAATCGTAATTTGCCTTATTTAACTCTTCATTTTTTCGTTGAAGAATTTGTTCAAGACGAGCTACTTCATCAGTTAATGTCTTAACTTGATACTCATATTGAGTAACCTTTTCTCTTTTTCTTTGGTTCTCACCATTTTTGGCAAGAATAGCTTGTTGCTGATTAATCAATTCTTGAGGACTGATTATGTCTGCAGGAACTCCTTCATAAAACAATTGTTCTTTAGCAAATTTTGCTTTTTGATCAGCAATACGTCCTACAGTTAATCTTTCTTGATAAAGCTCATTTTCTTTGTGATTGAATACAGCCAATTGATCTCCAACACCAATGATATTTAGCAATACATTTGCCTTTTCTTTATTGGATTTATTCATAAATGCAGGCAAATTAAGTGCTAACTGTTCAATGAATGAATCCAATAATGTTTGGCCAGCTTTTTTACCTGATGGATCAGTAACTTTTAAGGAACTGTTCTTTCCTTTTCTTTCAACAATGATTCCATTGCTTAAAGTAACTTTTAATAAAGGCGGAATTGTTGAACCTTCCCTTACAGCATTGCTAGGTTTATTTCTATCTCCACCTAATGCCCATGCAATACTGTCAAGTACCGAAGTTTTACCTTGATTGTTATCCCCACCAATGATTGTTAGACCATTTTGTGTTGGGTCTATCTTGACGGCTTTAATTCTTTTAACATTTTCTAACTCTAATGCATTAATCTTCACTGACATCTTTACTTTCCCCTTTGTCCATTTCTTCAATTTTATTTTCAATAAGCTCTTTTAATGTATTTGTACATTTTTCGAACTCATTTGTTGCTGATTTATAAATATCCTTTACTTGTTTTTCTGAAATACCGTATGCTTCACTTAAGAAATAACTTCCGCTACTTCCTAATCCTGCCTTCATTTCAAGGGCAAGATTGTCATCTTCATCATAGTAAACTGTAGATAGCAATCTGATAATGTTCAATTCAGGCTTTTCTTTAGGCCCAAAAATTAAATCCTTTCCACTGATTTTTGCTACTTCAATATCTTTTGCACCCGCATCTTTAGCAGCTTGAATAATACTTTCTAGAAACTTATCCATTTTTATTTCTCCCTCTTGATGTATATTTCTTTGTACTTGACACCAAAGCTGTTACTTTGATGTTCCACCCATACGTCAATGACATTATTTTTAACTGCTCCTCCACAATCTTCAGCCACGTAAATTTGGCCATCAATCATGATTTCACTTCCGTATGGGATTATTTTAGGGTCTACAGCGATTGTATGATTGATTTGAGCTCTAACTCCTGTAGCGGTTAGATCTCCATACTCATCTTCTCCGTACCAATACGCGGTAATTCTAAAGACCCCTAGAGCTTTTCATTTAGAAAGCTCTTCAACTTCTTTTTGTAGTTGGTCCTTTTCAACTGCAATACACTCGTACATTGCTTTGTACTTTGTATATTCTTGAAGCTGACCTTGCATATCATTGAGTT
>PVMQ01000612.1_pt1 | contig 32423 bp, 25 predicted proteins | sample 1853411 | NCBI WGS metagenome assembly PVMQ01 (sample SAMN08533513, study PRJNA380276) | Human gut metagenome, whole genome shotgun sequencing project.
GACCTCTGATCTGGCTTCTCATCTTCTCTGAGATTGAAAGACCTGCTGCATCATCTGCTGCTCTGTTAATCTTATATCCTGATGATAACTTCTCTGTAGACTTCTGAAGAGCGTCTGTTACAACTCCCATCTGTCTGTTTGTGTTGATTGCTGATAAATTGTGCTGTACTACCATAATTAAATTCCTCCTTGAAATAAAAACTTCCTATAATTAAACCATATTTTTATTATCATTGTGATTTATGTTTTATATATCGGAGCTAATTCTTAATACTTAACCCCTGAGTCATAAAAAAATCAAAAAAATTATTTTATTGTTTTATCTTGCTCTCAATCGCTTTCTTAAGCTTCGTAGAGCTTGTACTCTGCGTATAAGGAAAGAATACCATAGTAGAGCCATTCTTCTCCAAGAATTCCTTTTCAGAAAGCCATGCTGGATCATGCTCGTAATCACTTCCTGAGAACTGTACATCAAAATGATATTTCTTAAACATATCTCTTGTTCCGGCAAAATTAAGCGGCAGCTTCACTGCTTCATCGACATATCTGCATGAACGCACCATCTCTATACGTTCTTCAAATGGTACAAAAGGTTCTGCCTGCTTATTAAGCCTTACGCCTTCATCTGACACAACACCTACAATCAGATACCTGCACTGTTCCTTAGCTCTTTTAAACATATTAAGATGCCCGATATGAAACAGGTCAAACACTCCCGCAATATATCCAACATTGTATGGTTTATCCATATCCGATTCTTTCAATCCTGAATCGCCAGTCTGCGCAAGACTCTGTGCAACATGTTCTTTGCTTTTATTAGGATAATCATTACCCGGATCATATATATGATAATCCGTTATTCCCATATCTTTTAACTGGTTAACAACACCATTATATCCCTTTATACATATAATGATATGTCTGTCTTTTTCTGGAGTATCCTTTAATATATCAGGTGAATTAATCGGCACTCCCTGCATTGTCGTTCCCCATTTTGCACTGTTATTATCAACAATAGAATAAATGTTATAATCTCCTGCAAACTGAAACAAAAATCTTTCTGTAAATCTTCCTGAGCCAAAAAGAATAAGCTTCTTAGAATCATCAAATCCATCAAATATATCAACAAAAATTTTTTGATATTCTTTAGCACTATAATTAATCTTTTCCCTGTTAGTATAAAGAATTCTTCCATCAATTCTCTTGTTCTCATAATATGGTCTTAACTGCTTCTGCTTTCTCAAAGTCTCCGTAAACCTTGAGGACATACGCTGCCATATATCTTCACATTCAGCTAATCCATATCTGTTCAGGAGTTCTGTTCTCGGCATTATTCTTTCAAATTCTTTATCAGTCCCATCATATATAATAGATATGGAACGATACATAATTGCCTTAGCCGGACAGTTATCCCAATAAAACTCCTGATCATAATATATGAACCTGCTCTTTGAATCTTCAATTGTTCCATCATAGAAACAGTTAAGCGGAACCATATCAATATATCCCTTTTCAAGAATAGGTCCTAAATCCCGACCATCAGCACTATTCCTGTCTTTCTCCGATATAATCCCCGTATGCTCTGAAGAATTAAGAATTAATTCGTACATATCATCCATTGCCTTTAAAAATGCATTTCTATCTTTTTTAGCAATAGCCTTTAATTCATTCATCGCAACCGGAGCATCAACATAAGGCATTATAAATATATCATTCTCAACAGATGAATCAACTACATTTATTCCTCTTGTATGCAAATCATAAAGATTATCCTGCATCTCTTTAAGTTTATGTATTCCTTCTTTGTAAACAGCCCTCTTAATTACATTTCTTACTCCATCATGTTCACATATGCTGGTTACAAGCGCATTATCATGTCCTCTGTCAAGTGATATGGTTGCATGAAGGGTATCATCTAACCGTCCGTCCATGCTGCATTCTATAATGTAAGCATTAGCCATCTTATGAAACATACCATTCTTTATTAAATCAGTGTACAGGTACTGTTCTTCAAGAAACACACTATCCGGATAGTTATAAAGCGGGAAATACCTCATAGCCAATTCTTCAACCGGTTCATATCCTTCTGCATATACAAGCTGCGTTTCCTGCAAAGACGGCATTACAGAATAAAATTTATCATTCTCAAATCCAGCTTGCGAAAGCATCAACTTTAACTCTGCCATAGAATAGCATCTTCCTGCAATCAGATTTCTGTCTGCATCTGATAACCTTCTGTAATTCTCCATCCCATCAAAACTGTGGTTAGTATATGGGTCTCTGTCTCCACATATATACTTAATTGCATAGCGGTTCTCTGTTCCAAGCACAATCCTTCCTGATGATTTTAGCATTTTGTGGCATGCTTTCAGCAATTCTGCTGGATTCTGACATTCCTCTATAACATCTATACCAACTATGTAATCATACCTGTTTACTTCCAGCTTTGCCTCTGCTAGTTCAATGCATGAACATAATGTAACTGTTCCCTTCTGCTGCAGGAATTCTTTAACTGCGGCATCTTCTTTATCATTATACAGATATAAAATATCACAATCTGGCTTAAAGTTATACCACACTAATGCGCCTTTGGAAAATTCTTTAACTAATTCATCACAGCTGACCGCTGTAGTATTCTCTGCCATATCATTCCTCCGAATTATTATTATCTGGCGCCTGACAAACCATATTACTCACAATATAACACAGTCTCATTTATAAGATTAGTATAATGTCTCAACCACATTTTATAATCTGGATTAAGAGATAAAATATATTCTGGTATTTCAAATATGTCTTCTGGTTTATGATATACACAGATAGCTAATTTAGGCTTATACTCACGGATTGTATCCGCACATCCTCTTAAAGCTGCTAACTCTGCTCCTTCTATATCCATCTTAATAAATGTTGGTTCTTCATGTGTCTTGAAAAAATCATCAAGTTTAATTACATCCACTGCAATATCGCCTTCATTACTTATTTTACTGCAGCTGCTGTTAGAATTAAAATATAATTTTCCATTACTATCACACGCTCCATAATTAAATATCTCCCAGTTGCTATAATGCTCTTGTTCAATTATATTTTTGCATTTAATGTATTGCTCTGGCTCTGGTTCAAATGAATATATCTTCTTATATCTTTCATTGCCATACTTAAAATACTGCATTGTTGACTGGCAATCGAAACAGCCTACATCAACAATTACCTCATCATTGGAAAATTTAAACACATCATAATATTGCTTTGGATTTACTTCTCCATATTTAGATATATACCTTCCAAAATTAATAATGTTTTTTACACCCAGCTGTTTTAATTCTTTCTCTATCGCTAAACCATATAACATCGAGCTTACTACATATACCGCATCAGGATATCTTTTCACAGCATCTGCACGCGACATATATGGAATATTCCACCACTCTGTATCACTGACTGTTCTGTCACATACACAAGTCCACTCTACATCTGTCATTGTAGCTTTGATACTTTTTCCATAATAACCTGCACCATCAATGACTATGTCACATTTGTTTTTATATTGCTCCAGTTGTCTTTTTAACTCTTCAAATACATCTATTTTATCTTTGGTAATTGATGTTATATACTTATAATCATATGTAAGAGTATTCAATACTTTGCAATCATATATTTCTCTGGATAAATCATCCTGCATACAGCCTCTTACTTTATTAGAGTTTTTTATTAAATTATTGTATATTTTCTCCATCCCTAATCTCCTGTATCTTTTCTTCTGCCTTCTTTAATGCCATGGTCATATATTCACCATTGCGAAGTCGTTTACCTACCATTTCAGCATTTTTTTTCATTATTTGATAATCATTATCACTGACAGCCTCCAGTTTTTCAGGTAAATCATATAAAGACTTAACAGCAAATCCAACATTTTCTTTTAATACAAATTCAGCTTCTGCCGCTTCATCCCATATAACAACTGGAAGTCCTACAGCAAGATATAATCATTATTTTTCGGGGTATTTGTCGGTACATGGGTTGGAGCGTTTACTAAAACACAGGCATGAACCATGCAAATATAATAATCCTGCTTTATACCTTATTTTTAAAATCAAGATTTCAATGAAATATAGACAAAAACCAAGATAGACATACCCTGTACCACCCATAGCCATGTGCCTGAAGATAATACAGTCAAAGTAAAAATCAACAGCCATTATATAAGCCACACAGCAACCATACAGGTAATATAGAAAACTGTTTTTTATTAAAACATCACGTAATTATAAATATTGCAATAATATATATCTAACTACAAATTCAATTCATTTAAACTTTTACCAAGAACAGTCTCAAAATCACTCCAGTCAATATTCCGCACCATCAATTATTAAATCCTATTTATTAATATATATATTTCAAGCAGTTTTCTTACTTCACTAAATATATAACAACCATCCTTAGTAATGGCTGTTATATATTTTCATTTTGTCCAATCTCCCGAATTATCTTTTCCGCTTTCTTAATTGCATTCGTCATATATTTACCATTACGAAGCCTCGCACCTACTACCTCTGCATTTTTTTTCATTATTTCATAATCATCATCACTGATAAGTGCCATCTTTTCTGATAGCTCATATAACGACTTTATTGTAAATCCAACATTTTCTCTTAATACAAATTCTGCTTCTGCCGCTTCGTCCCATATTATAACGGGAAGCCCTACAGCAAGGTACAATGATAATTTGTGTGGATTATTGATTCTTAAATACTCTCCTTTACCACCACTACATGTTTCTATTGAATCTCCATCCCATACAAGACCATACTTTCCTTTTAAATTCTTTATAAGCTCATCCGGCAAAAAAGCGCCAAAATAATTCATATTGGTATATTTCTCTTTTTCGTTATAGTTTGCACCAAACAAATTAAATGTTACTCCTTCAATGCAATGTAAATTATATATATATCCAGCCTTTTGTTTGTCGAGATTACCAGCGATTATTATGCCATCATCACAAACTGCTTCTTCATAATCATTGATGAGATAATCAAATATTTCAAGATTTACCATATTGTAAAAAGCAAATCCCATATCACGCAATATCTTCATCATTCTTTCATTATGAACTATTAAAACATCTGGCAATTCTTTTAAAATTTTATACTGTCTATAATCATACTCTGTAGGATTTCCTCTTACCACATTAACATCATGCACAATACCAATTATTTTTATATTTTTCTTTTTTTTAATTTCAAGAATCTTATATATTCCATCCGTATTATCAATAAGTGGTAACTGCAATATTAAAATTGCATTTTTTTCTAAAGCATCTGCTATGTTTTTCCACGCATTATCAGTCTGAATAGTTCCTCTTGTAACAGTTCCTCTATTTAATGTTATTATCTTATATCCAATATGAGATAAAATTATTTTTACATCAGCAGGCGCTTTCTGTCCAGCCATGCAATCCTGATATCTAAATTCAGCCATCTGATATTTACCACTATCTCTCTGCTGATTTTCTACATCTTCATATTCCTGCATAATATAATAAACATAACAAGACAATTTATTAAGTGATTTTTCTTTTTGTAATTGTTCTTGAATTTCACTATAATCAAAACATGTTATTAACAACACAGAATTTTTATCATCACATTCTTTAATAAACTGCTTTAGTGTTATAAATTTTATATTTTCAAATTTATTTTTTAATACATCTGACTTTCTGTCAACAACTGAATAGATGTCTATATATTGATAAAGTGTTAAAAAATCTTCAAACACCTTTCCTGCACCATAACAATATAATTTTTTCTCTTTTATTTCATCAAGAAATTCTTTTTTATTTGCATTATTTTTTATAAGCATACCTTTTCTCCCTTGTATGTTTAACCTATGGCTAAGCATAAAACTCGTTGATATGAAATATTTTATCTATAATTATTTTTTCACTAGTTATTCCAAATTCTTTTTCTATCTCGCTTTTTATTTCATCTGCAACTTCAGCATTGTTTATTGCTATTAAAATAAAATCAAAATCATATGTACGAATTCGTTCTGGAGAATAAACAAATTCTCCTAAATATGCTTCTTTTGCGACATAGTTTTTATCCACCCAGATAAAGTTCTTACAAAGATGTTCTTTTTTTATTTGTCTAATATAATCTTTACCAACTTTTCCAGCTCCATATATAATAAGTTTTTTATTTAAAATTTCTTTATTACATTTTATAACAAATTTTATCGGAAGATTCTCACAACTAAATCCCATTTTTTCTGGTGACATTCTTATATGTTCAAATATCCATTTTTCTAATTGAGGAATTAGTTCTGAACTATATGCACTTTTCTCAAACGCTTTTTTTAACGAAACATATAATCTGTTTATATTAAACAAAAAATCATCATGTTTATTATGTGTTACAGACAAATTGTTCATTCTGTAATTATAATTACAATTATTTGTTACGCATATTTTTTTGCAATTAATAATATATTTATAAACAAACTCTCCATCTTCACCATAATATATATTTTCATCCAAATTTTCAAAAATCTTTTTTGTCAATTCTGTTTCAAAGCGTTTTGCATAAATACATGACAAAATTCCTCGCGATATATTGTCCTGTGCATAAATCATATTTTTTATAACGGGGCTTAACCTGCTTACATCATATTCACCTGAATTAATACAATCAAACACCTTTCTGTTACCGACAAATATACCTGATGTAACTAATTCAAATTCATTTGATATTTTCATCATAGACTCAACATAATCCGAATTAACATAATCATCAGAATCGACAAACATAATATATTTTCCTGTAGCTCTGTTTACACCATTTTTTCTTGCATTAACAACCCCGCTGTTCAACTGTGATAGTACCACAATTCTGTTATCCTTCTGTGCCATATCCTTACATATCTGCAAACTATTATCAGAAGAACCATCATCTACTAATATAATCTCTAACTCTCTGTAAGTCTGACAAATAATACTGTTAATACAATCTTTTATATACTCTTGTACATTATAAACCGGAACAATTATACTTACTATTTGATTCTCTATCATTTAACACCCCATGTATAACATATTGATTTACATTTTATCCAACAGATTAACATATTCCACTTTATTCCATAGAATTTTTTTTGAATCTATATTATATAATTCAATCAATTCTTTTCTTATACTGTCAGCAAGTTCTTTTTTTAATACAGCTATAACAATATAATCGTATTGAATATTTAAAATACTGTTGACGGCTAATATTTCGTGCATCACCTTCATATCTTTACCTTCAGGATATTTATCTACCCATCCAGTAATATCACACTTACATTCTTTTGTTAAATAATTATATAACGACTCGCTACTGTTACCAGCCCCATATATAACAACCTTTTTATTTTTTAAATTTTCATAAGAATATTTATATGTTCCGAGCGAAAATGCACTAATATTATATAACTTATCCAATGTATGTAATTCAATTCCCAAAATATATTTTTTTAACTGTCTTAACAATATATATTTATATTCTTTTTTGTTTATAAACTCTTTTTCCAATCCCTTATACAAATAATATGTATTTGTATTTAAACGTTCATCAGAAGATGCACACATAGATGTATTTCTAATATTATAATGATAATATGATTTTTTTAATATATACAAGCTTGATATTTTCATAATATAAGAAAATAATGTAAGACAATCTTCTCCATAAAATACTCTTGTATCAATATCTTTATAAACATCTTGTAAAATATCTTTTCTATATAATTTATTTACTAATGTACAAAAAATCCCAAAAGTCTTATTTTTATCATCATACAGCATTGTACCATAGATATCCCGTGGAATATTACTATACACTCCTTCTTGAAAATTATCTACCAGCTCCGTTGTGTATTTTTCTTCTATATAATCTCTGTATATACCAGAAGAAATCAAGTCACAATCAAACTTCTCTTGTATATTAATTAAATTGCTATACATATCACGTTCAATCCAATCGTCACTATCAACAAAACCTATATATTCTGCTTTCGCAATTTCAACACCTGTTTTTCTTGCATTAATTAATCCCATATTTTTTTCTAATGGTACAATAATAATTCTCTGGTCTTTTTCAGCATACATTTTACATATATTTAACGTATTATCTGTTGAACCATCATCTACCAATATGAGCTCATATTCTCTAAATTCCTGATTTAAAATACTTTCTATACATTCCGATACGGTATTCTCGGCATTATACATCGGCACAATTATACTTAACTTAGGATTACTTTTCTTCATAAAAACATTTCCCCAATACTGATTACATTATTCTATATATGATATTTACACCTGTTCGGCTGCCGGAATTGGATATTGATAACTATCAGCTCCATGACAATACCTGCACATATCCAAATATCCTTTTTCAGAATATCCCATTATAAACTCCAATAATTCTCTTTTCCAGTTATCTCCTGACAGCTTTTCAAAATCCAAATAATCTTCTTTGCCAACATTAACAGATAAATTATCAGCTACACTTCTTGCCATAACACAATAGTAAAATTTATTTTCTCTTATTTCATGACAAGGAGTACCGCAAGCATCAAAAACATTTATCAACTGCTCATTGTCACATTCTCTTTTATAATAATCAAATCCATAATCCATCCATTCATGTTCTTTTCTGCTTATTCTGAATTCAACATTATTGGTTATAAATAATTTTCTTAACTTTTCATACTGTAATTCAAGTTTTACTATTGTTCCAGAATAATTTGATATTCTAAACAAGGCACCATACTCTTTACACTTTTCAAGCAAATCTTTTGACGGTGTCATGGTTCCGTTTGATGTTATTGAAAAAACACTCATCTGATTACGATACTTGCTTCCAATATATTCAACAGCATCTGCCAAATATTTATATAACAATGGTTCTCCACCTATTAAAACAAATTCATGAATATAATTTACTTTTGAAAAAAATATATCTGCACTCTTTTTAACCTGCTCCAAAGTCAAATCGTCCTTTGTAATCGGAACATTGTAACAGCCATGTGCACATTTTTTACACCGCAACGTACATCTTTCCGTAACACAAATCTGCGACAGACTCATAAATGTCTGATTAAAAAATTTATATGCTATAATCGGCAATAGTTTGTCGGTAAATTCTCTACATATGTAATAATTTTTGTTATGAATCAGCCCTCTGTTTTTTAAATCACTTTCTATTAATAAAGTGTTTTCGTCTGAAGCACATATAATCACAGGATATTTTATTTCTTTTTTAAAATATTCATTTTCTGATATTACTGCTTCATTTTTATAGCCTTTTTCCTGAATACTATGATTATTATCAATAAAGCAAAAAAACATATCGTAGTGTTTTAATGTTTTATATAAATCTCCTCCCAGCTTTCCTGCCCCATAAATACAAAATTTAGTTGTTTCACTTATATTTTTATTACAAATTATATCTTCATAACCTTTATTTGTCCATTTCATAATATTAACTCCTAATTTTATTTATTTTTTCTTGCAGTCAAAACCGCTTTCCTTAACTCTGGTTCGATTACTTCACCATATGGAAAAAACATATATCCATTAGCAAATGTTATATTAAATCCTCTCTGTTCAAAGAAGTCATGTATTATATCTTCGTCTCCTGACTTATGATATGTACATACAATACATGTCATATCTATATCAGCATCAATAAGTTTTTTCATACCCTTTATGACATCAGTTTCTTTACCTTCAATATCCATCTTAACAATAATTTTATCTATATTTTTATTATTAAGGACAAGCGTGTCTATTGATACAGTATTTTCTGAATCTGACTCATCTAACCATTTTTCTATAATTGTAACTTTATCCTTATATGGCTCAAATGTGCATTTAAGCGCTTCAACCCATTCCTTATCACATTCCACCAGATATGCATGCTTTACCTTGTCTATAACCTGTAAAGCAAAAAATCCTTCCGCTGCTCCTCCATCAATAAAAATATCTGTATTATCAAAATCTAATTTATCTATGTTATAGCAATGTGGAGAATTAACATCCTGTTCCTTGCATAATGAACAAAGATATGCTTTGGCATCATTAGGATTTTTATATACAGAACTTAGATAAATCTTTTTTCCTTGCCAAAACGAATATAATAATCCATTACCACTATCCTTATACACTTCAAATATATCTAATGGATAATTATTACTTATCTGTCCACAAAAAACATCTAATTCATTTTCCTGCAAATATTGACATATATTATTTATTCCAACATTATCACTGTTCTTATATTTCTCTAGAATTTTGGTCTTAAAATTGTTAAATACATATCCGAATTTTTTTATATATATTGGGTCTATCGATAAATTTTCAATTAACTGTTTAGTTATCTCTTCATAGTAAACATCAGATGAAACAATTATATTATATTGATTTTCATAATGTGGTTGTTTAACTACTACATTCTTTCCATTTACTTCATAACTCTTACCTGTTTTTTCCTCATTATTATCCCAAATTTCAACAACCTCAAATTCATTATACTTATCCAGATAGTTAAAAATCCACTGTGCTCTTTTTCCTGTGCCAAATATTATTACTTTCTCCACAATATATATCACTCCTTTATATGATTATTCTACATGTGCTATAATCTGCGTTTCATACCTATCATCATATATCTGTGTTTCAGGTATTCTATACCATGCCAGTTCAGACACGCTTTTTCCCTCTATTACTATTCTCTCCGTTGCATGTCTTAAAAACCACTCATATTCATTATCTACCTGTCCAAGATCTATAGCCTGATATCCTTGCATTGCTAAATCATATGCTAATATAGTAGCTGTTGGTCCTAATGTAATTAATATCAAATCATCAGATACTGCTGACTCTATTGCCTTATTTAAAATTTTATCATACGCACTATACGCATTTGTATCCGGACATAAAATTCTTTTTATTGAATGTGCACCATCTAACACCCCATTGTTAACACCGGTCTTTGTATTTTCTCCTTCAATAATCAAGATATTTCTATCGCAGAACAGCTTTTTATATAAATTAAAAATTTCAGACGCATTTTTGTCTTTATCTTTATATATCATATATGGTCTCGATACATATGCATCATAATATTCCCTTGACAAATCCAGCAGACTCATATGCTCCTGTCTTTTTTCCTTAGTCATATATTGTCTTATTACATCTGCTGCCCTATCGTTATATTTATCTAAATTCCCATAATTATCAGCAATTGCGATGAGGATTTTCTCATTATCTGATTTTAAAATGCTTTCCAGTTTTTCTGCCATTTTAATATCATATTTTTGAAACCACGCTCTATTCTGGTTTAATATAATGTCAAATTCCCCATCACCAAATCTGCATAAAGAACACTTTTTATCAATAATCTTCTCCAATAAATCTTTTGCAGGTCTTATCTTAACCGGAGATTTACCATATTCATATGGCGCATTGTCCACTTGTCGCTGTAATTTGTCTATTTTTATTTTCAGAAGTATGTTTTCTTTCAAATATGAAGTATTATTAATAAATTCATACTGACTCAAATCATCATGCCAGTACCATATTAATTTATTCTCAATCCCTAAACTTTGAGCCTGAGACAATATCTGTTCTTTATAATACATAGCTGATATCAGGTAATAGTCAATATCCAGCTCTATTGATTTTTCTAATGAGTATATTCTATATTGATTTTCCCAAAGCTTATTCTGTTTCTCGATATTATTATCAACAAAGCCTTCAAAAACACACTTATTCATCAATATATCTTTAAATATGTATGATGCATATTGTCCTGTTCCCCATATAACTACCTTTTTCATATGCGCTCCTTTATTACAGCTTCTGCATTATAATTCCATTATTACTGATACATCATATTATTGATATATTCCAGCCAGGGTATCTGGAAATAATGAAATCACCCTTCTCTTATCAATACCCATCAGATACTTTTTTGCAATGTCTATCGCATTTGCCTTGTTAACACCTAAAACTATATCTGTGTCCTTATTAATATTAGCTTTGTCTATCTGCATAACCTCAAACCCATACAAATCTTTATGTCCGAATTTTTCAATGTCAGATATTAAAAATCCTTTAAAATTATTATTATTCCTGCATAAATTCCAATATATCTTTCTTGCCCAGACTCCACATCCATATATGTAAAATCCTTTGCTCTCATCTATGCTCTTTTTCACATCTTCTGTTGTAGTTTCCACTTCAATATATGGACTTTCTTTTATATTAGCCTTGTCAACTACATATTCAGATATCTGTTCTTTTGTAATTCTCACATTGCAAAACCTCTGAATATAATCTATAATATTTTCAACCGGATAACAGTGCATATCACACAAATACTTGAGCGAATCCATTATATCATCCTGATTATCAGTATATTTTTTCAACACTTTTTTCTTAATCAATGGAATTCCATATTTTTTTATTGAAACACTAACACTTGTGTAAATATTGCAATTGTTCTCTGGCACATAAACGGAATATCTCTTTTTTTCTAACTGAGTCAGATAATAAAATAATCCTGTTTCAAACTGTGCATACACATCTTCCAGACAATGTGTATGTTCATCTATGTTATCCTGCCAATATTTAAAGAACTTATCATCCTGAATAATTGATTTGTTGAATGCAAGAAAATACGACTGGATAACAGGCATAAATGTCCAATCTACACCATTAATTCCCCACCAGTCACATTCTCTTTTTTCCATTGTATCAAATATATCTTTGAACGGAATAAAAGGTCCTATGAACGTATCATTACACAATATTAATTCATCATATTGTCTTATTTCTTTAATTTTCAGATATTTAAATATTGCGAATTTGTAAGCTCCTGCATCATATCCGGCATTCTCTCTGACAACTACGTCTTTGCTATAAGTTTCAAGTGTTTTTTTGCTGTCATCTTCTATATTACTATTAACAACTATAACCAGCCTGTCAGAGTTTAATACCAGCTCGCCAAGCAGATATTCAACAGATTTATCAACTATACCTTTGCTGTCATAAAAACAAAAAATACATAATCTCTTCATATATTTTCCTCTTTACTCTAATCAGACCACTTTATTCTCTGTCCTCATAATTATTTCATCCTGCAGCTCTTTATCCAGCTTTACAAAATATGCACTATAGCCAGAAACTCTGACTACCAGACTTCCATATTTCTCCGGTTCTTTCTGAGCCTTAATTAAGGTATCTTTACTTACAACGTTAAATTGTACCTCTAATCCGCCCTCATCAAAATAAGTTTCAATCAGATATCTTAATGCAATCAGATGATTCTGTTTTTCAAGAAACTGTGGTGTGAATTTCATATCTAAGACACCACCATTTCCCATATAATCCATTGAAATCTTATTGATTGAATTCATAACGGATGTCGGACCATTTTTATCCATTCCCTGAACTGGAGACAGTGAATTAGATAAAGATGTTCTGGCATACCTTCCATCACATGAAGCTGCTGTTTTCATGCCAAGCAATGTATGATGCATTACAGAATAGAATCCACACTGGAACTTTCCATTTCTATTGACAATATGCATATTGTGGACATGCGATGAAAATAATTTCATCAAATCCTTCATTTTATTATCAACATGGTCATAATCATTGCCATATTTAGGACATTGGAGCATTTCCTGCCTCAGCCATTCATACCCCTCAAAATTCGCTGCTAATGCCTTCTTTATCTCTTCTATTGTTGTTATCTTTTTTATGTAAACTAATTCTTCAACAGCCTCAAGCGCATCAACCGTATTAGCCATTCCTACACAATTTATTGATAAATTATAATATTTTGTTCCGTTTTCTGTTATATCACTCGCATTTTCAATACATCCCATTGTAATGCTACTTAAAAATGGAACTGGCCAGTGCTGTGAATATATAACTGATGCCATATCAATATATTCACCAACCCTGCTGATTGTTGATTTCAGCTCTTCTTTAAACCACTCATATAACTCATCAAAAGTTGTAAGCTCCTCGACAACATGATTTTCTTTTAAATGCCATTCTTTACCTGTCAGCGCACATTTTCCATTAAATAAAAGCAATTCTAAGATTTTAAGCCAGTTGATTCTTGCCTCTTCTGTATTAGAAAATTCTCTTCCACCTATTGTAATTTCAACACATCCAAGAGTCGAATAATCATAGGCATCTTCCAGTGATACCCCAGAATTGATTTTTGCCTTTACAGCAACATTGTCATTATAGAATGCCGGGAATCCCTTCCCTGACTTTACAAGCTTTAATGCTGTATTCCACACTCTGTCATCAAGCTTTGGATGAACTCTCAATGTAATCAAAGGAACATCTGCCTTCACTTTCATTGATGCTTCCATACATATTATTGTCATCTCATTGCTGCAATCATTTCCATATTGGTCACATCCGCCAATTGTCAGATTAGCGCATCTTTCTCCATAAGATTCAAATATTCTCCATAATGAGCATACTATATCAAGAGCTTCTTCTCTGGTTATTCTGCCAGCTTCTATATCTGATACATAGAACGGATTTAGTGACTGGTCTATCCTCATCCCCTGTGATGTTGCTCCGTTACCTTCAACACTACATAAATCATGAGTAACCGCTATCAGTTGAATTGCTTCAAAAAAATCTGCTGGTGGATTATACGCAATATTCTTACATGCATCAGCCACTTTTAGATATTGGATTTTAGCATATTCATCCTTAGACTTCTGATATAATTTCAAAGTCTCATCTGAATAACGAATAATCTGTTTCTGTGCAGCAAGTAATACTATAAGTTCAGCTCGCAGAAACTCTTTTCGTTTATCATCTTTTTCATTCTGTAATAATTTATATGCTGTATTTATTCTGTTCTCAAATCCTTCTTTAAACAACAAATCAATTGATGCGCTTGTATGTCCACCAGACCATCTCTGTATAATACCAATTTCTTTTGCTATACTTATATCATTAAATAATTGCTCTCTGCCCGGATATTCCTCATGCATATATTGAATTTCTCTATCCAGCTGCTCTGCACACTGTGTATCTGACATAGTTATATGCAGTTTATTTGTTGCTACCTTAAGTGAATCATCAAAAACAACTGGCTGCATTAATAATTTTAATGCAAATGTGTATGCTTTCTTAATAATTACAGACTCTGAATTATACTCTTTGTCTATAATTCTGCTGATTAATCTGTTATTACTCTTTACTTCAAAAAAATAATCTCTTACATCCATGTGCATTCTTTACTCCTGCCAGATTACATTGCCACATATTTTTTTCATAACATCATAACACGTCTTCATATATCCGGAATCTGGTACTTTTACATCATCAAGCTGATAGTCATAACCCCATAACTTGTACTTACTAATTCCCATCATATGATATGGTATAAGTTCAATAATCTCAGCATGCTTATCAGCAAGAAATTCTCCTATGTGCTGTATCTCTTCTATCGTTATATTAATCTCTGGAATCACTGGTACACGAATCCAAAATCTTATATAAGAAGATGACATCCTGCTGATGTTATCTAATATCAATTTATTACTTACACCTGTACAATTAACATGTATGCTTTCCGTCACTGCCTTACAATCTGCTATTACTAAATCTGTATATGGCAATACCTGTTCTAAATCTGAATATCTATAATTCAGATCCGTTTCTATAGCTGTACTAATTTTATGTCCTTTGCATAATCTCAATAATTCTCTTACTTCATTTAACTGACATAATGGTTCTCCGCCAGATATTGTCACGCCGCCGCCTGATTTAGCATAGTATTTCTCATCTTTTATAATATCTTCTAAGATTTTTTCAACCGGTATATCTCTGGAATTAAAGATTTCAATTACACTTCCATCTTTACCAGGTTCAATTCGTTTCTTGTGCATTTCAAGATTTTCTGGATTATGACACCATTTACACCTCATATTACATCCAGCCAGAAATATAGTAGTTCTGATTCCCGGACCATCATCTAAGCTAAATCGTTGTATATTAGTAATATACATCCTATATCTCCATATCTGCTATCTTCTCATCCAACTCTTTCAATAATTTGCATGCATTATCTATATATTCCAGAGCATTAATATCAGGAAATAAATCCACTATCTGCTCATCTTTAATATACCTTCTGAGTGTATTTCTTATATCGTCATAATACAGCTCATTATCGCTGCACACCAGATAATACATGTCCCTATCTGTCATCTGTACGGCTTTCTCAAAATTAAACACGCTCTTCTGGTCATACTTATAATTATCAACAATAAAAACCGGAGTAATATTATATACATTATCAAGCACCTGTTTAACTATATTTGTTATCTCTCCATTAGGATATAAAACAAACTTTCTTTTATTCTGCTTTATGCAGTCATCAAGCGTGCCAGTAATATATTCTTTATATAAATCAATATCTATCATAAAAATTCCCGCATCTTATCTCATAATCTCATAATACTCTTTTACAAAAGGAAAAATATAGTTAGGTACATCATAATACTCTACATTCATGCTGTTTAAGTTATCTCTAATTTCCTCATCTGCTGCCGCTACAAGAATTAAGTTATTATCACCTGCTATATCTGACAAATGTACTACAGGAACATTACTATCTATTGTCTGGTTCGTGCTTCTATCATCCGAAACAATAACACCATCAATTGCAATGCCATTGCTTTCAAGGAAATATAGTAATGCTTTCCCTCTCTGTCCTGCTCCATATATATTTCTTATCTGACTCTTTACACTGTTTCATAACAGCCTTAATCTCTGTTTTAATATTATCTTTTTTATTTATTGCTATCCTGTTAATATCAACTGCTTTTTTAAAGCTGTCCTGAATATCCTTATCAAAGTATTTATTAACAATATTTTCGTATACTTTAATCTGGCTGTCAGCAAAATAATGCCATGGCATACTTAAAGCATCATATATATTTTTCTGCCATAAAGATGTTTTCTCTGGCATTGTAAATCCTACAATCTTTGAAAAGCCATCTGGTGTTTCAGCATAATACTTATTAGGTGATATACATAAATCAAATAAGACTTTTGTAGCAAATGCCCATCTGTTTTCTCCCTCGAACCAGAATGATGTATCATCTAATACAACAACAGCATTATCTGCCAAAAAAGGAATTGCTATTGCAAAATCCATCAGCTCACCCGGAAGATAGTGAGTCGTATCTAAAATGATAAAATCAATTTTTCCATCCTTTGCAATGTCTTCAATTACTTCTGGAAGAATCTTTCCCAGAATAAGTTTATGATTATCGATATTTTTCAGGTAATGCTTTGCCTCATCAATCTGGAATCCACAAATCCACATTTTTTATCTGGATTAAAATGATATGTCTCAGATAAATCTACAGAATACATTTTTGTATCATTCAATCCCAGTTTTTGTAAACAGTTAAGAACAAGTATACTTGTACCACCACCAGAAACACCTAACTCTACTATCTTTTTAGGCTTATATTTTCTAATCAAACCACATATAAATCCATGTTCTGCTTCTGATAACTCAGATGCATTTGTTCCTATCTTCTCGTATATATCTCTTGGCTCCATATAATTTACAATTGATTCCATAATGCTATTTCCTTTCATATGTATAATAATTAAATCAACGCCTTCTGTAATGCCGGCTCAACTTCGTCACTATTTTCTGGTGTGAATCCGCGACACTTTTTACAGAAATTAGTATATCCCTTCTCTGTATATCCAAGTCTGAATTCTACAAGTTCCTTTTTCTTCTCTGGCGTGAATTTTTCAAGATTATATGTTTCCTCTAAATCCTGCTCGCCAGCAATTCCTGCAACTGTTGCGTATGCCGCATAATTACAGCTATATATCTTGCCATCCCGCAATTCTTCCCATGACTGACTACAGCTATCTCTATGTTTTATCAGTTCTTCTTCTGGAAGCTTTGAATAATCTGTTGTATCTGGTGCCAGATCAATCCAAGACTCTGCTTTATTAATATAATATTTAATATTATACTTCTCCAGCTTCTCTATTAACTGATTAAAACGGTTGTTAAATCTTGGAACTGCCTCTCTATAATCATCCACAGTTATTTCAATATTGCATTTGCTTAACTTTTCAAGTACTTCCTCTTTCGGTACAACCGTTCCATTAGTTACAGTTCTCAATGTTCCGATTTTATGTCCATAATTCTTATCAATATATTCTATCAGATCTGCTGTATGTTTATACAGCATTGGTTCTCCACCACTGACATGAAACAGCATAATATAATCCACACATGAGAAAAATAAATCCACATCTTTTGTAAGCTGTTCCCATTCTCTCACATAAAACTGCTTTGCATATGGGTTAAAATTAAGGCAATGCTTACAGTTAAGATTGCATATTGTACTTGGTAAAAATGATATGCTCGAAAAATATACTTTATCGTACTTATACACATTGTACACTGATATGAATTCTTCTATTAAAAAGTAATCCACATTATGTACTTTTCCTGACTTTAATAGCTGTTCTACAGGCTTTACTCTTGCAATCTGCGACATTGTCAATATAATAGCCTCGTCATCCTTTAAATTAATATCATTGAACGCATAACATTGTATTCCCTCTATTGTTGTTCCGATTTTATCGTCACTGTTATCTATGAATCCTGCAATATTTATCTCATCCTTGAACATCGCCAGAAACTGATGTCCATAATCTCCTGCTCCAAATAAATAATACCTGTTCTTTCTTTCTATATTTTTGTACATTTCATCATATTCATGACCTTTATTTGTCCACTTCATTAGATACCTCTCTTCTATCTATATTTTAAAATATCTCTGTATTTTAATATTCTTTCCGAATAAAGCTGATTTAATGATACATAATAATCTTCATACTTTCTCATTATATTCTGGCAATATAACAATGTCTGGGTGTCATTCTGTCTATATGCTAACTCTGCCACATTACTGCTATGATATGCCAAAAACCTTTTTACATATCCAAGCACATCATCCTGTACATTATTCTTTTCAAACATATCAATAACAATAAGATATGATTTTATCCAGTCTAATCTCTTTTTTAAATTCTCAGTATGACATCCTGATTTATTTCTTTGATAATAATGATACATTCCTTTTGGAATATATATTGATTTTTCACAATTCAGAGCAGCCTTTGCAAGATATATCACATCTCCACCTAACTGTATATTCTCATCAAACAACAGCATATCTCCATTAGCCTCTGTAAGCACTTTCCTTCTATACAGCTTATCCCACATATAAGCAAAGCCCTGATAGGTATCTCTTTCATATATGTATCTCAATAATTTATCTCTGTTGAAAACACCACTCTCTACTGTTTTTAAGTTTACAGCCTCTTTTTCTTCATCATCATATGACTTATACCAGCTTGCTGCAGCCATATCAGCATCATTTGCCTCTATTAACTCAACGAGTGTCTTATACATGTCTTTTTCAATCCAGTCATCACAATCCATGAAGCCTATGTAATCACCTGTACTCTTTAACAATCCTGTATTTCTTGCTGAACTCTCTCCACCATTATCTTTGTGGATTATCACAAATCTTTCATCATCCAGATATTCATCTACGATTTTCTCTGAACCATCTGTAGAGCCATCATCAACACATATTACCTCAAGATTCGTATATGTCTGATTCTTTGCACTATCAAGACATCTTCTTAGATATTTTGCTGTATTATATACAGGAATTATTATTGATACTTTCTTCATGTCAAATACCACCATGTTTTATTATTTCCTCTGCCAATCGCTCACTCGCATTTCCATTAAACACAAGTCCGACTTTCTCATGAAATATATCAAGCCTGTTATCATATTCATCCTGTAGGAATTTCATAATATCTTCTTCAAGCTGCTCATTATCATTAGCTATTGGAAATGGAAATTTCACATCCATCTTAGGCGTGAAATTCTTGTTATTTCCAACATCATGCCTTGGGTCTGTGGCTATATTCCACATTAAAGCGCCTCTGTCTTTTGCATATTTCTGTATATCATCTGCATATATAAATACAGGTATATGGGCAAAACCCGCCTCAAAGCATGCACTTGAATAATCTGTTATGTATGCATCCATTGCTGCAAGTATCTCATACATATCATCTGCCTGACTTTCATCAATAAGTCGGCTCTGTACCTCTCGATTCTTATACTCACTAAATGTTGGTGCTAACTGTGGATGAACCCTTATACAAACATACCATTCCCCACCAAATTTTTTTTCAAGATTATCTATAAGTCTCTTAAAATCTATTGACCATATTTCAGAATAAACACTGCGGACACCATTCTTAGACCCCTCCCTGAATGTTGGTGCAAACATTATCACCTTTGCATTATCTGGAAGATTATATTTCTTGTGAAATCTATCTTTAAATTGGCTTCTGTCGCCATATAAGACATCACATCTCGGCGCTCCTGTCTTTAAATATGTCCCCTTATACACTAACGCCTTGTCAAAACTCTGTTCACACCAGTCTGAATCAATAACCAGATCATCTATCATATCCGAATCATTCTTGCTCACAAGATATGCCATCTCTGAAAATCCTTTGCCTCTCAACAGCCCGGTACATTTAATTCCTATTGTGTAATGATTTACATTAAGATAATACTGCCCCTTACGCTTGCATGTTCCAAATGGTTTTCTATAATTATCAATCCACACCTTTGACCTTGTCAACCAATATGCCCTGCTCCACAATGTATTAGGAACTTTTTTTATATAATCTGGAAAATCTTTATTCATATCATTAACATACCACACAAATTGATATTCAGGTTCCATTTCATGGAGTTTCTCCACAATCGGTTTTGCATTACAACCAAATCCACCTTTTCCTTCGAATGTACATATGCTTATGAGATTCTTTTTAACAGGAAATACTCTGCATATATGAAAGCACATTTTTTCTCTAAATGCTTTTCTGCATCTTTTCTTTATGTATTTAATTTCCTTTGGATCTGTTGCAACTGTATGTTCCACTAATATTACTCCTCATTATGTATTTATATTTATTTTCTGGTATTTTAATTTAAAAAGCCTTGCATACAAATGCAGGGCTTAACTCAAATCATTAAACTATCTTTGATCAACTGATATCCAAGCGACTCCATTCGCATATAAACATATGACATTAATAAATACAATATGTCTGTCTCATAAATCCTATTTATATGATTATTATATCGGATTGTATAGTTTTTTCTTAACCTTATCAATTAATTATAATAATATATTATCATCCCCATATCTATACCATCTATCATTATATCCATTTTTATAATCATCATAATTAATACATTCATGTTTTAAATTAGCAATTCTAATTCCAGTTAAGTCAAATTCTATTTCTAACCACTTAATAATATCTTCATTAAATAAAGTTTCATTAATAACTGCATTTGCTATATTTATTGCAAATATGTCTCTACAATGAGATAAATCCATTGCAGTCATATTAGCGTTTTTAAAACTTGCATTAATTAATTCTACTTTTTCAAAATAACTCCCTGTTAAATCAGTATCATCAAAATTCCAAGATGATGCATTAACATAATTTAACGCTGTCATTTTTAATGAAAAAAACTTAAATCCATCGGTTCAAAAAGATTTCGTGTTGATTGACTATAATATCCTATATATTTTATCAACGAGCTTTTATTCTTATTTTCCATTATATATTTAATACAAATATTACTATCTGTTTCAGTATTCGAACATATTAAAAACACCATTCTTATTATTTTAGTCATATTCGAAAAAATTACTATTTCCTTATCAATTATATTTTCAAAGCAATTAATATTTCCCCTAGTATAATATAGCATGCCTTTATCAAGCATTTTTATAAATATATCCTCCCACCATTCATAAAATTTTTCTATATTTTCTTTATATTTATTCATCACAAATTTTTTCATTTTGTATTCAAAATAATTAATAATTGTTTTTTTTATCAAACCTTTTTTAAAGAATTTGCTATTGATTTAGCGACTTTTTCCTTGTTTTCTTCTGTCAGTTCTAACATATATTCTTCTATATTTGAAAAAATAGCATCAACAATAAAGTATTCATATATGGAACGATGTATAAAACATATTTCTTGTCCCCCCATCCCATCTGTATGATGTACAAGTTCAAAATAATTACCTATAGCAACATCTTGTTGGTTAAATTTTATTCTATTTATATTATTACCGCATATTTTATCATATTCAATCTTAGGAATTACTGCTTCAAATGGTCTATTCTCAAACATCCACATAGCAATATCTCTCGATATCTGATGAATTTGTTCCTTTAATATACTAATTCTATGCTTATCTCCATAATTCTTATTATCGATACATCTATTGTATATACTTCCATTATTTGTTGAAAATATTTTATCATATATGTCTACAATTGAACTTTCATTATCAATTGATATATCTAATGCTAATGTCATGTATAATATTAAAGGTATTCCAAAGATTTCTTTTTTTGCAATAATGCTTCTAACCATACTACTCGATATTTCGGAACATGTTTTATATTCAAATGCCTTGCAAAATTCTTTTATTTGTTTTTCATCAAATGGGCATAATGTTATATAATCACACATAATATTATTATCATTTTCAATATAATTTTCCCTACATGTTATTATTACAGAAACACCATATATATTTGTAATACCATGTACTTCTTGGTAAATATCATTCAATATTTCACTTCTGCTACCTTTAACATTTATTTCATCAAATCCATCTAATATAAGTGTTTTGCCATCCAATCCATCATACATAATATCTAACTCATCCAATATATTATTTATAATATAATTCTTTTTTTCCCTCGTTTCATCCCATCTAATATTTTGCAAATCTGATGCAAATGAATATACATATATGTTGTCCTTAAATTCTTCATACTTATTGAGTATCCATGTTATCAATGTGCTTTTTCCAACACCAGATTGTCCCTTAATCAAAAGCATCTTATTTCCCGTATATTCACAAATATATTCTTGTAATAATTCAGCCAAATCACAACATTCACGGTTATTATTCTTCCATATATAATGAGGCAAACACTTTTCCTTATATAATTCTTTTAGTTGTATATTAACTCCTACATTTTCGTCTCTCTTTTCAAAATTATTAAGAAACATATTCTGATTCCATACCTCAGCATATTGTTTACTTCTATCACTAACTTTTTTAACACAATTTATTGATTTCTGTGTAACATTTTGCGGCATTTTATTGATTTTTTTATTAATTTATCCCCTATCTCCTCCTGTCTATCTATATATAATTGAAAAAATTTCTTTTCTGCTTCCACATTTTTATATACCGCATTAATTTTCTCATTAATATTTTCTATATTTTTATGATTAATCCACTTTCTTAACTCAACATTTTTTATTATCTCTCTATCAAAAAAGCCTTTCCAATTTTCAATCTGAATTTCACCTATTGGATCTGCGCTAAACATAGAAAGCGCCTTTTTTATAGAATCATCATCCAAGCATTTATTTTTAACCCATTCAAGATACAATTTTTCAGAACATGCTGCTATAACATTTTTATCATTTGTATGCGCATATACTTCAACACTATGTTCTATAGCATCAAACACCCCTTCTCCTACAGCATTATTTTCTCTTTTTATCTTACTTTTTAATTTATTCCATAACATTCCTGTTCCTGTTTCAATTATCTTTTGCCCTATAAATTCTGAAGAAAAAATTGTGCTTATAGGTACTCCAAGCAATTTTATTGTCTCTTTTGTCATATTACCCCTTATTTATATTCTTAATAATCCTATAACAATTTAATAGTTCCATACTATTACCATCAATTCTATATCATATTACTTATACATATTATATCTTTACCCATAATATGACAACAAGCCATCTAGACACATTATAGTCAGAATGAATTATACCAACTTATCGCTATCGATTATTGTTTATATATCTTAATAAAATCAATATGCCCAACAATTTTCTAGCTATTTCTTTATTTGCTCCATTTTATATAGACGTGACACCACACTTGATAAATTTAACCATTCTATTACATTTTCAAACTCAGTCGCACGCTACATTTTTTATAAGCTTATACTAGAAGCAGAGGTTTTCAATAAATGTACATCAATATTATGATATGCAAGTCTTGTCTTCTTAATTTCATTAAGATAATTCACAATAATAGTATACTGTATATACGGTACCAATACAAATTCCTTTGTTTCTGCATATTACATATCATCAACAATTTATATAATAAACATTCGTGTAAAAATCAATGTATTTTTCTTTATTTTTAACATTATTTTGCATGAATATTTTACATTTTTCTGCATTAATCTACACGAATGTATTTATCTCGCACTCTCAACTCTCCCCTTTATATACTCCCCAACTTCATGTATAGTTCGAAGCACCTCTTCTTTTGTTCCATATGGGAAGCTGTTTACACAAGGAAATGTCTCAAAACTTAAAGTCCCGTCAAATCCAATCTCAGCAAGTGCCACAGCAAAACTCTCCCAGTCAGTACCACACGAAGGACTGTTGCCAAATGTATAAGGCATCTGGTGAAGATCTCCATATGCATCATTTTCATGCATATGCAAAAGCTTCAGACGGCTGCCAGCCTTCCTGATATAATCTGCAGGCTGTCTGTGTACAAGCTGGATATGTCCTGTATCAAGACATATGCCAAACCTTTCCTCGCCTGCCATCATATTTAACATATCAACATAAAATATAGCATCGTCCGGGTCAGCACATGTGCCTTCTGTTATTCGCCCTCCAACACTTTCATAGAGATTCTCAACACATATTCTGACATTGTGCTTCTTAAGCTCCGGTATAAGAGATGAGAAAAACTGTACATTCATTGCCTGTTCAGCCTCAAGTCCGTACTTATACTGCATCTTGAACGGATGCATGACTACCCATGGAATCTCAAGGAAACCGGCAATCTGAATGCTCTTTGGTATTACAACATTCTGCATATACTGGCTTATATCATCACGTCCCAGCACATACATAGGATAAGGAGCATGCATCTGTGACGGCTTAATTCCATATTTATTAAACATCTTCTTATACTCGCCAAAGTACGCAAGAATATCTTCAATATCTGCATCAAAAAATTTATTAATCTTTCCACCATAGACATCTGAATTCTTTAAAAATGTATCAAGATTAAAATCAACCATCTCAAATCCTACCCGTGCAATTATTGCAACGCCATCCTCAATTCCCATCTCTGGCAGAATTCCTTTAGTCTGTACACCTACTTTTACCATTTCCATTCCTCCAAATGTCTATACAAAATATCTGTCCTGAAACTCGCTGTGTTCAACACCCATAGCCTTAAGCTGCGCTGATATCGCATCATAATACATGCAGCATATAACAACATTACGTTCTTGTGCCGGAACATCAAGTATTGCTGACGGAGCCTTTACATCAACCCCGCATACCTTAGTTCCCCATCGCATCTTTCCATTGTCCACTGCAAAATACGGCGGATATTTATCTCCAAGCACATCCATATAATCCCATAGCATCTGTCCTGCACCAAACAGAATAAGCTTTTTATCAGGCTTGTTTAACACTCTTTCAACAAATGTAAACTGTCCCTGCCATTCTTTAACAATTGCATTCAGCATACGCACATATTGTGTCTGCAGTACTTCTGGAACTCTTGCAAATGTTCCGCTATTATCGAATATCATCCACCCTGAGAATTCAATCTTAATAAGTGCTCCAATAATATGATACCAGTCTGTAATAAGATCTCCTCTTCCTCTTGTAAATGTAAAAGGCATCTGTTTTTCATTGTACACACCGCCATTATCATTAGCATGTATCATGCAAAGATATTCACTGCACTGGTCAATCTGGCTTCTCACATTCTTGGCAAGCAGATTACTATATCCAACATTTATAGATATACCAACTATAGCTGTATCACACAGCCTGTTACAGTATTCAGCAATTGATTTCAATGAAGATATATCAGAATATGCGCTATTAAGATATCCAGTTTCATCACTTCCATTGCAGCCATTCTCTATGAATACCGGAATCCTGTAATCTGTCATCATCATAGAACACTCTTCCACAACATTTTCAAGAATTCCTGCTTCACAATTCATGGTATCAAGTACTATATAATTTCCCTGATATTTTCTGCAGTTTTCCAGAAGCTCATACATCTTATCCGGAGTCAGTTTTGCAAGAGGATAAGAAAATCCTGAAACCTTAAGTACCCGTGAATCTCCCTCTTTCTTCTTATAAGTCGGGAGTTCATTTTTTTCTATAATCTCATAAGGTATTTCTGCATATGAAAATCCGCCATCTGCAATTGCTTCAAGCTTTAATCCGTCACTTAACTGTACGCCTGCTAACATAATTATCTCCTGTTCTCACAATATCTCTCCGGCACATTAGTAAATATATCCGTTGCACCAAGTCTGTAGTATTCTCTTAAATCCATATCCGGTAATGTCCTGAGCTGTCCATACAAAGGCTCGCTTCCATTCCACATACGCACCCTCAGTCCTGCATCCTTTATAGCTTCCACATCGCTCTTATTGACAGGCATTCCCAATTGTGCAGGATGAATTGTCATGCCTCCATATTTAATGATACCATCCATACAGCGGTGATAATCACCCGCCAGATATGCCACATCTGCGTCATCTTTAAGCTGTCTTACAAGCCCTATTGAATCATGATTAAATGATGAGTACACAACATAATCCTCAAGATTAAATTCTGAAACCATATCAATAACCTTCTGCTCCATGCCTTCATATCTTATTTCACTATTCTTAAGCTCAATATTAAGACGAAGACCCTTGCCCTTGCAATATGGTGCAAGCAATTCAAATGTTTCCCTTAATGTAGGAATTCTATGAATTTCATCATCACCGGATATAGATAACTGTTTCAGTTCATTTATTGTATATTCCTGTACATAGCCGGTTCCATCTGTGGTTCTGTCAACTCTTTCATCATGTATTACCACAATTTCATTATCTTTTGTAAGCTGCACATCAAATTCAATTCCGGTAATGCCTTCTAATTCCGCCGCTTTTTTAAACGCAAGAAGTGTATTCTCCGGATTCATCATGCTGCATCCTCTGTGCGCCCATATACCAACTCTCTTTAAGGCTTCTGTATCCACAGTCTGCTTAACCTCTCCGCGGTTTGCAAGAAATTGCTCTATCATACCAGAAAGCCATATACTTTCTTCATCAGTTATCTTCTTTACAGTTCCCGGATTGTTAATACATTTTACAAATGCTTCTATTTCATATCGCAATCCACCACCAGAGAATTCTTCCTGATACACTTCAACCTGATTAGGATTCTCATGATGAACTTCTATTCTCTTAGTAAGCCACCATGGTGATGGAACTCTTATATAACCATCATCCCCAGCCACAATAAGTTCGCCTTCCGTCTTAACTCCAAGACCGGTCTTTATCGTAGCAACACCATCATCATAAGTCATCATCATCTTAGTGTACGAATCTGTTCCAAGTGGACTTTCTACCGAATATGTATGAACATCTTTTACCTCTGTGCCAAGCAGCTTCATAACTGGAAGAAGACAATAACTTGCAAGCTCAGTAAAACTTCCTCCTGACGCTCCCCACATTTCTCTTCCTGCTGCCACACTTATCTTAGAAAATGCAGCTTCAACATCTCTCACTTTTCCTATTACGCCACTCTTAACAATATCAAGTATTCGTTCAAATCCTGCACAATATGCTGTTTTTATTGCCTCCATGCATACAAGCTTTTTATCATCAGCCACCGAAAGCATCTGTTGTATGTCCGATTTATTCAATCCCATAGGCTTCTCACATAAAACATGCTTTCCCTTTTCCAACGCCATTCTTATATATTCCGTATGCATCTCATGAGGTGTAGCAATATACACTGCATCAACTGCATCAAAGAAAGCTTCCGAATCATCTGTAAGAATCATCGGACCATCTATATCAATATTGTTGTTCTTTGCAAACCATAACACACTCTCAAGATGAGGATTATATATTGCTGAAACATTTATACCACTTACATATCTGCTTTCTTCAAGGAATCTGGATGCTATTCTTCCGGTTCCTATAATTCCAACATTAACCATTGTGCATTCTGCTTTCTTTACCTTAGCATGAATAAGCCTGATAACTTCTTCAGTAGTAAATTCTGTATTAAACTCCTGCTGCATAACCAGTCTTAATTCTTCAATCTGACTTTTATAAAATGGATAATCATGTGAACTTCCAACATTTCTCGGTGTCATATACTCTTTACCGTACTTTATCTGCAATAATCCATCATAGCCTTCTGGTACCGGAATCGTTGTATTTTCAAATGGCAGTTCACATATATCTTCATACCATTCTCTTTTTGCATGATAATCCCAGCCTTCTGCAAAGTCTATCATTGAGCATACTTCTGCTGAATTCTCATCCTGATAGAGTGAACATACAATATCATATATTTTCTTTAATTCGTGTTTTAATCTGTTATTATAGTTGACTGGAATGCCAAATGTTTTTTCTATCTTTTTCATAAGTCCCAGCACTTCAGTACCATATGATCCTTTCTCCGGAACACTCTCTGCTGTTCTGAGCAGAAATCTTAAGCTTTCTATCTGTTTATCCAAAGCCTTTTTGTCATCAGTTATATTATCAACCGGAAATATATCGATTCCCACAACATATGGACAGCCATGAAACTTCTCAAGAAAATCAGGCTCAAAGCATATATGCCTTCCATTAATTATCCTTGCCTTAATAGTATCATCTTCAGGATCATTATACACGCTCTTAATTTCATAATATTTCTCAAGAAGAGCTGGTGCCTCAGATAAAAATCTCATATAATCCTTACGCAGCATTGCTATATCCATATCATCATCCCATGGTATGAATCCATGATGTCTTACTGCACCAAGTAAAGTTCCCCAGTCAGCAAAAAATTTAATTCCAATGATTCCGCATACACGCTTAACTTCTTCCAGTACTTCAAGCTGTGCTGCCCATGCACGCTTCATATCCTCTGTAATCACGAATCCTTCTCTAGTTTCTTCTCTAAAATACCCATCATCAAAAAGCATATCTGTCTCCTGTTACATTTATCTTCTCTTCTGCTTCATATACGCTTCAGTCACTTCAGCCATAGCTATTGCTTCCTCTGCTGTAAGCTTATATCCGTTCTTATCTATTCCATTAATTTTAGATACAAAATCACTTATCTCGTATCTGAAGCCATCACCCTGAAATACAGGTTCATATACTTCGACCTTGGATGAATCCTCGAAATGTACCTCAAATCTTCTTGTAAGCCACCATGGTGATGGAGCAAGTATATATCCTTTAGTACCCGCAACTACAAGCTGACCTTCTGATTTAACTGCCACTCCGTTCTTTGACAGAGCCATTGCATTGTCATAAGACAGATATACTTTGGTATAAAGGTCAACTCCATTTTCATCATATATTGTATCAAAATGTATGTCCTTGTAATCTGTTCCGAGCAGCTTGATAACTGGAAGAAGGGTATAACTTCCGAATTCAAGGAACGCACCACCATATGCTGCATCTGTCCGTTCTCTTGAATTATCGTTGGCAAGTCTTGTAAAGCATGCTTCCACATCGCATACTTTACCGATTTTACCTGACTGTACCATATTGATAAGCTGCCCAAATCCCGGACAATATGCTGTCTTTACAGCTTCCATAAGCACAAGCCCATTATCCATGGCATACTGATAAAGCCCCTGTGCTTCTCTTTTAGTAAATGCTGCAGGCTTCTCACACAATACGTGCTTCCCATTCGCTAATGCTTTTCTCGCATAATCATAGTGTGTTTCATTCGGTGATGCTATATATACAGCATCAACCTGTTCAAGAAATTCCTCATATTCTCCACTATAATTAGGAATATCATGTCTGTTACTGAAAGCCTGTGCTCTCTGATTTTGAGGATTATATGTACATGCTATATTAATACCACTTACATACTTGGCCTCTGATATGAATCGTGGTGCAATTCTTCCTGTTCCCACAATTCCTACATTAACAATCTTGAACTTATTCTTTCTTTCCAATGTTGATGATATATCCGGCGTGCGTTCTAGATAGACAACCTCGCAGAACTGCTTTAAATAATCAAATGTTCCTATCCAGTCTGAACCTACAGTGAATATATCAACACCATATCTCTGTATGTCTTCTATCTTCTGTCCGTCATGATCCTCAACTATAATCTCATCAGCAAAGCCTGTTTTTCTGACATTCTCAATTCTTTCCATTATTGAATCAACAACATTGACTTTTCCTCTCGCCTCATCAAAATGTTCTGTGGTAACACCGACAATAAGGTAATCACCTAATGCCTTAGCCCTCTGTAAAAGCTTATAATGTCCTTCATGAAATAAATCATATGTACCATAAGTAATTACCTTCTTCATCTTCTAGTTGCCTCCAATATCTCCTGCTTCTATCTTAGCTGCCCATTCGGATCCTGTTTCTTCCCCAAAGAATTCTGTAAGCTTTTTTATATACAATTCCCTTATTCCTTCTGACTGGACTATTACTCTGTCTGAATATACAACTCCCGGCATCGTGACATATTCATTCATATTAGTATATGCTCTCATATCATTCTCATCTATTTCATCTGTTCTGAAATATGGAATGTAGGTAAGTCTCAGTGTATGCGAAGCAAGATTATATGAATAAAATACCGGATCCGTTGTTCCAGCAGAGTTATAGTTATCATATGGATACTGAAATACTATTTCGTCTGGATATTCTTCCAGATAATTATATTCCTCTATTGGTGTAATTGTAACATAATCAGGGTAACTTCCGCTATCTGTATATTTTTCAAAAGTTCCGTTAACAGTTTTGTAATAATATGGAACGCTCTGAACTATAACTCTAGTATTCTCTTCCCCGCAATATTGCTTATATATATTATCCAGCATATTCCAGTTTTCCGCTTTATAAGATAAGAAAAGCACTGTCTTATATATAGCTTCATTAAAATCCTTTATTATCTTTCTTGCCTTTCGCACTACACTGACACGCTCTTCATAATCGCAATATTCTTTATATGTGTCCTTAAATTCATTGGGTTCTACCCCATCTACTTTGTAATGTTCTTTTTGTTTTTCAAAGAATGGATAATTATGAGTACCCCAGTTGTGAACTGGCACCATATAATCTCCATATTTTATCTTTAATATTTTATCATATTCTTTAGGTACAGGTATCATTGTATTTTCAAAAGGAACCCTTATTTCTTCTTTATAATACCTCTTTGGAAACCTATAATTCTTATTCCCAAGCCATACATGCATAAGTGTAATATAATCAGCTTCGTTCTCTGTATATAATCCGCTCAGCTTATCAACTAATATTAGAAGCTGCTGTGCTATACTCTTATTCCTGTCTATAGTAACTCCACATAATTCTTCCACCTGTCTTAAGCGAAATTCTAATTCTGCCGGAGCTTTTTCCAAATTAATTTCATTACATTTATTTTCAATATTTCTTGCCAGTTTTTCAACTGTCCATACTATATCTATTAAATCACACTGAAACTTATCATCTTCTTCATCTGCAGCTATATAATCAAGTGGAAATATATCTATTCCTGCAACATATGGAAATCCATGATATTTTTCAAGGTGAATCCCGTCACAATTAATATTTCGTCCGTTAATAATTCTCGCTATTGCATTATCATTATCTGCATCCGTATTCATGTCGAATATCTCATAGCCCTCTGGCATAATATCCTTTGCAACTTTTAAGAATCTGCTATAGTCTGGCCTTTTCATACATATATCCATATCGTCATCCCATGGTATGAATCCATGATGTCTTATAGCGCCAAGAAGTGTTCCCCATTCTGCAAAATACTATATTCCGTTCTCCCTGCATGCCTTATCTACATCACTAAGCACTTCAAGCTGTGCAGCCCATGCATGCTTTATATCTGAAGTTACATAAAATCCTTCTCTTACTTCAGCTTCAAAATAGTTATTGTCAAACTCCATAAATATATTCTCCTAGCAGTATATTGTTTCATACGGCTATAAACAAAAAGAGCTGGTGCAAGCACCAGCTCTTCTGCTTATAGTAGTAATAATTATTAACCGAGAAGTGAAAGTACACCCTGTGTCTGCTGATTAGCCTGTGCAAGCATAGACTGTCCAGCCTGTGAAAGAATGTTATTCTTGCTGTACTGTACCATC
>PVMQ01000634.1_pt1 | contig 31398 bp, 16 predicted proteins | sample 1853411 | NCBI WGS metagenome assembly PVMQ01 (sample SAMN08533513, study PRJNA380276) | Human gut metagenome, whole genome shotgun sequencing project.
GAATTGCTTCGGGCAACAAGATCAACCCGCTCATCGGTTCGGCAGGCGTATCGGCCGTACCGATGGCAGCGCGTGTATCCCAGGTGGTAGGATTGAAAGACAACCCGTCCAACTACCTGCTGATGCAGGCGATGGGGCCGAACGTAGCAGGGGTTATCGGCACTGCCGTAGCGGCAGGCACCATGCTGGCACAGTTCGGAGGCTGATCAGTATAACTGATTCGTCTGGTTGAATTAAAACGAAAACGCTCCTTTATGGGGCGTTTTCTATTGCGGGGTATTTTCTTCCGATAAGAAATGGAAAGTATCTTCCGAAGCATGAAGTTTTATTTCTAATCGAAAATTTATAAAAGAAATATTTACGTAAAACAGGGGCGGGCATATTCAAAGATAAGAATATAAAAGGCCGCGGGATTAAATGGGAATGCTAAGCAATACTACTGGACATAATTTATGTTCCACTTACATTAAAATACATAGATGACTATATATTATGGAGGGAATAACCATAGTACATATTATGCATTTCCGGAAAAAATATAATTCCTGTTTAAAAGCGGAATGACAGATATTCCAAGATACTTTATGTAAATTATAAATAAAATATATAAACTAAATATATTGAAATGATAAATATTGCGAAACGATTCCAGCTGTAGACTCATTGAAAATTTATATTTGACTGATTACAATAGCCACAGGTGCTTTTACATAGAATGCAATGTATTTGCGGCTATGTATGAATGCGAGTCCTGCCCCGGGACTGTCCAGAAAGGAGGTCATGAGAAGTAGGAGGGGATACAGTTCGTTTTCCGGCAGAAGGAATTCATGGAGAAAACAGCATTAATTTTATTTACAATCATTATGAATTCCGAGGTTTCCGGGAAATGCCCATACTCTGATTTGTGTCAGGCACCTGAATCCGATCAGGCTGTGGGATATTTTTAAGGAAGGTGAATTTTATGGATCCAGCCGTTGTCACACTGTGCGTCCTAGCAGTAGCGTGCTTCTTGTTCGTAACCGAACTGATTCCCTTAGCAGTCACAGCCATGGCAGCTTGTACTGCATTAGGTATTTTGGGCGTTCTGCCGTCAAAACAGGTTTATGCCGGTTTGTCCAACTCCACCGTGGTACTCTTTGGCGGTATGTTTGTTATCGGCGCTGCTATGTTCAGAACTGGTCTTGCTCAGGCGATTGGTCTTGGTGTAGTCAAAAAAGCGGGTACTAAAGAAGTGCCACTCATGGGCGCAGTTATGCTCGTTACCATCATTTTGTCTTCTGTATCTTCCAATACGGGTACAGTAGCCTGTCTTATGCCCGTAGTTATTGGTATCTGCCAGGCAGCCAAAATTTCTCAGTCTCGTCAGCTGATGCCTCTGGCGATTGCTGCCAACGTAGGCGGTACCATCACCATGATCGGTACCCCGCCAAACGTTATTGTCACAGGCGCTCTGTCCGCAGCAGGTCTGCCGACTTTTGGATTCTTCGAATTTGCTTATATCGGCATTCCGCTGTCTATTATTGTCTTCTTCTTTACCCTGTTTATCGGCCGTCACCTGCTTCCTGCAAATGCTGCCGGAGAAATGGATGAAGAAGCTATCAGGGCTGCTGCCGAAGAAGCGGGCGCTTCTGGCGAAGACAGCGAACCGAAGAGCACCACAAAGATGTGGATTTCAGGACTGATCATGATTGGTGTAGTTATTTGCATGGCTCTGGATTTGAAGACTTTGCCGCTGCAGACCGCGGCGGTAACCGGGGCTATCCTCTGCGTTATCACAGGCTGCCTGAAAGAAAAAGAAGCCTATGCGGGCATTGACTGGGTAACGATCTTTCTGTTTGCTGGTATGCTCTCCGTAGCCACCGCTATGGAAAAAACCGGCGCGGGAAAACTGATTGCCGATACGGTTGTAGGCGCTATGGGTGATAGCCCGAATGCGATTATGCTGTGCGCAGTACTATATCTCATTTCTAATGTACTGACACAGTTCATGTCCAACACAGCTGCGGCAGCTCTTTTGGCACCGATCGGTATTTCCATTGCCCAGTCCATCGGTGCTGACCCGAAACCGGTTCTGATGGCTATCGGTATCGCAGCGTCTATGGCATTTGCCACACCGATGGCAACGCCTCCGAATACTCTTGTACTGGGACCTGGCGGTTTTACGTTTAATGACTATGTGAAGGTCGGTCTTCCGCTCTGCATTGTTACTTTCATTGCGTCGGTTATCATCATTCCGATCTTCTGGCCGTTTTTCCCAGCATAATCTTATTGTCCGTCTACATACTGAAAGTAGAAATTTGATTAATTTTATCTATTTGTATTCGTATAAACGGATATGAGAAGAGAAAGGTGGATTTTATTCATGGATACTCCAGGCCCACTTTCCATTTGTATCACTAACATGGTTATCGTATTTGCCGTTCTTATTTTTCTGGCTTTCGTTATTGAATTGATCCATGTCGTTGACCCGACAAAAAAGAAAAAATAAGAATAAATTAAATATGATTAACCTAATAGGAGGTATAAAATGGATGGTTTTATGAGAGCACTTGTTTCCGTATGGACAGATTCCGGCTTTGCCGCGCTGACCTGGGAAAACTGTGTCATGATTTTAGTAGGACTTGTTTTACTTTATTTATCAATTGCGAAGGAATATGAACCTTTGCTGCTGCTCCCGATCGCGTTCGGCTGCATCATGGCCAACTTCCCGAATACCGGGTTCAATGATGAAATGGGCGTCATGATGGCCATTGGATTTGGGATCAAGTATGAAATTTTCCCGCCCCTTATTTTCATGGGGGTAGGTGCCATGACGGATTTTGCACCGCTTATTGCAAACCCAAAGACCATGCTTCTTGGCGCAGCTGCCCAGATCGGCGTATTCGTTGCATTGGCAGGCGCTATGATGCTCGGCTTCAATGTGCAGGAAGCGGCATCCATCGGCATCATCGGCGGTGCTGACGGTCCGACCGCGATTTATCTGACATCCAAACTGGCACCGCATCTCTTAGGTGCTATTGCCGTGGCAGCATACAGCTACATGTCCCTGGTTCCGCTCATCCAGCCGCCAATCATGAAAATGTGCACGACCAAGGAACAGAGAAAGATCAAGATGGTCAACCTTCGTCCGGTAAGCCACTTTGAAAAGGTGGTATTCCCGATTGTCGTAGCCATCGTCGTATCCCTGCTTCTGCCTCCGGTAGCGGCACTGATGGGCTGCCTGTGCATGGGGAATCTGTTCGAAGTATCCGGCGTAACGGCAAGACTGTCCGACACCGCGCAGAATGCGCTGATCAATATCGTCACCATCTTCCTGGCGACAGGCACAGGCTTGACAATGTCCGGCGACAAATTCCTCCGTCTGGAAACGATTGAAATCATCGTGCTCGGTCTGATTGCCTTTGCGGCAGGCACGGCAGGCGGCGTCCTCTTTGGCCAGATCATGAGAATTGCTTCGGGCAACAAGATCAACCCGCTCATCGGTTCGGCAGGCGTATCGGCTGTACCGATGGCAGCACGTGTATCCCAGATAGTCGGTCTGAAAGACAACCCATCCAATTACTTGCTGATGCAGGCGATGGGGCCGAACGTAGCAGGGGTTATTGGCACTGCCGTAGCAGCAGGCACCATGCTGGCACAGTTCGGAGGCTGATCAGTATAACTGATTCGTCTGGTTGAATTAAAACGAAAACGCTCCTTTATGGGGCGTTTTTTGCTGTGTAAATTTGGAAAAGGAATTGGGGAAACGGGACGGTTGGAGTGACGGGGCGCCTATCTTTCGTCCTCAAAGCTTTAGCGTGATAGCTCCCTTGCTGACGCTTTGGATGATTGGCAGAAGCCGGAAATCAACTGATAAAAAAACAGAAAAGATTCACCTTTCCGTAAAATGTCATTCAGAGCAGTTATAAAAATGCTTTATGAGAAAAAGGTAAATGGAAATATGAAACGGAGCGAAGAATCTATTATGCCGGTGACAGCTTACGGCTTTCCTCACCACGGTAACAGATCCTTCACATTCGTTCAGGATGACGCCTTACCAATTTTCCTCACCACAGGTATAGATCCTTAGCATTCGCTTTGGATGACGCCTTTCGTTCTCCGTCATCATGACGTTTTCCGTTCTCCATTGTTAGTGACGTGCTTTCCCAAAATCGTCATTCTGAACGAGGGCAAGAATGCTTTGTGAGAAAAACAAGAAACGGGACAGTGACACAGAGCGAAGAATCTATGCCTCTGGTGACAAGCTTACGGCTTCCCTCACCACGGTAACAGATCCTTCGCTGCCGCTCAGGATGACGATTAACGTTTCCCTCACTATGACGCCTTGCGAGTGTATAGCTGTATGAATTCGATAAATCGACTGCCTATACGGAACAGTTATTCCTGCTTTGATTTTGCAAGGATGACAGGCAAGGAGAGGGTCATAAATACAGATACTGTTTTCTGCATAGTCCTGATGACACTAAGCGGTATACCCGTCGGGAATGATATTCAATGCGGGCGGTTATTAACTGATATTTTGCCGGGGATTCCGTTTTTGATTATTAAATCGATTTTTATTCATATAAAAATATCATATAAGTGTCATGAAGGCGTATAGATAAAATATTGCAATTTGAAGAAAGATAAAATATCATATAGATAAAAGTGAATATGATATAGATTCTCATATTTATTTTTATCTATTAATGAAAGGATGTGCTTTATGCAGGAAGGAATCAATAATTTATTTGCAGGTGCTGTTTTTCTGGCCGGTGTGCTGTCCTTCTTTTCGCCCTGTGTATTTCCGCTTCTGCCGGTTTACTTGGGAAAGCTGGCGGAGGATCCCGGGACGAGGTCGTTTTCTTTTTTCGGACTGAAGGTATATGTATCTCCGCTGGTAAAAACTGTTTTCTTTATTACGGGACTGTCGACGGTATTTTTCAGTCTCGGGTTTGGGACCGGTTTTTTCAGCCACATTTTTTATCATCCCTATACGCCGTATGTCATGGGTGGTATCGTCATACTTCTTGGGCTGCATCAGATGGAGCTGATTAATATTAATTTTCTCCAGCGGCAGAAGAAGATCGAGCTGGACGGGAAGCGTCAAGGCGGTATTCTCGGCGCGTTTCTTCTGGGGCTGACTTTCAGTTTTGGCTGGACGCCCTGTGTGGGACCTGTGCTGGGGGCGGTGCTTGCGGTGGTGGCTTCTGAAAATGGAAGCGCTCTGTATGGCGGTCTTTTGATGGCGGTGTACGCTGCGGGGATGGCGGTCCCTTTCCTGATTCTGGCAGTGGCATCTTCCTGGCTTTTGAAGTACAGCAGTCACGTGAAGCGCCATATGGTCCTGCTGAAAAAGGTTGGCGGCGTGCTGATCATTCTTATGGGGATCCTGCTTATGCTTGGCAAGCTGGATATGCTGGCGGCAGTTATTTCTTGAAATATTTCACAGATTTGTAAACAGGAGGTTTATCATGATGAAAATTTCTTATAAAAAGTTTGGAGCGTTTGCGGCAACAGCCGTTTTGGCAGGGATTCTGGCGGGATGCGGATCCGGTATGAATGCGGATGCAAATGACATGGCCCGCCCCGCGGCGATGCAGCAGGAAAAGGCAGCCGGCCGTACACAGAATTTTATGGATGCAAAGGATGCGGATTTCATGCTGACCGATGTAAATGGAAAGGAACACAGGCTTTCCGATTACAGGGGGAAAAAGGTGTATATCAAGTTCTGGGCTTCCTGGTGTTCTGTATGTATGGCTACGCTGGCTGATACGGATATGCTGGCGGGAAGTGACGATAAGGATTTTGTCGTTCTTTCCGTTGTGGCGCCCGGATTTGGCGGTGAAATGAAAAAAGAGGATTTCGTAAAATGGTATAAAGGTCTTGGCTATAATAATCTCCCCGTGCTTCTTGACGAAGGCGGCACGGTGACAAAGAAATACGGTATTCGTTTCTATCCGTCGGCGGCTCTGATTGATACAGAAGGAAATGTGAAGATGCTCCGTCCGGGGCATATGAGCAAAGAATCGCTTGCCATGGAGATGAAGGGGATTTCGTAAAGGAGGATTATGATGAGAACGGCAGGAATTTTAGGAAGTCTTGCGATCATTGCGGCAGCCGGTTTCGGCTGGTATTCGATGGCAATGACCCCATCTTCGGGCAGCGGGGAAAAAACGCCTGTGGGGGTAAGCCTTGAAGAAAGTATGAAGAAAGAAATGGCGGTGAAAACAGTGAATAAGGAAAATTTACGGGATATGTACCTGGCGGGAGGCTGTTTCTGGGGCCTGGAGGAATATTTTTCCCGTGTGGACGGCGTAGTGGACGTGGTTTCCGGTTATGCCAACGGGAAAACGGACAAGACGGATTACGAACATATAGGGCAGACGGATCACGCGGAAACGGTTCATATTTCTTATGATGCTTCCAAAGTTTCCTACAGGGATCTGCTGCTTTACTACCTCCGGGTGGTGGATCCTACAAGTGTGAATCGTCAGGGAAATGACCGCGGGCGCCAGTATCGGACGGGCATTTATTACACCACTGATGAAGAAGGGGCGGTGGCCCGGGAAGTACTTGATGAAAAGCAGAAATCCCTTTCCGGTAAAATCGCTATCGAGGTGGAACCGCTCCGTCATTTTGTGCCGGCGGAAGAGTACCATCAGGATTATTTAAAGAAGAACCCCGGCGGTTACTGCCATATCGATGTAAGCAGGGCGGCGGATCCCGTGATTGACGGCTCCCTGTACCCGAAGCCTGACGAGGAGACCCTCCGCAGCCTTTTGACAGCAGATCAATATGCTGTCACGCAGGAAGGCATGACGGAAAGAGCTTTTTCCAATGAATATTTCGATAAATTTGACCGCGGCATTTATGTAGATGTGGCGACGGGAGAGCCGCTTTTTTCCTCCCGTGACAAGTTCGAGTCGGGCTGCGGCTGGCCGAGTTTCACGAAACCGATTTCTGCCGATGTGGTAAATTACAAAGAAGACCTGAGCTATAATATGCGGCGTACAGAAGTGCGGAGCCGTATGGGAGAATCCCATTTGGGGCATGTGTTTGATGACGGTCCCCGGGACAGAGGCGGTCTCCGGTACTGCATCAACAGCTTGGCGATCCGGTTCATTCCCGAAGCGGATATGGAAAAAGAAGGCTACGGTTATTTGTCCGGTGTTTTATAATTTTAAGAAATATTTTTGACTAAACCGTGCCTTGCGGTATAATATATAAATTGGTAAAGCAGTTATACTTAAAAGGCAGGGTAAAAATATGCAGATGATTGATTTGTCCGGCGTCAAGGACTTCAATGCCGCTCGTTTCCTCATTTATTGGCTGGTAGCGACAGTCATTGCCATTCTCGTGGCATACAATATCGACCCTCAGAAAAAGCTGGTCTGGTTCAGACAGCGCAGTGACAACGGGTTCATGGTCCGCCGCGGCTGGTTTGGAAATTTCAGCCTACTCGGCGTTCCCCGTTCCAAGATGGGCTTTGCCATTACGGCAGGTATTTTCATCGGGGCAGGCATTGTGTGGGCGCTGCTTATCTTTATGATTCTTCCGGTACTCGGCTATCATGTGTAAGCCTTGTTTTTCCTTATTAAGTAAATATGTTTTCTGCGTATGGCACAGGGGCAGGAAATAGTATCGGACCTGGTATTCTCCGGGTCCGTTTTTTGTAAGGCTGTTTATTTGCGGGGAGAGATTTATGACAAGCACGGAAACAATTTTTAAGGAACTTTTTGCAGGGGTTATGGAGATGTCGGATCCCGCTGTCTGGACTATGTTCGTCATCGGCGGGATTCTGATCTGGCTCGGAGTAAAAAAGGATTATGAGCCGGTGCTCCTCTTTCCTATGGGGGTGGGCTGTATATTGGCAAATATACCGGGGCATTTTGCCGTTATCCCGGTGGGAGGCGGGGAGCCGGGCTTTTTGCAGGTTCTTTATGAAGCGGGAATTGCTAATGAGCTGTTTCCTGTCATGATTTTTGTGGCGGTAGGCGCGATGTGTGATTTTACGCCGCTTATCCGCCAGCCTTATGTCATGCTTTTTGCGGCAGCGGCCCATTTAGGTATTTTTGCAGCGGCGCTTCTGGCATCAGCTTTTGGATTTCCTTTCAACCAGGCGGCGGCGATTGGCATCATCGGCGCGGCGGACGGTCCGACCACGATTTTTGTGGCGCAGAAATTTGCTACAGAACTTCTGGCGCCCCTCACGGTGACGGCATTCTGCTATATGTCCCTTGTCCCGATTATCCAGCCGCCTATTATCAGACTGCTGACGACAAAGCGTGAAAGACGTATCCGTATGGCATATAAAGAAGAAAAGCCCGTGTCCTGGATGGCACGTTTCCTTTTCCCTTTCATGGTGGTGCTTTTTGCAGGTATTCTGGCTCCTGTTTCCGTACCGCTCATTGGCGCGCTCATGTTCGGCAATATGCTGAAAGTATCGGGCGTTGTGGATTCTCTGGCAAATACGGCACAGAATGAACTCGCCAATCTGGTGACGCTCTTTCTCGGCATTACGGTAGGCGCTACGATGACGGCGGAAAATATCCTTACCCTTGATGTCCTGAAGATCCTTATCCTCGGTGCGGCGGCGTTTATTTTCGATACGGTGGGCGGCGTGCTTTTTGCAAAGCTGGCAAATCTCTTCCTCAAGCAAAAACTGAATCCCATGATCGGCGCCTGTGGTATTTCCGCGTTCCCCATGTCGGGGCGCGTTGTTGCCAAGATGGCTTTGAAAGAAGATCCTTCCAATTTCATCATCCAGCACGCCATGGGCGTCAATGTGGCGGGACAAGTCGCTTCCGTCGTCGCCGGCGGCCTTGTGCTTGCTCTTATTCCCGTTTTGTCATAAAGGAGGAACCATGTCAAGTTTAGACGCTTCCGTTTATCTTCTGGTCATTGCGTATCCCCTGCTTTTCGTGGTGATGGCTGTTTTTATGGGACTGACGTACTTCCTGCGAAGAGTATTTCCCGGAGACTGAAGAAGCGGGATTTCCTTCCTGCCGTGGTTTGCGGGGAGGATGAAAAAGTTTTATACTGTATCTATGTGAAAATAATTCTCTTTTAGGAGGCAGAAATGAAAGAAACATACAGCAGAAGCAAATCCGTCTGGCAGCGGATGAATGCCCGTGAGCGCAAAGCCGCCATGGCATACGGTGAAAAATACAAGGCGTTCCTTGATACGGCACGCACGGAAAGACTGGCGGCAGCGGAAATTATCCGCCGTGCGGAAGAAAAGGGATTTAAACCTGTCTATACCATGAAGTCGATCAAAGCGGGAGACAAGGTATATTGGAACCAGAAAGATAAATCCGTTATTTTGGCGGTGATTGGGAAAGAACCTGTCCATGAAGGCATCAAAATCGTGGGATCCCATATTGATTCGCCCCGTCTGGATCTGAAAGCCAATCCGGTTCATGAACAGGACGGCATTGTGTACTTCCGTACTCACTACTACGGCGGGATTAAGAAATACCAGTGGACCTGCATTCCGCTGGCGCTCATCGGCGTGGTATTCACAAAAGACGGTAAAAAAGTGGATATCAATATCGGATTGAAAGACAGCGATCCCGTTTTCTATGTATCCGACCTGCTTATCCATATGGCACAGGATCAGATGAAAAAGACTCTGGCGGAAGGGATTACCGGAGAACAGCTCCAGGCTGTCGCGGGTACTCATTCTGAAGAAGGGCAGACACCGAAAGACGCCATCATGACGCTTTTGAAAAAGGAATACGGAATTGAAGAGGAAGACTTCGCCGCCGCTGAATTGGAACTTGTTCCCGCCACAAAGAGCCGCGACGTCGGATTTGACCGTTCCCTCATTGCTTCTTACGGACAGGACGACCGCGTATGTTCTTTCGCGAATCTGGAAGCCATCCTGGACGCGAAACCCGGTGTGAAGACCCAGGCCGCTCTTCTTACGGATAAGGAAGAAATCGGATCTTACGGAAATACGGGAATGGAATCTTCCTATTTCGTGAAATTTGTGATGAAACTCCTTGCGCTGCAGGGACAGGAAAGCCTTCTTGATTTCTATGAAACCATGGAAAACAGCGAGATGCTTTCTGCTGATGTGAATTCCTGTCTTGATCCTATGTTCCCGGAAGTTTCTGAAAAAGACAACGCTTCTTTCCTGGGATACGGGGTTAACCTGACCAAGTACGGCGGTTCCCGCGGCAAGGCAGGCAGCAATGATGCCAATGCGGAATTTTTGCAGAAGGTCAGAAAAATCTTTAATGATGCCGGTGTATGCTGGCAAATCGGCGAACTGGGAAAGGTCGACCAGGGCGGCGGCGGAACAATTGCTTTCATGATGGCGAACTGGGGCGCGGAAGTGGTGGACTGCGGCACGTCCATGCTGTCCATGCACGCTCCCTGCGACCTGCTATCCAAGGCGGACGCTTACGAAACGTACCTGGCGTACAAGGCATTCTTTGAAAGCAGGTAAGGAAAAGAGGGAATCATCGTCTCGAAAGGGGCGGTGATTTTTTTGTGGGAAATTCCGCTTATCTGTTTCATAAGAGCTCCGTGTATCCCTTGCATGGAAGAGCGTATTTCCGCTGTTGACTGCCGGCCGGTACTGCGTTAAGATATCTAACAAGATGATCATGGCAGGATGTTGCAGACACAGGAAGGATAGCAGCGCAGGCGGAATCAGAATGGATGAACATCAGTCCGGCGTAAAGCTGGAAGAAGCGTTGGAAGCAAAAAAAGAACTTGATGTAAAAGCACAGAAAATACTTGAGGAGAAGGAAGCGGACTCCCGTATGAGGACATATACGGGACCATTAGGCAGGGCGGTAGCCGTACTGCTGTGCGTGTGGACGGCATTCCAGCTGTATTTCACGACCATCGGAGCAATCAGTGCCGTCAATCTGCGGGCGATCCACTGTATCTTTCTTCTTGTTTTTACATTTTTATTATTTCCGACGTTTAAAAAAGAAAAGCGGAAAAGAAAGCTTCCGCCCCTTTGGGACGTGGCGTTTATCCTTTGTTCCGCAGGCAGTCTCCTTTATCTCATTTTGAATTATACCCGTATCGCCCGGACGGGAGGACGTATTTCCGATATGGAGGCAGCTATTGCCTTAGTCGCGGTGGTTTGTGTTTTTGAAGCGGCCCGGCGGGCATCGGGAAATCTGGCGGTACTTGCAGGAATTTTTCTTGCGTATAACTGGTTCGGTACGTACCTGCCCGGCTATCTCGGTCATAACGGTTTCACTTTGAAGCGCGTGCTGATTACCCAATTCTGGGGAACGCAGGGTATTCTCGGCACAGGCATCGGCGTTTCGGCGACTTATATATTTCTTTTTGTTGTTTTTGGCGCGTTTCTGAAATATTCGGGCTTTTCCAAATTCATTAATGATTTTTCGCTTACCCTTGTAGGAACGACTTCCGGCGGCCCTGCGAAGGTGGCGGTCATCGCGTCGGGACTTATGGGGATGATTAATGGTTCCGCCATTGCCAATGTGGCAACGACGGGAACGATTACGATTCCGCTCATGAAACGGACAGGGTATAAAAGCGAATTTGCAGGTGCCGTGGAAGCAGTGGCCTCTACCGGCGGACAGTTTACACCGCCGATTATGGGGGCGGTCGGCTTTGTCATGGCGGAGTTTTTAAACCTGTCCTACACCCATGTGGCACTGGCGGCTGTCACACCGGCGCTGCTCTACTATATCGGCCTGCTTCTGGCGGTTCATTTTGAAGCGAAGCGGCTCGGACTTTCGGGAATCGCCAGGGGAAATATTCCCGATGCATTGTCGGTGATAAAAAAGCAGGGACATCTTGTCCTTCCCCTGGTGAGCCTTATCGGGCTGATGTTTACGGGATTCACACCGCTTTATGCAGCAGTTATTTCCATTTTCATCACTGTGGCGGCAAGCTGGCTTCGTAAAGAAACAAGAATGACAGGAGATAAGATTATTGCTGCTGTTATTGAGGGGGCGCGGAGTGCCGTTTCCGTAGGGGTGTGCTGCGTCATCATCGGCGTCATTATCGGTACAGTCACACTGACATCCATGGGACTCCACATGGGCTACCTTATTTTGTCTCTTCTGCAGGATAATAATGTATACCTTGCCGGGTTCCTTGTCATGATCATGTCCGCTGTTTTGGGGATGGGCGTTCCCGGCGTTGCGGCGTATGTCATTGTCCAGGCGGTTGCTGTTCCTGTCCTTATCAAGGCGGGGGTGCTGCCTCTTATCGCCCACATGTTCTGCCTGATTTATGCCTGCCTTTCCAATATCACGCCGCCTGTGGCCATGTCAGCCTATGTGGCATCTGGGATTGCCGGTTCTGATCAGACAAAGACGGGACTTATGGCGGTGCGTCTCGGGCTTATCGGTTTTATTATTCCTTTCTTTTTTCTGGATAATCCCGTTCTTCTCATCGGTGTCGATCCGGCGGCGACCGCCGTGGAAACCCTTTGGGCTGTTTTCAGCGCGGCGGTGGGGACGTTTGCCCTCGTCGGCGCATTGGAAGGCTGGATTCTATGCAAGTGCGGGTGGGCGGAACGGATTGTACTTTTCATTGCTTCGCCGCTTCTCCTTTTTCCCGGAACGATGACAGACTTTGCCGGATTTGCAGGGATTGCCGCGGTTATAGGATTCCAGTTCCTGCGGCGGAGAAAAGAAACTTGATTTCCCCTGACACAGGGGTATACTTATGATAATCATTTATTTTCTGCAGCATGGGAGGATGGAAAAATGAACATGAAGCATTTGAAAAAAGCGGCGGCAGTTTCACTGGCGGCTTTAGCCGCAGCAGGGATGATAGCAGGCTGCGGCGGAGAAAAGAAAGCATCGGCGCCGTCATCACAGCCGGCAGCGCAAACGGTGAAAATTAACTTTCCGACGGCCGGTGCGTCAGGCGCCCTGTATGCGGTGGGGGCGGCAATCACCAATATGTGGAACAATAACGTTCCCGGTGTGCAGGCAGCGAGCCAGGCTTCCGCAGGCGGAATCGCCAACCTGAATATGGTTTCCGACGGCGAAGCGCAGGTGTCCATCGCTATTTCCAGCAATGTGTACCAATGTCTCAACGGGACGGACAGTTTCAAAGATCATCCTTATAAAGATTTGAAAGTGATTGCCGGTCTTTACATGAATCCGAACCAGGTGGTGGTCACTGCCAAGTCGGGCATTCAGACTTTGGCTGATGTAAAAGGAAAGCATTTTGCCGTGGCGTCGGCAGGCTCTTCCGTATATAATGAAAGCAATGCCCATTTTACCGCGGCGGGACTGAAATTTCCTGATGATATACAGGCGGAGTATATTACCTTTACCGATGCTGCCGATATGCTCCAAAACGGCTCCATTGACGGCGCGTGGATCATGAGCGGCGCTCCCGCTTCCGCCGTCACCCAGGCTTTGACCGGCGGCGCACGCCTGGTAGATATTGATGATCAGCTCGTGGAAAAACTGAAAGCGAAGTATCCCTGGTATGCAAGTTATACCATCAAGGCGGGTACCTATCCGAATCAGGACAGAGACGTCCATACCACGGCGGTTAAAATGGTTATGTTCACCCGCGGGGATATGCCGGAAGATGTGGTGTATAATCTGACGAAAGCTTTCTGGGAACATATCGATGAAATGGGGCAGGCACAGAAGAATCTGAAAGGCCTCAAGCCGGAAGATGCGGTGAAAGATATCGCAGGTGTGCCGCTCCATCCCGGCGCTGAAAGATACTATAGGGAAATCGGTGTATTGAAATAAGGAATAGAAAGAAAACATCGTCTTTACAGGGGCGGTGTTTTTCTTTTGAAACTGCCCGGTGAGCATGTACCGGCAGCGAACATTCTCATTATGACACTTTCCGTTCCCCATTGTTGGTGACACTCTTTTCTCTAATCGTCATTCTGAACGGAAGTAAGAATTCTTTGTGAGAAAGATGGGGAAATAGAACAGCGACACAGAGTGAAGAATCTATTACCCGGATGGCATCTTCCCGCTTTCCCCACCACGGGTACAGATCCTTCGCTTGCGCTCAGGATGACGATTAGCGTTTCCTGTCATTATGACGCTTAACGTTTTTCATCATAGTGATGCTTAATGTTTACCGTCATTATGACGACTTTCATACCCCGGTCATTCAGAGCGGACACAGGAATGCTTTATGGGAATAAGGGAAAAGAGTTATATGACGAGGAGCGATGAATCTATTACGCTGGTGACATCTTACTGGCTTTCCTTGTCACGGGTACAAATCCTTTACATTCATTCAGGATGACGATTAGCGTTTCCTGTCATCATGACGCTTAACGTTTTCCATCATAGTGATGCTTAATGTTTACCCTCATTGTGACGACTTCCGTACCCCGTCATTCAGAGCTTTGGAAAGAATACCGTATGAGAAAGCAGGGAGGCAGCAATATGATACAAAGCGAAGAATCTGTCACTCTGATGACAGCTTACCATCATCCTCATCATGCCAGCAAATTTTTCACATTCATTCGGGATCACGTTTTACCGTTTTCCTTACTACGACAGCCGATTCTTCGCTAATACGCATAATGACGCCTTACCATCCCCGTCAGTTCTGTGACTGCTGCCTTTTGCCGAAGAAAGAGGGTCGCTCAAATTTAAAATATTTTCCCCAAAACTATTGACAAGGAAATCCTCATTCGCTAAAATAATCACAATATTTAAAAGTGCTGACGGAAAAAAGTAAATTTCCTTTCCCGGCGCAGAGAACCGATGGATGGTGAAAATCGGTGCGGGCAGGAAGTCGAAGTTCTTTCCTGAACTGCTTTGCTGAAATAACAGTAGGCATTGCCGGAGTGGCTCACGTTAAGCGGCTGAGAGTTGATCTGATGAAGTAGGGTGGTACCACGGAATATCCGTCCCTTGGGTGCCGCCTTTTTTGTTTCTTTTTCACCAGGTAAACAGGGTGGTACCGCGATGAGTCCCGTCGTCCCTTGCAATTGGCAGGGGACATTTTTTATAGGACGGAAGTGCAGTAGAAAGAGAGGGCTCTCAAATGAAAAAATGGATGAAACTTACGGCGGCGGCAGTGGCAACAGCTTTGCTCTATGGCTGCGGAGGAAACAGTGGCGGAGAGAAGAAGACGGCTGACGGGAAGAAACAGATTGCTGTGGTGCAGGTGATGCAGCATGGTTCTCTTGATGCGGCCAATCAAGGATTTCTTGACGGCTTGAAAGAAAGGGGCTACGGAGCGGACAAAATTTCAGTAGACCAGCAAAATGCCCAAGGAGACCAGTCAAATTTAAAGACCATTGCGTCCCGTTTCAAGTCCAATCGTCCTGATCTTATCTGCGCGATTTCCACACCTGCCGCACAGGCGGCAGCCAATGAAATTCATGACTTGCCCATCATCGGGTGCGCCATTACTGATTTTGAAACGGCGAAACTGGTAAAATCGAACAGCCGACCGGAAACGAACGTGACCGGCGTCAATGACCGCGGCCCTGTGGAGAAGCAGGTGGATATGGGACTTAAGTTCCTTCCCGCGGCGAAACGTCTTGGACTGATTTATTCCTCCAGCGAAGTGAACAGCCAGATCCAGGCAGACCAGGCGAAAGCCCATGCGGCGTCCCTCGGCCTTACTGTGGTGGAACGGACCGTTTCTTCCGTTAATGATATTCAGCAGGCAGCGGAATCCATGGTAGGGCAGGTGGATTTCATCTATGTTCCCACGGATAACGTGATCGCTTCTTCCATTCCCACTTTGGTCAAGGTGACGGATCCCGCGAAGATCCCTGTATTCGTAGGTGCGGACAGCATGGCGAAAGACGGTGCGCTCGGTTCGCTCTCCGTGGATTTCTACAAGTCTGGTGTACAGGCAGGACACATGGCGGCGGATGTACTTGATGGAAAAATCAAAACACAGGATACTGCAGTAGAGGATCCTGAAGTGCTGGAAGTCATTATCAATAAGAAATCGGCAGAAACTTTGGGACTTGCGATTCCTGAAGAATATAAGAATGCGAAGATGGTGGGATAAAGAAAAAATGGGATGGGAAAATAAAAAGCAGATACGATATGTGGAATAGTCAATCGGGCATAAAGCATTTCCTGTCTCATGTCACAAAGATTTGGTATTTCAAAAAATTTTACAGACCGGTGATTAAAAGAGAGTTGTGAATGATTTCTCATTCCTACAGCTCTTTTTTGATGAATGTATGACAGTGGGAATAAGGAATTGAAACCGAAGAATACAGCTTGGTTTTCAAAATCGGGAATCTTATATTCTGTTATACACAGCACATTCAAATACAATGGCGGTGTTGTACAAAACTTGATTACAGATCCCTAATATTAAGGAACAAATAAATTATGTATTGTCACCAAGTGATAGAAATATATCAGCTTTGCACGGAGCCATATGGCGGATAATGAAATATTTTATGCAAGGAGACGATTTTCAAGCGGGGAGGAAACATATAAAGTCTTTTAAAGGTATGCCACCAGGACAAATAATATATGTCGGAAGATATTAAAGTTTAAAAGTCCCAATGAAGTATTAAAAGAGTATCTGTCCAGGGTAGCATAAAAAGCGTTAGGTTTAAAACTATTTTCTAAGGGTGTGTCACAAATGTTTGATTACTATAGATTCATTGATTCATTAACAATGAACTTCACTTGATTAAATAAAATATAAATGATAAAATAAATAAGAATTAAAAATTAAATAAAAGGTCATACAAAAGCCGAAAGGCTGAGTGCGGGGAATCCGGTGGGAATCCGGAGCTGTGCCGCAACTGTATGGGGAGTCCCGCCATAGCAGTTCTCTCACAAGGATATGACGGGATGACGAACTAAGTCAGGGTGCCGCCTGTTTTTGACCATCCAACAGCTTACGATGCATAAGTGAAGTGTCTGAAATAGAATCGATTTCAAACATTATCTTCATGCGTCGTTTTTTAATTCCGGCAATACGAAAAGTAACAGATGGATTATAGGGACAGAGAAGAGGAGCTCGGCGCCGGTAAGGGAAAAGAGAGGAGACGAGGTGTATGGGAATGCCGCATCCGCCATGAAAATCAGAAGCAGTAACAGAATAAAAAACTGTGAGTTATGACAAAGGAGGAATGAAATGAATAAAAAGATGTGGAAGCGAAGTATACTTTCCGCTCTGCTGGCGGGAATGTGGTGCGCCGGTTCGGTAGCCTATGCCGAGGTTATCGATATGACGGCACCGGAAAATTTAGGAGGAGTCGTCATAGACAATCTCACGTCTACGGTAAAGAACACATACCTTTATAAATGGGATTCTGCGACGGGGAAGGTTATCGGCGGAACTATACTCAATAAAAAAGTAAGAATAGAGAATAAAGATATATGGATATATTCATACCTGGTACTCGATGCCTCGGATTTTCCGAATCTGAATGCCAGGGAAGCCCGCCGGGCGGCGGATGAACTGATTAAAAAGATTACAGAGTCGGATGAACAAACGAATCCTGTTTCTATTTCCATAAGGAATGAAAAGGGGGAAGAGTTATATAGGTATGATGTGTCGAACTGGATAGGCGATGATCCTGACGGGACGCATCATTGGTCCCATGAGTACCGCATTGATCGGACGCTGAAAGAGACGTATTTTTCTCCTCTCATCAATGACGGAACTGTTCATGAGTATGATCAGAATGCCTATAATGACGACAGGCTTCCGGTCCGCGACATGGATGTATACCCGGATTTTTCAAATAAGGCGGAGGACAATATCTACGCGCTCGTGCGGACCACAGATCACGGAAATCTGAAAGTGCTTACCTGGATGCACGGTGGTCATAGGGATGAACCCCACTGCTACTGGTGGGGGCGTCCGATCCGAATGAACCTTAAGGGCGATGCTTCCATGCATCCTGACGGAAGAGCCTACGGTATCTATAATGATTCTTCCAAAGAAATACACTTTGGTCCGAGCTTAGCTGTATTTGACGTGAAAGGTGCCGAAGCGACCGGTATCTATGCTGGAAATAACAGAGAAGGAGTTAAAAGCAGCATCCAAGTCTATGGGAATCTTTTGTTCAACCTGGACGGCAGCAGGACGACAGGGGTAGAGGCGGGAAAGAACGGGGAAGTCGTAGACCATGAGTATCTGGAATGGGCCGGCCCTGCTATGGTTTCTATTGATGTCAACGTCAACTCCCCCCACGGGTACGGCCTCTATGCCCATGACGGCGGGGTCATCCGTCTGGGGAAGGCGACCATTTCTTCCGGACTGGCCGACGCGGTGTACGCGGAAAGAGGCGGCCGGATCACTTTCGCAACCGATTCGTATACGGGGAACCTGAAAACCGACGGGGATGAAAACAGCCATATCAGGGCGTCTATCCTGAAATCGATGAAAGGCGATGCCTTAGGACATGTGGGAATGGAACTGGGAGCGAAAGCGTCCTGGGAAGGGAGTGCCTCATCCCTGACAGACCTGACGCTGGGAAATGATTCCGTCTGGCATGTGGGAAGAGCCGGAGATATACGGTTGGCAGTTCTTTCGGGAAGCAATGGGAATATCCATATGAACAGAGGCGGCGGTGATCTGTCTGTCGGAAGCCTGGAAGGGAAAGCAGGCTTTTCTTTTGAAAGGGATGCAGCCGATGCGACCCGCATCCTGGGAGGCACGGTCATTATCGATAAGGCGGCGGCCGGTTCCATTGTCACGATATTCACCGACCGTACCGGTTTGGAATCTGCTGAAGAAGCGGTGATGCAGAAAGTGCTCAGGGGGCTGGCAGAAAAGCTTTACTACAAGGGATACATGAATGGGGAGGAACATATCACGGCAACGGCGGTCATCGCGGGAGGACTTACATCGGCGTCCATTTTTGACACCAGGGCCAATCTTTATTTCGACAGAGTCACGGGGCGTGCCAAACTGGAGAATACGTCGGGTGTCTTGTCCTTCACCAAGCCGATTACATTCACGGAAGATGATGCAGACTATAAGACGTATGGTATCGCTTCTGCGGATTACAGTGCCTATACCTTCCCTGAAAAGGTGGAGATGAATGTGGATTTCAGCGCCCAAGGGACGCCTATACCGGAGAATATGGCTTATGCCAACGCCATATGGGCCAGGAATGCAGGTGACCATGTGATCGATCTCAAGGGTAATGACTTGGCTCTGAATGTCAAAGTGGCGGTGCCGGGGATGTCGCAGGTTACATCCACCAGTATTTCTCAGATGCAGAAAGGGACACTGACCATTAAGAATCCTGGTTTCATGGATATATCCAACTGGACGGACTTTTACTATGCCGGAGGGATTTCTGCTGGCGGCAGGTTCAATACATATGAAGAGGAAGACCGGGCGACTGTCCATATTATGAATGACAACAACTGGGATCATCGTGTGAAAATCACTGGTACGGTGTGGGGGATGCCGAATGGCTCTCCCACGAATACCTCCAGTATTTTCTGGATCAACTTTACGGGGATCAAGACATTCGACCACGGCAATGTATTCATCGACGGTCTGGTGGATATCGATACCAATGACGCCTGGTGCGTCAGCGGCATCGGCGGGCACAGCATCATTTCCCTGGGTGGCGGCAGTCTGAATGCCAAGCATTATACGTCGGTGGATTCCTATAGTGACGGAACTGTCAATATCAATATCGCCAACGGACAGCAAAAAGGAGAAGCGTACCGTCCCGGAAACAACAAGGTGAATATCCAAGGGAACCTCCGTACGCAGGGGCAATGGGTAGGTGCCGGATCGGGAGGCTATATCAATGTGGCGCTGACCACGCCAGATTCTACCTTTAACGGCAGGGCGGACAGCGGCTCTTATGCGAAACAGGCAGGATGGACAAGCCTGTGGCTGCAGAACGGCGCTACTTGGACGAACCAAGACGGCGGATTCCAGTATGGAGATAAGTGGAACTACAATACGAAAGAAGACAGTGTGGTGGAACACTTCATCGGCGGCGGGACAGAGGAGACAAGGGGCGTCATCTACCAGAAGTATGGCGCTCCGGCAGACAGCCTGAAGCCGGAAAGGGAAAAGGGTGCTTCTGACCTGTACCTGAAAAATTACAGCGGCCATACACTGGTGCTGATGGATCATTCCGTAGATGAAAAGGGACAGATTTCCATCGACAGCGGGAAGGTACAGATCGACCACGCCCATAAAGATGCGAACGGAACAAACGCTGTGATCACTCTCCGCACAGACAATGCGGGATTAACCGGCACTTCCCCGGCTTCCGCCAAGAACATCATGAGCGAGACGTTGCATAAACTGGCAAACAAACTTTACTATACAGCCTATAAAGAGGGAGAAAGAAACCTCACAGGCAAAGTGGAAATCGCTGAGGGGCTTACAGCCCAGTCTGCAAGCATGAGAGTAGAGGACATCACCTATAAGGATGAGAATGGACAGGGCCAGTACCTGTATACGCCCGCTGTCGATCCGGCGGACCAGCAGGATGTCGATACATTTGATACGGCCATTACGGGAGATGCGGTGACGGATGAGGCATATGTCGCCCATGGCGTGCTGAAAAATAACATATATACCTTTACCAAGGATGGCACAACGATCCGCGACGCACACGCAGTCATCAGCGGAGGAGCCATACCTCTGGGTAAGATAGCCGCCTCGATTTCCAATTCTTCAGAAACGGCACCTACTGTTATTGATATGAACCACCATCGGCTGAATATTCATTCCGATAAGTTCAGCATAACCGCAGGGGACACGCTCAGTGGAATCGCGGCGACTACGAAAGGAAGCCGTGTCGAAATCAATAACGCAGGACCCATTGACATCCAGCTGGAGTCCTATACGTCCCCAGGACATGATGAAGCTTTCTTTACTGCAGGCATTTTTGTCAATACCGGCGGCGTGGTCCATATACATAACGGTGGAGAAAATAAGGAGGATAAAGTTCTTCGGATCAGATCGGCTTATAAACCGGACTGGACGATGGGAAGTGCGGGGATAAAGGCCAGAAACAGTATGGAAGGAGTCTATTCTACCGTTCAGGTGGATGGCCTGGTGGATATTGAAGTCGACGGAGATATCTCTAACGAGACGGCAGGATCGCGGCCGGGTTACGGCCATCCGCTTAACGGCAGGACAGGAGTGAGCGCGACGGGCAGTCAGATCAATATCGGCGGAGGTTCGGTCAAAGTTCGTCATGGTTTTGCCGCCCTCTGGGCCCATGGGGAATTCCAGAGCGCCAATGACGGAATCATCCGTATGAATGTGGAAAGAGACAGCAGCGGAAATGTGATTGGCGCCGGAGAAAACCGCACGATCATTGAAGGGGATGTTTCCACTCGTGCTACCCATGGCAAAGGACGTATCTATTTAGGGCTGTCGACACCGGAATCTTACTGGTTGGGGAGCTACCCGGACAAAAATACCTTTAACCAGCCTTTGGAACAATTGGGGTCTGTGGATTTATTCATCAAAAACGGCGCATATTGGAAAGGATTCAGCGACGGGGTCATGCATGTCACAATAGAAGACGGCGCTTCCAGCTGGACCGGCTTCAATATGGGCGACAATATGCATCTGATATTGAAGAATGGAGCGACTTGGTACAATGCCATTACCAAAGATCAGAAGGATCTCAAGGATAATCCGGCGGACAGCAAAGTAAAAAACCTTGTCAGCGACAAGGGCATCATTGATATGACCGGCGCACGGGCATTTATGGGGAGTTGGACGGGTGAGCGAGGAAAGCCGAGCTCGTCCTTGACAGAAATGCCCGGTACGGAAACGGGAAATCTGATCATTGGAAAGTACAGCGGAAACGGCACAGTTATCTACCGACATGTAATTGAAGGGAATGCGCCGAAGGTCCTTGGTGGGAATACGACGATCCTGAGCGCCGAAGAGGACAGTGTAATTACTCTCCGTACAGACAATGAAGGACTCAATACGTCTTCAGATAAAGCGGCAGATAAAAACCTTGTGAGTGAGACGTTAAACGCTCTGGCAGGTAAACTCTTCTACCCCGGCCAGTGGACAGGGTCGAAAAATCATCTCACCGGCAAAGTAGAAATTGCCGAAGGACTTACCGCATCTGCAGCCGGCCTGAGAATAGGTGACATCACCTATAAGTTTGGAGACGGACAGGGACAGTACCTCTACACCCCGGCAACAGACATTCCTGACGAACAAATCATCAATCCGATGAAACAAACCATGGATGGAAGTGCCTCGTCAGAAAAAGCCTATACAGACGCGGGCATCTATAAAGCAGCCGAAAACACCTACCGCTTCACAAAAGACCCGGCAGAAATACAGGCAGATACCGCCATATCGGCAGGAACCAAAGACCTGAAAGTAAATGCAGAAGGCAGGCTGGTACTGGCTGCCAAAGACAGGGGAATCCTTGCCGAAAGCCACAATGTGGACATCACAGCCAAAACTTTGGATGTGATGGCGGCAAACGGTACAGCCGTAACAGCAGGTAACGGAACCGTCAAAATCCATGGAAACACAAGAATGGAAAGCAGGGACGGAATCAAAGCCCAAAACGGAAGCACCGTTACCATAGACGGAAGAAGTGACATCACCGCAGAAGATACGGCTATAGAAGCCTTGGGAAACAGCAAAGTCAGCCTGACCAATGGAGGAACCATCAAAGGGAAAATCCGTGCGGCAGGAGGAAGAGTTGAAACCAAAGACGTAGAAGCCAAAGGAGACATCCAAACATCCGGAGCCGGATTCCTCTCCATGACAGGAGGAAAAATAGAAAGCGGCCGTGTGGAAGCAGAAGGGACAGGAAGTTCGATAGCGCTCCGAAGAGGAGAATACAACATAGAGAAACTGAAAGCAGACAACGGAAGCAGTCTGACCCTCATAAACAACCCGGACAAGAAAACAGAAATCAAGGGAATAGAAGCAGGAACAGGATCATCCGTCAGCGCCACCCTTGAAGGAGAAAAAGCTGCCCTAATAGGAGACATCACCGGAACAGGAGAAGTAGAACTGACAATAGGAAATAAGGCCCGCTGGGAAGGGAAGAGCAATAACGGAAATGCAGACGTGACAGTCGACAGCATCTGGAAAAACACAGGAGAAACAAAGCTGAGAAAACTGAGCGGAAGCGGAACCGTAGACATGACCCAAACAGGAGAAGGGAAAACAGAAATAGGAGAATACAACGGAACCCTGACCCTGGTCTATGCCCATGACAATGCATCCCCTGTAAACATGAAAGGAAATGAATTCCGTATACAGAAAGCCAAAGCAGGCTCCAAAGTCAGAATGCTGACAGACAGCGAAGGTCTGAACACATCTTCAGGGAAAGCGGCGGACAAGAACCTGGTGAGCGAAACCCTGAACGCATTGGCGAATAAACTGTACTACGAAGCCTACAAAAGCGGAGAAAAGAACCTGGCGGGGACAGTAGAAATCGCAGAAAGCCTGACGTCCCAATCGGCGACAAAGAGACTGGAAACCATGACCTATAAAGCAGGAACAGGACAAGGCCAGTACCTCTATACCCCGGCAACAGAAGATAATCCGAACCCGAACCCGAACCCCAATCCCAATCCCAATCCTAATCCTAATCCAAACCCCAATCCAAACCCGAACCCGAACCCGAACCCGAATCCCAAACCAAATCCCGACATCGAATACGGGAGCAAAGAAACCCAGATGATGAAAGGGAGCAAAACAGCCATGACCGCTGCCATCCTTCTGTGGAGAGGAAACAACAACGATCTGCAAAGAAGAATGGGAGACATAAGACTGGCAAAAGAAGAAAACGGCATCTGGGCCAGATATCTGGGCGGAAAGAACAAGATAGACAAACAGAACACCTACCTCAAACAAACCTATGACATAGCCCAGGTAGGTTACGACAGGAAGAAAGGAAACTGGACCATCGGGGCGGCCCTGGACTACGGAACAGGGAAGGACACCTATGCCAACGGGACAGGAAAAGGGAAGCTGGCAAGCCTTGCCCTGTACGGAACCATGCAGAAAGAAGACGGGCAGTACATAGACGTCATCCTGAAAGGAAGCCACATCAAGAACGACTACACCGTATACAACGAAATGAACCACCGCCTGGAAGGGAAGTACAGGACAAACGGCCTGTCGCTGAGCATGGAATACGGGAAGCGGATGAAGAAAGAAAATGGCTTCTACATAGACCCGAGCATTGAACTCACCGCAGGGCACTTAGGTGGAAAAGACTATGACGCCGTAAGCGACTATGCAGGGGGGAAGAAAATGCACATCCACCAGGACGGAATAAACAGCGTGATAGGGAGAATCGGACTGGGGATAGGAAAAGAGACAGAAAGAAGCAACCTGTTTGCGAAGATAGCGCTGGCCCATGAATTCGGAGGAAAAGTGAAGAGCATCTTCAGTGCGGAAAACGAACCGACGAGCGGGACAGAAGTAGACCTGAAAGACAGCTGGGTAGACGTAGAAGTAGGAGGAAGCTGGCTGGTGAACAGGAACACCTATCTGTACGGAACCTACACGAGAAACTTCGGGGCTGATGTTTCCAGCAAGTGGAGAATAGACGCAGGCATCCGCTTCAGCTTCTGAGTGTTTGAGTGATTAAAGAATACAATATTTTGATCTAAGGGGATCTTCAGCTATATAGAGAGATCCCTTTGGATCATAATAAGAGAGTATCATTAGAATAACTTAGTGGGTATATATCAGTGTGTATTTTGTGGTGTAAGGAGAATATTATGAAGAGTAGTATGCGGAAAAGGTGGTTGAAGAGTTGTGTGTTATCTTTACTTACCATAGGAGTTGTTGGAGTCGGAGGAATATCTCGTGCGGAAGTAATAGATATGACAACTCCTGACAACGCCAACGGTGTGCAAATTGCAGATCCTGCTGCAGAGGTCAATAATATTTATAGTTATTCATGGAATAAAGCAAATAAGACCTTAACCGGTGGGGTTATTAATGTTGGGAGTAATAAGAACGGGAAGTATATTTCTTTGCATTTACGACTAAAAGAAAGCGATTTCGAAAGTCTTGAACCGTCAGATATCAAGGAAGCGACACAGGCGTTAGCAGGAAAAGTTATTAATAAACTTCCGAAAGACCGATATCATGTCACTGCTTATGTGGAAATTGTCGGAAGTGATGGGACAGTTCTTAGGAAATATGATATTAATACCGATCATGTAAATTTCGATTATGACAGTCAGTCTTATCCTTCTGATACGATTGGCAAGTTGTCGGATCTGACAAGCGCATTGTATCGAACTACTTTGGAAGCGGATGCCCAGAGAACAGAGTATGATTTGGGTGCGGATGGTAAATTATTCCTTGCATATGGGGATGGATATATCATCCAACCGGATCATTCCAAGAAAAGGAAAGACCACATTTATACAGGAATCCGTGGAGGAGAAAAGGATCTTATATTAAGCCATAAGCGAGAGGCATCGACTTCAAACAATGAGTTGAAAATCATTTCTGATACAACAAATAGCGGTGATAGAAGAGCAGAGGCTTATGGCATTTATCATGATGGCAAGGGAAAGATCACGATAGAAAGTTCCAAAACGGATATTCTGGTCAAAGGGAATGTATCAAAAGGAATAGTTGTAGGAAATAGGCTTGAGAATGAAAAAAGTCATTTGTTTTTAGGCGGTAGGGATGGAATTTATTTAATAACTGTTGAGTCGGATGAGGATGAAGAATCTGTCGGTATTGAATCAAAACGCCAAGGGATTATTCAGTTTAAAGATCCCGGCGTTAAGGCAAATATAGATGTGAAAAAAGGATTGGGATTGTATGCCCATGATGGAGGACAGATTCTCTGGGCTGATAATGCAGGTGCGGCCAATCTGAAAACCAATGGATTTGGTACGGCTGTACTGGCAAAAACCGGCGGTGTTATCAAAGCCAGGTTGGGTGATGTGGAAGGTGATATCAGGACTGATGAAGATGAAAAGAGCTTGGTGACAGCAAATGTCATGGGTTCCTTTACAGGCAATGCAGTTGGACATGTCAATTTGACGGTTAATGGAAATTGGAGCGGCAATTTCAACAGTACCAAGGATCTGATAATTGGAAGCAACGGTGTTTGGGGCGGTTCCTCTGCTAATGAATCTATCAATAGTTTGAAGATGGATTCCGGTGCTCTCTGGAATATACCTGATTTAGTTAAAATCCCATCTATTGGAACTTTGACAGGAAGTAAATCTTCAGTAAAACGTTCTTATATTAATATGGGAAAGGCTGATTTACATATCGATAAACTTTCCGGACAATTTACTTTTAGCTATCAACATGATAAAAATGCACCTGATACGATTCTTGGTGGGGAAGTTCATATAAAAAAGGCGGAGCCGCTCATAACTTCTCAGGAGGGAATTGGAACAGGATCGGATACCAAGACGGAATACAGTTCCGTAAATTCGACGGTAACGATTTCCACATCTGCGGAAGGCATTGATATATCCAATCATGGGTTGGTAGAATCTGTGCTGGAACGTTTAGCCAACAAGGTTTACTATTTGGGTGTTCTTTCAGGAGAAAATCAGTTAAAAGGAACGGTTGAGATCGAGGAAGGGCTGACTTCCGCATCTATTGCAAAGTCTTTGAGTGATGTTGATTGGGATAAGTCGACAGGTCAGGGACATAAAGCCAAATTGATACAGTACCCGTACTCAGCTCTTATTTTTGGTAATCCGAAATATGATAAGGAGTACGAAAAGAATATAAAAAAAGAAAATGGCAAGTTAATCTACCGATTTGATAATGATACAACCATCATCAATAAGATGACAAAGGATCCTCGTTCTTTTGGCTGGGGAGGTTTGTACATAGGAACTATCAATAATTTTGGCGACGATAAATATGCCGGCGGATTCGGAGCAGAAAGCTCACAGTCTAAAGGCGGACCTTCCTATACGATAGATATGACAGGACATGATTTACATATCCAGACAGATATTTCTCCAGAGGAAGGAACAACCGGATCACAGCCGATGTGGACTTCTGCAGGAATAGCTGCATACAGAGAGGGAACGATTACATTTGATAATCCCGGTGCTATCAATATCAATACCAATATTAATTATTATTATGGAAGCGGTATTCGTGTATCGACAGCGCAACCTACCGACCATGGTTCTCATGTAATCATCAATAATGATAACAAACCGGAACATGCTGTAAAAATCCGTGGAGGCATTTCATCTGCCGGTTATGAAATGAATTATCGCGCGCTGGAGGTATTCACGCAGCCGAAAAGTGCGGGCAACTCTATAATTATTAAAGGCCTTGTGGATATAGAAACCGAAGGCGGAGCAGCCACTATGTTCGCAAGGGAGAACGGCAGCTATATCAGTGTGGGCGGCGGAAGATTAATTGCCAAAAATTATGATTCTATGTGGACCAACAGTGAAAAAGCCCGTATTGATGTCAATATGATAACTGATGCAGATGGTAACGTAACAGATGCCGGAAATAATCCTGTGGAAATCGAGGGACATGCGACGACCATGACGACCTGGTATGGTACGGGCGGTATAATTAATATCGGATTGACTACAGGTGATTCCAAGTTTACCGGTGAATTTGCCGGAGCCGGTACGCAGAATATGTGGCTAAGAAATGGTGCGGTGTGGAATAATACAGGAATTGTATACAATCCTTGGAGCGGTTCTAACTATATAAGTGATATTTCAAGTCATGTAACCTGGCTTCATGGAGGGAATGATAAGAGCAGCGCAGGCAATATTATTCAAAACAGTGCTTCTGATTTGTACATTGACAATTTAGACGGATGTACAAAACTTTTTATGGAGCATGATCTGAATTATGTCGTGCCTGAGTTTGCAAAAAATCCGGATGGAAGTGATAAAGTAGATAAAGACGGAAATAAGATTAAGAATGAAGATGCCGGACAAAAGAAAATATTTGGAAAATTAGGGAATGTCATCATTGCAAAAGCGCACAAGAGAGAGGGGAAGAATTCAGAAATTTCTTTAATTACAGATAATAAAGGGCTTCCTATGGATTCCGTGAAGGCAGAAGATAAAAATCGTGTAAGTGAGGTGCTTAATGAATTGGCAAACAAGCTATACTACGAAGCCTATGCAAAAGGTGAGAATAACCTGACAGGGAAAGTAGAAATTGCCGAAGGTCTCACTGCGCAGTCTGCCAGCATGAAAGCAGGGAATATCACATATAAAAAGACAGATGGACAAGGGCAGTACCTCTACGCCCCGGCAGTTGATCCAAAGCTTCCAAAGACTATTATTAAACATGGGCAGGGATATACAGTAGGATACTTTTTAAAAAATGACAAAAAGGAGACATGGAATGAAGATGTGGTTGTTGATGTCTCCGGCTCCGGTGTTGCAAATGGAAAAGAAAATAATAATGTGACAGGGATATACTTGTTGGATGGAGGACAGGTGACAGTTAACGGAAATCTGAAACTGACGCTAAGAAATGCTGTGCCTGCCACCAGAGGGGCGTCTTTAGGGGCAGATGTCGCCCATTATTATATGAGCGGGATTTATGCCGGTTATGGCGGAAAAACGGGTGATGGAAACCATGGAGACTCGAAATTCACAGTTAACGGCAATGTAGATATGGACGTTACCGGAGTTGCTCTTCAGGCAAACAAGGATGGATTTATTACGGTTCGCGGCGGAAAGATCAAAACCCATGAAATTAAGACATCCGAAACATATGCAATGCTTGCTGAAGAAGGTTCGGTATTTATGAATACCGGTACTAATGGAAATGAGCCGGGTATGGAAGATGTAGAAGTTTATGGTAATCTTGGTGTTATCAACAAAAACTACGGCTATGACCCCAATCCGGGGAACCATGCTTCTCTTGTTTCTATTGCACTCACTACAAGTAAATCTAAACTGACTGGCGGCGTGCTGAATGAATTTGCTGAAAATGGAAATAATCCGCATCAGTCAGGTATAGATATTTATTTGAAGAACGGTGGCCTATGGGAAAACCGATGGATTGGCACGGAGCGTGCTGCAGCAGTGCAGAAAAGAGAGAATAAAGATTCATATCTTTATACGGGGAGCAAGGTAAGAAAATTGATTGGCGGAGCTTCGGAAGCAGAGCGGGGAATCATCCATCAAAAAGAAAACAAGCCTATTACGGTTGAAAATTATAACGGATATGAAATGGTATATTATGACCACAGCTCTGATGGAAATATTATCGGGGGAGATTTTGTGGTAAAACATGCCGGTGAAGGCTCGCATATTACTCTCCGTACAGATAACAAAGGTCTCAATACTTCATCCACAAAAGCAGCGGATAAAAACCTTGTGAGCGCTACACTGAACAAACTGGCAAGCAAACTGTACTATAGTGCCTATAAAGATGGAGAAAGAAATCTTACCGGAAAAGTAGAAATTGCCGAAGGGCTGACAGCACCGTCCGCGAGCAGTGAAGGGAAAATAACCTACAAAGATGCGGACGGGCAGGGCCAGTACATTTATACTCCGGCAGTTGATCCGACTCCTCCTCCGGAAGGACAGACCGGAACGGTATTTAATAAAGGTGTTATTAATGGTCAATTTGCTTTTGCGTCATCAAGTGATTTTGTTAAATATAAAGTCTGGCACAGTGATACAAAGACGTATGATTTTACGAAAGACAGTATATTGAATGTGAAATCTATTACTGGTGAAAAAGATAAAATCACTGTCAATGCACCGGGGGTGACGCTTACCCTGAATTCCAAGGATCAGTATGGGATACAGAGTTATTGCGGACGTGGATATAAAGCTGATAATAATTATAAAAAGGTTCATGATGTTAATATTACCGCAAAAAAATTAATACTCAATGTTGACCAGCTGAAGTCCAAAGCCAGCGGCAAAGACACGTTTGGTATTATTTCCGGTTCTTCTCCGGGAAAAACTGTCACTGTTAATGGTGATGTCGATATTCATGTCACAAATAAATATTACAAGGAACCTGATGCAACCGGAGAGGCGGAACCGACTTTTACCAATGGGATTGCCACTGTCCATCATGGACGTGTAGTGATCAATGGTAATGTCAATATGGAAGTAAAAGTACCGGGGCAGGAGGCGTTAAAAGATGCTTCTTTCCTGAACCATTATTTTGTCAATGGTATTTTCTCAGGTTTAAATTATGACAAGGATCAGCCGGGCAGCAGTATCACCATCAGTGGAGATGCCAATATTTCCACTGACGGAACAGGCGTACACGCCGGCGCACGTTCGACAATTACCATCGGTGGCGGTGGGACGATCCGGACAGAAAAGCATAAAAATATATCCCATTTTGCTCTTAATGCGGAAGAAGGGATTATTAACATGAATGCCAAGCTCAATCAAGCGGGAGAAATGATTGGAGCAGGAAACCGTACAACAAAAGTGTATGGGAACATCGGCATTATAGACCGAGAAGAAAGTGCCAATATCAGCGGTTCCAGACCGACAGTTATCAATTTGGGATTGACAACATCTGACTCTGTCCTGCATGGTGTCGTTTTAGATGATTTTAAAGAACACAATAAAAACGAACCGGATAAGAAAAACATTCGTGAACGTACAGGATTATCCATGTATCTGCAAAATGGCGCTTCCTGGCATAATGAGGTCTGGGGAACCATGGTACCGTCAGAGCCGTGGCGTGGTGTTTCTCATTCCTTTACGGGCAGCAAACTGCGTTCTATTGTAGGAGGTAAGAATGCAGATCAGGCCGGTGTGATTTTCCAGGGAAATGAAAAGCCCATTACGGTAGAAAATTATTCCGGATATGTGAAAGTGCTCTATCAGCATGATAAATTACATCCTTCCAAGATAAAGGGCGGCGATTTTATTGTTCGGAAAGCGGCAGCGGGAAGTGGTATTACTCTTCGTACAGACAATACTGGGCTGAATACCTCTTCGGGCAAAGCGGCCGACAAGAACCTGGTGAGCGAGACACTGAACGCACTGGCAGGAAAACTGTACTACGAAGCCTACAAAAACGGAGAAAAGAACCTGGCAGGGACGGTAGAAATTGCAGAAGGCCTTACAGCCCAATCAGCAACAAAGAGACTGGAAACCATGACCTATAAAGCAGGAACAGGACAAGGCCAGTACCTCTATACCCCGGCAACAGAAGATAATCCGAATCCGAACCCGAACCCGAATCCGAACCCCAATCCCAATCCAAATCCCAATCCCAACCCGAACCCCAAGCCGAAGCCTCCTATTATTTATGGAAGCAAAGAAACCCAGATGATGAAAGGCGCCAAAACAGCCATGACCTCTGCCGTCCTTCTGTGGAGAGGAAACAACAACGACCTGCAGAGAAGAATGGGAGACATAAGACTGGCCAAAGAAGAAAACGGCATCTGGGCCAGATACCTGGGCGGAAAGAACAAACTGGACAAACAGAATACCTACCTCAAACAAACCTATGACATAGCCCAGGTAGGCTACGACAGGAAGAAAGGAAACTGGACCATCGGGGCGGCCCTGGACTACGGAACAG